>FWWL01001713.1_pt1 | contig 30716 bp, 28 predicted proteins | sample 2228331 | NCBI WGS metagenome assembly FWWL01 (sample SAMEA103939775, study PRJEB20133) | metagenome
GTGGGTGGGCCCGATCCCACCCGAGGTAAAGAGATAAGTGTAACGCTGACGCAGGGCGTTGACTGCGTCAACGATCAAGTCGTGGTCGTCTGGAATGATTCGCGCCTCGCGCAGACGAATCCCGCGCGGGGCAAGAACGCCCGCTAAATAATGCATGTTGGCATCGCGCGTGCGGCCAGAGAGGATTTCATCGCCGATCACAAGCATCGCGGCGGTGGGTGCGGCGGCAGCCGAGGGGGCTTTGCCTCTGGCCTCGGCTGGCTCTTGTGGGGGCGTCGTGCCCGCAGTTTCGGCTGAGGAGGCCTCAGTGCTCATAATCTCTCGCGATCCTTCACGGAACCGCTTTGTCCTGCTCGGTTTCCTTGCCGGGTCAGGAGCAAATGCGGGTTTCGAAAGAACGTGCACGTTTTGAATACCAACACAAAGAGAGCTTTCCAACGGGGCAAGTCGGCGCTATCTGCATCTTATGGAAAAGGGTCAAAGCACCGCATCGGTTGAAGGGCGTTTTACGCCCGAGGGTATTCGGCTGCATGCGCCGGAGGATTTTGCCGGGATGCGACGCGCCGGGCGCGTTGTGGCTGAGATCCTCGATGAAATCGGCGCGCATGTCTTTCCGGGGCAAACGACTGGCGCGCTTGACCGGATCATCGAGGAGATGGTTCGCGCGAAAGGGGCCAGTTCGGCCACGATTGGCTATCGGGGGTATCGGCACGCAAGCTGCATTAGCGTCAATCACGTCGTCTGCCATGGCGTGCCTGGAAGCCCCATCCCCACCGGGCGGAACGAGCGGCCTCGGCTCGACGACACCCTCCGCGAGGGCGACATTTTGAACATCGACGTGACGGTGATCGTCGATGGCTGGTATGGCGACAGCTCGCGGATGTATGTCGCCGGCCGCCCAAAACCTTATGCCGCGCGCCTCATTCAGGTAACCCATGACGCCCTGATGAAGGGGATCGAGGCGGTGCGCCCAGGCGCGACCTTTGGCGATATAGGCTCGGCGATCCAGTCATATGTCGAAAAACATGGAATGAGCGTTGTGCGCGATTTCTGCGGCCATGGCCTGGGCCGCGTTTTTCACGCCCCGCCTAATGTGCTGCATTACGGTCGGCCAGGAACCGGAGCCGTGCTTCAAGAAGGGATGTTTTTTACAATCGAGCCGATGGTCAATTTGGGACGGCCCGAAACCCGGATCCTTGCTGACCGGTGGACGGCCGTGACGCGCGACAAATCGCTGAGCGCGCAATTCGAGCATTCGGTTGGCGTGACGGCAGCCGGGGTTGAGATTTTCACGCTCTCGCCGCGCGGGTGTTTTTTCCCAAGATGGACCTAAACGGGCGCGTCTTGGCTGCGTAAGGCACGAAAAAGCAAAAGCGCGCGCAGCTCCGCCCACCCGAACCGGAAGGCAACGTGCCGCGCATGACTCATCCGGTGGCGCATTGCCGCCTTTTGATGTGAGATTAAGCCAAAAACCGAGAACGATCGCGGCTTTCGCGTTCAATTCCGTGCGCAATCCGGAGCGTTTCACGGACTTTTCGCCAAGCCGGTTCGCCAATGACCCCTACAGCAATCATAAAGTTGAAAGCCGGCTGGTCAAAATTCTGACCGACCGGCCCGGTTGTTTTTGCACTGTCCTGGCGAGGCAGGACGTCAGTCAGGGGGCTGATTAGGCAAAGCGGAGATCGTCGATCGAACCACCAGCTTGAAGATGCTCGATAAACCAACTTGGCCGGCGTCCGCGCCCTGTCCATGTTTGGCTTGGGTTGGCTGGATTTCTAAAGCGAGGCACGTTAGCGCTTTTTTCCGCGCGAACCTTGCGCCCACGCCGCCCCGCGCGGCGGCTGATAAGCTCTTCAAGATCTTCAGGCTCAAGCCCGCGATCCCGCAAAAGCGCATGAACATCGGCCAGCGCTCGACGTTTTTCACGCTCTTTGTGTTGGGCGATCGCGTGTTCAACTTTCCGCTGAAGCTCTTTGAGCTCAGAAAGGGATAATGCCTCAAGATCGAGATCGATTGCCATTTTCGTTGGTTCCTTGCGTTGTCCCGGATCGGGGCGAAGATCCGTTAGCGCCCCTTTTATCGAGGAATGAGAGGATTTGCAATTCTAATTTATCGCGTGATTTTTGCTCGAACGCACTTCGGATCGGGGCGCGTGGGCATTTTGTTCCTGTTGCCCAACTTTGGCTCTCGGTTCATTCGTTCTGATCAGTCTGATCAGTCTGATCAGCGAGTGGAGTCAGAAGCCGGCAGCATCCCGAAAGACCCATCTCGTGAGAACGGAAATAGACAAGCGCCGCAAGCGCATAGGCGCGGTCGCTCATACCGTCGGAGCATTCGCCCGCGCGGACCACGGCCATGCCTTCAGAGGCGCCACCAAGATTTGGCCCGCCAAAAGGAATTGCCAAAGTTGTCGGATACTGCGTCCGCGGCAAAACGGTTGTGTCGAGCACAAGTTCAACGCCGCCGTTTTCGGGCGTAAAGAATTCCGCGCGGTGGGTGGGCAGGAAAAAACGGATGAGCCAAAAAGGTTCAGTCCCAAAACACTCAAGCGCTTGTTCACCAGACCACCAAGGCGGCGCCTCCTCGCGCATAAGGTAGCGTCGTGCAACCCAACCCTCGCGTTCCGCAAGGTTGATCCGGGCAAAGCTCCCGGTGGGGCTGAACGCGGTCACCTCAACCCAGCGCGCGTTGGGCAGGAGCCTCCCCAAGAGCTCGGCCCGAGCCGATGGTTCGGCCCGGATGTTCAGCCAATCATCGGCGGCAACCCCAACCACACGGAAAAAGGCGGGAAGTTCCGGTAAAGACTCGGCGGACGCAAGCCTTGCACCTGCGCCTGAGAATGTGAGCAGAAAACCGAGGGCAAGGGGAGCGCATAGGTGGTGCATGCTCGTCATTTGCGCTGTGCCCAGCTCAATGAGGCATAACGGCGCGTATAAGCCTCGCCCATGAGGCCCAAGACAAGGGCAGCGGCGGTGAAGATCACCGGATAAAGGAGCGAGGTTTTATGCGGCACGTAATTCAAGAAAACGAAGCCGCGCGCCTGATCGACGATGTGGAAAAGCGGGTTCCAAATGAAATACGGGAGCAGAAACGCCGGCAAGGCATTTGCCACAAACATCTTTCCCGAAGCAAAAATGTTGAGGCGCGAATACACCTGCGCCAGAAGTGGAACAAAATTAGGGAACCACGGTTTTAGGGCCAAAAACCCAATGCCAACGGCAACGCCCGAACCCCAAGTGAGAAGCAGCATCAAGATGCTGCCCAACAGATCGTGAACGAGAACCGGAGTCCAAACCGCGTGATAGAAAAGCAAAAGCGCAACGATCGATATCAATTGCAGATAGAGCGCGCTGAGTGCTGCCGCGCCAATCGAAACATAGGTATTCATCGGCGCATGTTTCATCATCGGCGAGGTCGGCCCTTCGGCCTGCAAGATCGCCTGCATCGCTTTGACATGACAAATATAAATAAAAACGCCGGTGAGAACATAGAGCAAAAGATCGCCCCTAAGCCCGCGCGGGCCCCATCCCATGACGAGAAAAACGGCATAAATGGTCACCACAAACAAAAGCGTTTGCGCAATATTCGTGGCAAGGGCGATGATGGCATTGCCTGAGCCCTTGCGTACAAGCCGTACGGCGGTGTGGAAAATGAGTTCGGAGAGGATAAAAGCCGCGCTGAGAAGGCTTGTTCGGGGCATAGGCATGGGGCGGTCTGTCTTTGCGAACACAAAGTTGCAGTTGGCCAGGGTTGGTGCGGCAGGTCTCTCAGCTTCAGGTTAGAGATTGGTAAGCAAACCGGTTCGGAATTTCCACGCAGTGGGGCCCGAGGCAAAGCCCGCCTCAGGACGCAGCGCTTGCCACGTGAGCAGTCAAAAGATAAGCGCGAAGCTAATTGCGCGCAACGCATGTGCTCTGCGGCGCGCGGCGTGTCGTTCAGGAGCTGGTGATGCCGTCGATTGATTATGCCCGCCTTGCCGAGACGTTCCGCGCGCTTGCGCTTCAGGCAGGCGAGGCGATCTTGCAGGTGCGCGAATCGGGCGGGCTTCAAACGCAGAGAAAAGCTGACCAAAGCCCCGTGACCGAGGCCGATCTTGCCGCAGACCGGATTATCCGCGAGGGGCTTGCTCGCGCTTTTCCCGCTCTTGCCGTGATTACCGAGGAAACCGCCGAGGAGAGCGCTGCAAAAGGAACGGAGCGCTTTGTCTTGGTTGATCCGCTTGATGGCACCAAGGAATTTGTGCGCGGCGAAGGGGATTTTACCGTCAATCTGGCCTTGATCGAGGCCGGCGTGCCAACGCGCGGCGTGGTCTATGCGCCCGCACGGCGCAGGCTTTGGCTCACCGACGCGGACGGAGAAGCCTGGCGTGAGGATCTCGTGCAGAAGGCGCGGACACGTCTGCGCGTGCGGGTTCCAGATCCGGCCGGTCTTATTGCGGTTGCGTCGAAATCCCACCGGACAGAGCGCCTTGAAGCCTTTTTGGCGCTCGGAAAGTGCTGGTTCGTCGTTGAAATTTTGCCTTGTGGCCGAGGGGCGGGCTGATCTTTACCCAAGGCTTGGGCGGACAATGGAATGGGACACCGCGGCAGGACACGCCGTGTTGCGCGCAGCGGGGGGGCTCGTGCTGACTCTGCCGGCATTGATTCCGCTGTCTTACGGCAAGCCCACATGGGCCAACCCCGATTTCCTTGCGCTGACACCCGCCGTTGACCCGGAGCTCATTGCCCAAGCGGCGGGGCGGGTTGCAGCTGTCTCGTAAGGCTTTCGGCCAAAGGCCTTTGGCCTTTGCGCGTAAGGCGGGTTTGCCTTCGCTTACGCGCGACATGGGCACGAGAGCCCGGCTGAAGCCGCGGCGCGCGCGTGGCTAACCTCATCTGCGACGGCTCCGTTGGCCGCCTCCCGGCGAGGGCGGGCCCAGGCTGCCGCGCAAATTCCCAGCCGCTGCCGCAATCCTTCACCGCCCCGCCATCATCGCGCCATGGTCGTTGCTGATAGGTTAACCAATTTGCGGCGTCATTGGCCAACGCTAGCGCCACACGAGACGCCGCTTTCTGGAAACACCAGCTTCGCTGAGAGGGGAGACACCATGCATCGACCATTGCGCAAAGCCGTCTTTCCCGTTGCCGGGCAAGGCACCCGCTTTTTGCCGGCAACCAAATCGGTCCCGAAAGAGATGCTGCCGCTCGTTGACCGGCCGCTCATCCAATATGCCATCGACGAAGCCCGTGCTGCGGGCATCACCGAATTCATTTTTGTCACAGCGCGCGGCAAAGGCGCGATTGAAGATTATCTCGACCGCGCGCTTGAGCTTGAGGCGAGCCTGCGCGCGCGCGGCAAACACGATCTTCTGGCTGAGCTTGCTGCCTGCACAATGCCTGCCGGAACGGCATTTTTCGTGCGCCAAGACGCGCCGCTTGGTCTTGGTCATGCGGTTTGGTGCGCGCGGCACCTGATTGGCGACGAACCTTTTGCGGTGATCTTGCCCGATGACGTGATCGCGTCCGAGACGCCGTGCTTGCAGCAAATGGTTGCCGCGTGGCGGCGCACCGGCGGGTCAATGGTTGCGGCCATGGAGGTGCCTTCGGACAAGACCTCAAGCTACGGGATTCTGGATGTTCCCCCCTCGGTTGGGGCGTTAGCCCCGGTCCGGGGAATGGTGGAAAAGCCCACCCCGGGCACGGCACCCTCCAATTTGGCGGTCATTGGCCGCTATATCTTGCACCCTCAGGTCTTGCGTCATCTCGATGCGGTCAAGCCCGGCGCGGGCGGGGAAATTCAGCTGACCGATGCCATCGCTGCAGAAATTGCTTCGCCGCGCGGCGTGTGGGGCTTTCGTTTTGAAGGCGAGCGGTTTGATTGCGGGTCGAAGGCGGGCTTTTTGCAAGCCACCGTGGCCTTTGCCCTGGCGCGCTCCGATCTTCGCGGCGAGTTTTCGCGCTTTCTCGCCGAGCGCGTTTCAGAAAGGGCCCGCGCCGCGGCCTAAGATGTGCGCCCGGGTCTGGCCCGCTTGGAGGGGCCGGGAACGCGGGCCGCGCGTGCGGGCCGCGCAAATGGCATCCGGTGCGTGCGGCTTGCCTCAGCGCCTTGGGGTTTGCGCCGCAAAGGAGGGCTGCTAAGCACGGTTGTAGTGGGTGGTGGCCGGGCAGGCCCAAGGGACTTTGGCGCGCCATGCGCGAGCACGCGACACGCAGCTTCCGGTGGCTCAGACGTCAGGCCTGGCGGCTTTGGCGTGCGCTTCGGGCCCAAGCGGAGCTGCGCCCAATTGCTGTGCGGGTAAAGTGCATCCGGCACGACGATGTTTTGCTTTTTGCCTGCGTGCGCAACGAGGCCGAGCGGCTGCCCTTTTTTCTCAAACATTATCGGGCGCTCGGGGTTGGACATTTTTTGATCGTCGACAACGCGAGCAGCGACGAAAGCGCCGCGCTCTTGGCCGACAGCGCCGATGTCTCGCTGTGGTCAACGCCGGCAAGCTACCGAGCGGCCCGCTATGGGATGGACTGGCTGAACGGGCTTTTGTGGCGGTTTGGCGCCGGACATTGGTGCGTCACGGTAGACGCCGATGAGCTTTTGCTGTATCCGCACCATCCAACCCGTCCGTTGCCGGCGCTCGCTGCATGGCTCGAGGTCCAGGGCATCCCGGCGCTTGGCTGCCTCATGCTTGAGCTCTTCCCGCGCGGGCCGGTCACCGCCCCTTGCTACGAGCCAGGCCAGGACCCGACCGAAATTTTGTCATTTTACGACGCGGCCAATTACACGATCCGCTATCGGGCCGATCTTGGTGCGCTCTTGGTCCGCGGAGGGCCACGCGCGCGGGCCTTTTTTGCCAACCAGCCCGAGCGAGCCCCGACCCTGTCGAAAATTCCGCTCGTCAAATGGCGGCGCGGTTTTGTCTACTGGAACTCGACCCATTATCTTTTGCCGCGCCAGCTCAATGCGGTGTGGGAGGCAGAGGGTGGTGAGCGTATCTCCGGGGTCTTGTTGCACACGAAATTCCTTCCCTCGATCGGGGCGCGGTCTGCGGAAGAAAAGCTTCGCAGGCAGCATTTTGGCGAGCCAGGCGCTTTCGATGCCTATTACGATGCGCTGATCGCGGGGCCCGATCTCTTTCATCGCTGGGCGGCCGCTTGGGGAGGCTGGGAAAAGCTCGAGGCTGAAGGCCTGATCAGCCGGGGAGGGTGGGGGTGAGCACTTCTCTGAGAGTCCAAAGCAAGCCCCCGCCACGCTTGCCCACAAAGGGGCCAAGGCCCCGGGCCTATTTTTGCCGGGGTTCTTGTGTGACGGTCTTTGGGGCAGGAAGCCTGCGGCTGTGCTTTTCCAGAAAGCCAGAATACGCCGCCCGGGGCGGGCGCGCCTCCTGCGCGTGGCAGGAAGTGCAGCAAGGAGGCGTCTTTCGCGCGAAAGGCCCCTCTCTTGCCGAGGCAGTGTTTCATTAGGCATGAAGACGGGGAAGGGAGCTCTGGCCGTGGGCTTTTGGACCTCCTATCGGCTCAGATGGCAAAGGCGGCTTTGGCTGATGCGCGCCTGGCGGGCCCGGGCGCGGCTTGAGCCTGTCCGGCTGAGGCCGATCCCAGGCGGGCGCGATGATGTGCTGGTGTTTGTGACTTTGCGCAACGAGCGGGTGCGTCTGCCCTTTTTTCTCGAGTATTACCGCAAGCTGCACGCTGCGCATTTTTTGATTGTCGACAACGGCTCGACCGACGGGTCAACCGAGTATTTGGCTGCGCAACCCGATGTCTCGCTCTGGCGCACGCGCGACAGCTATCGCCGCGCAGCCTTTGGGATGGATTGGATGAATGCCCTGCTTGGCGCCTATGCGCATCGCCGCTGGGCGCTGACCGTCGATGTGGACGAGTTTTTGGTCTATCCGTTTTGCGACACCCGCCCTTTGCCGGCGCTCGTGGGCTGGCTTGCGGAAGCCGGCGTGCGCAGCTTTGGAGCGCTTTTGCTTGACCTCTACCCCAAAGGGCCGGTTGCAGCCGCCATGTTACGGGAGCGCGACGATCCAATTGCTCGCGCGCCTTGGTTTGACGCGGCGAATTATACCATTACGGTCAACCCCTGGCTTAAGAACCTGTGGGTTCAAGGCGGCCCCCGCGCGCGTGCCTTTCTTGTCGAAAATCCCAACGCCGCGCCTGCGCTCAACAAGATTCCGCTTGTGCATTGGCGCCGCGGCTATGCCTATGTGAGCTCAACCCATATGCTTTTGCCCCGAGGGCTGAATTTGGTTTATGAGACAAATGGCGGCGAGAAAGCGAGCGGCTGTCTTTTGCACACGAAATTTCTGGCAACACTGGCCGAGAAGGCCCAAGAAGAGCTGCAAAGAGGCGAGCATTACGCGCAAAGCCGCGAATACCGCGCTTATGCCGAAGGCTTAGATCAAGGGCTTGAGCTTTGGCATCCCTGGTCTGAGCGGTTCATCAATTGGCGCCAATTGGAAATCTTGGGCTTAATGTCCAAGGGGTCTTGGGCATGAGGCAAGAATGAGCTTAGACCCAACCGCTCCACCCTTTCAAGCTGTGTCCCTCCAGCAAGAGGCGGGCACAAGCCGCTTTCCGCGGCTTGGCGTTATCATCCTCGCCCATACGGCGCTTGCCCGTGTGGTCGAGGTGGCGCGGTTTTGGGCCGCAGGTGGGGCAGAGGTTGCCTTGCACCTTGATGCGCGCGTGCCCGCTTCTGAGGTGGCCAATGTGCGCGGGCGCCTCAGCGATTTGCCGCGCATTCGCTTTGTGCCGCAAAGGCGATGTGAATGGGGTACGTGGGGCATTGTTGCGGCCATGCAAGAGGCGGCCGAGTTGCTTTTGGCTGAAACTGATGTCACCCACGTCTATGCGGCCTCGGGCGCTTGTTTGCCGCTCAGGCCCGTTCAGGACCTCTGCCGCTATCTGGAGCGCTGGCAGGGGACCGATTTCATCGAATCGGTTTGTCTTGACGAGGTCAATTGGCCAAAGGGGGGGCTCAGCCTTGAACGGTTTACCCTTTATCACCCGGTTGGCTATAAACGCTCGAAATGGCTTTTTGATCGGCTGGTTGACCTGCAGCGCGCATTTGGGGTCAAGCGGCGCTTACCAGATGGGATCGTGCTTCATTTGGGCAGCCAATGGTGGTGTCTTACCCGCAAGACGCTGAGCAGAATTTTAACCGATCCCGAGCGACCGAAGCTTGAGCGGTTTTTCCGCACCACCTGGATTCCCGATGAAAGCTGGTTTCAAACCCTCGCGCGCCGGCATTCAGAGCGGATCGAAAGCCGTTCGTTGACCTTGTCGAAATTCGATCATGCGGGACGCCCGCATCTTTTTTACGATGATCATTTGCAATTGCTTGAACGATCCGCCTGCTTTGTCGCGCGCAAGATCTGGCCCGGGGCGGATCGGCTCTATGCGCATTTTCTTGCCCCACGGCCCGCTTCGGATGCCGAGCCCGACCCAGCACGTGTTGACCGCCATTTCGCCCGAGTGACCGAACAGCGCCTGCGTGGCCGGCCAGGGCTTTATATGATGGGCCGTTTCCCCGCCCCGGCGCGCGCGGGCGACCGCAGCGCAGGTCCTTATGCCGTCTTTATTGGGTTTGCCGACCTTTTTCCAACGTTCCGCGAATGGCTCTCCGCTCTCGGGGGGCTTCGGGTGCATGGCCGGCTTTATGCCCCTCATGGCGCTGAATTTGCCGGGGGCGAGACGGTCTTTGCAGGCGGGCTTTCGGCTTCAGCTCCGCTGCGCAACTACAATCCAGTCGCTTTCCTGACCAATCTCATTTGGGCCACACGGGGCGAGGTGCAGGCCTTTCTCCTCCATCCCGAGGACCAAATGGGCCAGCATCTCGATCTCATTCACTTCATGGCCTCCGATCGCAACGCACGGATTGCCCATATCGCCGGTGCCTGGACGGTGCCGCTGTCGCAGCGGTTTGCAGAGGCTCCCTGTGCGTTCCCTGAGCTGCGCAAGCTTGCTGCCGCCTGGCAAAAGAGCGAGCTTGCCATGCTTGACATCCTGCGCGGGCCGCAGGCGGTGGCAGAGATCAAGACCTGGTCGTTGGCGGAGTTTCTTGAAGATCCGGTTGCGCCTTTCCAGGCGGTGCTGAAGAGCCTTGCGCCCTTTCTCGCCCAAAGGCCCGATCGCTTGCCGCACATGACCGAGCGCACAGCGCTTGCGCGCTTTCTGCAGGCCCTGCGCAATGCGGGAATGGCGCCTCAGGTGATGGGGGATATTCCGGCAAGCGACAGCCCTGAACATGCCGGCCCCAGAGCACAAAACCGCCCAAGCGGCCATGAGGGCAGAGGGTGATGTCTTGCCTTTTCCTCGCAATCCGCGTGCTTGAAAGACCCATTTGCTTTTGCGCGCGAGAAGGCGCAGCGTCTGCCTGCTGCGCACGCGCTTCCCTTTGAATTTCGCGCCATGCCGATGACCGCTTCGGGATCCTTACCCCAAACCAGCCTTACGCCGCGCTTTGCCTCATTTGTGATCCTCGCCGATATGCGCACGGGGTCCAATCTCTTGCAGTCTTATCTTTCGGCGGTACCGGGGGTGGTCTGTCATGGGGAATTGTTCAACCCGTCCTTTATTGACCAGCCTGGGCAGGACCGAGCCTTTGGCATTGATCTTGCGCTGCGCGATGCCGATCCTCTGCGGCTTTTAGAAGCCTCGCGCCAGGTTGCTCCTCTGACGGGCTTTCGGCTGTTTTCCGATCATGACCCGCGGGTGTGGGACCATGTCTTGGCCGATCCGACCTGCGGCAAGATTGTGCTCAGCCGCAATCCATTTGAGATGTATCTTTCCTTCAAGTTGGCACAGGCAACCGATCAGTGGCGGATCTTTACTGTCGCGCGGCGCAAGACGGCACGGGTGCGCTTTGACCCAGAGGAATTTGCCGCCTTTGTTGACCGGCTTCACCAGAGCCGGCGCGCGCTGATCCACCGCCTGCAGACGTCCGGGCAAACCGCGTTTTTCATCCACTACGATGATCTTACCGATCGTTCGGTGATCAATGGGCTTTTGGCCTGGCTTGGGCTTCCGCCGCTTGCCGAGCTGCCACGTGTGCTAAAGAAGCAAAATCCCGAGCCACCTGCGCGCTTGGTTGAAAATCCGGACGATTTGCACGAGGGGGTGCGGCGGATTGACTGGTTTGCGCTGTCACGCCTGCCGCATTTTGAGCCGCGTCGCCCGCCGATTTTGCAAACCGCCTTCGCCGCGCCGCGTGCGCCGGTTTTGTTTTTGGCTTTGCGCGGCTCGGTCGAGGGTGAGCTTGTGCCCTGGCTTACCGCGCTTGACGGGGAGAAGCCCGAGGCGGTCTTGCGCGGGTTTGATCCGATGCGCCTCAGGGCCTGGCGTGAGGGCCATGCGCGCCGGGTGAGCTTTACCATCGTGCGCCATCCGCTCTTGCGCGCCTATTTGGTCTTCACCCGGCGCGTTTTGACGGGTGACCTTGCGGTTGTGCGCGATCATCTTGTGCGACTGTTTGGCCTCAGCCTACCAAAGGCTGCCGTTGGCCTGTCGGTTGAGGAAATGCGCGCGGGCTTTTTGGCCTATCTCCGGTTTTGCAAGGCGAGTTTATCTGGGCAGACGGGGCTGCAGCCCTGGCCTGCCTGGGCAAGCCAAGCTGCCTTGCTTGAGGCTTTGGCCGAGGTGGGCGGACCCGATCATGTTTTGCACGAAGAGCGCCTTGCCGCAGGGTTGCGCTTTGTCGCGGCTGAAGCTGGGTGTGAGTGTCCCCTTCTTCCTGATACGCTTGGCCCAAAACCTCCTGTGCCGGTTCAGGCGGTGCTCGATGAGGTTATTGTTGCCGCCTGCAAAGACGCCTACGCGCGCGATTTCGAGCGTTTCGGCTTTGTGGATTGGCCGGAGTTGGGCTAAGGCCTCATTTTGGCTGGTTTGGTCCGCATCCCTTGCCGCAAGGCATCTGGCATGCCCTGCGCTCGTTGATCTTGACCGACCCTAAAAAAGAGACGGGGGCCCGAGACCCGGCGCCCCCGTCCTTCCCATGCCCTTCACCCATGCGGAAGCCGGATTAGACCCGGGCCTTTTGGCCCCTAGGTGTAAATTGCCACAGGCTTTGCGATTTTGCCAGTGCTAAATCCTTGAGTTTTTCGCAAAATTCGCAAAGCCTCTTGAGAGGTGAGAGTCTGTTCCGTCTGATCAACCCTGCGCGCCGAAGCTCGCCTCAGCAAAACAAACCCTTGCGGCGAACGAAAACGGCTTGATCCCGCCTTAAGACCGACGAGCTCAAAAACGCTCAGCCCGCAAAATTGCGGTATCAGTCACGCTGACCACCCCAATATGGGCATCCAGCAAAGGGAAAAGCGCCGCGAGCAAAGTTTCAAGCCGTTCAGGTCTGATCAAACAAATCACCGCCACCATGCCGCCCGCGCGGCTGATCGTGCCCTCACGTGACCAGCTGCCCGACCGGCCGGAGCCGCCCAAAACCGGCAACAACGTGTAGCCCGTGACGCCGGCTTCGTTCAGCGCCGCGCAAATTTGCCGCTCCATCACGGCCTCGATGATGATTTCAACCCGTTTGGCGGGTCGCATCGGTGGCACTTGTTTTGACACGGCTCTTAAACCCCAGCGAAGCGGGTGGCGAGCGCCGCCCAAAGTGGGAGACCCGCAACCAGATTAAACGGAAAGGTAACGCATAACGAAAGGGTGAGATAAAGCGCAGGATTAGCCTGTGGCAAGGCTAGCCGCATGGCGGCAGGCACGGCGATGTAGCTTGCCGACCCGGCCAAAATGGCCAAAGCCGCAATGCCTCCCGGTGCAAGCCCCAAGCTAAGCCCTGCTAAGAACCCGCTCGCTCCTCCCGCAAGCGGCATGGTCAGGCCAAAGGCGAGAACCCCAGGCGTAAGCACGGTGCGCGCTTGGCGCAAGCCGCGCCCAGCGATCAGGCCCATGTCCAACAGGAACAGGCACAACACTCCCCGGAATGGCGCGTCAATCAAGGGGGCAAGATCGGCCATGCCTTTTGGCCCAGTGATCCAGCCAATGGCAAAAGAGCCAAGCAGCAAGACAATCGACCCGTTGAGCAGGATCTCTCGCCAAGTTTCGCGATCAAGTTTTGCGCCAACCCCGCCAAAGCGCGCGGCAAGCCAGAGGGCGGTCAAAATTGCGGGGGCCTCCATCGCAGCCGCCACCGCGATCATAAAGCCCTCGGCCGGGATCCCCTTCTGGCTAAAGAGCGCGCTTCCCGCCACAAAAGTCACAATCGAGATCGAACCATAATGCCCGGCCACCGCCGCGGCATCAACCGGCCCCACGTGTCGCGCAAAGCTCCGCAACAGGCCAAAGGCAAGAAGCGGCAGTGAAAAAGACAAAATCACGCCCGTTAACACAGCCAGAATAAGGGCCTGGTCGGCCCCATAGTTTGCAATCGCGGCCCCCCCTTTGAACCCAATCGCGAAAAGAAGATAGATTGAGAGCCCCTTTGCCACGGCCTCAGGGATTGAAAGGTCTGACCGCAAAAGTGCGGCCGTAAGACCCAAGAAAAAACACAGGACCATCGGCGAGATCAAATTATCCAAGGCTAAGGCGAGCATGAACGGTCTTGCGCGGAGGTCGGGTTGGTGCGGGCAAAACTTTCGGGTCTGGCAAAGCCATGGTTGCGTTGGCTGCACGTCGCCACTAGACGCGAGCGCAGGTTCAGCGCAAGGGGAATTGAGGTTTATGGATAGCCACACATCGTGAGCAGCGCCTGCACGCGTGCCTTCCTGCGTTCAGAACGTGGACACGACGGCTTTGGAAGAGCAAGTGGAAGAGCAGGGCAACAAGGCCCGCATCGCGTCGATGTCTTTCGCGACGATCGAGATGCAGGTTTAGCCGGACCTCGACACCGAATTGTCGGCAGAATTTGAGGCCCCTTGCGATTGGTGCTTCAACGGCAACTGCGGGCCAAAAGACACGGCGGCGGGCCCCGCTTTTGGCAGCGGCTCTCGTTGAGCTTGAGAAATTTGGCCATGGTGCGGGATGTGGCCTTCGTCGACGCCCCTGAAGCTTTTGCGAAGTGGCAGTCTCGGCGTGGCGGTCGAGATGGTGCGGGATGTGGCCTTCGTCGACGCCCCTGAAGCAGAGCAGTTTTGTGGTGTTGTGCCTCGGACTTCGGTCGTTTCCGAACGAACTGTGAGACCGGGTCATACGGCCCCAAGTGTGAGCACGTGCGAGGTCAAAACGTGTGTCAAAATCGGCGGAAGTTTCGGCTAAAGCGGCATGCTGTGGCGTTATGCCCGAGACGCATGCCTTCGCCTCCAGCATGCCGCGCATTGTGAGCGCGGCTGAAGCGCAGCCCAAAATCGATCATGACCACGCGCAGGGGTGCTCTTGTCGAGCGTGTTGGGCAGGTGCAAGCGGCAGACGGCCGGCACAAGGCACCGCTCTCGGCGCTCGGCCTGCCGGCTTTGCCCGTGTCGCGAATCACTGGCCAAAATGACAATACAATTGGGGCGATCGGCTCGTGCTGATGGTGGCACTCCCAGAGCCTTCATCAGGGTGGTGCGCCACCGGCGCCTGGGCCGGGCAGGGCAACGTGCTGATGGTGGCACTCCCAGAGCCTTCATCAGGTGCTGCCTAAGGACGCGACAAGACTGACAACGAGCCGACTCGGGCAAGCGGGCTGCGCCCGAAGACCGTCAACGCACGCGCGAGAGGTCGGTCTTTGCGCATGGGGGTCTAAGGCCGGCAGGTTCCGAAAAAGCTGCGCCGTGACCGGTTGGTCCTTGCGCATGGGGAGCGCAGGATCAGCAGCGTCACTTTTCGCTACGCCGCGTCACTGACCCTGGCCGAGGGAGTAGCCCGGCTCGCCGTCGAAGGTGAAGAGGTGCTCTGTCTTGACAAAGTCAACGCCCGCATAGGCGAGGTTTTTGAGCAGCTCAACAATCATCGCCTTGTTGAAGTGCTTGCCCGGACGCGCAAGATAACGGCAACGCCAATGGTCGGTGCAGAAGGTTTCTGGCAGACCCTCTGGCCAGACCTTGACCCCCCGATTGGTGATCATGGTGAGCTCGAACAACTCGTTGGCCGCCGCCTGCATCTTGCGGGCAAGGTCGTCGACGGGCTCATTTGTATGAACGAAGACGTCGATCCCGACGAGTTCCTTCGTGGCTGGCTTACGTGGTCGGGCCTTTGGCACAATAAAGGGCTGGCCCGCCGCGTCGTAGGAAACCGCGCGCAGGGTCGTCGGCACCTGGCCAAGCCGCGCGATGACGGCTTCGGCAAAGGCAGTTGTGCCGACCTTCTGCTTCGAAACGCCGTCCTTAAACACATCGTAGGTATGAATGCCGTCCTCGATGGTCTTGAGCCAGGCATTGTGCACGCGCGTGGCAACGTCACGCTGGCCGATATGCACAAGCATCATGACACCGGCCAGAAGCAGGCCCGAGGGGTTGGCGATATCTTGGCCCGCGCGTCGCGGGGCACTGCCATGGATCGCTTCGAACATGGCACAGTGTTCACCAATGTTGGCCGACGGCGCGAGGCCAACGGAACCGGCGATTTGGGCAGCGACATCGCTCAGCACATCCCCATAGAGATTGGGCAACACGATCACATCGAAGGCCTGCGGCGTGTCGGCCAGCTTCGCGGCTCCGATGTCGACGATCCAATGCTCGTTCTCGAGGTCGGGATACTCAGCCGCGATTTCATCGAAGACCCGGTGGAACAAGCCGTCGGTCAGCTTCATGATGTTGTCTTTGCTGAAGCAGGTGACCTTCCGCCGGCTGTGGGCGCGTGCGTATTCAAATGCATAGCGGACGATCTTTTCGCATCCCGGACGCGAGATCAGCTTCAAGCATTGGTAGACATCGTCGGTCTGCCGGTGCTCGATCCCCGCATAGAGATCTTCCTCGTTCTCGCGAATGATGACCACGTCCATGCCTGGGTGCTTGGTCGCGATAAACGGGTGATAGGCAACGCAGGGGCGCACATTGGCAAACAGGCCAAGCGCCTTGCGCACCGTCACGTTGAGGCTCTTGTAGCCGCCACCCTGCGGCGTTGTGATCGGCGCTTTATAGAACACCTTGGTGCGCCGGAGGCTCTCCCAGGCTTCCGGCCCGATCCCAGAGGTCTGACCTGACCGATAAAGGCGCTCTCCGATGTCGATCGTTTCGATGGCGATGTTCGCGCCGGCCTCGATCAAGACTTTGAGGCTCGCCTGCATGATCTCGGGGCCGATCCCGTCGCCGAAGGCAACAGTCACCGGAACCGCACCGGGTTTGTCCGACAGGCTTGCCGTATCGACACGCTCCTCTGACTTCGCCCAGGTGTTCATGGTCTAATGTCCTCACGGCAAATGTTGCGTGATCGCAAAATAATGGCCGCCAAGCGATTATTGAAATTGATTCTTCGTTAGTTTAGAATTGAAATCTGCAATCTTAGGGCGGCACAACCATGAACATCCCTCTGGATCTGTTGCGCGCTTTCGTGACTGTGGTGGAAAGTCGAGGGTTCTCGCGGGCCGCGCATCGGCTGCGGCGCGGTCAGTCGGCTGTTTCACTGCAGATCAAACGCTTGGAAGACATCCTCGGGGTGAAGCTGCTCGAGCGGACTCCCCGGCATCTGGCGCTGACAAGCGAGGGGGAGCAGCTGCTTGACCATGCCCGGCGCCTTCTGCGCCTCCACGACGAGGTGGTTGCGCGATTTACCGACCGAGAGCTCGCGGGGGTCGTTCGGCTTGGGGCGCCAGAGGACTTTGCAACCAGCCACCTGCCCACCGTGCTGGCCAAGTTCGCGCGCGCCCATCCCCGGGTTGCTCTCGAAGTGACCTGCGAACTGACGCTCGAGGTGCTCGAACGCTTTCGGGCAGGTGGACTCGACATCGCACTGGTCAAGCGGGAGCCTCTGGGCGCAATCGGGGGCATCCGGGTGTGGCGAGAACCGCTTGTCTGGGTGGCCGCCGACAGACAGATTGCCGAACGAGATGAGCCGCTTCCGCTCATTGTGTCGCCGCGGCCGTGCGTTTACCGGAAGCGCGCAACCGATGCGCTCGATGCCATGGGGCGGCCTTGGCGCATTGTTTATATCTGTGGCTCCCTGGCCGGAACCCATGCGGCGGTTCGGGCTGGCCTTGGCGTCACCGTGCTGCCCAAGGAAATGGTTCCGCCCGATCTCACGATTTTGAATGATGACGCGCTTGGACTGCCCGACCTCAAGGACACCGAGCTCGCGCTGATTGAAGCGCCAGATCTGAGCCCGGCGGCCGCCCGACTGAGAGACACGATCATTCGCGAGCTCGAGCACCGCGACGCGCGTTGACTGTTCGAGACTTCTCAGCCGCCGTCGCATCGCCGCAACCACGAGCCCTCGCGGCATAATCGTTGAGCGTGGCCGCGTTCGAGACTTCTCAGCCGCCGTCGCATCGCCGCAACACGGCGTCTCCCAAGACTTGCGACCGGCTGCGGTGGCACTGAAAACGCGAGATCCAGATGCAGACCAAAGGTCGGATTTCCGCGCCAAAACGCGTGCAGCCAGGTGACCGGCCCGGCCTCAAGCGTCAGACATGCGCGGCCCATCTTATATGCCGCGGTTCTGTACGGAGAACCCCTGGGCGCTTTAGAGTCATGTTGACCGCGCAAAGACACCCTGGCCGGGCGGCGTTTCGCTGGCCAGGCGCGTCCGCCGCCTGTGGCCTTCGAAAAGGCTTACCAACCGCTTGGCCCGCTCACAAGCCGGCGCGGGGCGCGAAGGCTGGCCGACCTGGCCCGCTAGGGCGACCGAACCGAACGGGTCACGAGCATCGGACGCCCTCGGAGAGCACATCACAACGTGAAAAGCCATCGGGTTCAGTCGTGAAGCGTTGCCGCCGAAGCTTTTGACCTGGGCGGCGTGAAAACAAGGCTCGTCGCAAAAGCCAGGTCATCGCGGCTGGCCGTCACTTCTCCCCGAGCGCCGGCTACGCGTTGAAGCTCATCGGGGCGCACCCGCTTTTGGGCGTGCGGCCAAATGCAGCTGCCTAAAGCACAGGCGTTTGTCGCGAAGCGAGGCGGCGTGGCCGGTTGACGTCGCCCGGATTTCATTCAACGAGACCTCTTGCCCAAGGCATCCGCGCCCGAAAGGCAAGCGCAGTGCTCCGCGATGCCGCCGATTGCGCCAGAAACGGCACCGGATCACGCCACGCGTTGGTCTCGGCAAAGCCGCGCAAAGCGGCGCCGCCCCTCTCACGACCGCTGTCCTGCGCTGTTCCTGTCATCGTGCCACCACGGTGGCTTGGAGCTGTGCCGGCGCGCGTCTTGTGCCCATTGCCATCTTTTTGCGGCGGACGTGTCTTGGGTGCTCGTCTTGAGCCCAGGGCAAGGAGCCTCTCTTAGCGCGAATCATGTGCGCTGATGTGTTGTCGCCACGCCTCAAGGGCTGGGTTGCGGTCTCTGAAGGCCGCCTCGATGGGGTCACGCGCAGGATCTGCCGCAGGCCTCAGCCCGGCTTCTGCCGGCAGGTCGGGCTGAGGGCTCAACGATCCGGGCCTGTGGTCGCCATTAGGCTGAGGAACAGCCACTCTTCCGTCAACGGCTGTTTGCAACCGCGTGGCGCGGGCGCAGCTTGCGCGATAGAGGCGCAGATGATGTGCCTCTCGCGCTCCAAAATAAAACGCGACCACCGCGCCAAGCAACCACCACATCGGTTCGGGTACCTCGGCGAGCGCCTGCATGCGTCGGCTGAAGCCCTCGGGGCTTGCCATCGCGTAGCCAAACAACCCTAAAGTCCCAAGCGCGAGCAGCGGCCGCGGCAGGCGATTGAGCCCGTTCACAAAGCTGTCAAACCAGCCTGGCCGGGAATGGGTGAATTCCGCCAAATGGCTTGCATGGGCGGCCATATAGGCCTCGGCCCCAAGCTCGAGGGCGCGCGTCGCATCGGCGCGAAACACCCGCGCCGCCGCAGCTCCTTCGCGAAGAAGGCCTTCCGCCCCGCCCCGCAGGAAAAGGGCGCGGGCAAGCGTTGCAATCACACCCATCGTGCCGTCCTTTCCCGATGCTCAGAGTCCGAAAGATGATAGTGCGGCGCGATAAATTCCTCCGCGCGCCCGATCCAACCGCCTTTGCCCCCATCGCGGCGGCGAACAAATTTCCGCAGCGCCGGGCGCCTCTCGGCTAACGAATAGTAATAGTTTCGCCGGGCGATGCCGTAGCCATTGACCAATGCCTCGGGGTTGATGGCTGCGGCCTCGCGGGCGGCGGATGCGGTCTTGGGCCCAACAATCCCATCGACGGCAAGCGAAAATCCCATCTCGTTGAGCAACCGTTGCAAGATGCGCACTGCATTCGCGCCGGCGTGCACATACATGTCAAAGACCGAGGGCTGCAGCACCTGTGGCAAAAGGCCAAGCCGCGGGCGCTCGAAATAATGGCGCACGAAGATCTCCACGGCCTGAGAGCGGGTCAGCGCCCGAACATCAGCCTCATCGATGACGCCGTCCCCATTCACGTCAAACCCAAGGGCACGCAAAGTGCCAATCGTGACCCCATAGTTCGTCGCACCGCCCGGATCGTCAGGGTCGTTCACATACCCTCCTTCGCGCGCAACGATTTCTTCGGCGAGTTTTCGGATATCGGTCATCGAGCCCCTGTTCCTCTGCTTTCTGGGCCCATGCTTGCGCTGTTTGGTTCGAACGGCGTTGCCGCGGCGCACGCGCTCAACATGCGGACGCAACGCAAGCGCAGCGCGGTCATCGCCGCGCACTCAGCCGCGGCGGGCAAGAGGGGCGCCGCTCGCAGGCGCCGGCTTGGACCAGCGGCCAGGCCTCGGCACGACAAGCGCCAGGGGCAAGCGCAAGGCTTTGGCTGCCCGGTTCGGCGCCGGCGGCGCTGGGAATTGCGGTATGCCGCGCCGATCACCGCTTGCGCTTTCGGCACAAGACCTTGCCGGGCACGCCCGAATTGAAACGGCCTTTTGCCGGTCACGCAGCGCGGTGGCTTTGTGTTTCAGCCTTACGCCTGAGCCGCCAGGCATGCAGCACCGGCTCGGTATAGCCCGAGGGGAGCTTGCGCCCCTTCAACACAAGCTCGAGCGCGGCTTGAAAGGCCGGGCCATCGAAGCCGGGCGCCATCGGCACATAATTCGGATCCCCGGCATTCTGCCGGTCGACCACCGCGGCCATGCGCTTGAAGGCAGCGATCACCTCCTCCTCGCTCACCACGCCGTGGTAAAGCCAATTCGCGATGTGCTGGCTCGAGATACGACAGGTGGCGCGATCTTCCATGAGCCCGATGTCGTTGATGTCGGGCACTTTCGAACACCCGATCCCCTGATCGATCCAGCGCACGACATAGCCGAGGATGCCCTGGGCGTTGTTTTCCAGCTCGGCGCGGATTTGGGCCGGTGTCCATTTGCGGTAGCTCGCAAGCGGCAGCTCGAGCAGCTGTTCAAGATGCGCCCGCCTGCCGCCCGCGCGCAGCTTGGCCTGCACCGTTGCGACATCGACTTTGTGATAGTGCAGGGCATGCAGCGTGGCCGCAGTTGGGCTGGGCACCCAGGCGGTTGAGGCTCCGCCGCGCGGGTGTTCGATTTTCTCTTCAAGCATCTGCGCCATGAGGTCGGGCGCGGCCCACATGCCCTTGCCAATCTGCGCCCGGCTCGCGAGCCCGCATTCGAGCCCAATGTCGACATTGCGCATCTCATAGGCCGCATACCAGGGCTTGCGCTTCAAGAAGGCCTTGCGGCTGACCGGCCCTGCCTCCATTGAAGTGTGGATCTCATCCCCCGTCCGGTCGAGGAAGCCTGTGTTAATGAAGGCAAGCCGGTGGCGCGCGGCAAAGATACAGGCCTTAAGATTGGCCGAGGTGCGGCGTTCTTCGTCCATGAGCCCGATTTTTACCGTGTGCCGCGGCAGGCCGAGGATGTCTTCGACCCAGTCGAAGGTGGTGCAGGCAAAAGCCACTTCCTCGGGCCCGTGCATCTTAGGCTTGACGACATAGATCGAGCCCGTAGCCGTGTTCCACGGCCCGCTTGGGCGGCGCAGGTCATGCAGCGCGGCGAGCGTGGTGATGAGCGCGTCCATTAGCCCTTCGGGCACTTCCGAGCCATCGGGCAGATGGATCGCGGGGTTGGTCATCAGATGCCCGACATTGCGCACCCACAAGAGCGCCGTTGCGCGCAGCCGGCCCGGGCTTCCATCCGCGCGGGTGAAGGCGATGTCCTCGGCAATGCGGCGGGTCATCAGGAGGCCGTTCTTTTCGAATGTCGCCTCAAGGCGCCGCTGCATCAGCCCAAGCCAGTTGCCATAGGCCATCACCTTGTCTTCGGCATCGACACAGGCAACCGAATCTTCGCAATCCATGATCGCGGTCAGCGCCGCTTCAAGCTTGATGTCGGAAATCCCGGCGCGGTCGTTCGCACCCACAGGATGCGCGCGGTTGATCTCGAGGATCACATGCAGCCCGTGGTTTTTGAGGATCACGGCCTCAGGCGCAGCCGGATCGCCGATGTAGCCGACGAATTTTTCGGGCTGAACCAGCGGCTGCCCATTGACCAACAGCCGGCCCTTGTCAACCGCGTAGCTCGCGGCCTCAGCATGCGAGAGGCCGACGAGCGGGAAGTGATCGTCCAGAAACACGCGTGCGCGCGCGATCACCCGCGCCCCCCGGCCCGCATCGTACGGTCCAGGCGGCGGGGGGCTTCCCATGGCATCGGTGCCATAGAGCGCATCATACAGGCTTCCCCAGCGGGCATTCACCGCGTTGAGCGCGTAACGGGCATTTGTGATGGGCACCACAAGCTGGGGCCCTGCAATCGTGGCAATCTCGGGGTCGACGTTTTTGGTCTCGATCTCGAAGGGATCGGGTTCTGGGACGAGATAACCGATTTCCTCTAGAAAGGTGCGATAAGCCGCCGCGTCATGCGGGCGGCCGCGGTGCGCGCGATGCCAATCGTCGATCGCAGCTTGCAGACGCTCGCGGGTGGCTAAAAGCGCGCGGTTCACGGGGACAAGCGCATCGAGCATGGACCGGAAGCCCTCCCAGAAGGCCGCTTGGTCGACTCCGGTGCCTGGAAGCGCTGCATCCTCCACGAATTCGGCAAGACGCTTGTCAACCTTTAGACCTGCGCGCTCGACCCGATTTGCCATCGCGTGCCTCCTTTTCGCTCTTCTTTCTATGCCCTCATAGCTGAGGATCGCAGTGCGGGAAATCCGGTTAAGAGTTGGCGCGGGCGCGGCGGGCGGCTCGCGCCGCGGCGCGGCAGCGGTCGGAACAATAGCGCACTTCGTCCCACATCTTTGCCCAGGCTCGGCGCCAAGTCATCGGCCGCCCGCAAACGGCGCAGAGCTTGGCCGGCAGATGCTGTTTCTTCACACCACGCGGCATCGCGATCCGTGCCTTTTATTTTTGTTCGGAGCTTCCGCGGGCGGCGCCTTGCCCCCGCCCCACCCACCCGCCAAAGGCGGCAAGGCGCCGCCCTGGGCCTGGAGCTCGTGCGACGGCCTTTCCCGAAGGCGTAAAGCACCGATTGCGGGCTTGGGGTCTAAGCGCCCCGTTTGCTTGCAGGTCACTTAGACAAGAGGCGCTCCGCGGCAAGGCTTCCGGCCGAAAGGGCAACGGCTTTGGCCCGGAAATGTCGCTGAGAGGCAAAGGCGGCACACGAACCACGTCGCGTTTTGTCCGGCTTCGCACCCGATTGGCCCGCAGCTCAACCTTGGCGGGCAAAGCCTTGGGCTTGGCCGAGAGCACACGCGCAGAATACCGACCGGGCAAGCCGCCCTGGCCCCGCCGCGAAGGCGGTTGCGTGATGATCGGAATGTCTGAAAAGGCGCTGGGGTGATCCGCCGGCATAGCCGATCATGATTCGGCCCAAGCGCACGTGTGACCGTTGCCCGACCCGCAGCGAAAAGGATCGCCTGGCAGGTGCTTTTCGTCCGTTGGGGCGCATCAGCTGCCTGTGCCAAAGGAAAGTTGTCGCGAACAACCCGCTTCATCGAAACAGGAGACACGATGGTGGCACAGTGTTGATGAACTGTGGCCAAGACATGGCGCCAAGCCGCGGATTTTTCCAAAGAGCTCCGCGAAGGTGCACCGGCTTGGTCATGATCTTGCCGCCTCCTGCCGGCACAACTGGCACACAGACAGGCAGAAAGAGGGAGAACCCCGATGACGACTAACATGCAAAGCTTGTCGCGTATTGGCCGCGTGCTTGGCCGTTCTTCGAATCGCTTGCAAGCCCGGATCGACCGCCGCTTGGCCGATTTGGCCACGGGGCTCAGCATTCCAGCGAATACGCCCTCACCCTTCCGCCGCTGAAGGCGAACCGGCTCGTGCCGGGGCGGCCTCTGCCCCGGTCAAAGCCGGCGCGTTTGGCGCCAAAGGATCACGAGCGGTTGGTTCTTTCTCCGCCTCTGGCTTTGGCAGGCGCAATGCCGCGACCAGCGCGCGCAACTCCTGCCGCGCTGCGACTTGCGAAAGTGTCAAGCCCTCTCCCCCGCGGGTCGCACCCCCGAGATCCAAAAGCGTAAGACCCTGCGGAAAGAGTTCACGAAAGATCACCCGCTCACCCAAGCCCGGGCCAACCCGAAACCCGATGCGCCGGGCAAGCTCGTCAAGTGCTGCGGCCATTTTGCGCTTGTTATGCATTGCTTGCGCGGCAAGCCGGTTGCGCAGCACGACCCAATCGATTGGTTTCAGGCCTGCGGCTGCCCGCGCCTGCCGCGCCTGCCAGACCATTTCAGCATAAACCGAGGGGCCAACAATCCGCCCGCTCACCGGGTCAACCCGCGCGAGAAGGTCGAAGTCAACAAAAGAATCATTGAGCGGTGTGACCAGCGTATTCGCCAGGGAATGGGCAAGCTGGGCAAGCGGCGTGTGCGCGCCGGGGCAGTCGATGACGACAATTTCCGCGCGCGCCACCGCTGCCAGGGCGGCTTCGAGGCGTTCAGCGGGTTCGCCTTCGTCAAGAGGGCGACCCTCCTCAGGCATGGGCAGCGAAACTCCCGTTCGCTCGGCCCGGATCCGCCGGTTTTCCAAATAGCGCCCGAGGCTCCGCTGGCGCAAATCGAGATCGATCACGCCGACGCGCCGTCCCTCGTAAAGCAGCGCTGTGGCAATGTGCATGGCTGTAGTCGACTTGCCCGAGCCGCCCTTTTCGTTGCCGATGACCACAATATGCGCCATGCGCACTCCCGAACGCGGAATTCAGAGCAAACCCGCCATCGCTTCGCCTCACCCCAACCTGCAATCATAAAGGCCGTCGCGCGCGGACAGAAGACGACGTGGCGCGAAGCGCACAGACGGAGCGCCTTGTCCCGTCGAGCGGCCCCAACGCGAGGGGTCTCAGAAGCCAATCCCGGCGTATTTGCTCTTGAATTTTGAGACCTTGCCCCCTGTGTCAACCAGCCGCTGTTGACCTGAACCGGTCCATGCCGGATGCACCGTTGGGTCGATCTCAAGCGATAGGGTGTCGCCCGGCTTGCCCCAGGTCGAGCGCATTTGCGCTACCGTGCCATCGACGAAGCGCACATTGATGAAGTGATAGTCGGGATGGATGCCTTTTTTCATGGGTCCACACCTTAGCTTTCGGTCGAATTGGGGGCACGGTAGTTGCTTTTTTCTGTAATCCGCGCCGATTTCCCTTGCCGGCCGCGCAAATAATAAAGCTTCGCGCGCCGCACCCGACCACGCCGCACAACGGTGATGGAATCGATGTTCGGCGAATAGAGCGGGAAGACACGCTCAACACCCTCGCCAAAGGAAATTTTACGCAAGGTGAACGACGCAGACAGGCTGTTTCCGCCGTTGCGGCTGATGCAGACGCCTTCGAACATCTGCACGCGGGAGCGCCCGCCCTCGATCACTTTATAGCCGACGCGAACCGTATCGCCCGGCTTGAAGTCTGGGATTTGTTTCCCGAGCTCGGCAATATGCTCGGCTTCGATCTCGGCGATGACGTTCATCGCAGCTACCCTTCATTGCAAGCGCGGGTACGAGCCCGCGTCGTGACCTGCGCGTCAGAGCTCCGGACCCGGGGAAGGCTCGGCGACTCGAAGACCTGAGCCACCGGAGAAGCACGCGCCACGTTTGCAGTTCAACAAAAGACCCTGCGGCCGCGGCACGTCCCCGGATTGGTCTCAGGCAGGCCACAGTGTCTCTGAGCGAGCGGCTTCAAGCACGGCTGGCTAGGAAAATCAAGAGCTCCCGTGACTCGATTTGCGGGCAAGAGCGCCCCTTCGTACACAGAGCGGGATAGAGCGGGAAGGGATGCCTTGCCGGGCGCCCTCCGTTTTAGCCGTGGGGCCAATCGCTTTGGCCCGGGACGGAGGGGGCCTTCTCAGAGGCGCGCTCATCTTTAGGCGCAGTAGGCGCGCGCTCAGCGGGCTCGGGCTCAGGCCCGATGATGCGGCGTGGCAATGAGGGGGCACGGAAGGGCTCGATCCGCCTTAGTCGCCCGTGCTCGGGCCCAAGCCCGCGCGCCAACCAAAGATCAGGCCGATTGAGCCTTGTGATCCGCTCGGCCTGTTCCCGACGCCAGCGCGCAATGGCCGCATGATCACCCGAAAGCAAGACCTCAGGGATTCGCTTGCCTTCCCACTCGACCGGCTTTGTATAGTGCGGATGTTCGAGCAAGCCGTCGTTAAAGCTTTCGCTTTCGCTCGAACAGGCATTGCCCAAAACACCCGGCAAAAGCCGCACACAGGCATCAATCACGGCCATGGCGGCAATTTCACCGCCAGTCAAAATGAAATCGCCGAGGCTGAGCTCAAGCATTCTGAAGTGCTCGATGGCGCGTTCATCAAGGCCCTCGAAGCGGCCGCAGATCAACGTGATGCCAGGAAGCGCGGTAAAATCTTTGGCCATGGTTTGATCAAACCGCTGCCCCCGCGGGGACAGATAGAGGTAGGGCCCCGGCACATTGGCCAAAGCCGCGGCCATGACATCGGGGCGGATGACCATGCCGGGGCCACCGCCTGCTGGGGTATCATCGACCGTGCGATGTTTTCCAATGCCATAGGCGCGTAAGTCGATCGGCTCAAGCCGCCACAAGCCTTGCTCAAGCGCGCGCCCCGTGATCGAAAGCCCCAAAATGCCTGGAAACGCCTCGGGCAGAAGTGTGACCACGCGAGCCGTCCAAGGCGTGGTTTCACTCTGACGGTTGTCATGGGTCATCGCGAAAACCTCAATCGATGCTCAGCGTCGCCTTGCCGCTTTTGGTCACGCGCCAATGGCTTGCACCAAAGGAGCAGAAAGCGCGGCAACGACCGGCGCGTCGCGGTTAATACAGATCCGTTTGTTGGCTCGGGCAACAGAGGCAGCGACTGCCCGCGGTGGGCGCGAGAGCGCCCGCTGGAGAGGCGGGCGAACGCTGCCCATGCTGCCGCACGGGTCGCAAAACGGCGCCGGTCCGAGCCAATCAAGCGGAAATTTTATCCGACGTCTGCCAAAAATTAGATCTCATCGGGGGGATCGACGACGATCCTGCCCCCTTTCAGATCAATGGTCGTCACCACCTGGCGCGTAAAGGGGAACAGAAGGGTTTTGCCTTTGGGTGCCCTGACTTCGAGAATATCACCCGCGCCATGGTTCCACACCGCAACAACCCGCCCAAGGGCTATCCCGGCTCGGTCATAAACCGGCAGATCGAGCAAATCGGCGTGGTAAAACTCATCGTCGTCAGGCTCCGGTAGCACCGCACGCGGAATGTAAAGCCGCGTGCCCCGCAGCGCCGCGGCTTGTTCGCGGGTTTCAACCCCAAATAGCCTTGCGGCGAAGCCGCCGGCCACAGCGGGCCCAAGCGCGACGATCGAGAAGCTTCGCCCCCCTGTTTCATCGCTCAGCGGGCCATAGTTTGCAATAGCACGCGGCTCGGCGCAAAAGCTCTTAAGCCGCACCAAGCCTCGCACGCCATAGGCCCCCGCAATGACGCCCACGCAGACCAAGTCGTTTGTCATCTGACCTTCGGGCTTGTGTTACCGCTCAAGTAAAGGGACGGTCTCCGCGCGCTCTTCCCAGCCCAAAAGCGCAAGCTCGGGTTGTGCGTCAACCGTTTCGGGATAGCCGATGCAGAGCCATGCGACGAGCCGCCACGACGGCGGGACCTTCAGCGCGCGCGCAATCGCGCTTGGCTCAAGGATCGACACCCAGCCCATACCCAACCCTTCGACGCGAAGCGCAAGCCAAAACAAGGTGATCGCCGCGACAACCGAATACGCTTTCGTCTCCGGCATCGTCTTTGCGCCAAGGCCCGCGCCTTTCCGCGTTGCCTCGTCGCAGAAGACCGCAAGCTGCACCGGTGCTTCCTCCATTCCCGAAAGCTTGAGCGTGGCGTAAAGGCGCCGACGCTCGCCCTCATAGCCCGCCAGCGCACGCGCATTTTCGGCGTGAAAGCTGGCCAAGGCGGCCGCGCGGGCCTCGCCCGAACGCGCCAAGACCAGCCGCCACGGCTGGCTGAGCCCAACCGAGGGCGCAAGAGGAAAAACCGCGAGCGCCTTTTTGAGCACGTCCTCCGGCACGGGATCGCGCCGAAAACGCCGCACATCGCGCCGCCATGCAAAAAGCTCCCACAGCGCTTTGCGAAACGCGGCGTCAAAAACAGGCGGGCCCTTTGCCGGGCTTTTCAACGGTGGCGCCGAGGGCTCTTGCGCGCGCATCGGCTGCACCTTCACCGACGCTTGAGCAAAAAAACCGCAGCAAACCATGCTGGACGCGGGGCGTCTTGCTGCCGACCCATGCCTTGCCGCCTCATTGCGCTGCAGCTTGTTGAGCCTTTTTCGCTGCGCGCTCGAGCGCCTTTTTCCCGGGCTGACCTTTGATGGGGTTATTGCGCACCTTTTTCGGCAAAACGCCTGCCGCCTCGAGGAACCGCGCCACCCGATCGGTCGGCTGAGCCCCGATGCCCAGCCAATAGTGCACGCGCTCAAGGTTCATGCGCACGCGGTTTTCGTCATCTTTTGGCAAAAGAGGATTGTAGGTACCAACCTTTTCAAGAAAACGACCGTCGCGCGGGGCCCGGCTGTCGGCGACAACAATGTAGTAATAAGGCCGCTTTTTGCTTCCACCGCGGGCGAGACGAATTTTTGTTGCCATGTTCTTGTTCTCCTGAGTTGAACGGAAGTGCTGGATGTTGCTGAACCTCCCACGTCTGACCGAAGTCTTGCAGGCAGCACGCTTGAGATTGCCGCTCAGGCCTGCATGCGCTCGTGGTGGCGGATCACCTCAGCGATGATGAAGGCCAAAAACTTGCGCGCGAAGGCCGGGTCAAGATCAGCCTCGGCTGCAAGCCGCTCAAGCCGTGCAATCTGCTGCGCTTCGCGCGCGGGGTCAGCCGGCGGCAGGCCATATTCCGCCTTGAGCCGGCCAACAGCCTGCGTGCGTTTGAAGCGCTCGGCAAGGGTGAAGACCAAAATTGCGTCAAGCCGGTCAATCGCCGCACGATGTTCGGCCAAAAGCTCTTGCGCGCGCCTGGCCAGGTCAGGGGTGATTGTGGCCTGAGCCGCGATGCTTCCTTGCCCCGGGCTCGAGGGTTGCGGCGCGGCTTTGCTCTGCTCGTCGCTGGTTGTGGTCATTTCCGCTTCCCGAAAAGTCCGGAGAGACCAGCGGGGAGGCCGCGACCTGGCTGACGGGCCGCGCCAAGCCCTGGGCCCAAAAGACCCCCGCCCGGAAGCGGCGGCAGCCCTTTTGCGCCCGGGGCTTGCGTGAGCGCCGCTTTGCCTTGCGCTTGAGCGGTGCCGGCGGCTTGCGCAAGCTCGCGCTCAAGCGCGGCGGGATCGACCCCTTTGCCAAACATCGAGCGCATCGCCTGTTTCAAAAGCCCCGCACGGCCAAGCTGTTTCATCATGTCGGCCATCTGTCGGTGCATTTTCAAAAGGCGGTTGAGCTCGGCTACATCAAGCCCGGCGCCGCGGGCGATTCGCTTTTTCCGGCTTGCGTTCAGAATGGCAGGGTTGCGCCGCTCTTCCTTGGTCATCGCGTTGATAAGCGCGATCTGACGACGCAGCATGCGGTCGTCGAGCCCGGCCGACTCCATCGCTTTGCTCATGCGGCCAAGCCCTGGCATCAACCCCATCACCTGTTGCAGACCACCCATCTTCAACATCTGCTCAAGCTGGGCTTTGAGGTCATTCATAGTGAACAGGCCCTTCTCAAAGCGCTTCAGCATGCGCTCAGCCTGTTCGGCCTCAAGTGTGGCCTGGGCTTTTTCGACCAGGGCGACGATATCGCCCATGCCCAAGATGCGGCCTGCAACCCGCACGGGGTCGAAAACCTCAAGCGCGTCGGTTTTTTCCCCGACGCCGACAAAGCGGATTGGCTTGCCGGTGATGGCGCGCATCGACAAAGCCGCGCCCCCGCGCGCATCGCCATCCATGCGGGTGAGGATCACGCCCGTGATGCCAACCTTTGCCTCGAATTCCCGCGCAACATTAACGGCATCTTGCCCCGTCAGCGCATCGACAACAAGCAGCGTCTCCCGCGGCTGCACAAGATCGCGCACCGCCGCCACCTCGGCCATTAACGCCGCGTCGATGTGCAGACGGCCCGCGGTGTCGAGCATGAGCACATCGTAGCCGCCAAGCATGGCTTGGGTTTTTGCACGCCGGGCAATTTGCACCGGCGTCTCGGCTGGCACGATCGGCAGCGTATCGACCCCAATCTGCGCCCCGAGAATGGCAAGTTGTTCCATGGCCGCGGGGCGGTTTGTGTCGAGCGAGGCCATCAGCACCCGCTTGCCCTCGCGCTCTTTGAGCCTGCGGGCGAGCTTGGCTGTCGTCGTCGTTTTGCCCGAACCCTGCAACCCGACCATAAGAACCGGGGCGGGAGGGCTGTCGATCTTGAGCCGGCCCGGATCGCCCTCGCCCCGCAGGATGGCGACAAGCTCGTCGTGCACGATCTTGACGACCATCTGCCCGGGCGTGACCGATTTTAGAACCGCCGCGCCGGTGGCCTTGGACTGAACGCGGCGGATGAAATCCCTTACCACGGGCAGCGCAACATCGGCTTCAAGCAGCGCCACGCGGACCTCTCGGAGCGCGGCTGAGACGTCCTCAGCGCTGAGCGCACCTTGTCGAGTCAGCCGGTCAAAAACCCCGCCGAGCCGCTCCGCTAACGATTCGAACATCCGTCGGCTTCCCTTATCTAAGGCCATCCTGGGGGCTTACGCATGCACCATTGCGCCCGCGGGCGCAACGCGCTGGCGGACGGCGATCCCACCGCAACATCGCGGGACCGGAAGCAGCAGCCCTTCGACCTTCGCCCGCCCTACCCTCTGCCCCCGTGAAAGTCAATGCCAAGAAAGTCAGTCGCGCCTGCAAGACCCCAAGCCTTGCGCCATACACGCACAAGACTTGAAGGCACCGCATCGCAAGCGCGCGACACCCTGGCCAGGCCAAACCCGCGCATTTTTTCGGCTCAGAACCGGGCTCGACGGCATCGCCTGTTGTCTCGTGTCCTCCCCAAGCGTTGGCAAAGCGATGTCGTTGGCGTCCCTTTGGCACGGTGCTTTTTTTGCTTGCTGTGGCTCGCGCCTCAAAAGCGCCGGCCCACACCCACGCGTGCAACGACAACGCCGCAGCGTTCCTTGCAAAGGCCAGACACACCCATTCCACCCCCTTTGCCTTTAAAGAACGGCTCTTGAGCACTGGGCGGCTCGCGCCGCATAGTGCAAAGTGCCTCACATCGAAAGCGCGTTCGCGCGCGTGCACAGGCGCGTTACCGAAGCAAAAAACGCTTGGTCCTTGTGAAACCGAAGGAATATGAAAAAGCAACGATGTTTCACGGGGATGTCGCTTTTCAAGACCGATGACCCCGGCTCTGGCCGAGCACGCGCAGTCGGCTTGGC
>FWWL01003216.1_pt1 | contig 30667 bp, 29 predicted proteins | sample 2228331 | NCBI WGS metagenome assembly FWWL01 (sample SAMEA103939775, study PRJEB20133) | metagenome
ATAAACCGCCAAGGATTTAAGATAACATATAAAAGCGCAAAAAGATTAATTAAGCATATATTGCCGACGAAATTAAGATCAAGAATTGTATTTGGTACCGGTGATCCGTGTTCAACAGGACAAGCCCTAGGTGTCATGGGATTTCTATATAGTTTCTACGGTGATAAAGTTCAGTTGGTCCCTGATTTTGAAAATAAAAGATTGGAAGGCAAGCATTATGCCCGAGGTAGAATAAGATTAGTTACAATACTTATAATAGTAATTAAGCTTATATTAGATAAACGGTTTAAACAATTAAGCAAAAACTTTCAAATATTAAAGGAGGCGTTATAAATGGCAGAGAACAATTTTAATTCAACAGTTGAATCGTTATTTAAAGGAATGGATAGCTTTATAACTACAAAGACAGTAGTTGGGGACGCAGTCAGGGTTGATGAAAGCACGATTATTTTACCTTTAGTAGAGGTAAGCTTTGGAGTGGCAGCAGGTGCCTTTGCGAATGATAGTAAGAATAATGCTGGTGGTGGTATGGGAGGTAAGATTACACCTAGTTCGGTACTTGTAATCCAAAATGGGTCCTCCAAACTTGTAAATATCAAGGATCAGGACAGTGTAACTAAAATATTAGATATGGTTCCGGACATCATTAATAAGTTTACCAAGAATTCAAAGAAGAAGGATGATCTTGACGAAAAGGTAGAAGAAGCGATAAAGAACCATACAGAAGGTACTCTTCACGAATAATAGAAGGAAAAAATATTTTTCGCTTGCAATTAAAATCATATTCTGTTAAAATAAACGTGTTTGTAGGGCCTGTTGGTTCTATATTATACCTAAGGAGGTGCTTTCGATGGCTAAATGTTCAATATGTGATAAAGGTGCTCACTTTGGAATCGCTGTGAGTCATTCTCATAGAAGATCTAATAAGATGTGGAAATCTAACGTAAAATCTGTTAAGGTAAAAGTTAACGGTGCTGCAAGAAAATTGTATGTTTGTACTTCCTGTCTTAGATCCGGTAAAGTAGAACGCGCGTAAGGAAAACGATGGGTGTCAGGGGATCTTGACACCCACTTTTTTTTTGAATTTTATTATTAATTGCAAAACAAATTATAACCAAGCAATAAGCATAGGATAATAATACATATAGCTAGGATTCCGTTTGTGATGAATAGCATGATTGTCATTCCAATGGCAATCCAAAACAGGATAAACCCAATCATTCTCTTCATAATAATCACTTCCTATTTACAATCATATTATAATATTATGCGGAGGAAACTATATAAATGAAACAACTTCGTTATTTCATTTATAAACTATAACGATAACTTAAATTACCATAGTGATAAGCGAAGTACTGCATCCTGAAAAAACATTCAGAAAGCGTCTTTTCGCTTTCATGAAAGTTGTTTTAGAATGCAGCTCGCTTTGCGAGCTCGTAACCGAAGGTTACGAGTTTCGCTTATCACAATGAAATGCAGTTTTTCGAGTTTTAAAAAAACCATAGTGACGGAGCAACCTTAGCGAGAAAACATTAGTTTTCGAGCTAGGCCTGCCACAACCTAATATTCATCACTTTAATAAAAGTGGTTATACTTAGTTATAAGTGTATACGAAGATGAAGCAAACCATGGAATTCTTTAACATTCCCCTACGAAACCTTGGTTTCGAACTTCACTTATTTCAAAATTATGATATAATGAAAGCGTAGTGAGCATACTGCAAGCTTGCTTGCGGGTATGCGATCGTAGCAAGAGATCAGGAACACGGTTTTGTTCATGATAAATGACAATATAATCCAAACATAGAATAAGAACAGAATATGGATAGGAGGGTTAATATGAAAGGACATATGAACACAAAGATCGGTGAGATAATAATTGATAATGATGTATTGGCTAAGTATGCCGGAGCTTCTGCAGTGGAGTGTTTTGGTGTCGTAGGAATGGCATCTGTCAATATGAAAGACGGTATCGTAAAACTCTTAAAGCGTGATAGTTTAAGCCATGGTGTCAATGTAACAATTGAGGATAATAAAATAACAATTGACCTGCATATTATCGTTTCCTATGGTGTAAGTATTTCTGCAGTTGCTGATAACCTAATCAGCAACGTGAAGTATAATGTTGAAGAATTCTCAGGACTTGAGGTAAAGAAAATTAATATTTATGTTGAAGGTGTCAGAGTTATTGACTGATCCTGAGAAGAACGACGTTTAAGGAGGAAGAACCAGTGGTTATTAAAACGATAGATGCGCAAACTCTGAAAAAGATGTTTCTTGCCGGAGCAGCGAGTATTGAAGCAAAGAAAGAAATCATTAATGAATTAAATGTTTTTCCCGTACCGGATGGTGATACTGGAACTAATATGACACTTACCATCATGTCAGCAGTTAAGGAAGTGAATAGCCTTAACAATCCTACAATAGAAGAATTGGCGAAGGCAATATCAGGAGGCTCACTACGCGGGGCAAGAGGTAATTCCGGAGTAATTCTGTCCCAGTTATTCCGTGGTTTCACCAAAGAAATTAAAGATTATAAAGAGATTAATGTCACAGTGATGACCAATGCATTACAGAAAGCCGTAGAAACTGCTTACCGCGCTGTTATGAAGCCGAAGGAAGGTACTATTTTAACGGTAGCCAGAGGCGCAGCCGAGAAAGCAGCACAATTAGTATCTGAGACGGATGACCTAGTGTATTTCAGTCGTGAGGTGATTGCCCATATGGAAGTAGTACTGAAGAACACACCGGAGCTTTTACCGGTGTTGAAAGAAGCAGGTGTAGTAGACTCCGGTGGCCAAGGATTACTAGAAATCGTAAAAGGCGCTTATGATGCCCTGATTGGTAAGGAAGTATCTCTTACCAACGTTTCAATAAGCGAAGTTGCTCCTGAAGGCCGTACCAGAGAGAAAATATCTACGGATGATATTAAGTTCGGATATTGTACCGAATTTATCATTATGTTGGAAAAAGAATATAGTGAGAACACTGAGGAAGAGTTTAAGGCTTACTTAGAGTTAATTGGTGATTCGTTGGTAGTCGTTTCGGATGAAGATATCGTGAAGGTTCACGTACATACGAATGACCCTGGTCTTGCTATTCAAAGGGCTCTAACGTATGGATCCTTAACCAAGATGAAGATAGATAATATGCGTGAAGAACATAACGAGCGTGTTATCCTAGAAGCAGAGAAAATAGCTGGTGAACAGAAAAAAGAAGAAATAAAACCGGTAGTAAATAAACCCAGAAAGAAAGCAGGTTTCATTGCTGTTTCTATGGGAGACGGTTTGGATGAGATATTTACAGGACTTGGAGTTGATCATATCATCAAAGGCGGGCAGACGATGAACCCGAGCACCGAAGATATGTTGAATGCAATCAGTGAAGTGAATGCGGATAATATCTTCATTCTGCCGAATAATGGTAATATTATTCTGGCTGCAGAACAGGCAAAACATCTGACTGAAGATAAGAATATCTGTGTGATACCTTCCAAGACAGTGCCTCAAGGAATCACTGCAGTAATTAATTTCGTGTATGATAAGTCACCGGAAGAAAACGCTGCAAGAATGACAGAAGAGATGCAGAAGGTAAAATCAGGTCAGGTAACTTATGCTGTTCGTGATACCAGCCTGGATGGCAAAGAGATCAAACAGGGTAACATCATGGGCATCGGTGATAAGACCATTCTTTCCGTGGGTGACGAGATTAAGAGTACAACCATAGAGCTGATCCAGTGTCTGGCAAATGAGGATTCTGAATTAATCAGTCTATACTATGGTGAAGAAGTAAAGGAAGAGGATGCCAATTCTCTTGCTGAAGAGGTAATGGAACTTTATCCTGACCTTGATGTTGAGGTACATTACGGCGGACAACCGATTTATTATTATGTGTTATCAGTAGAATAGTTAGCAAACAAAAGATTTGTGCATAAATCTAGTGGTTCGAAATAACGCGAACCACTTTTTAATCTCATAGAAAGTTCGTTCTACGAGATTAAAAACGCTCCGTATAGCGAACTAAGTTCGCATTGGGGTGCGCACTCGCGCGCTATGTAATATGCCGGCCGAGCCGGCCGCGCTCGATGCGAGTTTGTAAACAAACTCTATATAAATATGGAGGATGAGTAGGTATGGATAGAAAGATACCACGACCGGGGGAAATCTACGATCACTTTAAGTACAAGCCTTATCAGATCATCACGATCGCATCAGATTCTGAGACTGGGGAACAGATGGTAGTATATCAGGCATTATATGGGGATTTTAAAACCTATGTAAGATCCTTAGCTATGTTTATGAGTGAAGTAGATCATGAGAAGTATCCTGATATGATACAAAAGTACCGTTTTGAGCTGAGAGAAAAACGGGATGAGGCAATAATATTTACTGCTGAGGAGAAAGCGAATGAACCTATAACGACAGAAAGCTCAATTCCTAAGCTTACGCCTGATATTGATAAGGAAGATATCTCGGTACAGACGAATGATGGAGGAGTTAATCTGCTCCTGATGAAGTTCCTTGATGCTGAATCCTACAGTAAGAAGCTTGATGTATTGTCTTCGAATAGAAAACACCTGAATGACAGGCTGATTACAGATATGTCAGTTGCCCTTGACCTAGCTGTAGATGAAGGGCCTCTGGACCAGAGAATTAATGAACTGATCTATTGCCTTCAAGCCATGTGCCGTTTTGAAGACAGAAGACTGCGATAACTTCATCATGAACATAAAAGAAAAATGAACTCCTGATATTATTATGATCTAATATCAGGAGTTCATTTCTTATATATGGGTTTCTATTTCATCTATTATTCCCATGAGAAGGAATAACTTCCTTTATGCTTATCTGCTTCTAGCTTTATCGTATACTCTCCGGGATCGGATAAGGTAACGGTGAAGGAGGAGGTTTTGATATCATGACCTTCGTAGCTATATTCCTCATCCTCATTATAGATATAAGCATCAAGCGTACCTTTGTCAGTTTCAATGTCAACCGTTACTACAACTGGTTTGCCGTCTTCTACGGTAAGCTGTTTTTCTTTGTCACCACTATATAAGATATACGAAGCTGACATTTTATGTTTGCTCTCATTCATTAAAGAGCCGATCGATATGCTTGAAGAACATCCGACAAGTCCAAGTACCATTACCAGGACAAGTGGAATAATAATTAATTTTTTCATAATATTCCATCCTTTCATTCCTATTTTAACTTTTACTACTCTAGGTTTAGTCTTCTCTTAAAGATAAAGTCTGTTGCTAAATAATATGCAGCATTAATAACTAGTAGGAAGAAAAGGACTAGAGGAAACAAGATGTGGGTAATCGAAGTAATATCTTCGAAGGAATCCCTGAAGAGGAAGCCCAAAGCGGCGGTGCAGATTGTCATAACAATCTGTAATGCAATATTAATTCCGATGTATGCTGCAAAAGATCCCAGAACCTTATGTCCGTTGAATAACTGGCCGACTGCTACAGATACATAAATGAGGAGGATACTATTAATGATGCCGAGAATTACCATAAAGATTACCTCAACAAAGAATAATACCAAGTTATTACCAAACTCTGTTTTAATCTCTGCCATTACCATCTTAAAGCCTTGGGTAAAATCGCTCCAATCAAAGGATCCTGAAGCTACAGCTAATATGGATGCAAATACTGCTACAAAACTTAACACTGTCCACAGAAAGGATGCGAGAAGCTTGGAATTAATCAGTTGGTTGGATTTTACCGGCAAGGTAAACATCAGATACCCTTCATCCGATACCAGATTCTTATAGAACCGTAAAATAATCAGTACAGAGGAAACAACAACAACTGCAATAATTGACATTACATACGCTAAAGTAATAAAGCCAGGAATAACAGCTAAAGTACCTTTAAAAATATCAAGATATATTACAACTCGATCTATTACTGTAAGCGCGGCAAGAACTAAAAATAATGGTAGCAGTAGTCTTGTCATAGCTTTCATTTCATGTTTAAATAATTTTCCTAACATTTAAATACCTCCCTAAATAATGTATCAACAGATTTGCCTTCCTTGGTACGGATATCATCTACAGAAGAATGAAGGGTAACAAAGCCATCTTTAATGAAAACAACTTCGTCCAGCACCTTTTCAATATCAGCGATCAAATGTGTTGAAATAAGTACGGTAGCATTTTCATTATAATTCGAAATGATTGTATTGAGAATATAATCTCTGGCAGCAGGATCAACTCCGCCAATCGGCTCGTCAAGACAATATAAATCTGCTTTACGGCTCATGACTAAAATCAGCTGAACCTTTTCCTTCGTTCCTTTGGATAAGGTCTTCATGCGCTTCTTCGGATCAAGGTGCAGGCGATTTAGCATGTCATTAGCCCTTGTAATATCAAAGTCCTGATAAAAATCCTGGAAGAATTCAATAGCTTCAGAGATACGCATCCATTCGGGTAGGTAGGTTTTCTCAGGTAAGTAGGATACGATTTTCTTGGTTTCAGGGCACGGTTTCTTCCCGTCAATGAGGATTTCACCTTCATTCGGAACCAACAGCCCATTGATTAGCTTGATTAATGTGGTCTTGCCACTGCCATTCGGACCCAACAGTCCGATGATACGGCCTCGCTCTAATTTCAAATTCACATTATTCAGAGCGGTAACACCGGTAAACTTCTTAGATAGTGATTTACACTCTAATATAGTACTCATAATAATATACTCCCATCTGCGCTATACGCCTAAATTGTTGCTTTTTTCTTTTTAACAATGTCATTCACATAAGTTAAGGTTTCTTCCGGTTCAAAGCCATGCTGCTTCATCCGTTCAATAAATTCATGAACCAATTCGACTGCGGATTCTTCCTTTAGTTTTTTAATCATTGTTTCATCTGAAGTGATAAACCTTCCACTGGTGCGGTTGGTATAGATAAGTCCGGTTCGTTCCAGATCTACAAGTGCTTTCTGCATCGTGTTTGGATTCACGGTTGCATCTGCTGCTAAATCTCTTACGGAGGGAAGTTTATCTCCCGGTTTATAATTTCCGGAAATGATACCTGCTTGTATTTGCTCAATAAGTTGAATATATACAGGTCGTTCTGAATCTAGTTCCCATTTCATCGTTATAACTCCTTTCTGTGTACTACTGTATTAAGTGGTTAATACAATAATACAATGATGCTTAAAAATTGTCAATACCCTTTTTCAACTTTTTTATTTTTTTCCTTTTTAATTCCAATAATATAGTTTATAATATTAAAGAATGTATGCGCTAGCAGTGGAGGTGAACCCTTGGAAGCAAATGATAACCTTAAAATAATCAAGGGAATAGGGGAAAAAACAGAGAAAGCATTTCATAAGTTGGATATCTGGACAGTGCAGGATTTGTTGGAACATTATCCAAGAGGTTATGAAGAATTCAATCAACCAGTACCTGTTGCGGCCATTGCAGAAGGGATAACTACATCGATTGAAGCATCGATAGCAGCAACACCAAAAGTAAAAAGAATACGTAACCTTCAGATTGTCAGTGTCCAGGTGAAGGATTCCACCGGCTCTATTCAACTTACCTGGTTCAACATGCCGTTTCTGCAGAAGACTCTAAAAGCAGGGCATCATTATATCTTCCGTGGAAAAGTAATTCGTAAAAACGGTGTTTTGGTAATTGAACAGCCTGGCATATATCAGAAGGAAGGCTATTATAAATTATTAAAGGTATTACAACCTATCTATCCTTTGACGGAGGGTATAACGAATCATACTATTTCAAAATCGATCAAGCAGGTGTTTACCGAACTTTCTTTCGCAAAGGATTATATTCCAAAACAGATAGCGAAGGTATATGAGCTGCTAGACCGCACGAAAGCAATAAGGGAAGTACATTTTCCAAAGGACAGGGAAAGCATGATGAAAGCCAGACAAAGACTGGTCTTCGATGAGTTTTTCCTGTATTCTCTTGCTTTACGGAAATTAAAAGATAAAAAAAAGATAATTCGTTCTAACTATATTATGAAGGAACAGAAAGAATGCGAGAAGTTAATCGAAGCCTTTCCTTATCCCTTGACGAAGGCACAGCTTCGGGTGTGGGAGGAGATAAAGAAGGATTTACATGGTGAATTTGTGATGAACCGGTTAATCCAGGGGGATGTAGGTTCCGGCAAGACCATACTTGCGGTACTTGCACTTTTAATGGCAGTGAAGAACGGTTGCCAGGCAAGCTTTATGGTTCCTACGGAAGTTCTTGCAAAGCAGCATTATAAGTCTTTAACCGGGTTATTATCAGAGTTTGGGGTAAGGATAAATCTTCTGGTAGGTTCCATGACAGCAAAGGAAAAGAGAGAAACCTATGAGTTGATTAAAACTCACCAGACCGATATTGTTATAGGAACCCACGCCTTAATCCAGGATAAAGTAGAATATGATAAGCTTGGGTTGGTAATTACTGATGAGCAGCATCGATTTGGTGTGAAACAGAGAGAAGCACTGATGAATAAGGGCGGCAAGCCCCATGTTCTAGTTATGAGCGCTACTCCGATACCAAGGACCTTAGCAATTATTTTATACGGAGATCTTGATATCTCCATCGTGGATGAGCTTCCAGCACTGCGACTACCCATTAAGAACTGTGTCGTAGATACGAACTACCGCCCCAATGCATACCGGTTTATAGAAAAACAGGTTGCCGATGGTAGGCAGGCTTACGTAATCTGTCCGATGGTGGAAGAGAGTGAAGAGGTGGAAGCTGAGAATGTCATTGAATACACAGAGCGGCTGCATGAGGCTCTACAACCGAGTGTAAAGGTGGAATTCCTTCATGGCAAGATGAAACCAAAGGATAAAAATGATGTTATGGAACGGTTCGCAAATGGAGATATCCAAGTGCTTGTCTCCACCACCGTGGTTGAGGTTGGTGTCAACGTTCCTAATGCCACAGTTATGATGGTGGAAAATGCGGAGCGCTTCGGTCTGGCACAGCTTCACCAGCTGAGAGGCCGGGTCGGACGTGGAGAATATCAGTCTTATTGTATCTTTGTCTGTGGCAGCAGTAGTAAGGAAGCGTGGGAACGCTTAGAGATATTAAACAAGTCCAATGATGGTTTTTACATAGCAGGTGAAGATCTGAAGCTTCGTGGACCAGGAGATATCTTCGGTATCAGGCAGAGCGGAGATATGGATTTTAAGCTAGGAGATATCTTTACGGATGCCAGCATCTTAAAGGCTGCTGCAGATGCGGTTAAAAGCCTTAAGGACGGCGAGGTAAATGCAATATTTGAAGCAAATCCGCATCTGGAGGAAAAAGTATTAAATCGAAGTTCTAATACCCTATAAGCTATGGAAACAAGATATTATATCTTATTATAAAGAGGTACTCTATGGAAGTAATAAAAAATGTCATGGATAGAGAGCGAACTATAGATGCAACACTATCCGTTGTGATACCGGTATATCAAGAGGGCAGCCATATCCGAAGCTCCATCAGCGTCATAGAGCAGGTTCTGAAGACAAATCATATTAATTATGAATTCCTTCTCGTTGATGACGGATCCAGGGATAATAGCTGGCTGGAGATGAAAAGCTTGGCTGAACATAATCCAAAGATAACCTCCTTACGCTTGAGCCGTAATTTCGGTAAGGAATCTGCTTTGTGTGCGGGTCTTGAATATGCTAGTGGTGATATGATACTTGTTATGGATTCGGATCTACAGCATCCGCCTACCCTGATACCTGAAATGGTTCAGGCCTGGCGTGAGGGCTTTGATGTGGTCGAAGGAGTCAAAAGTTCAAGAGGTAAAGAGAACCCGGTATATAAGATCTGTGCAAAATTCTTTTATTATATTATCTATAAAACAGCAGATATCAATCTAGGTAAAGCCTCTGATTTTAAACTAATGGATCGAAGAGTAGTCGACGCCTGGAAAGAGCTTCCGGAACGTGCAACTTTTTTCCGAGGCATGTCAGCCTGGCTTGGCTTCGAACGAAAACAGATTAATTTTGATGTTGCTGACCGAATCAACGGAAGGACAAAATGGTCCTTGTTAAGGTTGATGCGGCTAGCTCTCAATGCTATTACCTCTTACACCTCAGTACCGCTTCATTGCATTACTGTGTTGGGAATTATCATGTTCTTCGGTGCTTTGATCTTAGGTTTACAAACTTTATATATGAAGTTTTCCGGGAATGCCACCAGTGGTTTTACAACGGTGATCCTGCTTCAGTTAATTATCGGCAGTTCCATCATGATCAGTCTTGGTATGATAGGAATTTATTTAACGAAGATATATACAGAAGTTAAGTCAAGACCAAGATATCTGATAGCGAAATGTATCAAGACAACAATGAAAGAAAAACATAAAGAGACGGAAGAGAAGCTGGAAGTTACCGGTGAGGTGGAGAAGTGATAGGATTACTGTACCTTCTAATATGCTTTCTGGTTGGGTGGGCAATCTGTGCCTTTGCTTTCCCAAGCCTTAATCAGATTGTATTGAAAGACTATGAAAAGAGAAAAATAAATCTCAGTCCGTATATGGTACTACTCCCGGCCTGGTTTGTGACGGGAACTCTAGCAGTGGTCTGGGCTACTTATGCGGTTGCTTATCTCTTTGGTGATAAAGAAGAACCATTATTTTATGCAAATCTGATTGTATTACCGATTGCCTTTGCAGTATTTATCATTGCCTTTTTACTTAAATATCATAAGACTAAAGAAGTAAAGTGGAATTTTTTATGTAGCAATCGAAAGATAGTTTCTATGGAACTGTTAGTCCTGACAGCAATCCTAATGCTAGGAATTATCCTGATGTGGACCACCTTTTTTATCCGGGAGGACAAGCTTTATATAGGAGTTTCCGTTTTCAGTGACTTCTCCCCGCATATCGGGATGATCCGTTCCTTTTCCTTTGGTAACAACTTCCCTACCACCTATTCCCACTTTGCGGGAGAAGATATCAAATACCATTTTATGTTCCAGTTTCTAGTGGGAAATCTGGAATACTTAGGTTTAAGACTAGATTATGCTTTTAATTTACCAAGCCTGATTAGCTTTGTAACTGCTTTTTTAATGATCTATAATCTTGCTGTAAAGATTACCGGTAAAGTAAGTGCAGGTATTCTTTCCTGCTTGTTTTTTGCCTTTCGCAGTGCGAAAACCTTATTCACGTATCTGGCTGGTGTGCCAAAGGGCACGAGGATATGGGATGCTTTGTCGGAGAACACAGGCTTTATCACAGATACACCAAACGAGGACTGGGGTCTGTGGAATCTGAATGTTTACTGCAATCAGAGGCATCTTGCCTTTGGACTTACGGCATTGTTCTTCATCATGATACTATTTCTACCGCATCTTTATGAAATGTTTGAAAGTATAAAGCGATATCAGCTGAATAAAGCGGAGCATAATAAGAGAAGCAATCATATGGGATTGCTTGGAATTACAATTAAGCGTATTAAAATAATCTTCTTCACGAAGGATTCCTGGGCAGTTAAGGATCTCAAACTCGCGATTGTTGCGGGACTTCTGCTTGGAAGCCTGACTTTCTTCCATGGAGCTGCAGCGATTGGCTGCTTGATAATACTTTTTATAATGGCGGTATTATCAAAACGACGTTTAGAGTTTCTGATAACAGCAGTGATTACGTTAGCCTTAGCCTACCTGCAGACTGGAATTTTCATTGAGAATTCTTCCATTATTACGAAATACTTCTTCGGTTTTCTTGCTGAGAATAAAACGATATTTGGCGTAGCATCCTACTTGGAACGGTTGTTGGGAATACTTCCGATTGTCATACTGGCAGCCTTTTGTCTTGAAAAAGGGGTAGGCCGTTATTTGATACTAGCCTTTACTGCACCATTACTGTTTGCCTTTACCATATCCTTAACGATTGATGTAACGGTGAATCATAAGTATATCATGATAAGTTGTATTTTACTTGGAATTTATGCAGCATCCTTAATTACGAAGCTGTTTGAGCGCAAGGATTTCCTGTTAAGCCTGGTAGGTGTAATTCTGGTTGTATGTCTTACGGCAACCGGAGTGTATGATTTTATCACCGTGTTAAGGAAGAATACACCTGAGTCAGCTATTATTCTTGATACGAAGGACACTCTTACGAAATGGATTGATGAAAACAGCGATTCAAAGGATATCTTCCTGACTGCTAATTATACAATTAACCAAGTGGTTCTTGGAGGAGCGATGCTATATGAGGGTTGGCCTTATTACCCATGGTCTTCCGGTTATGACACATTTAAACGATCAGAGAATGTGATAAAGATGTACGAGGCTGTCTCTCCAAATGAATTAGATACTATGGTGCAAGCAAACAACATCCGCTTCATTATCGTAGATAACAATAATCGTGGTAGCGAAGATTATGAGTTAAACGAAGAAAATATCAAAGCCACTTATGAATGCGTATATCAACAGGACGAAGGAGATTGGCTGCTATCAATTTATGATACACGAAAGCCACTCCATTAAAGTGAAGAATTTGTTAATGAAACTTATGAAGGAAGACATAAACTCATTGGCGCAAAATAGAAGCGCAGGATTGGAGAAAACATGGAATTTAAATATGTAATTGTTGGTGCCGGATTAGCAGGGCTGACGATGGCGGAGCGTATTGCCAATGGACTGAATGAAAAGGTGTTAGTCATAGAAAAACGTGGTCATATCGGTGGAAATATATATGATTCCTATAATGAGGACGGAATACTGATTCATAATTATGGACCTCACATCTTTCATACCAATGACAAGGGCGTATATGACTATCTATCCAACTTTACTAGCTGGAATGATTTTTGGCACAGGGTTCTGACCTATGTGGATGGTAATCTGATCCCTATGCCGATTACTGTTGAGACAATTAATAAACTCTATAATCTGAATCTGGACTGTTTTCAGGTAGAGGAATTTCTAAAAAAACAAGCAATTGACATCAAGGAGATTAAGACTAGCAAGGATGTGGCGTTAAGTAAAGTTGGTCAGGATATCTATGAGAAGATATTTGAGACATATACAAGAAAGCAGTGGGGAATTGATCCAAGTGAACTGGACACCTCGGTTATCTCTAGAATTCCAATTCGTTTAAACCGGGATACCAGATACTTTAATGATAAGTACCAGGGTATGCCTACTCATGGATTTACAAAACTATGTGAGAAAATGGCTGCGAATAAGAATATCAAGATCCTTCTGAATACAGATTATAAGGAAGTGATTGGTGATATTAAATATGAAACTCTGATTTATACAGGATCTACGGATGAGTTCTTTGATTATAAGCATGGAAGACTTGCTTACCGTAGTGTGAATTTTGTTTTTGAAACCTTAGATCAGGAAGAGTATCAGTCAGCACCGGTAGTAAACTATCCGAATGATTATGATTTTACCAGAATAACCGAATATAAGAAGCTAACCTGGCAAAAGCACCCGAAGACTACCATCGGTAAGGAATTCCCCAGTTCCGAGGGGGAACCGTATTATCCTTTTCCGACCAAGGAGCATAAGGCACAGTTTGCCTTATATGAAGAAGAGATGAAGAGGGAAACGAAGGTAATCTTTATCGGTCGTCTTGCAGAATACCGCTATTATAATATGGATGCAGTCGTAAGAAGAGCTTTGGATGCATTTGATCAGATGATTATTGCTAAGTAATATAAAATCAGGATGAAATAGGCATTAGCTTTATAACATGAGTGGAGAAGGAATACGGAGGGATTACGTGGATAGATTATATATCATTATTCCAGCATACAATGAAGAAGCCAACATTAGGAATGTAATTAAAGACTGGTATCCGATTGTTGAAAAGGTGGGTAACGGAAGTAAACTCGTCATTATCGATGATGGAAGCAAGGACTCAACCTACCGCATTATGCTTGAGCAGGCGAAAAGTCTGGAAGCCTTTGAACCGGTTACGAAACCTAACGGAGGTCATGGAGCCACGGTATTATATGGTTATCATTATGCAATCAATGCGGGAGCTGACTATGTATTCCAGACAGATTCCGATGGACAGACGATACCGGAGGAATTCTGGCCTTTCTGGGACGGTCGAAAAGATTACGATATGGTTATCGGTCATCGGAGAGGACGTCAGGACGGGCTGTCACGTGTATTTGTCACAAAGACTCTGAAACTGGTTCTCAGATTATGCTTCCATGTCAGCATCACAGATGCAAATACGCCTTTCCGCTTAATGAAATGTCCCATGTTAAAGGAACAGATCAGACTGATACCTGAGAATTTCAATCTCTCTAATGTAATAATTTCAGTTATCTATGCTAAGAAGAAACTTGCAGTGAAATATCTACCGGTAACCTTCCGTCCGAGGCAGGGTGGAACAAATTCCATCAATATGAAGAAGATAATGAAAATCGGTAAAAAAGCATGGGGAGACTTTCGCAAGATTAATCAATATATTAAGTAGGATCGACATAGGGAGTATATCAATATGAAGAAAGTTTTTTATATTATTATTGCTATCATACTTTTGGTTTTAGGTAAAACATTATTACAAGGTGATTTTATATCCTTTCTGCAGTGGTGGGCTACGATAGCTTATATCGGAATCATCTTCCTGCCGTTAACTAACTTACTGTTTCATAAGTTTCATGATAAAGGATATCTATTTTCCAAATCCATAGGTGTAGCTGTCATAGGCTATCTTATGTGGTTTTTGTCCTCCATCGGGATATTGAAGTTCACTTTGGTATCCTGCATTATCTGCGTCGTAGTCAGTCTGTTTTTTAATACTGTAATCTTATATTTACAACGTAAGTATCGGAAGGAAAGATATCATCCCAGTCAGGGAGGTATAGCAAAATTTCTACTTGATAATAAATCATTTGATACTATCGTAGGTGAGGAATTATTCTTCTTTGCGTTGTTTCTGTTTTTTTGTTATATCAGGGGCTTTAAGCCGGATGTCTATGGTACCGGTGGAACAGAGAAATTCATGGATTATGGCTTCATGACCAGTATGATGCGCAGTGAAACTATGCCGCCTCAGGATTTCTGGTTTTCAGGAACTAAACTGAATTATTATTATGTAGGTCAATATCTAGCCACTTTCCTAACCAAGTTATCGAAGGTAGAAGTGTCCTCCGCTTATAATCTGATGTTGATGATGCTGGGGGCTTTCGTAGTAGTACTACCTTATTCTCTGGTTTATAATGTGGTTTTGCGGTTTATGCAGGAGAAAGAGAAAAAAGGAAGATTCGTTCCGTTCCTTAGTGGAGGGATAGCAGGAATCGCAGTCTGCATTGCAGGTAATATGCATTATCCGACTTATCAGTTTTTTGAGCCTCTTATCCGTAAATTCTTCGGAATGGAAGCAAGCACGGATCATTATTGGTTTCCTGATGCTACCAGATTTATCGGTTATCATCCGGAAACAACTGATAAAACAATACATGAATTCCCTGCTTACTCCTTTGTGCTCGGTGACCTGCATGCTCATGTCATCAACATTATGTTTGTACTTACGGTCATGGCTATCCTTTTTGCATGGTCCTGTGAACGTAGAGCCAAAAGAGAAGATAAGCTTTCAATATGGAAGGAAGTTTTGAATCCAGCCCTTATCGTCCTATCATTTTTTATCGGGCTATTCCATACAACTAATTATTGGGATTTTCCGATTTATTATGTCGTATCCGGAGCCGTTATTCTATTTACTAACATAATTGTATATAATTCTAAAGGTAAAGAGGTCCTATTGATTACAGCGGTGCAGGGTATCTTTATCTTTGTAGCTTCCACAATCATAGCCCTGCCTTTTACCATGAATTTTGATAAGATTTCTACAAATATTTGCCTGACAGTTAATCATACTCCATTGAACCAGCTAATAATTTTATGGGGACTGCCGGTATTTGTGGTAATTGTTTTTCTCTGCTTTGTAATATCAGATTTTAGTAATAGCAGAAAAGAATCCCTTAGTATCGATCAGAGGAAACATAAACCAATATTTGCACATCTGTTTGAAAGCATAACTGTCTCCGATTTGTTCATCCTTACGATCGGATTATGTGCAATCGGACTGATATTGATTCCTGAGGTAATCTATGTGGAGGATATCTACTCCGGTGATTATAAGAGAGCAAATACGATGTTTAAACTAACCTATCAAGCATTTATTATGTTTGGGTTATGTTTTGGTTATATCTTTCTTAGGCTACTATGGTTCGGTACTTCTAAGAGGCAGAAGAGTGTTGCTATTACGAGCATTATCCTATTTTCGCTTTCTGTATGCTATGTTCAGAATGCCGTGAAGGCTTGGTATGGTAATATTTTTCATATGCAGTCCTATAAAGGTCTTGATTCAACAGCACATATGGAGAATTCAATGCCGGATGATAATCTAGCCATTGATTGGTTAAATGAACACATCACCGGAACACCGGTGGTACTGGAAGCTCCCGGTCTTAGCTATACTGATTATCTGAGGGTTTCTGTTATGACAGGTCTTCCAACAGTTCTTGGATGGAGAACCCATGAATGGCTATGGAAGTCTGATACTACGGTATTGGATGCAAGGGAGGCAGATATTCAACTCATCTATACCTCTGAAGATGAGGAAGAAGTCATGAAATTAATTCGTAAATACGAGGTTGCCTATGTCTATGTAGGTAGACTGGAGAAAGATAAATACGGTGAAATCAACCATGAGTTACTGAAGACCCTCGGTGATATAGTGTTCCTAAGCCCAGCGGAAGGAACCAAAGACTATGAAACCTATATCGTAAAGGTAGTTAACTGAAGAATGCATCATTAAATACAAAAGAGAGAGAGACTGGAATATTTAAGGAGTATCATTATGAATCAATTGAAAAGAATTATCAACCCGAAGGGTCTATTGATATTTCTTTGTCTGGCAGCCATACTACTGACAGCGGGTGCACAGAAGGTATCAGCAACAGAGCAGAAGCCATATCTGATTAAGGTTAACCGAGCATGCAACACGATTACGATTTATCAAAGGGATGAATATGGAGAGTATACAGTACCGGTCAAGGCAATGGCCTGTTCGGTGGGTGTAGGTAGCAGGACAATCACCGGAACTTTTCAAACAAAAGAACGATATCGATGGAAAGCATTAATGGGAGATGTCTGGGGGCAATATGCCACACGTATTGTCGGAGGAATCCTGTTCCACTCTGTATACTATTATAAGAATGGAAACCCGGCGTCACTAGCAACCAAGGAATTCAATAAATTAGGAGCGGCAGCATCCCATGGATGTATCCGACTTACCGTTGAGGATGCCAAGTGGATCTATGATAATTGTCCCACAGATACGACAGTGATCATATACGATAATAAAAAAAATCCCGGACCATTAGGAAAGCCTGAGACAATAAAGATTGCCAGTTCCGTCCGTTGGGATCCGACAGATCCTAATACAGATAATCCTTATAGAGTAAATCTTCCGAAGATTAGCGGCGCTAAGGATATCACCATAGAATGGGGCGAAGAGGTTGATCTGCTAAAAGGAATATCGGCGGTATCCTCCGTTGAGGTGGATATTACATCTAAGCTGGAGATTCTGGGAAAAGTAGATTATGGGAAGCCAGGTAAGTATATTATTACTTATAGTGTAACGGATGAATTAAACAGAGCATCCATAGAAACTATCACGGTAACGGTAAATGAGAATCTGGCGGATCCGGAAATCATTGGTGTAAAAGATCTCCTAGTAACGGATAAAGATATCATTGACGAGACCTTCGCGTTGAAAGGTATCGAGGTTGTCCGCGGCAAAGCAAAGTTGGATCAGGACCAGGTTAAGGTGACCATTGAACAGAATGATGAGGATGATTTTAGTATTACCTATCAAGTTACGATCGGTAAAAAGACGATTACCAAAAAGGCAGCAGTACATATTGATAACGAAGCACCTGTAATCACAGGAATAAAGGATATGACAATTGAAGCAGGTGAGATACCAAGTAAGGGATATGTTCTGGAGGGTATAGCTGTTAGCGATAACTATACAACGGTACAGAATATAAACTTCGTTACAACGATCGTTGAAAGTTCGGACGGAACGTATCTTGTAAACTATGTTGCTACCGACGAAGCAGGTAATATAACCTCGGCGAAAGCGAATATTTATAATTGAATTAAATAAACCTAAGATATGAAACAACAGACATTTATTAAGAATTTGTCTGTTGTTTTATTATATTCGTGTTACCTATAATTTGGGTTCCCATCGGAAACCAACTGTGCTATAATGAATCCATAATTTTTTGAAGGACAGATAGTATAGTAAGCTACTAGATAGTCTTCAAGGCAACTGCGTGACATCCCTAAGAAAGCCGCAAACAGCGGCGGAATGGAGGAATAATGAATAAGTATACCGATATTACCCCCGAGATAACGGAACTCGCTGACCTTTGCAAAAGAAATACGATCATAGATCCTGAGTTATACACTAAATATGATGTGAAACGAGGATTAAGAGACATCAGTGGAAAAGGTGTATTAACCGGTCTCACAGATATCTGTGAGATATTATCTTATACCCTTGTTGATAACGATTATATTCCTTGTGAAGGTAAATTATATTATCGTGGTGTGGATGTAGAAGATTTAATCGACGGCTTTATGAAAGAGAGCCGGTTTGGTTTCGAGGAAGCTACCTATCTACTCCTATTTGGTAATATGCCGACGAAGGAAAAATTGAGTAACTTTATCCATCTACTCGAACAATACCGTGAATTACCGCCAAGTTTTGTGCGTGATATTATTATGAAAGCGCCAAGTAAGGATATGATGAATACATTAGCGAGAAGTGTCTTGACCTTATTTTCCTATGATGATAAGGCAGATGATATCTCCATAGAGAATGTACTCAGGCAGAGTATTCAGCTGATTGCTGTATTCCCACTCTTATCCGTGTATGGATATCAAGCCTATAACCATTATTATTTTAATAAAAGCTTAGTTATACACCCTCCGAAGGAAGGACTATCTACCGCGGAGAATATCTTGTATATGCTTCGCCCGAATATGAAATATACTGAACTGGAAGCAAAAATCTTAGATGTTGCTCTAGTGTTGCATGCAGAGCATGGCGGTGGTAATAACTCTACGTTTACTACCCATGTGGTAACTTCATCCGGAACCGATACTTATTCTTCCATTGCAGCATCCTTAGGATCTTTAAAGGGACCGAAGCATGGTGGTGCGAATATCAAGGTAATGCAAATGTTTGATGATATGAAGGAAAGTATCAAAAACTGGGAAGATGAAGAAGAGGTAAGCACCTATCTTAGCGATTTACTGAATAAGAAAGCATTTGATAATTCAGGTCTTATCTATGGTATGGGACATGCGGTTTACTCCATCTCAGATCCAAGAGCGAATGTATTAAAGCAATATGTAAGAAGTTTATCAGAAGAAAAAGGGTTAATGAAGGAGTTCGGCTTATACGAGATGGTGGAACGACTAGCTCCGGAGATCATCGGACGAGAGAGAAAGATGTATAAAGGCGTCAGTGCTAATGTGGATTTTTACAGTGGCTTTGTTTATCATATGTTGGATCTGCCGAAGGAATTATACACTCCTATTTTTGCGATTGCAAGAATTGCAGGCTGGAGTGCTCATCGCCTTGAGGAACTGAATAATGCAGGTAAGATTATCCGTCCCGCTTATAAGAGTGTATCTAAGAAGCGTTCTTACGTTCCGTTGACTGAGCGAGCATCTGAGAATTAAGTTTAAAAAAATAACACCCAAGGTATCATGTCACCTTGGGTGTTTTCTTGGAGATGAATGATAAAAACGTTCTGCTTGACACTGGTTTTTATTTGTTTAATTATAAAAATTTACATAATAAAAAACATTATATTCTAGTGTATTTCGACTCTTTTTGCATATACTATGACTGTAACATCTTAATGGAATTTGAATTATTCTGATTTCATTAAGCAGTAAACAACAACACAAATTATTTTGAAAAGCTTTTAGGCTTGTAATCTCAAGATAAGAAATGGAGGAGTTTATTATGTCAAGTAGAAACAGAGCAGAAGTACCTGAAGCAAAAGAAGCATTAGATCGTTTTAAATATGAAGTAGCTAACGAAATTGGTGTTCCTTTAAAACAAGGATACAACGGAGACTTAACATCAAAACAGAACGGTTCCGTTGGTGGATACATGGTTAAAAAAATGATTCATGATGCTGAACAAAGAATGTCAGGCAAATAGTAAATAAGAATGAATTATTCATTGCGGCTACCATATTGGTAGCCGCTTGTTTGCGCGTAGGCAAAGTGAACATAGATCAAGAAGGCAGATATAAAAACAACTTGATTGATTTTATGTATCTGCCTTCTTGTATCTATGCGAGCGCGCTCGCGAACCTTAAGAAACTCCTGTAGTGAGTTTCTTAAGGTTTCACTTTGCCTTTTTAACAGGATTTTACCCATATAGGACTTATGGCATATTAACCAAGTTTATTCAAAAAATATGTTGAAATCTTTCAGAGGATAAGATACACTAACTATAAAACAAGTTGACAAATATTTATATTATTATAAAATGTTAGTTGTAGTTATAAATTGATATAAGCGGAGAAAAAGTATGAGAGTGATAGCGGGGAAAGCAAGAAGATTGCAGCTAAAAACACCGGAAGGCTTTGAAACCAGACCGACTACTGATAAAACCAAAGAAACTTTGTTTAATATATTAAATCCATACCTAACAGATGCTGATTTTTTAGATCTTTTTTCGGGAAGTGGCGCAATAGGAATTGAAGCTTTATCCAGAGGCGCTAAATATGCTGCCTTTGTTGAAGATAGCAAAGCGGCATGGGATTGTATAAAAGTTAATCTTAGGACGACTCATTTGGAGGAGAATTCTGATATACTGACACATAGTGCATTAGAAGCTATCCGTTTGTTGGAAATCAAGGGAAAAGTATTTGATATTATCTTTATGGACCCGCCTTATAACCGTTTATTAGAGAAAGAAGTATTACTAGCTCTTCAGAATTCGAATATCGTATATTGTGATACAATTATTGTTGTGGAAGCATCTCTTAAAACCGATTTTGACTACCTTGACAACACCAAATTCCGTATTTTTAAGAAAAAAGAATATAAGACAAACCAACATGTATTTATTGAGATGAAATAATACATGATAAAGGCATATTATTTGATGCCATGGAGGTATACATGAAAATAGGTATCTATCCCGGCAGCTTTGACCCAATCACTTTAGGACATTTAGATATTATTATTCGTGCATCTCGGTTGGTTGATAAGCTGATTATTGGAGTATTACAGAATAAGTCAAAAAACCCCTTATTTACTTCAGAAGAGAGGGTTGAGATGATTGAACGGGTAATCAAAGAGAATACGAGTTTATCTCATATACAGGTAGAAGCATTTGATGGTCTGTTGATTAATTTTGCCGGAAGAAAGAATGCAGACATCATTGTCAGAGGTCTTCGCGCTATTACTGATTTTGAATACGAATTACAGATTGCCCAGACCAATCATAAATTAGATAGGAAGATTGATACCGTATTTTTCACCACCAGTGTGGAATACTCCTACTTAAGTTCCAGCGCAGTGAAGGAAATAGCAACATTCGAAGGAGATATCCGACAGTTTGTACCAGATTGTATTGTACAATCTATCTACGATAAATATAAATCATTAAGGAGCGTTTGAAATGGGAGCTAGCAGAATTGAACAGTTAATTGAAGATATTTATGAATTTGTTGAAAGTTGTAGGATGCAACCGTTGTCAAGCACGAAGGTTATTGTTCCCAAGGATGAGTTATATGATTTATTAGATGAGCTTCGCCTTAGAACTCCTGATGAAATTAAGCGTTATCAGAAAATCATTGCCAATAGGGATGCAATCATTGCTGATGCAGAAGAGAAGGCTGAGACAATTCTTCGCCAGACCAGGGATAAAGCGAAAGAGCTTTTAAATGAGCACGAAATCATGCAACAGGCATATTATCAAGCGAATGAGATGATTATGCAGGCTTCTGAGGAATCGGACAGGCTTCGTAAAGATGCAGCGGAAGAAGCAGATCAGATCAGAACCGGTGCATTAGTTTATTCCAATGAAGTGTTGACTGAGGTTGAACATGTTCTTGCGAATGCGTTTGACCAGGCTGTTTCCAAATATGACGGCTTCATAGGAACCTTAAAGAATAACCTTGAGATCATCAATAACAATAAGAGAGAATTGAATGAACAGCTCTACCCTCAGGAGAGCAGGCAGAGTAGCAGTTCTCAGAATTCTTCTTATTCTGATGAAGATTTCGATTTTGATGAGAACACATTTATCAATGATATCCAATAATTATTGGATTAGAAATATACTTACATAGAGGTAAGTAATTGAAAGTGCGATCACGGCACTAATCAGTTTAATTAGAAAATAGGAATGTATGGATAGTCTTGAGTTTAGCAGAACACTTTTGGTCTGGGCAATGCCCGAGATACCACCAAAGGTGGTAAGAGCTGCAACCAAGACTATTTTTGTTTTAGTATTAATGTCTACACTGCAGATTTGACTAACTCCAGTAGTGATTTCAAGAATGCCGATCAGGAAAGCTTTGATTAAACCGGAATCCGGGCCAATTTCTTTTAAGATCTGAGCCAGAATTGAAAATAATATAATGTATCCTCCAATTCGTGTAACGATCTCAAAACCATTCATAATGGAGGAGTCAATCAGATCGAAAGTAAAACGTTTTGACTTATATTTAGAAGCGTAATTATCATAGGTAAGATCGGACTCAGAGGTGGCGGCATTTTTAGAGCTTCTTAAGAAAATCAACCGATAAACAATGGCTCCAAGAATAGAAGAGGTATAGACAATTGCGAATAAGGGATATTTGATATGGGGAAGCTTTAATTGAGTAATTGCAATATATCCTAAGATGAACATAGGACTTGCGTTGTTACACATTCCAACTAAAAACTGACCTTCCTTTAGAGATATTCGCTGTTCGGCTACCAAATCAGAAGTTGCTTTCGCACCCATAGGAATCCCGGACAGAAAACCAAGGATGATGGGGTAGCAGCCTTCACTGCTGACATGAAAGAGCTTGCCGAGGATGGGATGGAATACCTTGCTGATCTGTGTGGAAACATTTAACCGAATCAGAAGATTAGAGATAATGATAAAAGGGAGCAGAGCTGGTAATACATTATGAAACCATAGCAAAAGCCCGGAGCTTGCTCCTCGGAACGCAGCACTTGAAAAAACAATCATTATCAGCATAAATATAATGACCATACCCTTTAAAAGTTTATTTTTATAAGTTTTTATAAAATTCATGGAAATACTCCTTGAAGACAAGTGTCAGGTTTATTATAATTTATTGAGACATCTAGTAATTTATTCAAAAAATGATAAATATTGGGAGAGGGAGATACAATAATGGCACAAAACATGAACTTACCAAAAAGAAGTGAGATTGAAAAGAAAAACTCCTGGGCTATCGAGGACTTATATGCTTCCGATGAAGGTTGGCAGATAGAATATGCGAAGATAAAAGAAATGCTTCCTAAGGCAGCAGAGTATCAAGGGAGGTTATCAAAATCCGGACATCTGCTGTTAGGATTCCTTCAATTATCTGATGAAATCAATATAATGTTGGAACGTGTTTATGTCTATGCAAATCAGAAATGTCATGAAGATACCGCGAATTCTGTGTATCAGGATCTGAAGGACAAAGCAAATGCTTTACAAGTCCAGGTGAGCAGTGCCATGTCCTTTGCTACCCCCGAAATTTTAACAATTCCTGAGGAACAGTTTGCTGAGTTTCGAAATGAAACAGAAGGATTGAAACTCTATGACTTTTATCTGAAAGATATCCTTCGCTTGAAACCCCATATTTTATCCAGGGAGATGGAGGAGCTGCTTGCAGATGCAGGTGAAGTAGCAGATGCGCCGAATAACATATATTCCATGTTCAATAACGCTGACATTAAGTTCCCGGAGATTAAAGACGAGAAGGGTGAAACCGTAAGAATCACCCATGGAAGATATGGCCAACTGTTAGAAAGTGATGACCGTAGGGTAAGAAGAGAGGCTTTTGAAAGTGTATATGCAACCTATAAGAGCTATCGTAACACCTTAGCGGCTGCCTACAGCTCTAACGTAAAGCAGGAAGCCTTCTATGCAAAAGCTAGAAAATATAGCTCAACCTTAGAGAAGGCGTTAGATGGTGGTAATATTCCGGCAGAGGTCTACAAGAATCTGATTGCGGCGGTCCATGAGAACATGCACCTGATGCATCGATACGTGAGTCTACGCAAGAAGCTGCTCGGCTTGGAGGAGCTTCATATGTATGATTTATATGCTCCGCTGATTGCAGATGTTAAGATGGAGATCCCGTTTGAGGAAGGTAAGAACGTCGTTGCAAAAGGGTTAGAACCCTTAGGACCTGACTATCAGAGGATTCTCCAGGAAGGTTATAATAGCCGTTGGATTGATGTATATGAGAATGAGAACAAGAGAAGTGGTGCATACTCCTGGGGAGCTTTCGGAACGCATCCCTATGTGCTCTTAAATTATAATGATACCCTAAATAATGTATTTACGTTAGCTCATGAGATGGGTCATGCAATCCACAGCTATCATTCGGACAAGACACAACCTTATATTTATGCCGGTTACAAGATCTTCGTAGCAGAGGTGGCTTCCACCTGTAATGAATCCCTCCTCATTGATTATATGTTAAAGCATACTGAGGATAAGAAGGAGAAGGCATATCTGATAAATCATTTCCTTGAGAAATTCAAGGGAACCTTATACCGCCAGACCATGTTTGCAGAATTTGAGATGCTGACGCATAAGATGATTGAGAACGGAGACAGCCTTACTGCTGATGCTTTGTGCAAGGTATACCATGATCTTAATGTGATTTATTTCGGTGATGATATCGTGATTGATGCTGAGATTGATATGGAGTGGGCAAGAATCCCTCATTTTTATAATGCATTTTACGTATATCAGTACGCAACAGGTTATTCTGCTGCAATTGCATTGTCAAAAAGAATTCTGAATGAGGGAACACCGGCGGTGGAAGATTACATTCGTTTCCTTAGCGGTGGTAGTTCCAATTATCCGATTGAGCTACTGAAGGCAGCTGGTGTAGATATGAGTACGAAAGAGCCGGTAAATCAGGCATTGAAGTTGTTTGAAGAGTTATTAGACCAAATGGAAGAGCTGATGAAATAAGCTTGGGTTAAAATACGAAAGGAGAAGCTATGGAAGAGAATAAAATTGAGGTTAAGAACGTAGATGAATACATTGCCCTTTATCCGGCGGAGGTTCAAGAAAAGCTGCAGGCACTGAGAAATGTGATTAAGGAAGAGGTGCCGAACGCTGAGGAAAAGATTAGTTGGGGTATGGCAACATATGTATTGTACGGCAATCTGGTACATTTTGCAGCAAATAAAAATCATATCGGTTTTTATCCGAGCCCTAGCGGTATTGAGAACTTTTCAGAAAAACTGGCAGAGTATAAAACTTCGAAAGGTGCGGTACAGTTTCCTATGAGTAAACCGATACCATTTGATATCGTAAGGGAGATCCTCCGTTTCCGAGTGTTGGAGAATACAAAGGCAGCAGAGGAGAAAGCTATTAAAAAAGCGAAGTAGCAGGAGGATTTCCACACAAAAAGACGATAGACTTTGTTGCTTTGGAGTGAATAATGAAAACACTGATTTTTAACGGTTCACCAAGAAAAAATGGCGATACGAAGAGCCTGATTAATGAAATGCTAAAAGAGCTTGAGGGTGAATATAAAGTAGTCGATGCCTATTACAGTAACATCAAACCCTGCAATGACTGTAGATGGTGTTGGAAACATGCCGGTTGCAGCCAGAAGGATGAGATGCAGGAGGTTTATCGGTATATTCAGGACTGTGACAATATCTTGATTGCTTCGCCAATCTATTTTGCAGAACTGACCGGGGAGCTGCTTTCTGTCGGAAGTCGATTGCAGACCTATTTCTGTCAGGAGGCTTTCCGCAGGGAAATACCGATTGAAAAAACGAAAAGAGGTGCAGTCATACTGGTCGGGGGCGGAGATGGAGCAATTGAAAAGCCTTATAATACAGCCAGAGTGTTACTACGCCACATGAATGCCAAAGATATTCTACCTGTAGTCTACAGTTTTGATACGAATAATAACCCGGCAAAAAATGATGAAGCAGCATTACAAGGTGCAAGGAAGATTGCAAGGTTTTTTAATAACAAATAAGTAACACCCATAAAATCAATCATTCTGAGCGACCTCCAATTGTTAGATTTTTAGGTCTAACTTTTGGGGGTCAGCTCATTCTACTGATTTTATGGGTATTTAATAGTAACGTTGAAGCTACATTAGGATTATCCCTCGCTTGTATTCACTTAATACTTTAGTACCATAGCTTTCATAGACTGCTTGGTTATATAAGTGTGCTGCTAAGATATCTTCATTCAGCATTCGTAGACTCAGGACATCCAGCTGTTCTTCAGCTTTCGATACTTTTGTTATAATTGGAATCCGTTCGCATTGTTCGATCTTACGAAGAAGGTGGGAGGATTCCTTTTTGATACCCAGAATTCTCGCATATCCGGTATATCCATTACGATTGTATTCCTCCATTACCTCTGTACGAATATTCAATAGGATATGGATTAAAGCGCGGTTGATTCTAGTCAGCGTCATATTCTTCGTCTTAATAGCCTGAGCCAGTTCATCCATAGGTTGATTCAGGTCTGCGAGGTTTTTAAGCCTGTCAGCTAGATCAGCTGTGATATCCAAATAACCGGATAGCGTCTGACTATCCTCACTTAATATTTTATATTTAATGATGGATGCAAAATCGTCTTCGGTGACGGGATAGGTTTTATCGTATTGTTCAACTAATATCTGATATACATCCTCGGGAACGCTATGTTTGATTTTGTCAAAGTAATCATCGAGATTGAACTCTTTACTGTGGATAGCCTTACGAATAGCTGTCGCTGAGCTTATCGTATCTTGAGTAGTCTTCTCCGACAGGCTGTTGTCATGATAGTGGGCGGATATCCGCTGGATGGTTACAGGAATCATGGAAGAATCAAGATGGCGGATTGCCTTCATGTATTCAATCCCAAGAATATTGTTCGGTTCAGTAAGAACCCTTGATAATTCTTGCCCATCAAGGATATCATTTTCCTCTAATGAATGCTGCAAAGCCTTCAGTCTGGCAGCAGGGTAGGTCAGACCATCTCTTAAGAAGGATTGCAGATGTTCGTCGAAGGATGCCGGTGCATCTAATAAGAAGGCAGCTGCTTTATTCAGAAGATGTATGTCCCCACATTCGCTGCCAAAGCACAGGTAATCAACGATACCCAGCTTATCCAGAAGGGATACAGCTCCATGAGCAAAATACTCGGCACTTCCCGTTGCATAACAGGTAGGGAGCTCGAGAACCAGATCTATGCCATTATGGAGTGCCATCTGAGTGCGATGGTATTTATCAATAACCGCAGGAGTACCCCGTTGAACAAAGTTTCCGCTCATAACAGCAATTGTATAATCGGCTCCTGTGATACGCTTCGCTTCTTCTATATGATATTTGTGCCCGTTATGAAACGGATTATATTCGGTAACCAGTCCAACAACCTTCATGTTCGTATATTCCTTCTTCCTAACAAGTGCGATTATTCAAAAGGACTGTTCTGCAACAGTCCTTCCTTTACTTATTCTGCGATCAGCTTGTCCTTTTTATAAATATGTTCAACCAGCCAGTTATTTAAGAAATCAATAAGATCTAATAAAACATCCTTTTGCGTCTCATCCATCACATCTAAATCAATACTATCCAGTTTCTCAGTAAAGTCATTGTGAGCAACCTTCTGTGACAATAGTCTTTTGTATCCCTTGCTCTCCATATATTCTTCTTCATGCTGGAAATGATAACGGGTATAATCCTTAAGCTGCTGAACAACTTCTACGATATAATCGTATTTGTCAGGGATAAACTGATTTGTTAATAATTCATAAGCTTCATTACAGATTTCAAAAAGTCTGGAATGCTCTTGATCAATAAAATCAATTCCAGTATAATAATCAGGTTTCATCTCATACATATTAATTTCTCCTTTTCTTAAGTATCATATTTAGTCAAACGGTATTGTCAGATCATCAATTATATTATGGTTCAACTCCAATAATACTAGAAAAGTGAGTAAAATTCAATGGATTGTTTCATAAACTTGCAAGGAAATACAGTGGATAAACGAAAGAATGCAACTTTTTTCTACAATTAGTACTTGTATCAAATTATAAATTGAATTATAATAAAATTTATGGGTTTTACTAATTATAATAGATAACAAAGATTAAGTGAATCGCAGGAAGGAGATACATCATGAGTTTTATTGATGGAATCAAAGAAAGAGCCAAACAGAATATGAAAACAATTGTACTGCCGGAGACCGAAGACAGACGTACTTTAGAAGCGGCGAGCAGAATTTTGGCTGAAGGTGTTGCAAATATTATCTTAATAGGAAATAAGGAAGAAATAGCGAAAGGTGCAGAAGGCTTGGATATATCGAAGGCTACCATCATCGATCCTAACAACACAGAGAAGCTTCAGGAATATATTGATTTACTTGTAGAAGTAAGAAAAAGCAAAGGTATGACACCGGAGCAGGCAAGAGAGATTTTAACAAAAGACTATCCCTATTTTGGCGTAACCATGGTTAAAGCAGGAGATGCCGATGGTATGGTTTCCGGTGCTGTTCACTCAACAGCGGATACGCTACGCCCGTCACTACAGATTTTAAAGACAGCTCCGAATACAAAGCTTGTTTCATCCTTCTTCGTAATTGTGGTACCGAACTGTGAGTTTGGGGATAACGGAACCTTCATTTTCTCCGATTCAGGACTTGTTCAGAATCCTAATGCAGAAGAATTGGCAGCAATCGCCGGTAGCAGTGCTAAGAGCTTTGAGGCCTTAGTTGGTAAGGAAGCAGTTGTTGCTATGTTATCCCATTCCACCAAGGGTAGTGCAGCGCATCCTGATGTTGATAAGGTTGTAGAAGCTACCAGAATTGCTAAGGAATTATATCCGAATGTTAAGATTGATGGAGAGTTCCAGCTAGATGCAGCTATTGTTCCCAGCGTTGGTGCATCTAAAGCTCCTGGCAGTGACATCGCAGGCAAGGCTAATGTACTTGTCTTCCCTGATCTGGATGCAGGTAACATTGGTTATAAATTAGCTCAGAGACTTGCAAAAGCAGAAGCATATGGTCCCATTACCCAAGGTATTGCAAAGCCGGTTAACGATTTATCCAGAGGCTGTTCTTCGGACGATATCGTAGGAGTTATTGCTATTACGGCGGTTCAGGCCACTCAGGCTTAATTAACTTGTTCCGCTCAATTAGCCTGTTGAGATATGGATATACTATTAACAAAGGATAACATTGTAAATATTTATATAAAAGAGAGGTAAAGTCAAAATGAAAGTATTAGTTATTAATTGTGGCAGCTCTTCCTTAAAGTACCAGTTAATTGACTCGGATACCGAGACAGCATTGGCTGTTGGCATCTGCGAACGTATCGGACAAGAAGTTAGCTTTTTAAAGCATACTCCGAACGGTGGCGAGAAGGTGGTTATTGAAGCTTCCATGAATAACCATGAAGTAGCAATCCAGATGGTACTGGATGCATTGACAGATTCAAAACATGGCGTAATCAACTCCTTAGAAGAGATTAGCGCTGTAGGACACAGAGTAGTTCATGGTGGTGAGAAATTTGCTGCTTCCACAATCATTACAGAGGAAGTTGTTGCAGCAATAGAAGAGTGTAATGATCTGGCGCCTCTTCATAACCCGGCTAACTTAATCGGTATCCGCGCATGTCAGAAGCTGATGAAGGGTGTTCCGATGGTAGCAGTATTTGATACCGCTTTCCACCAGACCATGCCCGCAAAGGCTTATTTATACGGTCTTCCGAATGAGTATTATGACACCTATAAAATTCGTAAGTACGGTTTCCATGGAACTAGCCACAGCTTCGTATCAAAACAAACGGCTGAGTTCTGCGGACTTGATATCAATAATTCTAAGATCATCGTTTGCCACCTTGGTAACGGTGCAAGTATCTCCGCAGTATTGAATGGTAAATCCATCGACACCAGCATGGGCTTCACTCCTTTAGCAGGTCTAGTTATGGGTACCAGAAGTGGTGATATCGATCCTTCCATCATTGAATTCATTTCTAAGAAGGAAAACAAGAGCTTAGAACAGATAATGGACCTTCTGAATAAGCAATCCGGAGTTCAGGGTATGTCCAAAGTATCCAGCGATTTCCGTGACATTAATACAGCTATGGACAGCGGAAACCAGGATGCAATTACTGCATTTGAAGTATTCTGTTACCGTGTAGCTAAGTACATCGGAGGATATGTTGCAGCTATGAATGGTGTTGATGCAATCGCCTTTACCGCAGGTGTTGGTGAGAATGACTGGAAGGTTAGAGAATGGGTATGTGAATACTTGGGATATCTCGGAGTTACCATTGACTTGGAGAAAAACAAGGCAAGAGGTGTAGAGACTATGCTTACTACTCCGGATTCTAAGACGAAGGTTTGTATCATGCCTACGAATGAAGAGTTGGCAATTGCTAGAGAGACTGTAGCGTTAGTATAATTCAATTGG
>FWWL01003220.1_pt1 | contig 30627 bp, 25 predicted proteins | sample 2228331 | NCBI WGS metagenome assembly FWWL01 (sample SAMEA103939775, study PRJEB20133) | metagenome
GCGATACAGGCTCCCATGCCCCATTCCGCGCTTGCTCTATACTCAGTTCGGCATCAGCAATCTCGGTATTGTGGCAGAACAGTTGACCGCCTGTAGGGTTATCATAGACGGCGCGCAGGAACCGTTCTGGGGGCGCAGAAACGCTGAACGTGTAGCGGTAAGAACCTCTCCTGAAGCGCACCGACCAGCGTGGGAACTCGGCAGTCGTCTCCACGCGCAACGCCTCCCAAATACTGCGAATAGGAATATGCAAGAAAGTTTGCTCCCTGTCGGGAAGCCATAAGCCTACCACTGAGAGCGGTGGCAGAAGGGGAAGATAGAGCGTCAGCCCTTCAAACAGTGGCAACCGAGAGGCGCTGAAGGCACTGCAGTGGCACCAGACCCACCGTTTGGGCAGTCGTCGTCCCCAGTGGTGGCTTTGGCACCCAGGAGCGCGTGTGAAACGAATCTCGCGCCCGTCAACCACCACTTTGCCCGACACGCTGGCGGAGAGCGCAACATTGGTCAATCGGCTGGGCACGAACGGGGAACGGTACGCCCAATCAGGAAGCGGACGATAGACAGGGATTGCACCCTCCTCTATCTCCAGTTCCCACTCTGCTTGGTGGTCAGATGAGTGGAGACGCCCTGTAAGCCGTCTTCCCTCAAAAGTGCCGTGGTCGGTTGTAATCCCTCCTGCGGGGTTCGCCTTGAGCGCATCCAGCGGGCAGGTTTGGCGCATTCCCCAACTGTTCTCTGGGTTGCGAGAGTAGAAAAACGAGAACCAGACTGCCGAGTAGCCGTCTATGCGCTGGCGCGGAACCATAAGAGTATAGCGTATCCAGATACCCACCCCTTGCTCTGGCTCGGCAAAGGTGAGGTACCAGACTTCATAGTGGGGAGCCTGCCCACTCCATTGGCAGAGGTTCGCGGTAGTGAAATCCATTATTGCTGACCGGGCATTCCAAAGGGCATAAGGGCGCGCCCCACTGCCGAGATTTGCTCGTTCGTCTTGGCAACCTCCTGCTCCACTCGGCTGAGACGCTGATTGACCTCCCGCAACTGTTGGTACATCAAGATGAAGCCAATCACGCTCGCCACCAAATGAACCGCCAGAAGCACCACAATCGCACGCATGAACCCAGTATACCTGCAGGAAGACTAAGGCATGCCTCGAAAAGGAGGGCTAATGGCGGTTGTAGACGAACTTCAGCGCGCGCGACAGACTGCCGAGGAGGTCGCCGCCGAAGAGCATAAGTTCGAGGACGGGTTCACTTTCCGAACCGTGCTCGGACTTTTGTTCGTGGCGTTCGTGATGTTGCCCGGCAGTATCTATATGGGCTTGGTGGCGGGCGTCGGCTTGGGCGCAGCAGCGGAGTGGGTCACCATCGTGCTGTTTGCCGAGGTGATGCGCCGTTCACTTCAGCCCCTCAAGCGTCAGGAAATCTACATGCTGTTTTATATCGCTTCTGCGCTTACAGCGATGGGGGCAGGCGCGTATGGGCTTTCGGGCGGTCCCCTACAGTGGAAGATATGGGACCAGTTCTTCGTGCAGTCGGCTCCTGCTGCGCCCATTGCGAACGAAGTGCCCCACTGGGCTGTGCCCCCACCCGATTCGGAGGCACTGCGCGAGCGCACCTTCTTGCACCCTGCGTGGGCGCTTCCCCTGTTCGTGCTGTTGCTGACCGAGATATTAGGGCGTGCCAGTTGGCTCAGTGTGGGCTACCTGATGTTCCGCGCCACCTCCGATGTGGAACGCCTCCCCTTCCCGCTTGCACCTGTTGCAGCTGCAGGCGCACTGGCACTGGCAGAGGCGGGACGCCGTGAAGAATCGTGGCGATGGGGCGTCTTCTCCACCGGCTCTGTAATCGGGATGGGCTTCGGGGTGTTCTATGTGGGCATCCCCGTCTTCACGGGCACGCTGTTTGGAAACGCCGTCACGCTTATCCCCATCCCCTTTTTAGACCTCACTCAGAATGTGGAGAATGCCCTCCCCACCGCTCTCGTGGGGCTATCGCTGAACCTGGGTGAGGTGCTCGTGGGGTTCGTGTTGCCCTATCATATCTTGCTGGGCGCAGCGATTAGTTCAGTGCTCACCTACATCGTGGCGAATCCCCTGCTCTACAATCTGGGCTACATCCCCAGCTGGCAACCGAACTCCCCTGCGCTTCAGGCGAAAATATCGGCGGACCTGGACTTCTGGCTGGCGATTATTGTGGGGCTTCAGATTGCGGTGGCAGTTATCGGGATTGGCATGGTGTTCCGCACGATGCGCGAGCATCGCTTGAATGTCTCCTTGCGCGCGCGGGGGATGACCCCACCTCCAGGACGAGGCGACCCACCCCTTTGGATTCCGATCCTGGTCTGGGCAATTTCGGTGGTCTCGTATATTGCGCTCTGCCGTTGGTTAGTGCCTGACTTTCCGCTGTGGATTGTAGGTGTGTTCGGCTTGCTATGGAGTCCGCTCAACAGTTATGTGTCCGCCCGCATGATAGGGCTGACGGGAAGTGGGGTTTCTGTTCCACTGCTACGCGAAGTGGCGGTGATTAGCAGTCGCTATCCGCGAGTGGATATCTGGTACGCTCCTCTGCCCCTGTATGACCACGGTTGGGCGGCGCAACGGTTCCGTGAAGTGGAGCTGACAGGCACCAAGTTCACCAGCATTCTGAAAGCGGAAGTGGCGATGTTCTTCACAATTGCAATCGCCAGCTTCCTGTTCTGGTCGTTCTTTTGGAAAGCCAGCCCGATACCCTCCTCTTTGTTCCCATACGCCCAGAAGATGTGGCCCTACTTTGCCCAGATGGAGGCTGTCTGGAAGCAGATTAATCGCCCCGAAAGCGAGATGCGCGAACTGGTGCTGGGCGCGCTCAACATCCCTCGCATCGGGGTTGGATTTGCGCTGGGCATGGGGCTGTTCTGGGTCTTCAACACCTTCAAGTTGCCGATTCTGCTCTTCTATGGGCTGGTAGGGGGCGTGGGACAACTACCCCACTTTACCCTGCCGAAACTGTTAGGGGCGTGGCTGGGGCGACGCTACTTCAAAAAGCGCTTCGGTGAGGAGAACTGGATTCGCTATGCTCCTGTGCTTCTGGCAGGCTTCTTCTGTGGTATGGGCTTAGTCGGCATGCTGGGGATTGCACTGGCACTGGTGGCGAAGTCGGTCTCAGTACTCCCATTTTAGCCCCCAATCGGCTATAATTATAGGCATGGAGGGAAAAACCATGCGCAAGTCGTTATGTCTGTTAGCACTTGGGTTGATGTGGGCGGTTGGAGCGAGCCAGAACGCACCTAAAGCTCCCACCTTACCTGACAACACTGTAAAGGCAGAACATGAGCAACTGACCCAAGCGATGAACCATCTTTCGAAGGGTGAGTTCGAGCAAGCACTTCCGCTTGTTCAAGGCACTACCATTCCGAACACGATTCTGGTCTATGGGAGTTGGACGACGATTCCCTTGGATCTGCGTGAGAGTTTCAAGCAGGCTGCAGAAGAGGCAGTGAATAACTGGAATCGTGCGCTCAACGGCAACCCTAAACTGGAATGGACAACCGATGAAACGAAAGCAGATATCCAGATTGTGTTTGAAGAGGATGTAGCGGAAATCACCGCAGGGCAGTTTCGACTGATGCACGGCAAGTCGCGCCTTAACCTGCCTCCTGCCAAAGGTGAAAAACGACGCGTGCGCGCTCGAATCGCCACTTACATCCCCTACACCGAAATGCCGATGAGCGCAAATGCGATTACCCACCTCGTAGGGCAGGCAGTCGGCACCTACTTGGGGCTTGCGGAGTCGCAAAAAGACGATGAGATAATGGGTCCTGTGTGGACCACAGAGAATCTCCCTACCGCTCCTACCGCAGCGGAGGTGGAAACGGTTCGTACGCTCATGCAGGTTCGCTCCCAATTGGCGGAGTTCGCCGCTAATCGTACCCCTATCTACCTTGCAAAGCCGAGAGTCAGCATCGAGCCGATGGCGCACGACTTCGGGGAAGTGGCTCAGGGCTCTGTGGTCAAGTTCACCTTCACCGTCAAAAACACGGGAGATGCGCCCCTTGAGATTAATGCACGCCCCAGCTGTGGATGCGTAGTACCAAGGTTCGATCGCGTTATTGAGCCAGGTCAAGAGGGTGTTCTGGAAGCCCAATTGAACACGGCAGGCTTTCGAGGCTTGCAGAATAAGACCATCCAAGTCACGACAAATGACCCCGATAACCCCAACCTGACCCTGCGCCTCACTGCCAATATCCGCATGGCGATCGAAGTGCGCCCCAGCGAAACGATTCAGATGCGCCTGAGCGCAAATGCCCCCACCGTTCAGGAGGTGGAGATTGTCGCAAACACGGAAGAACCCCTCGAAATCCAGCAGGTATCAGTACCTGCTCCCTATGCGAAGGCAGAGGTGCAGAAGGTAGACGACAAGCGCGCCAAAATCATCATCACGGTCAACCCCGATGCCCCTGTAGGACGCAACAACTTCCTTGTGGTGGCGCGCACGAACCTTACCGCTATGCCTCAGGTGACGATTAATGTGGTCTGCGAGAAGGGGATTATCGTAACCCCCACCACCGTCTTCTTTGGGGCAGTCAACTCGGCAACCCCTCTGCCCATCGAGCGCGTGGTAACGCTGTCGCGAGGCGACGCAGGGTTCAAGGTGCTGAAATACGAAGTCGATGACCCGAATATCGAACTTCGCCACGAAGAGGACAACGAAGGCAAACTGCATCGAATCGTCATGCGCTACAAGGGAGGCTGGACGCAGGGCAACATTCGTAGAACTCTCACAATCGAGACCGATGACCCGCAACAGTCGCGTATCACGGTCTCGCTGATGGCGAATGTGCTTCCCAGTGGGATATAGAGCCAAATAAGGGGCAGGGATAACCCCTGCCCCTAATATTCTAACCCAACTTTCCTGTTGCCCCTTCTTTGTCATTCTGACTGCCCCTTCTTTTGTCATTCTGAGCCGAAGGCGAAGAATCTCAACCCTCACCCCCAGCCCCTCTCCCACAAGGAGAGGGGAGCAGCCCCTTACCCTTCGCTTCGCTCAGGGTCAGGGTGACGGGGGAGCGGTTTCTCCTCAGCCGATGCTCCCACCGAGGCATGCGCATCGGTAATGACAGGAAAGTCGGGTTATTCTAACATCCGCTACCGAAGTTGAATAGCACAATCAGCAGGTCGGCGTCATCTACGATGCCGTTGCCATCGAGGTCGTAGGCGCGGTTATTGCTTCCGAAGGCGAAGAGGATTGCCAGCAGGTCTGCATCGTCCACACAGCCACTTCCGTCCACATCGCCCTGGAGCAGGTTGGTGGTCTGGAAGCGGATTTCATAGCGTTGAACATTATCGGTGGAACCTGTACCAGAGAAGACTCGTGCAAAGAAGGTACCCCCTGCAGGTGGTAACAGGTAGTCGAGGATTTGCTCCGCCTGTTCCACTCCGTTTGTTGTGGCACTCGCCAGCACGGTTGTGCCGTTGGAATCACGCAGTTCCAGCTGCAGGTTCTGGATGGCGCGGGTATTGATGGTGGTTGCAGTGCCTCCTTCAGGTCCCACTTGATAGGTGGCTCCTATAGGGGTGACGGTAATGGTGATTCGTCGGCTGGCGGGCACTGACAGGCGATAGAAGTCCACATCAGCAGTGCGGTCTAAGCTCGCCATGTTCAGTACCACGAGATTCGTGTTATTCAAATCCACTTGAGTAGCAGTGGCTGCAGTGTTGTTCAGTTCATACGGGTCGCCATAGTTGCGGTGCGCACCTCGGATATCATCATCCTGCGGACCGTCGAAGTTCGTATTGAGATAAGGTTCCATCAGTTTGGTGCGATTAGTCGGGATGACATGTCCAAGTCCCAGTCCGTGCCCATGTTCATGCATAACGGTATTGCGCAGGAATCGGTAAGTGCCACTGCTGGATTGCCAGTTCTCACTGGTGTCGATGACCATATCGCCAGTATTGGGGAAGTAGTTGAAGGCGAGCACACCGTTCACACCATCGAGGTTTCGCCCACCAATCCGCACATCTCCACGCGGAGCGGTTGCAGAGCCTGAACTGTTCGGGAACGCAGCGCCATCATCGGAAACCTCCTCATATCGCAAGCCCGCCACCTGCGACCATCGAGCGAAACTGTTTCGGAACTGGGTGAGCCAAAGGTTACGGTTGCCTCCAAACTTGCTATCCATACTGGCAAACAGGTTGCTGGGAGCGCTCCCCCCTGAGAGACCGGGCACCGCAGTACCATCGGGTACAAGGCTCCAGCGTAGGCGGATGGGGTTGCCGCGAGAGCCAGTGCTTCCGTAGGAGGTGCTTGTCCAACGTGCTGAAGCATCATAAGCAGGGAAGAAATCGCCAAATATCAGGCGCGAGACATACTCCATATACTCAGGCGGGGTGCCAGGCGCAAAGCAGAGGTGCATCGGAAGCCCTTCGTAGGAAATGCCCTCTATACAAGCAGAGCCGACCCCATGAACCCCTGTCATCGATTCAATAACTCGGTGGCGTATTTGCATCTCTAAGTCGGCTGGGTGTTCCCACTCCCATAAAGGAGCCCAGCTCAAATCGACAAGGCGACTGTTGAACGATTGTGCGAATAGACCGCACACAAATAGTGCCAGTGCGATACCTACCAATAGCCTTTGTACCATGTTCATACCTCCTACCCTTAGTATAGCACATTTTGTGCCATTTCTGCCTCGAATGAGGCACTGTCTGTTTAGACCGCTTCAGAGTGGGTTTGTTCCTTTAGGGCTGGGAAGCAGATGCGAAAGGTGGTGCCCTTCCCTACCTCGCTTTCCACGAAGATATGCCCCCCATTCTGCGCCACAATCCCATAGACCACTGCCAATCCCATTCCATGCCCTGCCAGCCCTTTGGTAGTGAAGAACGGTTCGAAGATATGATCGAGGTGTTCTGGCGGGATGCCTACCCCTGTATCCTGCACAACGAGGCAGACATAGTCGCCTGCTTTCGCTTGGGTAGGCTGGGTTGGAGGCGGTTGGTCATAGTGGACGCGTTCGGTGCAGATGCGCAAAGTGCCTCCTGTGGGCATTGCGTCGCGGGCGTTGAGTGCCAAGTTCAGCAATATCTGCTCCATCTGCACGGGGTCAATCCGAAAGAGGGTGGGCTCGTCTGTGAAGTGGATTTCGATAGTGATGGTTTCTCCTACCGCCCCTTGTAGCAGGGGAAGCAGGTCGCGAACGAGGCTATTGAGTTCGGTAGGGCGTGGCTGAGCCATTTGGCGTCGGGCGAACCCCAATAGTTGGCGCGTTAAGCCCGCCGCTTTCTCTGCCGATTTCACCACATTCACAAGGTCTGCTTGAGCGGGATGGTCGGGTGGCAGGCGTGAGGAGGCGATTTCTGCAAAGCCGATTACGGCTGTCAGCAGATTATTGAAGTCGTGGGCAATCCCGCCCGCAAGCCGACCGATGCTCTCCATCTTCTGGAGTTCGAACAGTTGGTGTTCCAACTGCCTGCGCTCGGTGATGTCGATATCGGCACAGATAAAGATTGTCTCGTCGCGAAGCCGTATCGGGAAGAGGGATGAAAGGATGTAGCGTGTTCTACCATCCACTGTGCGGATTTTCCACTCCTTCAACGGAGCTGGCTGACCCGTCTCGGCTATCTGCCTTAGCATCTGGAGATACTCTTGCGCTTGCTCTGGGGTGAAGATAAGCTCATCCAGCGTTTTCCCCAGAGCCTCTTCTTTACTATAACCGTAGAACTTTTCCGATGCTTGGTTCCACAGCATGACACGCCCCTCCAAATCATAGCCCTGAATGGCGACGGTAGGAGCGTTCTCAATAATCGCCTCCAGTTGTTGGTAGGCTTGCTCCAGTTTGGAATGGGACTCTTCTAAGCGTGCGGTGGTCTCACGCGCTTGGCGCACATAGATTGCCACCACCATCAAGGTAAGATAACTTACCACCCAGAAAACCCAGTGATGGAAGTACGCAGAGAAAGATAACGGCTGTTGATTGAGCCACCCTGCTTGAGGATTGAACCCCAATACGAAGGCTAACAAGGAGAGCGTTAATCCAGGGAGTTGATACCGAATCGTGCCCCAGAGTAAGAGAGGCAACCCTATCTTGAGGATAGCAGTTGCATACTCGGGGTCATGCCAAGAGCGGGCAGGAAACGAGACGCCTGCTGTAAGCAGAGTGATGGCACCAATCTCTGCCCACTGCACGCTCTTCAGCCCCCGAAAAGTGTGCCACGCCAGAAGAGGGGTTCCCACAATCATCGCCCCTACCATATCCCCGCCCCACCAGAAGAACCAGTGCGTCCAAAAATCATCCCAATTCCAGCGCCCTGCAAGCGTAAAAAGAGCTACCATCGCCCCGGCGGTAGGTGCTAACACCAACGCCAAGTAGAGCAAAAAAAGGGCTAAATCGCGCGGACGACGAAAAGTAGGGTCAAACCCTGCTTGATGAAGCAGATAGACCACCGCACCATAACCCAGCCCAGCGGTCAACCCCATCAGCACCCCGACCCAAGTGATGCCCAGCACTCCAAAAGCGAGTATCACAGTGCTGATGAGGATGCCGATAAGTGCGGGGATGCGCCACCACCAGAGAACCCCTATCGCAAAGCCGACGGGGAACCAGAAGATAGAAGGCGAATCGGGCGTGAAGGCATACATCAGCGCAACCCATGAGAGCGCAACATAGCCGATTCCTGCCAGCACTCCACGCACGAGCGAAACCATAGGGTTCTGCCTCTCTATGATGAGGTTTCTTTTCTATAGAAAGCCTCATTTTCCTGCCCATTCCCCAGTTTCCCCCGCCCCTGAAGAAAGCCCTGAGCCGTTCCGATAATAGTGTTTCAGGAGGCACGCATGTCGTTTCTTCGCAAATTCTTGGGCGTTGGCAAGAGTCAGGCATATGACGAGGGCATCCGCTACTACGATGATGGGCGTTTTGAGGAAGCGCTTCGGTTGTTCGAGCGCTGTCTTACCGAGACGCGCGACCTGATGGTGCAAAAGCTGGCACGCTTTTATATTGCCGAATCGCACGCCCAGCTGGGGCAGTCCGCCCTTCGGCGCGGTCAGTATGAAATCGCGGCACAACACTATGCCCAAGCTCTCGAAATTCATCCCCATTATGCCGACCTTCACTATCAGCGTGCCCTTGCCCTGCGCAAGATGCGAAACTACACCGAGGCACTCTCCCACCTTGAAGAAGCCCTGCGCATTAATCCCCGCTTTGCAAAAGCCATTCTGCTTCAGGGGATCATCGCCTACGAGACCGGAAGGCGTGAGGAGGGGCTGAAACGGATTCAAGAGGCAGTTCAGATCGACTCCCATCTCGATGCCACTCGGCTCAACCAGGCGATGGAATACGACCGTGCGGGGCTGTTTGAACAGGCACTGGCGCTGTTTGAGACGCTTGGCTCCTCCAGCACGGACGAAGCACTCTATCACGCCCAGCTGGGCGACGATTTCTACAAGCGGGGCGATTTCGAGTCGGCAATAGCAGAATACCGCAAGGCGCTGGCAATTCGCCCGAACTTTGCCGACATTCGCAACCATTTAGGGATGGCACTTGCTGCGCTGGGGCGCGAAGAGGAAGCGATTGAGCAGTTCCAGAAAGCGTTGGAGATTAACCCACGCTATCTTGAAGCGCACCTGAACCTTGCGCTTACCCTCCGCGATTGTGGGCGTATCGAAGAGGCACGCCAACACTTCCAAGCCGTGCTGGATATCGACCCCGAAAACTCACTGGCACGCCACGCCCTCAGCGACCTGGCTGCGTAGCCGAATAGAATTTCAGCACACCCGTTTTCCTGCCTGAAGTGAGCCGAGAGATTGTACTCCGCCACATGTGAAAGGAAAATCTCACCATCATTCTAAAATATAACAGAAAAGCATAATGCAAGAATATAGAAGCTAACACCTGTTTCCAAAGTTGAACAACACTATTAGGATATCGGCGTCGTCTACGACTCCATCACAGTTTACATCCACTCGACCGAGATGCGTACCTGAACTTCCAAAAGCGAATAGTACGGATAATAGGTCCGCATCGTCTACACAACCATCCTCGTTCACATCGCCATAGTGCCTCGTGCATACAGCAGTATCCAACAAGTATCCTTCCATGCGCCTTGTGCGGGCGTTATAACCTGTTCCCACAATAAAACGTCCATCGGGAGAAACATCAACTGCTGTCCATAGTTCCGATCCACTTTCCAATAGTGAAGCATAAACTTGATTCAGGTCTTCTATCTGCCCGTTTACCCATCGGACGGCACGACTGTCCTCATCAAAGGCTACAATTCCCACAATCACACTCCCATCCGCAGATACACCGTAGGCTATGCTACCGGAAGCACCACTCAAGTTGCTGAGTGCCTGCATTCCTGCTGAATCCCAGCGGAAAGCTCGGTTTTGCCCGATACTGTTTCGTGCCCATCCTACAACTACCGTACCATCGGCAGACACTCCGTAGGCTTCACTGGTGTTCCCACCAAAAGTACCTAAATCTTGCATTATTCCATTAGACCAACGAAAAGCACGAGTCTGCCCAGCAGTGTTCGTTGCTTTTCCAACAACTACCCCCCGTCAGCAGAGGTAGCGTACGCTTCACTTTCAGAACCGCCGAGAGTACCCAGATTCTGCATTACGCCCGAAACCCAGCGGAAGGCATTTTTCTGCCCTCCAAGAGTTTCCGAGGTTCCTACAATTACCAATCCATTCGCGGAAATACCGTACGCCCAACTTTGATTACCACCGAGAGTACCGAGGTCCTGCATACTCCCATTGACCCACCGAAAGGCGCGTCTTTGACTGTTGGCTTGCAGTGCAATTCCCACAATTACTGTGCCATCCGAAGATATATCTCGAGCCCAGCTATGAGTTCCTCCAAGTGTGCCTATGTCATAGATGGAACCGTTTAACCACCGGAACGCGCGCCTTGGCCCGATTGTATATGTATCGGCTTCCCCAACTACAATTCGTCCATCGCCAGAGACACCGTACGCCAGGCTATTGGAGCCCCCCAATGTCCCAAGCCAAGTAAGAGACTGTGCAAATACGGGACTGTCCACACTCAGTCCCATGATAAGCGCAACAACTGCCATGGCTGACTTAGTTATGCTACATCCAGACCAAAATGAGTTTCTAAACCTCGCCATCGTTTGTTCCTCCTAAGGTAGGATGTGGTAGAAAAGGCGTCTATTGTTCATGGGATTAGCATAGTACAACTCTCGTGTCGTTCCTGCTGAAAAAGCTTCAGGAACCGCCCCATGCGTTTCCCACGAGAACCTTATTTAGTATACCACAAGACCGACGATTTCCTCATATACCTCTCGATAGAGGGTACACTCTTTGAAATGGGGTCCCAAACACAGCGTCCGCTACCGCGCGCAGTGGTGGTGTTCGGGGGTGTTAGCCTGCTGAACGACCTCAGCAGTGAGATGGTCTATCCTCTGCTTCCGCTGTTTCTCAAAGGGTTAGGCGCGTCGGTGGCGTTTATTGGCTTAATCGAAGGGATAGCCGAGACGACCGCCAGCCTACTGAAACTGTTTTCTGGATGGCTTGCCGACCGCACGGGCAAGCATAAGGGGCTTGCTTTCTGGGGGTATGCGATTGCGGGGTTCACACGTCCCCTGTTAGCCCTTGCCACGGCGCCCATCCAAGTGCTGGGGTTGCGCTTTGTAGACCGTGTGGGCAAGGGGATACGCACGGCTCCCCGTGATGCGTTGATTGCAACCGCCACTCCTCCTGAGGCACGGGCGCTGGCGTTCGGCTTCCACCGTGCGATGGACAACCTCGGTGCTACTTTGGGACCGCTCCTGGCAGGCGCACTCCTATTGTGGGCACCAGAGAACTATCGGCTGGTGTTTCTGATTGCGAGCATTCCTGCGCTCGCTTCGCTTTGGCTTCTCCACGGGGGTGTGAAAGAGGTGTATCTGCCCCAGATGTCGCTCAATAGAGCGCATGCCCATCCTCTATCGGGGGCACGCGTGCTTCTTCGCGGGCGGTACGGGTGGTTCCTGCTGTGTATGCTCGTCTTCACTCTAAGCAACTCCAGTGAGGCGTTCCTGATGTTGAAAGCCTCGGAGGTAGGTATTGCTGTTGCCCTCGTGCCTCTGTTGTGGGCAGGATTGAACATCATACGCACGGCACTCTCTACTCCCTGTGGCGCACTTGCCGACCGCTGGGGGCGCAAACGCATGCTCCTTAGTGGATGGTTCCTCTATGCGCTCGTCTATGCAGGCTTCGGAATGGCGGGCAGTGCGTGGCAGGTGGTCGCCCTGTTTCTGCTGTATGCGCTCTACTTTGCTATGACGGAAGCCTCCGAACGGGCACTGGTAGCGGACTATGCGCCCCCTGAGGTGCGGGGGCAGGCATATGGACTGTTCCACTTTGTGGTGGGGATTGGCATGCTTCCTGCAAGCGTCATTTTCGGTGCGCTTTGGGAATGGGCAGGTTCCCAAGTTGCCTTCTTCACAGGAGCAGGCTTAGCCCTGTTAGCAGGGTGGCTCCTGATGGTGCGGAAATAGCGGGAAGCTCTCTCCTTCTGCCGAATACTTTCCCCATCAGCGAAACCAAAAAGAGGATATCCAAACCAGCCCGCCTGAAAGCGCGCTCCCTTTTGCCCAGCATTTTGAGAGGTGCGGAAATAGGCACTGAAGTGACTGTATCTTCCAGTTTTTCAACAGCCCCACTTGACCTCTTGACTTAAATGACCCAAATCGGGTATAATAGGCACACGAGGAAAACCATGCAGGGCTTGCGCTGGTGGCTAAGCGTGGCATTAGTGCTTGCAATTTTGCCCTCGATGAGGTGGCACGCGCCTCAGGGGCGCAGTTGTGAGGTTCCCCAGTGCCTCTGCCGAGATTGCCGCAGCGGTGGGCACTGTTGCTGTGCCCGTCAGGAGAGTGGGCTGGGCAAACTGGTAGCACTCAGCCAGTGCGATAATGCCGAGAAGCAAGCCTATAGCCTTCGAACAGTTTCACGAGCGGTGGAAACACCGTCCATCTTAGTGCCCTTCCCCCCGCTTCGCTTCATAGGTCTTCAAGCTATTATCCAAATACCTGTCTCTCGCTTCACCTCCCCTCGTGAGCCACCGCCTCGAACCCTTCTAAGTCGTTGAGCCTGTGCATGGGCAACCTTGTAGGTCGCCCAGCCAAAAAAACCTTTGGCTCTGTTGCCGTCGTCGGCAACCGAAACACAACGACTTGGAGGGAGAAACGATGCGAAATAGAGGCTTTACTTTGATAGAGCTGTTAGTGGTGATTGCGATTATCGCTATCTTAGCAGCGATTCTGTTTCCTGTGTTCACACAGGCGCGTGAGAAGGCACGCCAGACGATGTGTCTGTCTAACTGTCGCCAGATGGGAATCGCGGTGCATATGTATGTGCAGGACTGGGATGAAACCCTTCCGACCGTGAAGATGATGGGCACGCCCGGCACCTCGTGGATTGAACAAGTTCAGCCTTATGTAAAGGCTCGGCTTCTTCAGCGATGCCCATCCGACAACAGCCCTGCTTGGCAGGAAGACCCACCTCGTCCAACTTCGTATGGCTTCAACGCCTATTTCGACCCGTACCACCCACCCCATGGAAGCCCCACGAACCCACGCCCTGTGTCGCTGGCGTCGGTAGGGCTACCCGCACAGTGCATCTGGTCTGCCGAGTTGGCAGAGCGCAACAGTGCCACGGGCATGCTCATCAAGGGCGACCATTTCATGCCGATGTACTGGGGCAATCCGCCGCGTGTGGTCGACCCGATGATGAATATGCGCTTGTGGGACGCCCAGCATGGCATCCCCACCACCCTGGCTATCACCCGCCACAACGGTGGGGCGAACTATGTGTTCGTGGATGGACACGCCAAGTGGCACAGGTTCGAACAGACTTGGATTCAGGTTCCCGGTCAGCCACCTTTGCGCGACTGGTACGACCCCTCCCGAACCGAAAACCAGTAATTTTTTTTCGGTTCCCCCCGTTGACGGCTGACAGGGGTACAGTCTTCCAGTTCACTCTTGGGATGAACGCCGAATTTCTCCTGCGATTTCAGCCCTCACCCCTTGCCCCTCTCCCACGGGGAGCAGGGGTGCCCTCTTGCTAAAGAATCCTTTCCCAAGCCACTAATAGGGATACACGATTCAGGTTCACTTTCTATCGGTTTGCGTACCCTTATCAGCCTCTTCTGAACAGAAGACTACTCAGGCTGAGATGCAGGTACAGGCGGGGATTGAGCCACCTCACTCGCTTTCAGGCGCGACTCGATAGCGTCTATAAGATTCCAGTCGGCTCTGAGCCAGTAGCCGTTCTCATACGGAATCGAGGCAACTGGAAGCCAACGCGGGGCATTTGGGGATGGCTCCGATTCCTGTGGGTTAGGAGAGGAGTTGCTGGACGAGGAGGAAACAGAGGACAATTGTCCGCCCTCTGGTGGAGGGGTTTCTTCCAAAAGCACTTGGTGGAATGGGTAGGCGCGCAAGCGACGCTTGGCAAGGTCAAGCGCCAGAAAAGGACGCTCAGGACTGGGCTCATACCCCTGTTCGATCTGCACAAGCCCCTCGGAGAGCCACTGCTTGAGCGCATAGCGGGCAATAAGAGTCAGAAGCCCTGTCTCTATGAAGTGGGAAGCGGCAAGAAGCGATAACTCCGAGCTGTTCACACGGGCACTCATCGGAACAAACACCACGCGCAAGGGCTGCGCCCCGAGGCGTCGGCGCGGAATCCGCAACTCGCGTGGGGTATCAAACAACACATGGGCGAGTGCATGCAGAATGCCTCCTGTCAGCAAGGCAAGCAGGTTCATCAGGCATCCGAACGAGACCGCTCGCTTGGAGGGGAGAGGTAAGCCCACCTCGTGCCAACCGACATGGAGAATGCGCGTCGAATCGCCTGCCCGCATGACCCGCGTGAGACCCGCACTTCCCCGCACCAGCAAGCACATCCGGGTCGCCCGCCATAGACTCACCAGCTGGAGTACGATGGCGACCGCAAGCCCAACGAACAGAATCTTGATAAGGAGCTCCACAAACGGTGAGGAACGGCTCAGAGCCTGACCCAGCCCCCAACCATCGCTGTGGAAGACGAAATTCGCAATACCCCCCAGCAACAGGCTGGCAACCCCAACGCCGAGCCAAAATCGTCCTTTGCTAAGCGGTCCGACACGAAACACAACATCGGCAAAGGGTTCTGCACCACAGGAGGGGCACTTGGGGCTAAGGGGGTCGCATGCCGAGCCACATGTCACGCACCCTATCTGGGCGACGGTATACCCTTCCTCCAGCATCCTACGCTAATTGTACCAATTTTATGGCTGGTTCAGCTCGTCCATAATGCGGTCGGCTAATGCCTGTAGCCGCTGTTTAATGGAGACCCCTTCTACTGGGATGACCATCTGTACCCCCCATCGCTCTATCTCATCAGGAAACTGAGCGACTTGTTGACAGGCAACTGCAAACCAATACAGGTCGAAGCCAGGGTCTTTTTCGGCACTCCGTTGGGCAAGTTCCTGAAACTCTTCATGCTCTAAGATGAAATACAAATCCACTGCGTCACGGGGTTCTACACGCCCGTAGAACGCCAGTAGTTTATCGATTTTCAGGTCGTCCCAATCGTTCACAAACACACCGAATTCGGAAAGCACTGGGGGAGCAAACCGATAGGGGCTATCTACCGCTAATTGGATTCGAAAGTTCGGTTCACCTTGATAGAGATACTCCACAAAAGTCTCGAAACGCCTAATCACCTGCAACGGGTGTTGCGCACGCCGAGCACGCGCTTCTAAGAGTTGACAAAATGGTCTTAGCAGTGCCGATTCGGTTGTAAAGAGGTCAAGGTCATAGGAATAGCGATGTCCTAAGTAGAATTCTGCCAGTGCAGTGCCTCCAGTAAGATAAAAATGTTCACTGTCTGGCGTCTTAGAAAAGAAGCGCAGAAATCTCCGTTGCATAGAGGAGATTAGCCCTTTACCTTTGATCATAATATCCTGCCCGAGTTAGGTAGCGTTTCCACAACTGATAAATAGGTTCAGGAAGATGGAGTTCGTCGAGGCATCTGGCAAGCTCGGTCTTGTCCAGTTGGCGTACATCCGCCTCGCGTCCGTGCAGAAGCACTTGACGCAAGTACCAGCGATACTGAAACGGGTCGCTTAGGTCTACTTCGTCAACACTCCAGACGATGTAGCGTGGTGGTCGTATGCGCATGCCCCAACCGTCCTTCCAAATAAGAAAGTATACCTCTTACTGAGAATAAGTTAGTAGCATGCCTACGAGGGGCAAAGAGTTTATAGGAACCTCTTATTGTATCAAGTTCATCCGTTCGCGTCGCTTGCGGTGCTGTTGATACATCTCGCGGAACAGCTCGAACTTCGCTTGATGATAGGGGGCACTGGCAGGATTGGGTTCGATGACCTGAGCAGGTTGGCTCATGGCGCGCATCGCAGTAGGAATATCGGGGTACGCTCCGCCCGCCACAGCGCCCAAAATCGCACTGCCCAACAGCACCGCCTCTGGCTCGCGGTTAATCACCACCTTACAGCCCGTAATGTCGGCATGCTCTTGGAGCCAGTAGCGGTTCTTGACGCTTCCGCCCGTGACGAAAATCGTGTCGATCGTGTAGCCCGACTCGCTGAGGGCACGCAACACATCCCGAATGTTGTAGGCTAAGCCCTGCAGGGTAGCGTAGTAGAGTAAGGCGAGCGCCTCCTGGCTCTTATCGAGGGTCAGCCCGTCCACTACGCCCCGCGAATGAGGGTCGGCATATGGGGCACGATTGCCATAGTGGTCGGGATAGACATGCAGGTGGCGTGTGAGCAACGCAGGATAGGGAAGCCCTGCGCTCAGGCGGTCGATGATGCGATTTGCCACCTCATAAACCGTAATCCCCTCCGCCTCTGCCTGAGCGACGAGATTCGGATACTGAATATGGTGTTCCAGCGTGTAGTCGATCAGGGCGCCCGCAGCCGATTGCCCCCCTTCGTTCATCCACATGCCGGGCAAAACGGCTCCATAGTAGGGTCCCCAGACGCCGGGCGTGAAGCGCGGTTCTCGTGAGAGCGCCATGAGGCACGAGGAGGTGCCCCCGATCAGCGCAAGCGAGTGTTCGATGGCACCGAGGTCAATAGGGTCTTGCTCATTCCACACAGCCCCCAGTAGTCCGATTGTGCCTGCGTGGGCATCCACTATCCCGATTGCCACTTGGGTGTTGGGGGTAAGCCCAAGATGGTGTGCCGATTCGGGCGTCAGCGAGCCTGCCGATTCGCCCAGCGGGCGTATAGCCTCACCTGCCCTACCACGCTCCAGTATCGACTCGATGCCGATGCTCTGTAAGAAGCGCCTATCCCACCGCCTCTCTGCAGGGAGGTAAGTCCACTTACAGCCCATCGTACATTCACTGCGGAGGTTGTTGCCCGTGCTTTGGTAGACCAGATAGTCCGCTAAATCAAGGAACTTGCCAGCGCGTTCGAACACCTCAGGCATGTGGCGTTTGAGCCATAACAGTTTTGGAGGCTCCATTTCAGGTGAGAGGGCACCGCCAGAGTAGCGCAACACCTCATAGTCGCCTGCGTTAATCTCCTCCGCTTCTGCAATCGCACGGTGGTCCATCCACATAATAATGTTCCACTGCGGGTCGCCTATGGGTGAGATGCTGAGAGGTTGGTCGTTCGGGTCTAACACCACGAGCGAACATGTGGCGTCGTAGCCGATGCCAAGCACCTCTTCAGGTTTAACTCCCGATTCGCGCACCACACGGCGCACTACCTCGCCCACTGCGCGCCAAATATCTTCGGAACTCTGCTCGGCATAGTCGTGTTGAGGGCGGTGGATTTGAATCGGTTCGGTAGCGATAGCCAGTCGGTTGCCGTGCAGGTCGAACAATCCTGCGCGTGCGCTTGCAGTGCCCACATCGACACCTATCACATAGCCCCGCATCGGTATCCCTCCATGCGATGAGGTTCGGGAAAGGTTGGGGAAGTTCCTGCTGGGTCTTAGGGTCGTTGGGTAAAGCTCCCAAGAAGTGGGCAGGTAAAATCTATCTGGTATGGTTCGCATTTTGCAAGGGGATTGCATAGAACGGCTAATTGAGTTAGAGAGCGAGGGTATTTCCTTTAGCCTAACCTTCCTCGACCCCCCCTTCAATCAGGGTAAAGACTACGCCTATTTCGATGATGCGATGCCGTCCAATGCTTACTGGGAATGGATGCGTAAAGTTTGTGCTCAAGTCTATCGCCTCACGATGCAGGGTGGGTCAATCTACTTTATGCAGAGGGAGAAGAACACCGAGTTTGTTCTGCGCGTCCTTCGCGAAACGGGATGGACTTTACAGAACCTGATTATCTGGATGAAAAAAACCTCAGCCGTGCCCAATCAGAAGCGGTTTGGGAAGCAGTATCAGATTATTGCCTTCGCCACGAAAGGGTCAACACCTCGTGTTTTTCATCGGCTTCGCATCGACTTACCTCCTGCGCCCTACCATAAACTTCCCCGTGAAAACGGGGTCTATCTCACCGATTGCTGGGATGATATACGGGAGTTGACCTCTGGCTATTTCGCTGGAGACGAGGCGCTGAGGACACCTCTGGGCGAGCGAGTACACAAACAGCAATCGCCTGTTGCCCTACTTTTGCGCATCCTGCTCTCGTCCACAAATCCAGGTGATTGGGTGTTAGACCCCTTTGCAGGCACGGGCACAACAGCAGTGGTGGCACAGCAGTTGGGGCGTCCATGTGTTGCGATAGAGATAGACCCAGCCTATGTTGCGCTGATTCATCATCGCCTGCAGGCTCGTCGCCATGCCGACTCGGTTCTGAAGTGGTATCCCTACTACCGCTACACCCCGAACTTAGAGTCGATATGGAACTTACAGTCAACCACAGAGTGGCTGTCCCACGAGCAGATGACGCTCTTTGAACAAGCAGAACACTATGGCAATCTTTCGGATGTTCGCTGATATTATAAATATCATAACCATAGAGGATCTGGTGCATGCAAGTTTAGATAGAATAGCCTGTGCGCACAAGGGCTATTCGTATTATGGAAGCAGACGCACTTTGGAGCAAGAAGTACAAGAGCGGGCTTCTGACATTCGCGGGAGAAGTAGGAATTGCCCTTCTGTTGGGGTACCAGATGATGACGAGAAACTCATCCAGCAGTGGTTCCGACGAAAAGACTGGAAGAAAGACTCGGGCAGCTTTCCCGATTTTGTACTGGAATATACGCAAAATGGTCTCATAGGCGATGGGGCTATCTTAGAGCTAAAGGACACGAAGGATGCTTCAATCGCCTCATTCAACTCAACTATCCCAGAAAGAGTCAAAAGTCTTTCTTCGCTACCGCGTGGAGTTCGCGAGTCGGTCAAATGGTATCAGGAGGCAATATGCAAGCCGATAAGTGAAGAAGATTCTCGAGATTGCTTCTACCTAATACGCACGCATAAAGGTAAGAAAGACAAGGTGCGTCTATCAATCGTTCATGGCGCATTTTTTGAGACAGTAAGCGTCAGAGAGCTAATCCGACAAATTTGGCAACATTTATTCCAACGGGCAGGTATCAGTCCAGAGTCGTACAGGGAGATAGTAGACCACCTGTCAGAACTTGCCCGTGACGAGATTGCCATCACACGCCGATTTGAAGGTGCGTCCATAAAGCCAAGACTGCGGATTATGGCAGAGGTAGAAAAAGAAGGAAATCCTCACACCTATCCAGAGGTTCCTGAGCTTACCGTTAACCTGATTCTGCAGACAGACCCCATCCCCGATAGCAACGGTCTTGTCGAGCTCTTTTCCGAAGATGGGGTTCAAGGTGCCTCGGTCATGAGTGGCGATACCCTATCCCTCCACGGAAGGCTTTGTACTGTGAAACAGATTCAGCACAAGCGGAATGGTGCTTTCCTACTCATTCAACATTCGTTAGCTGGTGAGTTTAGTACCCCAGCGAGTTGCAAGTAAGGTATACTCATGCTCACAATGAGTACTGTAGTCAAACTGGGTTTGCCCAAAGGTAGCCTTCAGGAAGCCACTTTCACGCTGTTTCGCAAAGCTGGCTGGAACTTTCATATCCCTTCGGGGCGCTCCTATGAGCCAGTGGTCGATGACCCAGAAATTCAGGCGGTGCTCCTACGCCCTCAAGAGATACCGCTCTATGTGCAGGATGGCATCTTGGATGCTGGAATTACAGGCTACGACTGGATTCAGGACTGTGGCGCCGATGTGCACGAGGTGCTGGAACTTCAATACGCCAAAAACACGCGCAACCCTATTCGCGTGGTGTTAGCCGTCCACAACGACTCGCCTATCCAGACCCTGCATGACTTGGAGGGCAAGCGCATCGCCACCGAGTATGTACGCTTGACGGAGCGCTATCTGAAAGAGCGTGGGGTCTCGGCGCATGTGGAGTTCTCGTGGGGAGCGTGTGAAGTCAAAGTGCCCACGCTTGTCGATGCGATTGTGGTCAACACCGAGACGGGTAGCTCTTTGCGCGCCCACAACCTGCGCATCTTAGAGGTATTGCTCTACTCGACCACGCGCCTGATTGCTAATCACTCGGCATGGGCAGACCCCCACAAGCGCGAGAAGATAGAGAGCATCGCCCTGATGTTGGAAGGTGCGCTGAATGCAGGTGCGCTCGTAGGGCTAAAGATGAATGTGCATGAGAGCCATCTTGATGCGGTGCTCACGGTTCTACCTGCCCTGCGCAAGCCGACCCTTTCGCCCCTCAGCGACAAGGGCTGGTATGCAGTGGAGACGATTATTGAGGAGCGGATTGCGCGCGACCTTATCCCGCGCTTACGCAAGGCAGGAGCCGAAGGCTTGGTAGAGTATCCCCTGAATAAAGTCATTCCGTAGTCGGCTCCCATGGCGCTTATAGACATCGGGGAAGCGATAACGCTCCAATGGCATAGGGCAAGGGTGAGAGATACCCCTGCCCCACTAACCTACTCACTGCGCCAAGGCGTGCTCAAGTCGCCCGACATCTCGATGGTGCGCTCGCCGTCGGGCAGGTCGCGCCAGGTGCCGCACGGACCCGCTCCCTCGCTCACCTCAAGAGCGAGTTCGGTGCCATCGGAGTGCAGGGCAGGCAAGTACGAAACCATCGGGCGGTGGCTGAAGCGGGCGGCTCAGCACGCCGAGGCGCTGACCGAAGTCGTGGTCTGGGATCTCCCCCTGACGACAGGGAAGGTGGATGCCTTCTGAATCCTTTGTCAAAAAAAGTGTCGCTCTGTGGGAGTAGGTGGGTTTGCTTTCGGATGGCAGGCGGTATTCGCATCGGAATCCTGCGATAGCGATGGTCTTGACCTGTTATATTTGGCGTTGGGAAGAGTTCCTGACCTATCGGTAATCACTACTATATAGAGCGACTACCCCGAAGGCATTCCAAAGGAAATTCAGTCGGTCGCGCGCGAGAACTGCCATACACTCAACATTTCAGGAGAGTTCGAGCCCGACTGAGAGCACGGCTCGAACTTAGAGGTGGAAGGGAGAATTACGTGGAAGTGATAGGCAACGAGGTGCGCACTTACATCCCTGTAGCGAGCGTTCCAGAGGTGTGGTTAGAATCAAATTCCAGTATGGTGGAGCGGAGCGGATTCGAACCGCCGACCTCTTGCATGCCATGCAAGCGCTCTCCCAGCTGAGCTACCGCCCCACTTGCTTTGCAATTATACCGCATCAGGGTTCGTGAATCAAGAGGTTATCCACCGCATCCCCCAGCAGTTCCCCCAAGTGATACAGTACCCAGTTAGGCAGGAGTTCGAGAGGGGCACAGCGCACATCGTCCATCGTAGAGATGCCCGTCAACACCAGCGCACAGGGCATATGGAGCGCGTTTGCAAGCGCAATATCGGTATCTAAGCGGTCGCCCACCAGCAAAGTCGTGAAAGGATTGAGGATTCGACGCTGGATAAACGGCTCCAGCATAGCGGGATTAGGTTTGCCTATCACGATGGGTTGCCTGCCCGTAGCCGTAGCAATCGCAGAGACGATGGTTCCTGCTCCGGGCAGGAGACGGTCTTCAGCGGGATAGGTGGCGTCGGTGTTTGTGGCGATAAAGCGCGCCCCGTTGAGAATGGCATGCTGGGCTTGGGCAAGCCGCTGATAGGAAAATCGGCGATCAATGCCTACTACCACGGCATCAGGACGCTCTACCTCAGGGTCTTCAACCAGAACAAACCCGGCATTATGCAGTTCCTCTTCCAGACCGGGTTCACCTACCACGAACAGTTTCGCGTTCGGGAGGGCTTTTTGGAGATAAAGTGCCGTTGCCCAAGCCGAGGTGATGAACTGGTCAGGTTCGGCTGGAATGCCCATTCGGGTAAGACGCTCAGCATATTGCTGGCGCGTGTAGCCCGAATTGTTCGTGAGGTAAAAGAGGGCACGCCCACTTTCGCGAAGCGCGTTGAGAGTCTCCACAGCGTGGGGCAAAGGCATTTCACCTCGATAGACGACTCCATCGAGGTCGAAGAGGAACGCCTCAAATCGGTTCGCTAACCCCGGTAGCTCTGCGAGCACGCTTTCCGGCATCGTTAGTATTTGCGCTCCGTTACGAATTGGGCAACCTCCTGTAAGGCTTTTTTGGCAGAGGAGTCCTCTAACTGTTCGAGGTGGCTTAGCGCCCTGCGATAGTAGCGTTCTGCCATCTCCTCTGCATATTTTAGACTGCCCACGAGGCGCATTTGTTCTCTTAGATGAGCAAAGCGTTGCTCGCTGATTTCGGTTCCCAGCTCCAAGGCGAGCCGTTCCCGCTCCTCTAAGTCCACCTGCGCATAGTAGTGAAGCAGGGGCAAGGTAGCGAACCCTTCCCGAAAGTCGGTTCCGTTCGGCTTGCCCGTGATTTGAGGGTCGCCCACATAGTCCAAGAGGTCGTCGACGATTTGGAAGGCAATTCCCAGTTCCCGCCCGAAGGCTGAAAGCGCTTCGAGGGTTTCCGCCTCGGCATCCACAAGGTAGCCCCCAATCCGACAACAGCCTGCAAGGAACTCGGCGGTCTTGCGACGCACCACCTCAAGGTACTGCTCTTCTGTTAGGGTCAGTTGGCGACGCAGGAACACTTCGGCAACCTCGCCCTCGCTCATGGCGGTAGTGATTTGAGCAACCTGTTGAATGATGCGCAGGTCACCGTCCATCGCCAAATGATACATCGCCCGTGCCAGGATGAAATCACCCGAAAGCACGGTTGCGAGGTTGCCATACAGGGCGTTAGCAGTGGGGTGCCCACGCCGAATAAAGGTCTGGTCGATTACATCGTCGTGGATGAGGGTCGCCATATGGATCATCTCCATACAGCCCGCTATGGTAGCGAGTCGGGTACGCCCCTCGGTTCCGTCGCGGTATCGTTCGTGGAACCGCTCTGGACGCGAGGCATAGGCGCATAGAATCACCATCGCAGGGCGAAGACGCTTCCCCCCTGAGGCTAACAGACGCTGGGTTAGCTCTGTGAACTGCGGTATAGCAGACTGCGCTTGCGCTTCCAGAAATGCTTCCACCTCCGCCATCTCTGGCAGGATGGGTGCCAACATTCCCGGAACCGCCAGCGTACGCTTCCGAACTCCAACCGAAGTTACCATGGCTTAACTCCCGTATGAACACAGACCACGCCGAATGTGAGGTCGCGATAGCACACATCGCGAAACCCTGCTTGGCTTATGAGGTCGGCGATGGTCACGCGGTCTTCATAGTGCTGAATCGACATAGGCAGATAAAGATAGGCATCGGCATCGCTAATAGCTCTGCCAATTCGCGGAAGGATGTTTAGGGCATAGAAATCATAGAGCCAGCGGATGAGAGCCTTTTGCGGGCGCGTCAACTCAAGGACAGCCAGTTTCCCACCCGGCTTGAGCACGCGCGCCATCTCGGCAAACGCTTTGGGCTTGTCGATGAGGTTGCGAAGCCCAAAAGCAATCGTGAGCGCATCGAACTGCTCATCGGCAAACGGTAGTCGGAGCGCGTCCCCGCTCACCCACACGATATGGTTTAGCCCTTTGCGCCGTGCCTTTTCACGCCCTTGCAGGAGCATCGGCTCGCAGAAATCCAGCCCGATGACCTCCCCTGCAGGACCTAAGTGGCGAGCAAGAGCAAGCGCAAGGTCGCCCGTGCCCGTGCACACATCCAGCACGCGCGAACTTGGCGCAAGGTTCAACATTCTCACCACTTGGGCACGCCAATAGGCATGCAGAGAGAAGCTCAGTATCGTGTTCAGTAGGTCGTAGCGCGGCGCTATCCGAGCGAACATCTCGCGCACATACTGGCGTCTCTGCTCGTCTTGGCGAACCCATATCGGGGGTTCCGTCTGCCAATTTGTGCTGGTTTTCACAATCTTCTAAAGTATACCCCTAAAAGCCCAAAGAAGCACACGCCCCAAATCAGGGGGTTTATTGGCAGGAAATTCGCCCTTCTCTCCCAAATAACAGTCCACCCATGACAAGGATGGCACTTTGGGCTATGATGGCGTTGGCGATGGCGTTTCCTTATGCGCAGGAGGTTCACCCGCGCCCCGATTTCGAACGCAAGGACTGGCTGAATCTGAACGGCTTCTGGGAGTTCCAGTTCGACCCTGAAGAGAAAGGGCTTAACGAGGAGTGGTGGCGATTAGAGCGCCCGTATGCCCTCACGATACGCGTGCCCTACGGCTGGGAAAGTCGGCTTAGCGGGATTGAGCGCAAAGACTACTCAGGTGTCGCTTGGTACCGACGCGAGTTCACTCTGCCTGCCCAGTGGAGGGGCAAACGACTCTGGCTCTGCTTTGGAGCAGTAGACCACCATGCTCAGGTATGGCTCAATGGGCAACTGCTCGGCTTCCACGAGGGAGGCTACTCGGAGTTCCGCCTCGAAATCACTGCCCACGCTCGCTTCGACCGTCCCAACACCCTTGTAGTACGCGCTGCCGACTATACCGACCCCGAAACCCCGCTCGGCAAGCAGATTCCCTCCTGGTACACCAAGACCAGCGGGATATGGCAAACTGTATGGATTGAAGCGACGGGAGAGGCGTGCATCCAAAGCGTCCGAATCGTACCTCAAGGCGACTCGGCTGGCATCCCAACAGGAGAGGTGGAGTTCACGATTACCATCGAAAGAGGAGCTGTGAAAGAACCGCTCACTGTGGAGATACGCTCGCCTGAGAAAAAGTTCCCCTCTCTACGCCAAGCGCTCCTTGAGGGCGAGGAAGCGACGCCCCTTCGACTCAAAGTGCCCAGACCTCAGTTCTGGACACCCGACAATCCTGTGCTGTACGATTACGAACTGCGCCTTACCGACGCGCAAGGGCGTATAGTCTACGACACCCTCTCTGGCTATTTCGGCATTCGCACCGTGCGCTGGGGAACCTACACTGGTTCCGATATCTCCTATGTCTTGCTCAACGGCAAACCCATCTTCCTACGAGGGGTGTTAGACCAGTCGTTCAACCCCGAAGGAATCTACACTGCCCCGAACGACGCCCTCCTTAGGCGCGACATTGAACTGGCGAAACAAGCTGGGTTCAATATGGTCCGCATCCATATCAAAGCGGACGAACCGCGCAAACTCTACTGGGCAGACCGATTGGGGATGCTGGTTCAGGCAGACATCCCCTGCTTTTTCCAACCCTCTGAGCGGGCACGCCAACTGTACGAGAAGACCCTGCGCGACCAAATTGCCCGCGACTTCAACCACCCCAGCATCATCATCTGGACTCTGTTCAACGAGGAGTGGGGCATCGGCAGGCTCACCGAGGAGAACCGCTCCCACCGAGTGGACTGGGTGCTGGAGATGGTTGCGCTCGCACGCCAGTTAGACCCAACACGCCTGATCCACGACAACTCAGGCTGGTCGCACTTGGAGAGCGATTTGAACTCCTTCCATTGGTACGGGCGCGATGTGGACGCCCTGCGCTTGCTTTACCAAGCAATCGACCACGACCAAGTACGCAGAGGAAGCCAGTGGAACTATATCGACGGGCGCGTTAGTCGAGGCGAGCCATTTATCAATAATGAGTACAGCTACCTTGCTGCATTCGATGGGGATGGCGACTGGTCGTGGGGCAATCTGTTCGCCACGAACGCCCTAAGAAGCCTCACCAATCTGGTGGGCTATACCTATACGGAACTGACCGATATCGAGTGGGAGCATAACGGCGTCTATAACTATGACCGCACGCCCAAAGAGTTCGGCTACGATTTTTGGGCACCCGGCATGAGCATTCGCGATGTGTTTGCAGAGGATTTCTTAGTGTTAGATGTGCCAGCAATCAAACGCGTAGGGGTGGGCGAGAGGGTGCAAGTGCCAGTCAAGTTCAGCCACTACTCTGCTCGGTGGACGCGCCGACCGTTCCTGCTCCACTACCGCTTGGACTGGATCGATACGCTGGGCAGGCGCCATCGGGGTAGGGTAGTCAGCCAGCGTTTTCAGGGCGCACTTCCCTACCGAGTCAACCCGCTCACAACGCTGGAGCTGAACTTGCCAGATAAGCCCTGCTTGGCTACCCTCGTGGCATGGCTGGAGGGTGCAAATGGCGACCGTATCCATATCAACTACACCCAGTGGGCAGTGGGGCTGGACACTCTGCCCAAAACCGAATGGCACGGTAGACGCCAACTAATCGTGCGATTTGCTCCCACCGACTTCAGCCGAAGTGAGTTTAGCCTCCAAAGCCAACCTGATAAGCCTATCGTAGGCAAGCACTACGGACGCGGACACGGCTTCATAGAGTACGCAATCCCACTGTCAGAGGAGGTGGACTTGGAACGACTGGAGCGCATTACTCTGCGCATGGAGGTCTCAGCAAAAGCAGGGCGTGAGAAGGTCGACTGGGAACAGCGGGTACATCCTGATGACTATCCCCAGACCGACGGTAAGAAATATCCCTCACGGGTGTTAGTGGAGATGGTGGGTCAGCGCGTAGCCGAGTGGAATCTGCCCGATGACCCCGCTGACGCACGGGGAGTACTCTCGCACTGGGCAGGAGTCGAGCGCGGATCTTACGGGTATCTACAGGAAGCACATCTGCCTGTCGATGCAACCGTACGCGAGATTCTCCAAAGGGAGCGCCTCTTACATATCCGCCTTATCGTGCCCCCCGACCTTGCAGGGGGAGTGGCAATCTATGGCGTTCAGATGGGCTGTTTCCCGATGGAACCGACAGTGCTGTTCGAACATCGCTAACCTCGCCTTAGGGTATGATATAAGCTATGCGCACGAAAGCCCTGATAGGTCTTCTCTTAGTCGCAATAGTGCTGTTAGTCGCAATAGTGCTGTTCGGAGTGGCTCAGCAGGCGAACCCGCCTGCCCAGCAAGAACAGAGCAAGCCCAGCACCCAGCAAAGCCAAAACACCCAGCAGGAACAGAATCAAGCGAAACCGCCCACCCAGCAAGAACAGAGCAAGCCCAGCACCCAGCAAAGCCAAAACACCCAACAGAAGCAGGCGCAACCCCAACAGCCCAAAGTCGGCACCCTCACCGCCCAAGCGAAGCCGTTGCAGTTCTTCTCACGAGGGGAAGGTACGCTCACAATCAAGGGGAAGGGTTTTATCCTCGTGGGCGACCTTCAAGGGAACATCACCACCGACGGCTTCAAAGAGCAAAAGGAACTGCCTCGTGGGGTCAAACTGCAACCCCCATGGGATAAGCGTCTGCGAATCTTTATGGGGCAAGGCACTTTCACCGTACAGGGCAAATACGACACGGTACGCGCCTCTTTACGAGAAGGTTCCCTCGATTTCCGAGGGGGTGCTTCCTTCAATCTGGGAGGTAACGGCACTGCGCTCTTGGATGGACAAAAAAAGGTGACCCTCTATGCCTCTGCAACCGTTACCCTGCATGTTCCTGAGCCGGAGTGGATGAAGCAACCACCCGAACTCGATGTGAAACCCGTTCCCTACAAGAAAGAAAACTAACCCGCCATGCGCCTGATTGCGCTCGAACTGGAAAACTTTCGCCAGTATGCTCAGGCATCGCTTACTCTAAACACGGGCATCACGGCGATTGTGGGCGCAAACGGTGCTGGCAAAAGCACGCTCGTTGAAGCCATCCTTTGGGCACTTTATGGCGCAGGGGCGATACGGGGCACCGTCGATACCCTGCGCTTCCTCTGGTCAGAAGGGGGCGCTAAACCTCGTGTCATGCTGGAGTTTGAGTTAGGAGGGCGACGCTATCAAGTTCACCGCACCCCCAACGATGCGTATATCGCCCTCCTCTCCTCTTCTGGTTGGCAACGACTCGCTACGGGCACTAGCGCAGTCAACCGCTTCGTCCCGCAACTGCTGGGTATGAATCTCCAGCAGTTTCAGACCAGCTTCTGTGCCCGCCAGAAGGAACTGGAGTTTATGCACTACGCTCCTGAAAAACGCCGGGAAGAGATTAGCAAAATGCTCGGCTACGACCGTGTGCGAGTGGCGCTCGAGTCTGCAAGCGAGCACGCCCGCGCCCTCCAAAGCGAGGTGGAAGGACTCAAACAGGGCATCGGCGACCCCGAACAGATACAAGCGGATATCGAGACCCTCAAAAGCGAACTCCACCAGATCGATACCCACCTTCAGCAGACGGAAATCCATCTCGACTCGGCACGCCAAACCAGAGAACAAGCACGCCAGCGCTACGAGACCGAATCGGCGAAGCGAACCGCCTACCAAAGCCTGCAGACCAGCCTTCAACTGCAACAAAGCCAGCAGGAGCATCTCCAGCGATTGATGGACGACTATCGCGCCCAGTGGGACGCACTCAAGCGCGCAGAGGCTCGCTATAAGCAGCTGAAGCCCGCCCTCGAGTGCTATCGCCAACTGCAGAAGCGACTTGCCGAGCTGGACAAACTGGCACAAACCGAACGCCAGCGCGCCCAACTGCTCACTTCACTTCAGCACCTAAACGCACAGATTGAAGACCTCCAAACTCGCCTCGCAGAACTTCAGCAGAAGCAGACGGAACGGAAAGCATTAGAGCCGATCGTGCAGGAATATGAGCAGTTGGAACAGAGTCTGCGCACCCTGCGCCAACATGCCCAGATGGCACAGAAGCGCGCCCGCCTAATCGCCCAGCAAGAAACCCTAAAAGAGCAACTTCAGAGCCTTCAACGCCTTGCGCAGGACTATCAGGAGCGCACTGCCGAATATCAGCAAGCACTCCAGCACCTGAGGACACTAAAAGCAGAGTTGACCACTCAACAGCAAACGGTTCAACGGCTCACCGACGCTTGGCACGCCGAACGCACCTCTGCCGAAGCAGACCTCCGTGCTCATTCCAATCAGATAAGCCAACTGGAAGCGCGTGTTGAGCAACTGCGCTCTTTGGGGGCAGAAACCAAGTGCCCCACCTGTGGACAACCCCTCGGCAAGGCGTATCAGCATGTGCTGGAATCGGCTCTGCAAGAACTGGAACAAGCCCGCAAGACCTACCAGTCGCTCAAAAAGCGCGCTGACCAACTCGCTCAAGAGCCGTCCGAGCTTGTGCAAGCACGCCAGCAGTTAGAAACACTCCAACAGGAACTGAACTCCAAACAGCAGGAACAGGCGCGCCTCGAAAGCGAGCTTCGGAACCTACAAAAACAGTTGGACGGCAAGGCGGACATCGAGAAAGCCATCGCTGACCTCCAACGCCAAATTGATGCCATCCCACCCTACGACCCTGAACAGGAGCATGCCCTCTCTGCTCGTCTCGATGCTCTGCGCCCCGACTACCAGCGCGCCCACCAGCTCGAAGGAGAACTACGCCAACTGCCCACCCTCCAGCGCGAACTCCAGACCAAACTACAAGAGCAAGAGCGCACCCAAGCAAAACTCAACCAACTGCCCACAGACTACAATCCCGAGGAACATGCCCAAGTGCGCCAAGAAATGGAGCGTCTGCATCCGCTCTACGAGGAGTTTCTTGCCCTCCAAGCCACCCTAAAGGGCAAAGAGGAACTGAAACGGAAAATCGAGACCGCCAAAGCGGAACTCAAACAGAACGCCGAGCAACAGAAAGAACTCCAACGACAGCTCGACGCGTTGAACTATAGTGAAGAAGAGTTCCTGTCAGCCGAATCGGCATTCCATCAGGCAGAGGCAGAGGTGCGGACGTTAGAGGCGCAATATGCCGACCTGCGTACCCTGCGCGAAGGAGTGGTAGGCAAGCTCTCCGCTCTGCAGAGCCAGTTAGAGCAAATTCGCCAGCGTCAACAGCAACTCCAACAGAAACAGCGGGAGCTTCTGCTCCATCAAACCCTACGCAAGGCACTTCAGGAGTTCCGCACCGAGCTGAACACGCGCCTGCGCCCCCTGCTTGCCGATTATGCCACCGAGTTCCTCGCTTCGCTTACAGGGGGACGCTACACCCAACTGGAAATCGACGAAGAGTTCCGCTTCCAGATTATCGATGAGGGGATGCGTAAAGCCGTCATCTCAGGAGGCGAGCAGGATGTGGTCAATCTTAGCCTGCGCCTCGCCCTCGCACGCCTTATTACCGAACGCGCAGGGCAACCCCTCTCCCTACTCATCTTAGACGAGGTGTTCGGCTCACTCGACACCGACCGCCGACGCAATGTACTGGATGTGTTGAATAACCTGCGCGACTGGTTCGAACAGATACTGGTCATCTCCCATATCGAGGAGATTAACGAGTCGGCAGACCGCTGTCTCTATGTAGTGCGGGATGAGCGCACTCGCCGAAGCCAAGTGCTGGAACGCTTACCTACGGAAAACACCTTTTCCAATACCCTCTTTTGAGGCTGATAAGGGTATACGG
>FWWL01002002.1_pt1 | contig 30624 bp, 20 predicted proteins | sample 2228331 | NCBI WGS metagenome assembly FWWL01 (sample SAMEA103939775, study PRJEB20133) | metagenome
TGTATTTACTCTTTCGACCAATTAACTTAAATCGCCGAAAAGAGGAAATCATTCCGGCCATCTGCGCCAATAATCTCTAACTGATCAGCTATTTTTCTGATTTAAATCCTGTTCAGAACCGCTTATCCTTCAACCCTTTCCTTTCTCCGCCGGGCTTTTCTCAGCTTTTTTACTTTCCTTCCGGATAGAAGAGGGCATTCAGCAGAAACTTGTAAGTGCCATGGCTCTGGGCTCTGTGCTGAGCTCTGATGCCGATGAGCGCTATTCGACCTTTTTTGTATTTGACATCAACCACCGCGGCCTTTCTGGCCAGATAATCGCCACCCAGCAGCCAGCCGCTCATCAGGATGTTATCTTCCGGATAATAAGCCACCACCTTTCTATCCCAGTCGACTGGCGGCATCCAGGTGTCAAAGGCCAGACTCTGGGAGAAAACAGCCGCTGTTTCCTCACCCAGACCGTAGCCGAGCGGAGAATTGTTGTCGACTTTTATCCGGAGAATAGAAGTCGGACAGAAAAATTTTGTGCGGTCAAGACCGCTCAGAGCATTTCGAGCCGGGGCACCGAGTTCCCTGATGGCCAGTTCGCTCGCCTGGTTCAACGTGATCAGCATCCCGCCTTCTTCCACGAAAGTTTTTACCGCCTCCACCCCTTCTTTCTCAATCCCGCCTTCATACTCGGGCGGGACAGGTGTCATCCTGAACATCCGGGCAAACCCAGATTCCTGTCCTGGTCTTCCGCTTTTGATGATGTCGACATTCTCGCTGGCAAAAATCAGTACATCAAAATTAGATTTCAGATTGACTTTTTTATCTTTTGTGCCTCTGAAATCTTTGTTGTGAAGAACCGTATACTCAATGCCCATGTCATCCAGAAGATATCTCGTCCAGCCTTCATCCATGTTTCCACGCCAGGATTGATAGATGGCAATCCGGGGGAATTTCACCGACGCCCTGTCGACTCCGGAGACCTCAGCCAGCCCCTTCACCGGAACCGGCCACCTGGACAGGAGATTTTCCAGCGCCTTTTTCACTTCTGGCGAATTCTTAACCAGAAAAGTTCCGGCCGGAAGTGTGCCGCCGGACACTTCCAGTTCAGAACCGGTCCTCCAGACTTCGGCTTTATTCTTCAGGAGACCGAAGACCACCGCATAGGAAGCATTCACCCGTGGATCAAGAGCCAGATAAGGAGAATCCGGCACCGACACTTTCGGGTACTCAACTTTCTCCACTTTGACCAGAGGCACTTCAAATTCTCTATCAATCTGGTCGCAGCGAACGCCCATCTGCAGCGGCAGTGTCCAGGCCGCGTTGTCATAAGGAGGCACCGGCGGTCCACCAGGGTACTGTCTGATGTCGGGATACTTCTGCTTCTCGAGGAGAGCCCAGGCGTAGGCTTTATAAGGCTGGGCCAGCAGGACCACATAAGATCCGGCCGGATAATATTTGCCATCGGCTATAAAATCTTTCGTCGCCTGATGAACTTCCACCCCGCCGAACTGGAGAATTTCAATCATCTTCAGCATGGTGAGGTAATCAGCCTGGTCTTTCGGGATGACAAAAGCGTAAGGCTGGTCCTTTTCCCTGACCTCAATACTTCTCCTTGACATCAAATAAGAATTGAAAAGAAAGTCTTCTTTGTGCAGCCAGGCCGTTTTCAACAGGCTCTTTGACAGGACCAGCTCATAATCGACGATATCTCGCAGCCGCCACCAGCCACCCGGCCATGGGTCTATGAAATCCATTCTTTTCTCATAGTATTCTTTCGGAACTTCTGTGGGCTCAATATAAATGGGTGAAGCAATCCTAACCGAAGCGGCTTCGCTCAACAGCCCGACGACATTGTGCAACCAGGAAGTGTCGTCGCAGGCTCCTATCCACCAGCCGGTGTAACTGCGACCGTGGACCACACCTTTATACCCGTGCTTCTGCAGGTCATAAGCCATATTTATGCCGCAGAGGTTAACGCTGCGCCAGAGCAGCGGCTGAACGTTGGGCAAAGGCGGGTCCATAAACGGCGGGACAAAGAGCCTTGCACCGTTGGAGCCCATCTGATGCTCGTCGATGTGAATCTGGGGGAACCAGTCGTGATAGAGAACTCTGGTCACAGCTCTGGTCTCCGCCAGGTTAAACATAAAGAAATCCCGGTTGTTATCATGGCCGGCATAAGGATGGTAGAGCCAGGGCATGTTGCTTCCTTCATATTTTGTGCCCACATATTTGCGATACCAGTCAACCACCATCTGATGGCCGTCAGGATTAATCGTCGGCACGAGAAGGAGAACGACATCCTTGAGAGCCCGGTTAACATCAAAAAATCCTTTTCCGGCAATCAGGTCATAGGCCAGTTCCATCGACATCTGGGAGGCAGCGATCTCGGTGGAATGCAAACTGCAGGTAATGAGCAGGATAACTTTGCCTTCACGCGCTAATTGTCTCGCCTGTTCCTCGTTGAGACCGCGAGCTTCTTTCAAGCGGCGAGCGATCTCCCGGTAACGGTCGAGATTCTTCATGTTCTCTTCGTCGGTGATGATGGCCATAATCATGTCTTTTCCCAGAGTGGTTCTGCCGATGCTGACCACCCTGATCTTTGGAGATTCTTTTGCCAGAAGTTCAAAATAGTCTTTTATCTGATTGTAATCCGCCAGTTTGCGGTCTTCTCCCACCCGGTGTCCGAGAAATTTCTCCGGCGGAGTTTGGGCCAGAGCCGCAAGTGACAGGAGAATAAAAATGAAAATAGCGCTTATCAATCTGGCCGATTTTTTCATCCGGCACCTCCTTCTCTTCATAATTTTTTATTTTTTATCACCCTGAATAATTCCAGTCAATACTATTTTTCTTTCAGGCACAGACATGGTATCCAGGAGTAACAGGAGTTATCAGGAAAACGACCGGTGTTAAGCTGTAAGCAGACAAATCAGAAAAGCCGTATTATTTCTCCCTCCATGATGCCGGATGTTCTGTCATCATCAGGCATTCGGATTTCAGTTCAGAATTCAGCCAGGATAAACCGGAGAAAAAAAGAAACATCCGCGCCTGAAGGCAACTTCTATATTCTGAACTCCAGTCCAGCACCGACCCAGCGGCCGGGCATGGCCACCCCCCGAACCTCTTCGTATTTTGTGTCCAGAATATTTTTCATCTCAAGATAAATCTCGAATAGCCCAATTTTTCTGCTCATCCTAGCGTCCAGAAGGAAGAAGCCTTTCTCTTCCGGCCTCTTCTTGTAAATAAAAGAAACAAGCAGCGGAGTTTGCTTGATGGGACTCACGCTTAGCGTCAGAGCGGTGAGATTCTGCGGTATTTTATAACTGTATTTTAGAATCAGATTTTGCTCCTCTCCAGCCCTGCGGTAAAAAGCGCTCGAGAACATCAGATGGTATCTTTCTCCCCGAGTTATAAACCTTAATTCGACGCCCTGTACCGTTCTTCCCATTAAATTATCCGCCAGCCACCTGCCTTCCGGGCTTTTTATCCAGTCAATCAGGTCGCGCTCCGCTCGAACAAAAGCTGACAGATGGAATGAAGCCGCCTGTCGCAGGAAAAAGTCTGAACCGATTTCAGCGTTAAAGCATCGCTCTGCCTTCAACCGGGGATTACCCTGGTTGACAGGGTCCTGATAATAGAGTTCGGTATAAGAAGGTGCCCGGAACGAATATCCGGCGCTGGCTCTCAGTTTGAGCTGCGGCGAGAGCAGATAGGCAAAAGAGAGCTGCGGAGAAAAATTCGAGCCATAGAACCGGTGATAATCCCATCTGGTTCCAGTACTGACCTGCCACCTCTGACCGAAAGAGAATCTTTTTTCGGCAAAAAGCGAACTCCTGAAAGCGGTGTGGTAACCGGCTTTAAGGCTGTCAAAATATTCTCCGGTAAATTCGCCTCCGACCACCAGATCAGTGAAGCTCAGACTGAACTCTGTTCCATAAGCTCTATTGGTCGTTTCATTCGTATAATACTCCGGCCGTGTCCGGTCAAGGATAAACCGGTCAAAATGATGGCGAAAGTAAAAAACCTGTCTGAAGCGGGCAGAATGTATGGTGGTTTCATAGCTGGCTGCCAGAAAAGCCGTTTCTGTTTTCTCTCTGGAAGGAAATCCCATTCCGGGAGTATAAAAGTCGTAGGCGCCGAACTCCTTTCTTCCGCCGGCCAGAATCAGATTCAGTTTCTTTTGCTCTTTCTTCCAGGAAAGTTTGTAAAAGCCGGAAAAGAGGTCAAAATCGCGGTCTTCCATAAAACCGTTTGATTTACTTTTTTCCACTGCCAGTAAACTGGAAATTTCTTTCCGTCCGAATTCCAGCTGTCCGCAAACGACGGAAGTCCCATAATCATAGAGAGCTGTTCGCAGGCTGGCTCCCGGCTTTTCCGGAGTTCCGGTTACAAAATTCACCGCCCCTCCAAAGGCATCTGCCCCGAGAAGAGAAGAGCCCTGCCCGTGCAAAATTTCTATCCTCTCCAGCACTCCAGCTGGCAGGGGCAGGTTTAAGTTGTGGTGAGCGGTCTGAAGGTCGTTGACTCTTATCCCGTCTACCAGTACCAGCACCTGCTGGAATGAAGAACCTCTGAGCGACAGGTCAGATTGCACGCCAAAATAGCCTCTTTCTTGAGAATCAAGAAAATATCTGAGAACATCGGAGGCAGACGTGGCAGGCAGCTTATGCATTTCCGATTGCTCAATGATTATCACATCTCTATCGATACCGACCGTTTTCTGAGGCAGTCTTGAGGCCACCACGACAACTTTTTCTTCACTGACCCTGACGGGATTTTCCTGACCGTTTTCCTGAGGAAGAGTCTGAAAAGCAATACTTAATATCAGCCAGATCCATGCGCCCATTCCTGCCTTCTCCTCCTGAAAATTTACCGGTTAATCAAACCAGGATTAAAAAAAGAAGCGGCAGCCAGCCAGAAACTTGCTCTTCTGGCTACCAGAACCGTATTCTTTAACAGAAGGTCATCTTTTTTTACAGTCGTTTGTTTGCCCGCTTCCCGGGGAATTCTGTCAGTCGCGTGAACCGCGAATCAAGATCATCCTCAGAAGCTGGATGGCAGCCATGGCAGTCGAAGCTACATAGGTCATGGCCGCGGCGCTGAGAACCGCCCTGGCTCCGTGGAGTTCAGCCGCATTTAAAAAACCGCGTTCTTTCAAAATGGCCAGCGCTCTCCTGGAAGCATCGAATTCCACCGGCAGGGTGATTACCGTAAATAGAACTGCCGCGCTGAACAGAAGAATGCCGATGTCCATCAATATGGTTGTCCCGCCCCCGAATATTAACCCTACGAAGAAGAGAGGAAAGGCCAGGTTGGAGCCAAAGCTCGCTATCGGATAAAAAGCGTTCCGCATCACCAGGAAATGATATCTCTGAGCGTGCTGGATGGCGTGGCCGGCTTCATGCGCCGCCACTCCCAGCGCCGCAATTGAAGTGCTGTTAAAAACGCTGTCAGAGAGGCGGAGAACCTTTTTCCTCGGGTCGTAATGATCCGTTAGATGTCCGGGAACCCTCTCAATGCGAACATCAGCAGCTGGACTGTAGCGCAAAATCTCCGCCACCGCTTCCGCCGCCGTCAGCCGGGAAGAAGAGGAAACACGGCTGAATCTGTGAAAGGTGGATTTAACCTTGCTCTGGGCATAGATGGCAAAAAGCAGCGCCGGAATCAGCAACCAGAAGGTGTAATCAAAATAGAACATCTTTAATCCTCCTGACAGATTAATTTTAGCTTAAAATGAAGTTTTGTAAATGAAGCGCGCCGGATTCCCGGAAGCGGGAATCAGGTTTTCTGTCTGGCTTTCTCCAGCACCTGAATCGCCCGGTCGATGTTGGATACATCCATCACCACGGCCACCTTATCCCCCGTCTGGCTCAGAGTGCCGTAGCAGTATTCGATGTTGATCCCTTCATCGCCTATCAAAGTGGCCACTTCTCCCAGGGCTCCAGGCCTGTTTTCCAGATGAATCAGGAGAACATCCCGCATGTCTGTGGTGTAATTCAGCTTGCTCAGGACTTTAACCGCCTTTGAAAGACTTTTTGTGTAAATCTTGGCAGAATCCTGAAAAACGCCTATCGCCTCGATGTTTATATCATTTTCCGCCAGCTGTGAAAGAAGTTCGCCCAGGACCGACGGTTTGTTCTCCAGAAGAACATAAATCTCGGTTATTCTTTCAAATTCCATCATTACCTCCAGGTTGCCGTTTCCCCCTGAAATAATCTTCTTTTTATTTAGCTTAAACCCGGAGATTTTGCAACTGAAATTTTAGCCGGTCGGATCTTCTGGAGTTCAAAAGATTTTACCGGGGTTCAGGATGCCGAGGGGGTCGAGCGCCTGCTTTATCTTCTTCATCACCTCAATCTGAGCCGCCTCCAGCGACAGCGGCAGGAATTTCTTTTTGAACAGCCCTATCCCGTGCTCGCCCGAAATCACCCCGCCGCGGCTGGCCGCATCCTGGAAAAGTTCCATCCTGGCCGCTTCCAGCCTCTGACTTACCTCATCCAGCGAGAGCGGCACCATCTGTCCATTTTCATACTTAGCTTTCATAAGGTGGGAATGAACGTTGCCGTCGCCGGCGTGCCCGAAAACCGGAATCCACAGGTCGTATTTTCTCGCCACTTCCTGAATTTTCCTCACATGGCCCGGAATTTCCGAACGGGGCACACAGATATCAAGAATGTCTACCGTCTCCTTCTTTATGGCTTCATATATCTCGGAACGAATCTTAAGGACCTCGCTCTGTTTCGCCGGGGTATCCGCCACAAACACATCTATCGCTCCATTTTCCAGAACAACATCAGCTATCTGGTCGGTCAACCGGCTGAGGTCATCCTCAGAAGGTGAATCAACTATCACCATAAGATGAACCTCCCCCTGATGGGTTGGCCAGTTCAGGTTAAGATGCTTTTCACTCAGGCTGATGACATCCAGTCCGACAAACTCGACGGCCATGGGTACAATTCCCTTTTCAAAGAACAGCGGAACATTGTCGATGGCCTGCTCGATGCTGCCGAAAGGAATGACCATCGTCCTCAGAAAAGTCGGCCGGCTCATCACCTGGACGATCGCCCTGGTGATAACACCCAGGGTGCCCTCGGACCCGATAAATAGATTCACAAGGTTGTAGCCGGTAGAATTTTTTATCAGCTTGCCTCCGGGATGGATAACCTGACCGTCGGCCAGGACGACTTCAAGTCCCCTGATATAGTTTCTGATGCTGCCGTATTTTACCGCCCGGCTGCCGCCGGCATTAGTGGCAATCATGCCTCCGAACATGGCGCCCTCATCGCCAGGATGAGGAGGGAAATAAAATCCTTCCTTCTCCACCGCCTGGATGAACTCACCGAGGGTGATCCCGGCTTCGACCACAGCCATCTGATTTTTTCGGTCTAGTTCGATAAGTCTGTTCATACGCTGCACGGTGAGGACTATCCCACCGTGAACCGGCACACAACCGCCGGCGAGTCCCGTCCCCCCGCCGCGCGGAGTCACAGGTATCCTGTGTTCCGAGGCCAGCTTGAGGATGGCAGAAACTTCTTCCACGTTGCCTGGTCTGACCACCACTTCCGGAGCACAGCCTTCGGGCTGGCATACATACTCGTCATGGGCATAACCGCAGACTTCCTCCCGGCAGGTAAGAACGTTGTTTTCTCCGCTGATGGCCACAAGCCTGTTGATTATTTCCCTGTCAATTTTCCCGTACATGGGTCACCTTTCAAAAATCAAAGAAGCGATTTAACCGCTTCCATTATGGCTGAAGCGTCGATTCGATATCTGGCGAGAAGCTCTTCGGGTTTACCGGAGCGCGGAAGCTCGCGGACGCAGAGGTGTTTCCAGTGCTTCTTCTCCGGCAGGGCCAGGGCCACGGCCGTTCCCAGACCGCCCTGTTCAAAGTGATCTTCAGCCACCACCACCCGTCCGCCGGTTTCTGAAACTGATTTCATAATCGTCTGAGCATCGAGCGGCTTTACAGAATAAGCGTCAATAATCCTGATATGAATTCCTTCTTTCTTCAGCTGCTCGTAAGCTTTCAGCGCTTCGTGAACCGTAATCCCGGCCGCCACCACCGTGGCGACATCATTTTCGCTCTTCCTGAGCACCTTCGAACCTCCAGCCGGAAATTCTTCATCCGGAGAATACAGAATCGGAGTTGCCGGTCTGGTGGTTCTGATGTAAACAAGCCCTTTATACCCGGCAGCCTCTTTCACGCACTTTTCGGCACTGACAGCGTCAGAAGGATAGAGAACTAAACAGCCGGGAATCGGCAGGAACATGGCCAGATCTTCCAGGCCCATCTGCGAAGGTCCGTCCTCGCCGATGCTTACGCCGACGTGAGAACCGCAGAATTTGACGTTAGAGAAAGAATAAGCGGCCATTCTGATCTGGTCGTGTGCCCGGGTGAGAAAAGCGGCGAAGGTGGCCACAAAAGGAAGAAAGCCTTTAGCCGCCAGACCCATGGCCATTCCCACCATATTCTGTTCAGCGATGTAAGATTGAAAGGACCTTTCTGGAAAAGCGGCAAAAAATCTGTCGGCATAGGTTGAATTTTTAACGTCTCCGTCAATCACCACCACCCGGTTGTTAACCTTCCCGAGTCTTTCCAGGGCAATTCCATAGGCCAGACGAGTGGCCGTCTTTTCCCGGTACTCGGGAAGACCGAATTCAACTGAATCATTCCAGCGAGGCCCTTCCACTCGCGCCCGGCTTTTTACATACTTTCGGGAATCAACTTCGGGCATAGGGCCGAGCTCTGCCAGCGCCTTTTCCAGCTCTTCCGGTCTCAGCGGTTTCCCGTGCCAGCCATTTTTATCCTCAATGAAAGAAACTCCTTTTCCTTTGACCGTCCTGGCCAGGACGACCTTGGGGTTTGAGCCTTTTCTGGCTGCAGCCAGAGCCTCCAGGATATTTTCTATTTTGTGTCCATCTATCTCATAGACGTCCCAGCCGAAAGCCTTAAATTTTCGGGCGTAGGCTCTGAGGTCATGCTGGTGCATCGTCGGGTCTGACTGGCCGAGCCGGTTGACGTCCACTATGGCTACCAGGTTGCCAAGTTTCAATTCTCTTCCGGCGTTGGCTGCCTCCCAGACCGCGCCTTCGGCGCACTCACCGTCTCCCATCAAAACAAAAGTCCTGGCTTTAACTCCAGCCAGTTTTTGAGCCAAAGCCAGCCCGACTCCCACCGACAGCCCCTGACCGAGCGAGCCGGTGGCCGCTTTAACCCAGGGCAGGCGGGGTGTCGGATGCCCTTCCAGGTCGCTGGAAATCTTTCTCAGGTCCAGCAAAGAATCCAGGGGGATGATGCCAGCCTCAGCGTAAGCCGCATACAAAATAGGCGCGGCATGCCCCTTCGACAGCACAAACTCGTCGTTAGACCAGGCAAACGGATCTTTGATGTCATATCGCATCTCATGGAAAAAGAGACAGGCCATAATCTCGGCGCACGACAGACAGGTGGTCGGATGACCGGAGCCGGCAGCCGTGGTCATCTTCAAAGAATGAATCCTCAACCGGCGGGCGATTTTTTCCAGAATTGATATTGAAGCCATCATTTCACTCCCTTGAAAAATTAGCTTTTATTATATTTATTAAAGCCGTCACTCACAAGAAAATTTGCCTGAAATTTTAAGGCTGAGTTCATACACTTTCACCCGGAATAAATCGCCTGAAGAATGCGGAAAAAAATTTAATCAAGATAATAGCCGGGATTGCACCCGAACCAGTTGCTTCCCGATGATCTTAAAAATAAAAACGCCTGTTCAAAAGCCAGCGTGTCAGAATTTGAATTTTACCAAGAAATGTTAAAAAAAGAGTAACCGTCGGTCGGCTTTCTCCCTGAGCTCTATAATTTGCCTCGCGCAGAGTTTTCCCTCAGAACATAAGTTTTGTTATTCGCCCATCTTTGCCAGAAGTCCCCTGGCTCTGACTTCCCTGAACATTTTGAAAAAGAAAACCAGCGAGAGTCCGAGATACAGCACGTTCAGGCTGAAAGCGGCCAACAGTTTGTCCAGAGGGAATTTTTTCCCGAAAATTATTGCCCTCATTCCCTCAAAAACATATGAGGCCGGTATTATCTGCGCCAGCTTCTGGAGAAATTTCGGCAGGACAGAAACCGGGTAGAAAACGGCTGAAATCGGCTGGAAAAGAAAAGCCACCCCCCAGGCCAGCACTTCAGCCTGCTGCCCGAACCTCAGAATCAGGCCTGTGGTCAGAATGCCCAGGGCCCAGCCAAGGACCACCAGGTTGAGCACGAAAGGAATAAGATAAATTCCCATTATGAACAGATTAAACGAATAAAGAAGCCAGGCCAGAAAGGCGCTGATCAGAAAAACCACCACAACCTTGAACACGGCTACCAGCATCAAAGAAAGAAGGTATTCTCCTATGGTCAGCGGGCTGACAAACAGGTTAAGGAAATTGCGGGCCCAGACTTCCTCCAGAAAAGAGACGGAGATTCCCTGCTGGGAGCGAAAAAGGATATCCCAGAGAATCAGCGCCCCTAAGAAAATGGCCAGAAAGTTAGGGGCGGATTTTCCGCTGTCAGAAAGACGGGCAAGATAAAGACTGACAAAACCCCAGACCAGGAGGTCAAGCAGCGGCCAGTAAAATATTTCCACCAGCCTGGTGATGCTGTGACGGTAAAGATAAACATGCCGGAGAAACATGGCTGAGATGCGATGCCATTTCATGGGCGCACCTCCCTGGCCACCTTCAGAAAAACATCCTCAAGGTCCTCTCCCCTGAACCTGGAAATTAACTCCTCCGGGGTGCCGCGAGCAATTATCTCCCCGTGATGCAGAAAAAGCAGCCGGTCAGAGATCTCTTCCATTTCCTGCATATTATGGGAAGTGTAAAGTATGGCCATCTTCCTCTTCTTTTTCACTTCAATCAAATACTTTCTGGTGCGGTCAGCGATGTCCGGGTCAAGGCTGGCTGTCGGTTCATCAAGAAGAAGTATTTCCGGGTCGTTGATAAATGCCTTGGCCAGATTCAGCCTGGTAATCTGACCGGAAGAAAGAGCCCTCACCGGACGATCAGCCACCTCCTCAAGCTCAAACTGTTCCAGAAGAGCATCTATTTTCTGTCTGGCTTTTCTGACACCATACAACCTGGCAAACACCATCAGGGATTCACTAACCTTCAGGGAATACGGCATGGCCACATAGGTTGAAGAAAAATTCATTCGATTCAATATTTTTTCCCTTTCCCTGGCTTTTAAGGGATTCATACCGAAAATCCTGATTTCTCCTGAACTGGGGGAGGTAAGCCCGAGAAGCATGTGAATGATGGTCGTTTTGCCCGCTCCATTAGGTCCCAGCAAACCGAGTATTTCCCCCGGATAAAGCTCAAAAGAAACATTCTTTACTGCCTGAAAAGAATTAAAGGATTTTGAAAGATTTTTTACCTGTAGCAAAGCAGCATCCTTCTCTATCATGGCCCACCTCCTGGAATTCCGGTCGGGAGAAAAAAAGCTGGTATTAAATATAGCAAACCGATCGGGATTTGTCTATTTGGCTGGCCCGGCCGCTCTCCGCCTCTAAGACCTGAAGCTTAAAGTTATATTTCAGCGATGGCAGAATCGCATCAGAAGCGAGCCCCGGGAAGAAATATTTCTTCATATATACTCAGCGCATAACGATCTGTCATACCGGCTATAAAATCAGCCACCCGGCGCTCGAGCGGGTCTCCCTTTGGATACTCTTTAACCCGGCCGTCCGGGTTTTTCAGAAAATAATCATACAGTTCTTTGATAATTTTTTTCGTTTTAACCAGATCAGCCCGGGCTTCCTGGTTAAGATAAACCCGCTCATAAAGGAATTCCCTGAGGTCAATCAACGCCTGGTATATTCTCGGGCTCATGGCAATTCTCTCCAGCCTGTTTTTCAGACTGGTTTCGACCACATCCATTACCAGACGGTCGATGCGGGTGGCATGCATTTTGCCCAGAATATCCACGATTTTAGACGGTATGCTGTCCTCCTTTATTAACCCCGCCCTGATGGCATCATCCAGGTCATGGTTGACGTAAGCGATCACATCGGAAATCCTCACCACCTGCCCCTCCAGGGTCGAAGGCATATTTTCCGGGTCATCATCCAGAATTTCTCCGCGTCCCTTTGAGTGTTTGTGTATGCCGTCGCGGACCTCATAGGTCAGGTTCAGTCCCTTGCCTTCATACTCAAGCTTGTCCACCACCCTCAAACTTTGCTCGTAGTGACAGAATCCTGTGGGCAGGAGCTCGTTCAGGGTTTCCTCGCCGGAATGACCGAAAGGAGTATGTCCGAGGTCATGACCGAGAGCGATGGCTTCGGTAAGGTCTTCATTCAGACGGAGCGCTCTGGCAATCGTCCTGGCAATCTGGGATACTTCCAGCGTATGGGTAAGACGGGTTCGGTAATGGTCTCCAAAAGGAGAAAGGAACACCTGTGTTTTATGCTTCAAGCGACGGAAGGATTTGCTGTGAATGATGCGATCCCGGTCGCGCTGGAAAGCGGTGCGAATCGGGTGAGGCTGTTCCGGACGCTGCCGGCCGCGGCTATTAACGCTCAGACAGGCACGGGGAGAAAGAACCTGCCTTTCGATTTCTTCAATCTGCTCCCTGATGGTCATTCGCTGCTTCCTGCTAAACTCACAGGCATCATTCTAACTGAAAATATTTTATGACTTCTGCCTGAATTTATCCAGATTCATTTCATAAAATGATTTCTTCTACATCCCGCGGGCTGAATGTCCTCACAGCAGGCGAAGTCCTGTCATACCATCACTTTCAGAAACAAAAGCCAGCTATTCCGCACCCAAACCTTTGTGTTATTTCGTTTCTTTCTTTTCCTGGAGGATTTCCCATTTATAAATTTGATCCTTCATCTCGCGAGCATCCGGAGCTTCCGGATAGAGCAAAAGATATATTTTGAGATTTTCTATCGCCCTTTCGTACTGTTTCAGGGAAGCATAACAGAAAGCCATCGTCCTGTATATCTGCGGAATGAACGGGGATATCACCAGAGCTTTCTGATATTCCTGGATGGCTTCGCTGAAATTCCCCTCCTCTCTCATGGCTTCCCCGCGGAGGAAAAATTTCCGGGTCTCTTCCGGCATTTCCATCAGAGAATTATCTTTTTTAAGAAGAACTGAAACCTTCCTGAGTATTTCCTCAGACTCAGCTCTGTCCGATATGAAATAGAGGGCGGCATATTCCTCAAGCGCTTCTTTTACCTGTCCTTTAGCTTCGAACAGATCAACCTGACGTTTTTTCTCCTCCCGGTAAGGGGCCAGGCTTTTCTGGGCGAGATTTTTAAAATAACCGAAAAAGGCATCTTCTATTTCCAGATGCTCCCGTGGTATCTTCCGATAAGACTCTGCGGCTGAATCCAGGTCCCCTTCCCCGGCCCAGGCAAGAGATACAACCAGTCTGGCCAGAGATGATTTGGTTTCTCCAAGGAGTTCGCGAGCTTCTCCGTATTTCCCTTCTTTCACCAGAATCACAGCCTGAGAAATTTTCGCCCATGGATCTTGCGGATTGATGCTCATAGCCATCCGGGCGTACCGCTCAGCTTCTTCCTGCTCGTCCCTGATGCTGTATACAAGACTTTTCAACCCGAGCAGACGGGCGGCTTCAGGCTCTATAATCTTCCCGCATCTTACAGTTTTTTCCAGCGGCTTTTTCAATCCGCTTCTCACCACGGTGAGCCTGACGGCCGACCCCTCTGGTCCTCTCAGTTCCTTGATGAGGTTTTCAAGCGACTCGAGCCACCCGAAACCTCTTACCGTCTCACCGTTAACTTTTATGATTGTATCCCCCTTCATCAGACCTTCCCGGGCCGCAGGCGAATTGTCAAAGACGTCCTCAATTATCGGCGATTTATCCCTTCCGGTGGATTTTATCCGGACTCCAAGACCGGAATAGATCAGCCAATCAAGACCGCCGTCGATTTCTTTCAGAGCTTCTTCCGTTTTGTTTTCCCGGAGGAGATTGACAGCTTTAAAAAAAGGATCTCCGTAAGCTCTCATCAGATTCACCCGGTACTTCTGGCGCGGAGAAAGCCGGGAATAAACTTCTTCATTCCAGGAATATTTCTTTACATTCCAGCGAAGATTCTCTTGCTCATACAGAGAATTAACAGAATAAGATGTCTCAAGCACTTTCCCTTCTGTGCTCAGTCTGAGAATAAATCCATCAGAAAAATATGCCAGATAAAGTCCATCGATCTGGCCATATTTGCTCAGGTTGATTTCTTTAGCAGAAAAGAAGGTAAAACCTGACAAATCACCCGGATAGAGCTCCCACTTGGCAGCTTCTTTGGAAATCGCAGCTTTTACTTGTTCCTGAGCGTATATATTCTCAGTGATATCTGGATAAAGACCTGAAATCATCAGGAAACACGCCAGAAAAACAAACCATTTAAGTCCCGCCGCTTTTTCAGGCATCAGTCACCTCCATACCTTTTTGTTTTTTTTCCCATTTCCTGTTTGGGTTTATTCAAAAATTTAAATATTATTTTTCAGTTAATTCCCAGCGCACTTCCTGTTTATTATTTTCGCATGACATGATTATTCTACCCGCTCTTTTCACCCTACTCAATTTTAACCGGAAAATACAGACCGGAAAAATGCTGCTTCAGTCTATAACCGGTCAGTATGTTCGGCTGGCGGAAAAGACAGCGCAGCATCCCCGCCAGCTTAACTTAAGGTTTTCGGCTAAAATTCCCTTTTGCAGCAAGAGTTTTCCCTGAGAACCCGGCTCGCATTAAAGAAATCGGGCTGAGAGAATGTCAGGTCGAATCTCCGGTTGAGCAGAGTTGTCAGTTTGAGTATAATTCAACCTTAATCAGCCGGAAAAACCTGATGAGCGAGATCAATCTGGAACAGATTAAAGAAAACGTCAGGCATATCCTTAGAGAGCTTCCTCCCGGCGTCGAGCTGGTGGCTGCCGCCAAGCAGCAAACACCAGAAAAAATCCTGGCCGCCATAGAAGGCGGCATAAAAATTGTGGGTGAGAACTATGTGCAGGAAGCGGCAGCCGCTTTTCAGGTTATAGGTCGAAAGGTTCAGTGGTCGTTCATCGGACACCTGCAAAAAAATAAAGTCAAAAAAGCGGTTGAGATTTTTGATATCATAGAAACGGTCGATTCGGTGGAGCTGGCAGAAGAAATAAACAAAAGGTGTGCTGCTGTTTCCAGAATCATGCCGGTTTTGATCGAGGTTAATTCCGGGAGGGAGCCGCAGAAATTTGGAGTCTTCCCGGAAAAAGTTGAAGAACTTGCCCGGGCCATTGTCGCCCTCCCTCATCTGAAATTAAGAGGGCTGATGACCATGGGACCTCTTGAAGGAGAACCGGAAGAAGCCAGGCCCTATTTCCGCCTGACGCGCGAGCTGTTTGAAGAGTTAAAAAGGCTCAAACTTCCCGGAGCTGAAATCAACATTCTCTCCATGGGCATGAGCAGCTCTTACCGGGTAGCCATAGAAGAAGGAGCAAACAGGGTGCGTATCGGGACCCTGATTTTCGGTCCACGTTTCTGAATCTTTTATAAAAACAAAAGGAAGGTGCAAATGAAGAACAGATGGTTTGTCGTGCTCGGAGCGCTGATTATTCAGGTCAGTCTGGGTGCTGTTTATATCTGGAGCGTTTTCCAGACTCCTCTGCTGACGCATTTCCCGTCCTGGAAGGAAACCCAGGTTACCCTGCCGGCTCAGATAATCTTAGCCTGCTTTGCCCTGGCGGTTATAATCGCCGGCCGGATTCAGGATAAAACCGGGCCGAGGCCGGTGGCCATTGCCGGCGGCTTGATGCTGGGAGCGGGTCTGATTCTGGCCAGGTTTACAGCTTCCTTCGCCCCAGGGACGGCCCTGGTATGGTTGATTGTCACTTACTCAGTGATTGGCGGCCTGGGCATCGGAGCGGCCTACGTTTGTCCCATTGCCACCTGCGTCAAGTGGTTTCCGGATAAGAGGGGGCTGATAACCGGTCTGGCTGTGGCCGGCTTCGGAGCCGGAGCTTTCTTCTTTGCCCCTCTGGCCAAAGCCCTGATAACCGGAGGACCATACCAGCTTTTCGGACAGAGCCTTTTTGCGCTGCCGCAGGCCGGTTTATTCAATACTTTCCTGATACTCGGCCTCATTTTTCTGGTCACCATCACCCTTGGGGCCTTATTGCTTAAAAATCCCGAGCCGGGATACTGCCCGGCCGGCTGGAATCCGCCGGTCCGGACGGAAGGTTCGGCCGACCTCAAGGTGGATTTTTCGCCGTCTGAAATGTGGCGGACCCGGCAGTTCTGGCTGCTCTGGGCCGTCTATCTAACCGGATGCGCCGCCGGGTTGATGATCATCATGAAAGCTTCTCCCATCTGGCAGTCGTTCGCCCTGTCCAATCTTTCTTCCGGCATTGACTCCGCCACTTTCAACAGAATCGCTTCAGCCGGCGCTCTGGCGGTTTCGATTCTGGCCATCTTTAACTCCCTCGGGCGAATTTTCTGGGGGAAAGTTTCCGATGTTTTCGGACGGAAGAATACCTTGATAGCGATGTTTCTGCTCTGCGGACTCACCCTGCTGAATTTCAGCCTTCTGAAATCATATCCGTTATTCCTCACCGGCATTTCCCTTGTAGGTCTCTGCTTCGGCGGTTTTCTGGCGGTATTTCCTGCCATCACCGCCGACTACTTCGGCACCCGTCATTACGGGGCAAATTACGGCTGGATGTTCAGTGCTTACGGTATGGGGGGACTTCTCGGGCCTTACCTGGCGGCCGCGCTGATGAAAACTTCGGCTATCATTAAGATCACAGAAGTTCACGCGGCCGGGGAGCAGGCAGTCAGAACACTGGTGGCTGGCGATTACAGCCGGGCATTTCTGGTCGCTGGAGCTCTCTGTTTAGCGGCTACTGCCGCTCTGCTGCTTCTCAGGAAACCACAGGTTAAAAAAGAAAGCTGAAATTCTTGTTCTGAAAGCCCGGCTCAGAAAAGTTCTTTTTCGGTATCGGCATTTTCTCCATTATCAACCACTTCCGCCTCTATCTGAATCGCTCCCTCGCCCAGCATCTCCGGGCTGACCTGCTTCTTGATGCCTTCAATCTGTCGCAGGGGTTTTTCCAGCTGATTTCTGCGGGTGGACATCAGATGTTCGTATTCCTGCTGGGCGTCGTTTATCTTTTTTCCCAGTTTTTCCATCGATTCGACAAACTTGCGCCACTGCTTGTAGAAGGATTCCAGAAGCCTCAGAATCTGCCCGGCGGTGTTCTGCAGGTTAAAATTCTCCATGGCCTGACGGATGATGGCCAGCACGGCGTAAAGGGTGATGGGTGAACAGAGGATCACTTTCTTTTTTAAGGCCTCATCCAGCAGCTCGCGGTCATTTTCGTTTATGAAAGCATAAACCTGTTCGTTCGGGATAAAAACCAGAACATAATCTAAGGTGCTGTCTTCCGGGTTTATGTAATCGCGGCTGGAGACTTCCCTGATGCGGCTCCGGACATCTTTCAGAAAAAGCTGACGATAATTTTCCTTCTCTTTCTCGTTCTGCGCTTCGAGATAATTCAGGTAATTGTCGAGCGGGAATTTTACATCCATGTTTATCTTGCGGTTCTGCGGCAGGAAAAAGGTGTAGTCCGGACGTTCGCGGCCGCTTTCCACTGCCTGCTGTTTGACATAATTGATGCCTTCAACAAAACCCATCAGCCGGAGAATGTCTTCCGCCATCCTCTCTCCCCATTGACCGCGGACCCTGGTGCTGCTGAGCGCCTGGCGCAGCTGGTTGGTCGCTTCTTGAAGCCGGCTGGTCTGTTCCAGCGCCAGATTCAGCTGTTTTTCCAGCTGTCCGAACCTGGCTGCCCGGTCCTTTTCGAATTCAGAGATGAGGTTCTGCACCCGCAGCAGGTCCGCCTTCATGCTCTCTAAGGTCTGATCGATCAATTTCTTCTTGCCTTCAAGCTCCTTCTCGCCGGCGCTGGTCTGCTCGCTCAAAACCTGCCTGGCCAGTTTCAGGAATTCCTCCGTGCTTTTGCTCAGAGCCTCCATCGAGAGCGAACCAAAGGCTTCCTTAACTCTTTCCAGCATCTTTTCCATCTCTTCCATCTTCTGTTGCTGGGTCTGCGTGATCAGCTCCCGCGCCAGTTCCCTCGCCCGATGTTTCTGTACGTAATTAACCAGAATCACCACCACCGCACCAAAAATCGCGCCCAGAGCAAAAATGGCTATAAATTCCATAAAAAATCTCCTTTGTTTTAAGCTGTCATGTGCTTCCTGAAAACCTGTCCCGATGCCCTGCTTTATTCTCAAAGCCCGAAATCATCAAAATTTTCCCCCTCGCCGCTTTCCCCTTCATTTCCTTCCTTGCTTTTCTCAGCTTCTTCCACTGCCCGGTCTATTTCCTCTTCAAAGTCCGGTCCCAGCTCTTCACCCATCTCTCGACCGAACTTCTTCATCCAGCGGGCAAGGCTTTTCGGGTCGTTTTCATCAAGGTCCCCGAGCCTTGTCGGGTCAGCCAGGCTTTCCAGGCGGCTTTCTTCCGACTTTAAGATGCCAACCCGGGAAACCAGCCTGGTGAGATTCGAGCTTCCGCAGTTCTGACAGCGCGGTTCAAACGGTGAATTTATAGAAAGAACCAGAAAGGAAGATTTCCGGCCGCAATCCTGACAGCGAAATTCATATATTGGCATTCCTGTCTGCCTCCCTTTCTTCCCGCAAGATAAATTTACTCTATAAATACCGGGCTGACAACCAGCCGGCGATCATTTTTCGATGGCTGCCCGCTGCTGGTTTATCCTGAAGAAAAACCCGGGGTCAAATTTCGCCCGTCGGTCGAAGGTATACAGACCGTTAACTTCCTGTTCTATGTCGTAAAGCTGGGTGTAGCAGAAGCCGGCTATTCCCGGGTGGAAAAGAAGAGTTTCCGTCAGGTCCTTATAACGCCGCAGGAATTCTTCAGCCGAGCGCGGTCTTTCCCCGTAGCCCCAGGCTTTTTCGTCAGTCTGGCCGGGATTCCACCAGATGCCGCCGTATTCGCTGACAAAGTAAGGCTGCCCGCGATAAGGCAGGCTTCTGGCCGGGTCTCCGTTGACAAATACGCGCCGGGGACTGGCCAGCAGGCCGGCATAATCCTCCCTGAACTTCTCCACATTCTGCTCGTAATTGTGCGAGTCAAAAACGTCAGGAATAACTGGATGGTAGCCGCCCGAGGAGTCAATCACCAGCCGGGTCGGGTCCAGCGACCTGGTCAGGTGAAAAATGTTTTCAATCACTCCGGGGAAATTATTTCCCCACTGTTCGTTGAACGGACACCAGCCGACAATCGACGGATGGTTAAAATCGCGCTCGAGCACGTCCTTCCATTCTCGCTGGAAGATGATTAACGCTTCCGGACGGCTGAGGTCAAGCCCCCAGTCGGCAAATTCTCCCCAGACGGCATAGCCCAGCCGGTCAGCCCAGTAGAGAAACCGTCTTTCAAACACCCTCTGATGCAACCGCGCTCCGTCAAATCCGCAGGCCAGGCTTATTTCAATATCCCGTCTGAGAGCTTCGTCCGAAGGAGCGGTGTAGATACCGTCCGGGTAAAATCCCTGGTCGAGAACAAGCCGCATGAACCACGGCCGGTTGTTAAAATAGATTTTATTGCCCCGCGCCTCAATTTTTCTCAACCCGAAGTATCCCTGAACGCGGTCAGAAGCCTGACTGCCGGAAAGCGGCCGGTATTCTGCGATAAAATCATAAAGATAGGGTTTTCTTATTTCCCAGAGCTTCGGGTTTTTCAATTTCACCATGAAACTGACAACACGGGCCGCTTTCTGCGACTCCCTGAAAACAGTCTTTCCGCCGTCGGACACCGAAAGAACCACCTCTCCGCTGGCCGGACTTTCGTTCAGAAGAATCTGAATCACCGCCTGGCCGTTATCCACGTCAGGAAAAACCCGGTAATTCTGGATGAACACCGCCGGCACCGGTTCGAGCCAGACTGTCTGCCAGATTCCAGTGGTCCGCCGGTAAAGGCAGCTGTAGGAATGATACCTTTTGCTCTGCTTTCCTGAAGGCTGGAGGTTGCTCCGCAGGTAATCGCGGCAGCGGATGACCAGAAGATTCTCCGGCTCGGTGCAGAATTCGGTTATGTCAGCGGTGAAAGGAGTGTAACCGCCAGAATGTTCCCCCGCTTTCTTACCGTTGACCCAGACGGTGGTATGATAGTCAGCGGCTTCGAAATTGAGCAAAATTCTCTGACCCTGCCAGTCTTCCGGGATACGGAGGACCTTCCTGTACCAGACTGCAGCCATAAAATCCACAAACCCGACTCCGGAAAGAGGGCTTTCGGGAGCAAACGGCACCGTAATCTTCCGGTCAAAACCCTTTCCCTGAGGCAGTCCTCTTTCCTCGCCCGAATCCGAAAGGTCCAGAGCAAAATCCCATTCTCCGTTGAGGTTCAGCCAGCGGCTGCGGACCAGTTCGGGTCGCGGATATTCAGGCCTGGGAATGGTCATGCCTGACTTATCAGAAGAAAATTCCTTCAGCTCCTGTTTTGAAACGATGCCCGGCAAACCGCACGAATCTTTATCTGAAACCTTAAATTCCGCTGCCCTCATGGACCAGCCTGAAATCAAAAAGATCATCATCAAGAAAACAACCGGAATAAATCTATGCCTCCAGAAAAAAATCCCTTTGCTCATTTTCTGACATCTCAGGTGCATGATGTTTTCCCTCCTTTTCTGAGTTAGAAGAAATTTTACAAAATTAACCAGAAGAAAACATGGCGTTCATTTTCTGACCGCCACCAGGGTAACCTGGAAGCGAGTGCTGGACCTTTCCACCTGGAATCCCCTGCCTTTCAGGAATTCCTCAACCTGGTCGAGCCCTGCCGGTCCAACTTCATGTTTCCCGCCTTCCAGCCGATGCACTTTATCCATCATCTCCAGACCTTCCTGACTGAAATCACTGACGACCAGCTTCCCGCCCGGAGCCAGCACCCTGATTAATTCGGAAATTACTTTCCATAGATTTTCCAGATGGTGGACCATATTTACTGAAAAAATGACATCAAAAGAGCCGTCTGGAAAACTCAACGCTTCACCGTCTTCTTTTCTCAGCTCCACCAGGTGTGCCAGTCCCCTGGAAGCGAGGTTTTCCCTGGCTATCTCCAGCTGCTCTTCAGATATATCGAAACTTACCAGCCGGTGTCCGAGGGCAGCCAGAGCGGCGGCAAAATGCCCCTTGCCAGTTCCAGCTTCCAGGATGCGTCCGGAAAGCTCGCCGGCCGCCTGGATAACAGCCTGTCTTTCCTTCTCTATATCGTAACCGAAGGAAGAGTAAATTTTCCTTCTCTGTTCCATCTGGCTGAGCGCCTGATTCTTCTGTCGCCCTTCATTTTTATCTGCGGCAATAAAAGTTTCACTCATTCCGCTACCATTCTTTTCATCTTTATTCATGATGACCTTGCTCCGTCGATTTTATAATTAAATTATCCGCTATCATCTCTACTGTCAATCGAAACTGACTTTTAAAAAAACATTTTCCAGTTAGATGCAGGCGCTCTGAAAAGACAGTCTCATCCGGGCTTTTCAGGCCTGGATACCATTGACAGGTATGAAAGAGGCAAAAGCCCGAAAACGAAAAAATTTCATTCACGGCCAGACCATATAAAGTTAAAATAATGGAGCCGTCGACTGGAATTTGATAGAAGAAAGTTCATCTAATAATATATAATACATAAACGCGCAAAAAAACAAAAAAATTGCAGGAGACGATGGATGTTGATAAAAGCCAGAACTCAAGCCATGCTCATCGTCAGTATTGTTTTGCTTCTTCCATCCCTTATTTTCTCCGGAACAACCATCAGGGGCAGGGTCATAAGTTCAACCGGTCTCCCCGTAAACCAGGCCGTGGTGCTTCTTGGCGGCAGCGATATGACCGCCACCACCGACGATCTGGGATATTTCAGCCTGGAGCTTCCAGCTGAACAGAGAAGGTTCAGGTTAAAAGTCAAACATCCTGACTATTTCGAGCAGGAATTCCAGGTCAACCTGCCGGCGAGCGGACAGCCGATCGTGCTGACCCTTATTCCATTCGTTCCCCAGAAGGAGGAAGTGGTGGTGACCGCCACCCGTTTTCCCGAACCGGCAGTTTCGGTTCCGGCAGCCACGTCGGTAATAAGCCCGGTAACCATAGAGGAAAAACTGCCTTCCCATATCACCGAGATCGTTCAGGAACATACCGGAGTAAGCACCATTGGTTCAGGAGGTTTTTCCATAGTTCCTTCCATCCGCGGCCTGGCCCGGAGGAGAATCCTGCTGCTGGTGGATGGAGCGCGTCTTTCCAGCGACCGCAGGACCGGCCCCAATGCTTCTTTTATCAATCCGGAAGACCTGGCTCGAATTGAAATTCTGCGAAGTCCCTCGTCGGTATTCTACGGTTCGGATGCCATTGGGGGGATAATCAATTTCCTTACCTTTACTCCACCGGCGGAAGAGCATATCAGGGTCAAAGGCAATCTGAAATACGGGTCGGTCAATAATGAAAGGGAGGTCAATCTATCTGTCTCGGGAGCCTGCCGCGGGCTTGGCTATTATTTTTCCTTAAGAAATGACGAGGCTGACAATTACAGAGCGCCTTCCGGAGAAGTACCGCTTTCTTACTTTACCCAGTCGAGCCTGTTTGGCAAGCTGGTAAAGTTCTCGGATAAAAGAGACATCAGCCTGAGCTTTCTGATGGGCCGGGGAACCGACATCGGAAAACCGGCCATAAATAGCGACAGCCGTCCGACCTGGTATCCGCGGGAAAACCAGAATCTACTGCAGTTCGACTGGAAGGAAAAATCCCTCGGGAGCAAAGCTCTGCTTCACTTTCATTTCTATCTTAATCCTTACTTTCTCGAGACCCGGGCTGACCGGATACAGAATTCTGTTAAGCGCCAGGAAAGTTATGCCAGAACAGAAAGCACCGATTTCGGTCTGCAGCTTTCGTTAGAATATAAACTGGCTACTGAACTCCGTCTGAACGCCGGCGCTGACCATTATGCCCGGGCCAGGGCTAAGGCTTATAATCGCTATCTGAATTTTAACAGTTCGGGAATCCTGACCGAAACCATCGAAGAATTTCCCTACGAAAATGGTCTGAGAACAGATTCGGGCCTGTTCCTGACTCTCGATTATTCTGGATTCCCCCGCCTGGACCTGGTTGGCGGTCTCAGACTGGATTTTCTGAAATCTCGCGCGCTGACCGGAGGTCAAACGCTTTCTACCGGCGATGAAGCCCTGACCGGTTTCGTGGCTGCTTCCTACCATATTTTTTCGGGCGTATCGCTCTTTGCCAGTTTTTCCCGCGCCTATCGGACTCCGGACATCAACGAAAAATATTACACCGGCATTACCGGCCGTGGTCTGATCATCGCCAATCCTGAACTCAAAAACGAATCCGGCTGGAATTTCGACGGTGGTCTCAAACTTACCGGCCGACGTCTGTTCCTGGGCTTATACGGATTTTCTTACAGCCTCAACAACCTGATTGAAAGATATCTGATAGATTCGGTCAACCAGATTTACACTTACGGCAATGTCGACCGCGGTCGGATCAACGGAGTTGAACTCGAATGGGAATTCTACCCGCTGGCCAGGTTCTCCATCTTTGGAAACGGATTCCTTTATGAAGGAAAAAGCAGACTGAATGATATTCCATTGAACGATATTCCGCCGCATAGACTGATAGTCGGGGTTCGAATCTGGCATAACCGCTGGAATCTGGAAGTAAACAGTTATCTCCAGGCAAAAAAGAAAAATCCTGGTCCTTCGGAAATAGCCATCCCTGGATACGCTCTGGTCAACTTGAAAGCCAGCTATAACCTTAATCGCTGGTTCAAGCTTAACTTCAGGGTCAACAATCTGCTCGATAAAGAGTATTTTGCTCGCCCTGATCCTGACGCCGGGGTTGAACCAGGAAGAAATTTCCTGATCGGTCTGGCTTTTGCCTATTGAACCGGTATGAAATAAATAAAAGGAGGAGCTGATGAAATTTAAGACATTATTTCTGAGCAAAGCCCCGGACGCCCGGCCTGAAATGCATAAAGCCACGGTTGAAACCGAGAAAATGAAATTGTGGGTCCAGGTGGTCAGAAACACAGAAGCAGCAGCGGAGATTGTCCGCAAGCTGGTCGCAGAGGAAGGGCTTCATTCTGTTCTTCTCTGCCCCGGCTTTTCCCACACGGAAGTAGCCAGAATCCAGGAGGCGGCCGGACCATCAGTCGCGGTCAGTGTAGCTCGTGGCGACGGTCCAGGCAACAGAGTTATCGGAGAGGTTTTTCAAAAGATAGGCTGGCATTGATTCCTGCAGCCCGGGCATCTCTCTGAAAAATAGAAAAAAGACCTGGTTATTTCTCGCCGCTTAAGAGGCTGTAGGACTAAAGCGTAATTCTTACTCCCCCGTGAACCACTCCTTTGTAACCGCCTCCGACCTCGCCAAAAAGAGCTATTCTATTTCCCAGTCTGAATCCAAGCAGGGTCACCTGAACCACCGGATAAGCGCTGGAAGATTTTTCGGTGTCAGAATATCGATATTCTCCTTTCCTGACGGTAACGCCTGCGCCCACCCCCGAGTAAAGGCAGAAATTTTCCCTGTTTATGTAGCGAAAATCTATCTCCACCGCACCTGTGTAATAATTTTCGGTGTAGGTCCCGACCGTTTGTCCGGAGATGGCCAGATTGCCTGAAGCCCGGTCCGACGCGAAAGTTAAACCGAACCCGAACCTTGAACCACCCGAATACTTATAGCTGAAAACAAAAGCGCCGGGGTAATTATTGTCAACCTTTGCCGCCTGACCCAGCGTGAGGCTGATCAGGATAACGTTGGTAAAAATATCGACAATCTGGCTGGTGGTCACCGTTCCGTATCCGGCAGAAAATTCATGCCTTTTCTGCTGGCTGTAAGCTGGACTGGCCATGGAGAATATCATCATGACAACCAGTCCGACGGCAGTCAGATTCCAGAGAAATTTAAGCGTAAGGGAAAACATTTGCCCTCCTTTATTTTTTTTAGTGAATATATCAAAAGACGACGACAGTTTTCAAACGATAAATTAAGTAGCAATTTTGTTGCGCTGCTGAATTAAAATAAATCGTATCATCATGTTCTATTTTTTCAGCGCTAACTTAACCCGTTGACATCGAATCGATAAACTCGTAAAGTAAAAACGGGCTAAGGGAATGGAAAACAAACCTGAAGAGGGCATTAAAAGGAAAAAGAGAATCCTTCTGGTTGAAGATGAGGCCATCATCGCTCTGATGGAATCAGAGCTTCTCCAGAGCGGCGGTTATGAAGTGATCACCGCCCTGACCGGGGAACAGGCTCTCCAGATCTTTCAATCAGACCTGTCTATCGACCTGGTTTTAATGGATATCGACCTGGGTCCGGGTATCGACGGTGGAGAAACCGCCAGGCGGATGCTGGCGCAAAGAGATGTTCCTGTGGTCTTCATTTCCAGCCACACCGAACCGGAAATCTTAGCCAGAACGGAAGCTATCACCTCTTACGGATACATTGTGAAAGGGTCCAGCGAGACTGCTATTTTCGCCTCGCTCAACATGGCCTTCCGCCTGCATGCAGCCCATCAGGAGCTCCTTCGGAAGAAAGCCGAACTTGAAGAGCTGGCTGAAAATCTCAGCCAGGCTGTAAACAGGCTGATGGAAACCCAGAAACAACTGCTGGATAACCAGCAGAAACTCCAGAAAACCACCGAGCATCTGGAGGCGATCCTGAATTCCCTGCCAGACCTGCTTTTTGAATTTGACGAAAACATGACCATCTTAGAGGTGAGGGCGCCAAGACCGGAGCTTTTTTACAGACCGCGGGAAGAAATCCTGGGCCGAAGGATCACCGACGTTCTACCGGAAGATGTTTCCGGTTCGCTGAAATACGCCCTGGAGGAAGCAGCTGAAAAAGGTCTGGCAGAGGTGGACTACAGCCTGAACATTTACGGCAAACCACGTTATTTTGAAGCCACCATCAGCCGGATGGGAGAAAGACAGCCAGGAAAGAACAGGTTTGTCGCTCTGATAAGAGATATTACCGACAGAATTGAAGCCCAGCTCGCACAGCAGAAAACAGAAATCCGTTTCTACCGCCTTTTCCAGACGATGCAGGAAGGCGTGGCCATCCATCGTTTGCTCAGGGATGCCCGGGGACAGCCCGTTGACTATCAGGTGCTCGAAGTCAATAAAGCCTACACTCGACATACGGGGATTCCGGCGGAAAAAGCCGTCGGGCAGAAGGCCTCAGAACTTTACGGTTCCGGGCAGCCACCTTACTTCCGGGAATACTTAGACTCCCTGGAAACAGGACAGCCTGTCTCCTTTGAAAAATACTTTGAACCTCTCAGACGCCATTTTAAAGTCACCGCCTTTCCGATGGGCGAGGACCTTTTTGCCACCGTGTTTGAAGACATAACAGACAGGAAAAAAGCCGAAATAGAACTGCGAGAGCGAGAGGAAAGATATCGTCTTATTTTTGAAAATGCCCCTCTCGGAATTCTTCAATTTGATAAAAACAGCGTGATAACCGAATGCAACGAAGCTTTTGTCAGAATAATAGGTTCCAGCCGGGAAGCTCTGATCGGCTTCAACATTCTCGAAAGAGTAAATGACGAAAAAGTTAAAGAAGCGGTCCGCGAAGCGCTGGCCGGCCGGGTCGGTTATTACGAAGGCATATATCATTCAGTAACTTCAAACAAATCGACGCCGGCCAGAGGATTTTTTGCCGGAATTTTTGACCCGAACGGAAACTTTATAAGCGGGATCGGCACTTTTGAAGATTTCACTGAAAGATACCGGATGGAAAGCGCTCTGAGAAACTCCGAAGCGATGCTCAAAGCCTTTATCGAAAGCCCCGCTTATTCTCTAATTTTCCTAGACGCCGAAGGCTCGATACTGAAATTCAACAGAATTGCCAACGAGAGGATGAAAAGTATTCTGGGGCTGGAGCTGAAAACAGGTGAAAAGCTGATAAACTTGCTGCCTGAAGAATTCAAAAACACCTTCAGCCGCAACCTGGAAAAAGTCAGGGCCGGAGAAAAGGTCACCGTGGAAAGAAGAATTCCGTCGATATCCGGGGAGATTCACTGGTATTATTTCCATATGGCCCCGGTTTATGCCAGCTCGGGCGAACTCGCGGGAATCTTTCTCTCGGCCGAGGAGATAACCGAAAGAAAAAGGATAGAAGAATCCCTGCGACAGAGCGAGGAAAGGTTCAGAACTATTTTCGAGCATTCGGGCGTGGTCATGCTGGTCATAGACCCGGAAACCGGAAATATCATCGATGCCAACTATCAGGCTGAATCTTTCTACGGTTACAGCCGTGAGCAATTGAAAAAGATGAACATCCAGCAGATCAACACCCTTCCCCCCGACCGCCTCAGGGAATTGATGTCAGAAGCCAAGGAAAGGAAGACCAACTATTTCATCTTTCAGCACCGTCTGGCCTCGGGCGAATTGCGGGAGGTCGAAGTTCATTCCTATCCGATCATGTTTGGTGAGAAGAAGTACCTCCTTTCGGTGATAATTCACCTCACCCGGCGCTTGAAACTTGAACAGCAGTTGAAAAAGGCGGTTGAGGAAAAGCAGGCAATCCTGCGAGAACTGCAGCACAGAATCAAAAATTCTTTCGCCCTGATTAATTCTATCGTTAACCTGGAACTTCAGCGTCCGGAAAGAAAAGAAGGCCGGGCCCTGCTGGAAAGCCTGAAGAATAGAATCCTTTCCATCTCGCGCGTGTACCACCTTTTAAGTTCCAGCGAAAGATACCAGGAAATCAGCCTCGACCGGCTGTTAAAAGAAATCAGCCAGGCGATTCTCAGGGCTTATGCCGCCAGGCCGGCGATAAATTTAACCGTCGAGCTCGAGCCGGTCAATATTGAGGTGAAAAAAGCTCTACCGCTTGGTTTGATAGCCACGGAAATAATTACCAATTCCCTGAAATATGCCTTCTCCGGCCGCCCTGAAGGAGAAATAAAGCTGAAGCTGAAAAAAACAGATCAGCAACTTCAGCTGGAAATTGCCGACAACGGCATCGGCCTGCCCGGGGACTTTTTCTCCCTGCCCTCATCAGGGCTCGGGCAGGAAATCATAAAAGCTCTGGCAGACCAGATCGAAGCCCGAATCGAAGTTGAATCCAGACCCGGTGAAGGCACTTTATTCCGTCTGACGATTCCGCTGACCTCCGAAGATGACAGCCGCTATCCAGGGCATTAAAACCCGACCTTGCATTTTGCTCAGGCTAATATCCGGATTTCACTCGATTAAGGTTAAATTCCAATCCACCCTGCCGGACGGCCTTAAAACATTACTATCATCCGCTGTCTGCGTTCCTTAAGTTAATCAATCGCCTCCGACGGAAGTCATCAATTTCCTCAGAAAACTGACCGCCCGGTCACAGCGGCGAAAGACCGGAAGCCCGTTCTCCTCCAGATACTGGCAGAGAGGGTCGTACAGTTTCCCGGCGTCTATGTTGACTACAAAAGGCTTATCCGTGCGGCGGAATAACTTTATCAACCGGTCAGCCAGACTCCCTTCAGCGAAAATATTTTCTTCATGGTTTTCACCCGGCGGCAGAGTTTGCAAGGATGCCGTCATCGGAACACATGAGACCACGGCGGCATCAATATTCTCATCATCCAGGATCGCTTCGACACACCCGCAGAAGGCGGCGTCATCGGCCATCGGCGTGACATCCAGCGGGTTGTGCACATCCTGCAGCCGGTCAATTCCGAGCGGCTGCAGAGCCTTCAAAATTCTGGCTACGGTTTTTTCAGAAAACTCAGCCAGTTTCAGCTGACCTTCCGGTCCGCGAATGTTATCGGCCATGATCACCGATTCAAAGCCGGCGTTCGAAATCAAACCAACCCGGTTGCCCCGGAATTTCCTGCCTTCAAGGGTGATAATTCCTTTGATGAAATTTTCAAATTCCTCTATGGTTTCAGCCACCATCACTCCCGCCTGAGCTAACAGCGCCCGGGCCACAGCGTAATCCCCGGCCACCGAGGCCGTATGGCTGGCGGTGGCTTTCCTGCCTTCCGGACTCCGTCCTGACTTGTAAACCAGAACCTTTTTCCCGGCTTTTACCGCCAGTCTGGCTGCATCCACAAACCTCCAGCCGTCACCCGGTTTAAGTCCTTCAGCATAAACCGCAATCAATCTGACTTCCGGGCGATCCTTGAGGTAATTCAAATAATCTCCCAGCGTCAGGTCGAGCTGGTTTCCGGCGGAAATGGCGTAAACCGGCTCGTAACGATTCTGATTGCTCATCCTGCAGAGCATAAAGGCGCCGCTCTGGCTGACTATGGCCAGACCGGCCTGAATTCCCGCAGGACGCTGGAACTTATATTCAGGAATGAAAGTGCTATCGTATTTCCCGGGAACAGAAATGATGCCCAGGCAGTTTCCTCCATTTACCACCGGAGCAGGCCGGCCTCTTTTACGTCTTTCCAGAAGCAGATTTCTGATTTCGCTCTCAATATTCTCGGTTCCGGCCTTCTCTCCGAGTCCGCCGGCTATTATGATCACCGACCGGGCTTTCTCCTTTTCTACCAGATCCTTCATCACCGGAAAGACCATCTCGGCCCCGAGAGTCAGGATGAACAGGTCGACAGTCTCGGGCAGACTGGCCACATCCGGAAAACAGAGGCAGCCCTCGATGCTTTGGAGCCCCGGCTTGACCACATAAATCTTTTCCCGCGGAAAGCCGTTCTGAATGATATTGTTCAGAATGATGTGGCCGACGTTCATCTTCTCGGAAACTCCGATGATGCCGATCGATTGAGGTTCGAGAAGATGCCGGATCTGTTCTACCGGCCTTCCCGAAATGTCCATCTTCCGGCGGGAAAAACGGCAGAGCCCGTCAAGAGGCATCAACTTTCCTTTTCTGATGACCAGTGGATTCACCTCGAGCTCTTCCAGAGTAAAGTCAGTCCGCCTGTTGAAGGGAGAGAAATCAGAAGCCAGCCCCTGGAAAATCTGAATAGCGTCAAGAATCGTCTCTTTTTTAATCTGAGCCGGACGGCCGCGGAAATCCCTGGCCACTTTTCCAAAAACGGCCAGCGGTTCGAGCGCCGGAACGATTTTTTCCCGGGACAGACCTTCTGCCGGCAGGATGGCCAGACTGCGGCCTTCTTTCAGATGTTCACTGAGATATTCCACATCCAGACCGCCTCCCCCGAAGGTGACCACCGGCCCGAAATCCTGAGAAACCCGGAGGCCGAGAAGAAGCTCGGAGCCGAATCCGAGCCGGTCGAAATCGACCAGTTCCACCACCAGGACACCTCTGATCGAAGCAGCCACCTCTTCCGCAGTGATTTCTTCCCGACCGTAAAAGAGGCTGTATTTTTCGGGAATTTCCCGATACATTTTCCGGACAGCTGCCTGAACTTCCTTCATGCTGGCTTTGACCACAGCCACCCCGCCAACGTCCGATTTATGCAGAATCAACGGCGAAACAACTTTAACCACAACCTTTTCAGTGCCCAGATTCTTCAACTTAGAAGCAGAAAGAGTGCTTCCCTTTCGCAGGAAAAAATGCTTCGGCACAGGAAAACCGGCAGCCCGGAGCAGGCGATAAACTTCCGGTTCAAGAAGAAAGCTCCTGCCTTCTTTCTCCGCTCTTTCCAGGATAGAATTAATCACGCTGCTTGAAATTTT
>FWWL01003222.1_pt1 | contig 30617 bp, 22 predicted proteins | sample 2228331 | NCBI WGS metagenome assembly FWWL01 (sample SAMEA103939775, study PRJEB20133) | metagenome
GCGGGGGAACTGGGGCGTCCCCTGCACCGGGTCAACATCCCGGAGGTGGTCTCCAAGTGGGTCGGCGAGACCGAGAAGCACATCAAGCAGGCCTTCGAGGCCGCGCGGGTGGGCGAGGCCCTGGCGGACGGCGAGGCGGTGGGGTCACCTCAGGTGGCGCTCGGGGCGCAGGCAAGGGCTGCGCACACGAGGATGAAGCAGGCCGAAGACCTGGTCGTGGAGCAGGTGGCTGGAGCGAGCAAGGACGAGCGACAGATGGTTCCGAGGCGGGTACCTGGCCCCGCGATGCCCGAGCCGCCGGCCTCGCCGGAGGTGCAGGAAGTCCGCGAAGTCGAGCAGGCAGCGCAGGCGCAGGCGAGGAGCGCCGAGGCCCACGGGCTCGGGCAGCAGGAGGTGGGCGAGGCCCGGGCCGCGGTGGAGGTGCCGCAGGAGGAGGTGGAAGGCGTCGCGAAGGGGGCCTTGGCCGAGGAGGTCGTGGAGAATCCGCCACCGGATGCCGAGATCGAGAAACTGTGCGAGAAACTGCGCTCCGAGATCGGGTAGCGGCGTCCCAGGGACAAGGAGGACTTCGAGAAGACGGACCCGCAGGCGATGGCCCAGACGGCTGGGGACGTGGTGGCGGGGGACGTGGGCGCGGAGGTGCAGGGGACCCATTCGGGGTACGAGCGGGTCAACGAGCCGGTGCATGGGGAGGAGCCGCGGCTCGCCACGCCGATCCCTCCGCCCGAGGCCGCGCTGCCCGCGGAGAACCTCAGGGCTGCGGAGGCGGTGCGGAACCTCTGAAGGAGGACGAGGTCTCGCTGGAGGCGGAGAAGAAGGACGCGGACCAGGTCTGGCGCGACGCGCAGATGGAGACGCCCGAGGCGGGGGATGGTCCAGGACGGGCCGATCGCGCGGGCGCGGGAGGCGAAGGAAGAGTTTGACCGGATCGCGGTGGAACGGCCGAAGCAGGCGCTGTTGACGGACCCCGAGATTCGGCGGAAAGCGACCGCGGCCTTGATGCAGGCGGAGCAGGAGGCCCTGGCGCGGCGTGCCGGGAGCGCGTCCGGTCAGCACCCGGGCTCCCTCCGCGGGCGCGAACGAGCGCCGCGGACCTGTACGACCTTCCCGAGTGGAGGCAGGGGGACCCGCTCGTGGCCGAGCCGCCCCCGGTCGTGGAGCGGCTCAACGCCTGTCGGTGCACGGCATGGATCGGTTCGAGCGACCACCGGATGCTCGACCCCGATCCCGAACCGGACGAGCCCCGGTTCCCGTGGAAGTGCGGTGGTTATCCCGCCATCGTGCTGCCGTACGCCCTGGACGGGCTCATGCTCTCGGAGGACACGGACTTCGGCGCACTGCTCCGGAAGACGACCCTGGGATGGGCCCCCGGAGGGGGCTCGGCATTTCGAGCGGGCGGTGGTCGGGGGATGGGGCTTCAAGCTGTACGTTCGCTTGGCAGGTACGGCCTGGGCGGCCCGCGTTTCGCAGGCCGCGTCGGATCTGCTGTTCGACAAAAACGCCAAGGTGCGCAGTGGTGTCGTCGCCTTCTTTGACAGGTTCCCGATGGCCGCGGGGCCGAACGGCTGGTGGAGGCATATCGGGACCGTCCTGACCTCTTCGTCGCTATCGATCGGGTCGAGGAGATGGGTTCGCTTCGGGACGCGCTGATCGCTGCGATCGCGAGGCGCATCGAGGCTCTTCGAGACGCCGGGGAGTTCGACCCGACCTCCTGTCAATTCTGCGCGGCGAGGCCTTCGAGCCAGGCGAGCGCGACGTGGTCCTGGGGGTCCTGTGCGCCTCGACCCGGACTGGCTGGTCGGCCACGCCCCCCGAGTGCACGCGGCAGGCTTCGGACCGGTGGAAGGACCGCTTCTGATGCTGGAGTCCCGCGAATCTCCGCGAATTTCCGAGGTGGCCCGGAACCTTGTAGCGGCGGGCACGCTGGACCGGGAGAGGCTCCTCCGGTGGGCGCGCCGCGCGTTGGACTGGTCCGGGTTCGACGCCGTCAAGGCCGGTGTGGCCTCGCGGCACTGACAGCGGCGTTGCGCCGTGGCGGTCGCCTGTCACGCAGCGCGCCCCCATGGCCGGTGCCGGGCGCCTTGGGCGTCGTCCTCTGTCGAACGCGGCTGTCGGGCGGCGCTGACGGTAAAAAGCGCAGATAAAGGCTTTCGTATATTCAACGAGTTACGGTGGCTGACCGTCGAGGAGGGACACCACCCGTTTTTGGCCTCTGCCCCTTCGAATCCGTAGAATGGGAACGACCACGAGGGAAAGGAGGCAGCATGACGAGGCAAGGATTAGGAGGGCGGGCCGCTCGGATTCTCGTGATGGGTCTGCTCGGCACGGTCTGGCCCTGGACGGCGGGTCATGGGACGGCTCAGGCGTGCACGTGTATCCCCCCGCTCGGTTACGTCCTGCCGCTGTCCGGGTCGCGGGATGTGCCGCGCAACACGCGGGTCTTCGTGTACAGGCAGTGGAGTGGGGGCGAGATCTGGTTCCACCCAACCTGGGACCACGTCGTGGTGGAGGCTGTCATCAAGGACGAGGACTTGCCTGAAGCCCTGGTCCTCGTGTCCGAGGCGGGTACGGAGGTTCCCCTGGACGTCGAGCGCGCCCAGGTGAGACCGCGGGGCCCGAGCACCTGGTGGCTCGCGCCAAGGGCACTCCTGGAGCCCGAGACGAGGTATCAGGTGCGTCTCGTTCATTCGGGGGGCACGACGCTGCTGAGCGAGTTCACGACGACGGACGAGATTGACAAGACTCCCCCCACCACGTTGCTGGGGGTTGGCTCTGCGACCCTAGACTACTACCCTGGGCCTCAGCCGAATGACAATGGTACGTGCGGAGGACAGAACTCGTTGCGGGTCTCGTTTTGGTTCCATGAACGAATGCCGACGTACACGGAATCTCCCCTCAACGGGGTCGAGCGCGTGTACCTGAGGAGGGCCGATGCCCCCTACGATTTCGACAACCCGGTCGTTGATGTCCCATTGGTGGCCGCGGTGGAGGCAGACCAGGGAGGATATCTGATCGGCTGGAATTTCCTTTGCGCCACCGGACTCCGGATCGAACTCCAGGAGTGCACCGAGTGGTGCGTGCGGGCGCACCCGATGGACCTGGCAGGCAACATCAAGGAGATCCCAGACGAGCGCTGCGCGGTCCTGTCCTCGCTGGAACCCTGGACCTCGGAGGGGCCTGGCGAGAGAAAGGTCTGCCCGGGGGAGGTCGGACCCGGGATCCCGGTGCCTCCCGAGACGCGAGACGCGGGTGGGAGCGAGGGCGACAAGGCCGGGGGCGGTGAGACACGCCAAGGAGAGGGGGGGACCTGCGCGTCTGCTGGTCCCTGCGCTCGCACGAGTGGGCCCTGGTGGTTCGCCGGGTGGCTCGTTGCGGTCCTCCTGGCTCGTCGCAGGCGCGAGCGCGCCGGGGTTGGAACTTTTTTACCCCAGAAAGAGACGGTCTGAAGCGGTCCAAGGAGCGGCAAGACCGTCGGAAGGCGGATTTTCACCCCAACGCTTTTTATCAGAATAGATTCTGCGGCAATTCGCTGCTGCGACGCGGGATTGCGGGGATGGTTGGATTGGAGGCTTCGGGGGAGCCGTTTCGCCGCTGTTTGGCGCCGGCAGGCGCCCCTGGAGTGCGGTGGCTTGACGCCGCCTTCCCCGAACAAGGCGCCGACGACCGGCGCACTTGGAAGGCTCGCTTCGCTCGCCCGGGCCGCCTCTACGCCCTCCCCAACAGCGCGGTTTGCTCGTTCTTAACTGATCCTTGACGACCCGGGTCCGATGTGGCAGAAGGAGACCCCGGGACCCGCATCGGACGCGTAAGTGCTCCTGCCCATCGGCGACACCCCGAATCCAAGAGACTTCCGTCCATGGGTGAACTGGACCTTGATCGCCATCAACGTGGCTGTGTATGCCTTGGTCACCCTCCCCCTCTCGCTCCACCCGGTGGACCCGCAGAACCCAGCGCTGGCCGATTACCTGCGCGTCGTTCTCGAGGATGTGCCCTGGTGGATGACACCGCGCGCGGCCCATGAGGTGCTCGCGAACCTCACGGCGTACGACCTGTTCGCCTTCGCGCATGGCTACAAGCCGGGGGCACCGGAGTGGACAGACCTTTTGACCTGCATGTTCTTGCACGGCGGATTCGCCCACCTCGCGGGGAACATGCTCTTCTTGTGGATCTTTGGGGACAACGTGGAGCACCGCGTCGGGCGTCTGTCCTACCTCGCCCTCTATCTGGTGACCGGGATGTTCGCGACCTGGGCCTTCTCGTGGTTCGCAGGGGACTCCATGGTGCCGCTCGTGGGCGCGTCCGGGGCGATCTCGGGCGTGATGGGCCTGTATTTCCTTCTGTTCCCGCGCAATCGGGTGCGGACCTTCGTGTTCCTGTTCCCGTTCGTCATGGACGTGTGGCTGATCCCGGTCCGCTGGGTCATCGGGTTCTACGTGCTGGTGGATAACCTATTACCGTTTGTCTTGGGGGCGGAGTCTGGGGTTGCGTACGGTGCCCACCTGGGCGGATTCGTCGCCGGGCTCGGTGCGGCCTGGGGTGGCGAGCGATTCTCATCCGTGTGGAGGTGGCCAAGCCGGGAGGGGGTTGCGCGGGCTGCCGGGGCGAGCCTCGCCACGCTGCGGCAGGCCCTGGCCGCTGGGCGACGGGACGAGGCGGTCTCGATCCTGGCCGGGCTGCCGCGCGCCGCCGTAGCGGACCTGACCGCGGACGAGGCCGTGACGCTCGCTGGGTGGCTCGAGGACCTTGGGTACCCCACTGCCGCCGTGCGACTCCTCCGGCGCTACCTGTACGACCATCCGCGCTCCTCGGACTTGGCCCGCATCTATCTCGCGCTCGGGCTGTTGCGTCTGAGGCAAGGGCAGCAGGCGGCCGCGTATCAGTACCTGTTGAGCGTCGCCGACTTCGACCCCGACCCGGACACGGCGGCGCGGGCCCGCGAGGCCCTCCGTCTTCTCGACCTCGACCGCCGGGCCCTGCGCGCCTTGTGAACCCGCGCGAGCGAGGCAGGGGACGCGCGGATTGGAGGGGTTGCATGAGTTGACAGCGGCCCTTGGGGCCGCAGCAGGGGACCAACGAGCCCCTTTCAGGGAAAAGATCAGCCTTCCGCCGCAAAACCCCTTTGACAATCGCGGCGGACCGTACTAACCATCGTCGCCAAGGTTCTTGGACAACCCATTGGGAGGTGACCGATGACGCTCAAGGAAAAACTGGCCCAAAAGATCCCGCCGGCGCGCGAGCGCTATCGCGCGCTCATCAAGGAGTACGGCGACAGGGTCATTGACAAGGTGACCGTGGCCCAGGTCGCGGGGGGAATGCGCGGCATCAAATCCCTCTTGACTGACATCTCGTATTTGGACCCGAACGAGGGGATCCGATTCCGGGGCTACACCATCCCCGAGACGCTCGAGCGACTCCCCCGCCGAGCCGGGGCCGAGATCCCGCTCGTGGGCGGGTTCTACTACCTTCTTTTCACCGGGGATATCCCCACCCTCGAGGAGGCGGAGGCGGTCGAGGCGGACTGGCGCTCGCGCTGGAGCGTGCCCCAGTACGTATATGACACCATCGAGGGGGCGGGGGTCAAGGAGACCCACCCGATGACCCTCTTCGCCCTCGGCGTGCTCGCCATGCAGCGCGAGTCCATCTTCGCGAAGCGCTACGCCGAAAAGAGCATCAAGCGCGAGGAGTACTGGGAGGCGATGTACGAGGACTCGATGACGATGACCGCGCGCCTGCCGGCCATCGCCGCGTACATCTATCGGCGCAAGTACTACGGGGACAGCCCGAACCCGCCGGACCCGAACCTGGACTGGGGCTCGAACTTCGCCCACATGATGAAGAACCCGAACCCCGAGTACCGGGAACTGATGAAACTCTACTTCATCCTGCACTCGGACCACGAGAGCGGCAACGCCTCGGCCCACACCGCGCACCTCGTGGCCTCGACCCTGTCCGACGTGTACTACGCCTGGGCGGGCGGGCTGTGCGCCCTCGCCGGACCGCTGCACGGGCTCGCGAACCAGGAGTGCCTGGACTGGATCATGAAACTCATGGACCACTTCGGAGGAGTCCCGACGAAGGAGCAGGTCGAAAAGTACGCCTGGGACACCCTCAACAGCGGGAATGTCATTCCGGGCTACGGCCATGCTGTCCTGCGCAAGACGGACCCGCGCTACACCTGCCAGCGCGAGTTCGCCCTGAAGCACTGCCCGGATGACCCGATCTTCAAGACCGTCAGCGTGGTGTTCGAGGCCGTGCCCCCGGTGCTCCAGGCCGCGGGCAAGGCCAAGAACCCATGGCCCAACGTGGACGCGCACTCGGGCCAGTTGCAGTACTACTACGGTGTGAAGGAGTGGGACTTCTACACGGTCCTGTTCGGCATCGGGCGGGCGCTCGGCGTGTCCGCGAACGTCACCTGGGACCGTGCCACGGGCCAGCCCATCGAGCGGCCGAAGTCCATCACGACCGACATGCTCGAAAACCTCGCCAAAGCCGCCCAGTGACCGCGTGACCCGCCCCGTGCCCATCCGTGGGAAGTTCCGGATAACCGTCCAGAGTCGACCTTCCCCATCGTTGGCGTAGGCGAAGTCAATAGGCTGGACGCGAAAATGTCCGGCGCAGCCCACTGGGGGACAGTCAGAGATAAACCCGCAAGAGAAGAGGCTCCTCACTGACGGACGCGGCGGGCGGGGAAGGTCCTGCCGCCCCGTCCGTTGCGCCGAGAGTCGCTCTGTGCTAGATTCCACTCGCGTCTTTTCAATCTCGTTTTCTTGCGATCGAGGCGAAGATGACGACGGATGATGAGCGGCCCATTTTGACGCTCCAAGGCAGCGAAGAGGGGCGCGACGCCTACGACGAGAGCCACATCCGGCTGTTGAAGGGGCTCGAGGCGGTCCGCACCCGGCCCGGAATGTACATCGGCGACACGGACGACGGCTCCGGGCTGCACCACATGGTCTTCGAGGTCGTGGACAACTCGGTGGACGAGGCCCTGGCCGGATACTGCACGCAGATTGACGTGACCATCCACCCCGATGGGACTGTGACGGTCGAGGACGACGGCCGCGGCATCCCGGTCGGGATCCACGCCGAGACGGGGCGGTCCGCCGCCGAGGTCGTCATGACAGAACTCCACGCGGGGGGAAAGTTCGACCACACCTCTTACAAGGTGTCCGGTGGCCTCCACGGGGTGGGCGTGTCCGTCGTGAATGCCCTGTCGGAGTGGTTGCGGCTGGAGATCAGACGCGACGGCGGCGTCTTCGTGCAGGAGTACGAGCGCGGCGTTCCCAAGGAGCCTCTCAAGCAGGTGGGGAGGTCAGGCCGCACCGGGACGACCATTACCTTCAAGCCTGACCCGCAAATCTTCAGTAACGTCGAGTTCTCCTTCGATATCTTGTCGCAGCGCCTGCGCGAGTTGTCCTATCTGAACCCAGGCCTGACCATCCGGATCACGGACGAGCGCGCGGAGGGTCGATCCCACGAGTTTCGCTTCGATGGGGGCATCGTGTCGTTCGTCGAGCACCTGAACCGGCACAAGACGGTCATCCACCCGCAACCCATCTACCTGCATTCGACCCGTGACGGGATCGAGGTCGAGGTGGCCCTCCAGTGGAACGACGGATTCCAGGAGACGGCCTTCTGCTTCACCAATACGATTCACAATCGGGACGGGGGCACGCACGTGGCGGGGTTCCGCGCAGCGCTGACGCGGACGATCAACAACTATGCCGAGGCCGAGAACCTGTTGAAGGGATTCAAAGGCACGCTGACCGGCGACGACGTTCGCGAGGGGCTGACGGTCGTACTGTCGGTCAAGATGCACGACCCGCGATTCTCCTCCCAGACCAAGGACAAACTGGTGTCATCCGAGGCACGCACCGCGGTCGAGGGGGTCGTGGCGGAAGGGCTCGCGGACTACTTCGAGCGAAACCCCTCGGTGGCACGCGCCATTGTGGGGAAGGTGGTGGACGCGGCCCGAGCGCGCGAGGCGGCGAGGCGCGCCCGCGAGATGGTCCGGCGCAAGGGGGCTCTGGACAGCGCCTCCTTGCCCGGGAAACTCGCGGACTGCCAGGAACGCGACCCGGCTTTGGCGGAGCTCTTCATCGTGGAGGGCGATTCCGCTGGCGGATCGGCCAAGCAGGGGCGGGACCGGCGCTACCAGGCAGTCTTGCCGCTGCGCGGGAAGATCCTGAACGTCGAGAAAGCCCGATTCGACAAGATGCTCGAGAACCAAGAGATCGTTACGCTGATCACCGCGCTCGGGTGCGGCGTGGGCTCGAACAACTTCGACATCGCGAAACTTCGATACCACAAGATCATCATCATGACCGATGCGGACGTGGACGGCCTTCACATCCGGACGCTTTTGCTGACCTTCTTCTTCCGCCAGATGCCCGAGGTGATCGAGCGGGGTTACCTTTACATCGCGCAGCCGCCGCTGTTCAAGGTGAAGAAGGGCAAGAAGGAGATGTACCTGCTCGATGAGAGGGCGCTCGCGGACTTCGTCGTGGCAAACGGAGCGGACGGGGTCACCTTCCAGCCTGCCGGAAACCTTGTGCCGTGGACCGTGGGGGACTTGAAGTCCTACCTGCGCAAGGTCCAGGCCCTCCGGGCCGTGGCCGAGAGCATTGACCGGAGGGCGGATTCGCGCGTGTTCCGCGCGATGTTTTTCGAGGGGGACTTCGCGCCCGAGGGCCTGCGGTCCGGGGCGGCACTCGAAGACCTGGAGCGTCGCATCCGGTCCTACCTGGCCGAGTATCACCCGGATGCAGCCCCGGTCGAGACCGCCGTGGAACTCGACGAGGAATACGACGCGCGGCGTCTGGTCGTCCTGACGCGGCGGAGGGGGCTTGTGGTGCGCTCCGCGGCCAGTTTCAAAAGTCTCAATCGCCCAGATGTCAAGGAGTTGCGGCGCCTGTACAGCGAGATTCGGCGCCTGGGCCCATGGCCGTACAGTCTAACCATTGATGGGGAGGTCCGCCAGGTCCGGCGCCCCGAGGACTTGCTAGACCTGGTGATGACACGAGGCCACAAGGGGCTAGCGATCCAGCGGTACAAGGGGCTCGGCGAGATGAACCCCGAGCAGTTGTGGGAGACCACGATGAACCCCGAGAAGCGGACCCTCCTCAAGGTGACCGTGGACGACCTTGTCAACGCGGGCGATACCTTCACGCTCCTCATGGGAGACCAGGTGGAGCCGCGCCGGGAGTTCATCACGCAGAACGCCCTGTCCGTGCGGAACCTGGATATCTAGCGCCTTTGGGTATCGCCGGGGTGGGCGTGAGGGGAAATCACCCCAACGCGGGCTTCATCCGTTTTGGGGCAACAGGGGCCGAGCGATGGCTGATCGCCCGTATCTCGCCGAGGTCGAGGAGTTCTTTGTCTCGGTCATCCGGAAGGGCCTGATGCTGCGCGCCCGCGACGTGGACGCGGTCCGGGACTGGGAGGCCCGTGGTGTTCCCCTCGATGTGGTCCGGCAGGGCATCCTGACCGGTGTCCGCCGTTTCCTCGAGGGGGCCGACCCTGCGGCCCCCCTGCCCTCCTCGCTTGGCTACTACCGCACGTTCGTCGAGGCGGCATTCGCGACCTGGCAACGAGCGACTGGCCTCCAGAGGACGTTTCAGGCCGTGCGCTCGCAGCCCCGGCCTGTCAGTCCGGTCGAGCGCGCCCTGTCGATCCTGGAAGGCCTGGCGTCTCGAGCCGAGACGCCTGAAGCGGCGCGCCGGTTCGAGTCCGCCGCTGCCCACCTGCGTGACCTGATCGCGCGCGGAGTCGGCCCGGCAGAGGCGCTGGACGCCACGGACCACTTCCTGGTACAAACCGTCTTGGAGGAGGCACCGCCACCGGTGCGCCGACGGGTCGAGGAGCGGGTGCGCGCCCGTGTACGGGAGGCTGCTCGCCGTGGTCTGGGCGAGACGGCCCTCCGGGACATCGAGCGTGCCGAGGCCCGGGCTGCGGTGGCGGAAGAGATGGGGTTCGAGGGGCTGGTCGCCAAGGTCATTGAGTCCTCATGAGGGACAAGGCCACCTGTCCGACTTGCCGGGGCGCCGGGTATCTGACAGAGCCCGGGGTCGAGTTCGCCGTGGCCCGGGTGTGTCCGTGCCGAGTGCCTTGTCCCCGCTGCGCAGACCGCGGCTACACGGTCGAGCCCCAGGACCAAGGACCCCCCATCCGACGCGACTGCGATTGCCGCTCCCTACACCGCCGCATCCAGCGCTTTTGCCAGGCCCAGATTCCTGCGAAGATGCACGCGAAGACCCTCGAGGACTTTCGCGACCGCGGCGGGAACCTCGCCATGGTGCGCCTGAACCTGATGCGCTACCGGCAGTCCTACCCTCCCCCCACGAACCAGGGGATCCTCCTGTGGGGACCACCTGGGGTGGGAAAGACGCACCTGATGTGCGGCCTCCTACGCTACTTCACGCTCGAGCGCGGTCTGACCGCCCGGTTCGTGGACTTCTTCCACCTTCTGTCCCGCCTGCGATCCGCCTACGCAGAGGAGCGCTCCGAGGAGGAGGTCCTCGGTCCCCTCGTCGAGGTCGAGATCCTGGCCATTGACGAGTTGGGCAAAGGGCGAGCTTCCGAGTGGGAGGTCTCGGTCCTGGACCAGCTGATCAGCCGCCGCTACAACACGGGCCGGACCGTGCTCGCGACCACGAACTTCGAGGCATCTTACGCTCAAGATGACGTGGCGCCTGGCCCGGACGGGGCATCGCTGGACGCGCCCCTCCGGAGGGAGGCAGGTCATGGCCAGCCCCATGACCTGCGCATCTCCCTCGCGGACCGAGTAGGCGAGCGCATTTACTCGCGCCTGCGCGAGATGTGCCAGTTCCTCGAGGTGATCGCCCCCGACCACCGGAGAGGCGAGCCCTGATTTGGGGTCACAGTTCCTTCCGACCGCGCAATGCCCTCATCAGGGTGACAGCGTCCAAAAACTCGATGCTGCTTCCCATGGGGATGCCTGTGGCGGGTCGGGTAATGCGGACCCCCTGGACCCCCCCGGTCTCCTCGGTCGGGTTACAACGGAGGTCCGAGAGATAGTCGCGTAGAACCTTGTGCAGGTAGAGCGCGGTGGTCTCGCCCTCCGCGTCCGCGCCCAGGGCCAGGATGACCTCGTGTATGTCTCCGGCCTCGACCCGCTTCAAGAGCCCTCGGACCCGCAGGTGCTCAGGCGAGACGCCGCGCAGGGCCGAGATCACCCCGCCAAGGACGTGATACAGACCTCGGTACTCCCCGACCTTTTCGATCGCAAGGACATCCGCCACCCCCTCGACCACGCACACCACGCTCCGATCCCGGGTCAGGTCCTGGCAGAACCCGCACTGCTCGCCTTCCGACACGAACCCGCAGACGCTGCACGCCCGCACGGCCCGCGCCGCCTCTGACAAAAGTCGCGCGAGGTCCTCCATGGCCTCGGGGGCGTGTTGGAGCCAGAACAGGACGTAGCGAGTCGCCGTCTTCTCGCCCACACCGGGAAGTCTCTTCAACTCGGCGATGAGCCTCTGAACCGGTCCAGGCAGCGCGGTCATCGCCCCGCCCCGACGAACAGGACAGCACTCCCGCTATGAATCACTACCGACATCAATAATCTCGCCGCCGAATATTTCCAGGACCTTGTCCACGACGGGGTGCTTCCGGAACCGCGCGAGCACCTGGCCTTGTGCCTCTCGCGAGACCGGGTTGCCAGGCGACTCGTGCGACGAGTCCGGCTGCGGTGCCTCCGTGGCGCCTTGTCGGGCATCTTTCTCTGCATGGCCGACCGGGGAGACCGGACGCGAGCGGGGCCGATCACCCGGCGCCGCTGGCCTGGGCTCCACGACCGGGGGCCTCTGCCTCACGACGACCGGGGGTCCGCTGGCGGGTCCCGAAGTGACCTCCGTCATCCGCGTCGCTCGGGCGTGGCCTCCGGACCTTGCCGCCAAGTGGGCAGCGCCTGGGAGCCCAACCTCCGGGGACCCTCCGCACCCCAGAAGGGCCTCGACGCGCGAGATCAGGTCGCGGACCTCGGCCAGGGACCTCATCTCGGCGGCACGCACTAGCGCGGCCTGGGCCACCAGGTCGGGCACCCGGGACTCCGCGGCCTGGTCCGCGGAGGTCACCAAAAGGTGCAGCAGGGCGGCGAGATACTCGACCGGGCTCCCCCCGGCCAGTGTGGCGAGGTCCGAGACCTCGGCCTGCGTCAAGCCTGTCTCGCGTGCCGCCTCGTCGCCGAGCAACCGGACCTTGAGCGCATCCGAGAGGACCCTTGCCACGTCCCGCAAAAACTGCCTGGGCGGGACCCCTCGCCCGCTCGCCTGAAGAAAGACCCGCATCGCCCCGGCGGGGTCGTCCGAGAGGACTGCTCGAAGGACCTCTCGGGCCGCGGCCCGGTTCCCGGTCCGCAAGACCTCGGTCACCTGCTCGACGTCCATCCGCCCGCCGCAAAACGACGCGACCTGGTCCAGAAACGACGAGGCATCGCGCAGGCTGCCGTCGGCCTCCCTGGCGATCAGGCGCAGGGCCTCCTCGCTGACCTGGAACCCCTCCCGCTCCGCGATCAGGCGCAGACGCGCGACCAGAAGGTCCACAGGGATACGGCGAAACTCGAAGACCTGGCACCGCGAGGCAATGGTGGCCGGGACCTTGTGCGCCTCCGTGGTCGCGAAGATGAAGACCACGTGGGCCGGAGGCTCCTCGAGCGTCTTCAGGAGGGCGTTGAACGCCTCCTGGGTCAGCATGTGGACCTCGTCAATGATGTAAACCTTGAAGCGATCACGGGCGGGGGCGAACGCCACGCCCTCCCGCAGGTCCCGGACATTGTCGATGCCCCGGTTGGAGGCCCCGTCAATCTCCTGGACGTCCATCGAGACCCCCTGCGTGATCTCGATGCAAGACCGGCACTCGTTGCAGGGCTCGGGGGTCGGTCCACGCTCGCAGTTGAGGGCCTTGGCCAGGATGCGGGCCGCGGTGGTCTTTCCGACACCCCTGATCCCTGTGAACAGATAGGCGTGTCCGATGCGCCCCGCTCGAATCGAGTTTTTCAACGTCGTGGAGACGTGCTCCTGGCCCACGACCTCATCGAACGTCTGGGGCCGCCACTTTCGGGCGATCACCTGGTAGGACATGGCCATCAGCCGACGGGGACACGCCGGGACGGGACACCCGCAACGCTGTTGACCGTTGCTTCCTTCCGGACCTGGCGGGGTTTCGCAGTCGTCACGTCGCCCCGTCCCGGCGAGCACACTTCTAGCACGCTTGTGCCCACGTTGCAAGGGGTTTCTTGGCGCGTCACGACAGGCACTGCCGCAGTCTGGCCACCCGCTCCACCGAGGCCGCGATGCGCTCCGGGGGCAACTCCCCACGCCGCATCAGGTCCTGCGCGGCCTCCACGAGCCGAAGTCCGTCCTGTGGATCGCAGTGGAGAAACAGGTCCACACCGGCCTGCATCCCCAGGACCACGATCCCCTCTGGCGAGAACCGGTCCGAGATCGCCTTCATGCCCAAATCGTCTGTGACCACGCACCCCTGGAAGCCCAAGCGTCCTTTGAGAAGGCCCGAGACGATTTCAGCGGACAGCGTGGCTGGACGCGCCGTATCCAGGGCCGGGTACAGGCAGTGGGCGGTCATGATCAGGCCAAGCCCCTCGCGCGCCGCGGCCTCGAATGGCCGGAGTTCACGGTCGTCGAGCGTCTCCCGCGGAGCATGGATCACGGGCAGGTCTAGGTGACTGTCCGCGTGGGCGTCCCCGTGGCCCGGGAAATGCTTTCCGCAGGCGAGGACCCCCGTCTCCTGAAGGCCCTGCATGAACGCCACCCCGCATCGAGCCACCCTTGCCGGGTCTGAAGAGAAGGCCCGGTCCCCGATGACCGGGTTGGTTGGATTCGAATCCACATCGAGGACCGGCGCAAAGTCCACGTTGAACCCGAGGTCCCGGAGGGCTGCACCGATGGCCTCGCCCGTCCGTCGAGCCGCCTCCGGCCCATCCTGTCCCACCTCGCGCGCTGTGGGGAAGGCCCCGATGAGGCGGCGCAAACGCTGGACCCGCCCTCCCTCCTCGTCCACCGCGATGATGGGCGGAGGCCAGCCCACCGCCGCCTCGCGGATAGCCCGGCACAGGTCGCGCACCTGTTCCGCGTCCACGATGTTGCGGGCGAAGAGTGCCACGCCCGCCAGGCCGTGGGCCAGAAGGTCGCGGACCTCGCTGGTCAGCGTGGGTCCCTGGAAGCCCAAAATGAAGCACTGAAGCGGCGCGGGCTTTGTCAGCGCTCTACTCTCCGAGGCCCTTCCTGATGGCTTCGATCTTCTGTTCGAGCCTGGTCCGGAAGCCCGCGTCCCGCGAAAGGGACCGGGCCTTCTCGTAAGCCGCTATCGCCTTGCGCGGCTGTCCGCTGCCCTGGTATCCGTCCCCAAGTCTCTTCCAGAAATTGGCGCACGTCGGACCCCGGCACTGCGTCAAGAGCCTCTCCGCCTCGTCCCATCGCCCGGCCTTGAGCGCGGCGTCCCACGGCGCCGCCGTATCCGCCGGTGCCTGGGTCGCGGGCTTCGCCGGCGCGGGCAGCGCCGGTGGAGGACTCGCTGGACGTGGCGGCCTCGGTTCGATCGCGGCTACCGTGCGGGGTGTGGCCTTCTGCCCTGCTGGCTCAACGGCGCGGGGCGTCTTCTCCGCGGGGCCTGGCCGCGGGGGGAGCGGCACCGGAGTGGGGGGCGGCGAGACCGAAGATGGTGCTTTCTTGACTGGTTCAGCAGGTGCCGCGGGCGGCTCCTCGGGGGGCTCGACCTTGGCCACCGCGGGAGGCGGAGTCGGAGACGGCTCGGCGGATGGCGCCTCCGCCACCTGGACCCGCGCCGGTCCCGAGGGCTCGATCTCGGTCGGCTGTGTCACCCACACGTACGCCAGGACCAGAAGGCCCGCCACGCCAAGCAGAACCGCCAGGAGCACGAGCCGACGCGTCATGAGATTCTTCTGGGTGGCCTCGTCACGGCCCTCGAAGTCCGACGGCCAGCCATGGCGGGCCACCCGTTCCATGTCTCGGAGCGAGATCAGGCTCGTGTCCGACGCAGGCTCGTCCGTTTCGTGTGGGACGGCAGGTATTCCCGGCGTTGTTTGGCGCCGTGTAGGCGCAACAGGCGCCTCCTCTCCCTCCGCGCTCTCCGGAAGGACCTTGACCTTGTAGTCACCGAGGGTGATGAGGTCCCCTGGCCGGACCTCGCGGCGGCCGTCCACTCGGCTTCCGTTCAGAAAGAGCCCGTAGCGTGCCCCCGCGTCCTCCACGTAAAACCGTCCGTTGACCGCCTTCAACCGTGCATGGTGGCGCGACACGTTTCGGTCCGGCAGGACAATGGTGTTGTCCTCGGCGCGCCCAATCGAGACCTCCTCGGCCTCCATGGGGATAATCCGGACGTTACCCGCGTCGTCCTCGAGGTAGAGCCGGACCATGTCGTTCACCTCGCGCGAAGGGAGTATATCACGCGACTGCAACGGGTCAAACCACGTCAAGGTCCGTGCGCGTTGTTGGACCGGGCGGACTCGGCGAGCAGACTCCCGGCGATGCCCTTGGCCAGCACTCCCCACGGTTCGATGGAGTCCGCCGGCCAGGGTCGCCTCCACTGGTCGCCGAGCGGTGCGGTCGCCTCTCTCAGGAGGACCCAGGCCCCCCGACGCCTGTTCTCGTCCGTCGCGACCACGCGCGCCAGGGCCTCGATGTCCAGCGCGTTCGCGGTATCGCCCCGCAGAACGCCCACCTGCCGGAAGGCCTCCACGTACCATTTCGATGGCGACAACCGGCGATGAGTCCGCCACCATACCTCCCAGGCCCGAACCGGGTCCTGGGCCTCTCCCGGGTCAAACGCGGTGAGGCGGGTGAGGGATCGGCTGATGGCCTCGCGGTCCACGTCGGCCCTCCGAAGCACCTTGATCAACACAGGCACCGCATGCGACGCCGGGCTCGCCTCGATTTCCTCCAGGGCCCACTCTGCCACGGATTGCCTGACCTCGAAGACCCCGAAATCCAATCTGTACTGCCGCCTCACGCCGAGAAGACGAGCGAGGACCTCCACCCGGCGCTGACCCCGAAGCGTCCTGTTCAGGGCTTGAAGGAGCACCGGGACCAGGGTCTCGTCCGTCCCGCTCGCAAGGGCCCGCAGGACCACAGTCTCGGCCCCAGCCACCCCTACCTCGCGCAAAGCGCTCGCACCCGCAAACCGCACCCCGGGGTCGCGGTCGAATAGGGAGCGAGCGAAGAGTGGCAAAAACTCTCGCCGACCCATGCGTCCCAAGACCGTGATCGCCGCGGCGCGCGTCCTCGGGGACCTCGCGGACAGCAACCTCTTCAGTTCGCGGACACGGGCCTCGAGGAGGCCCGAGCGGACCACATGCCACGAGCGGTCGGTCCCCCTGTCCTGGCACCCTTCCAGCAGGTCGTCCTCGGAACAATAGATGCGCAGGTGAAGGTGGTCGTCGTGCGGGAGGGCCCGTCTGGGCTGGGCCAGGGCCTCGGAGGCGCGCGCGACTAGGGCCTCCGGCTCCCCTCGCCTCTTCGCGTGTTCCAGAAGTGCCTCGCGGATCGGTCGGGAGACGAACAGCCACTGGACCTCGATCTCCGGGTCCGTAAGGAGCGTCCGCACCAGGTGCCACTGGCGCGCGACGTCCAGGCGGACCGGCACCACCTCGTCCCCAACCCGTGCCTCCCCTCGGCCCGACCGGTCGAGGCGCACGAAGTCGTCCGGGAGGACCTGGCGGCCATCGGGACCAACCAGATAAAACCCGATGTCCACATCACGACCCGCGTTGTGCGAAATGCTCCAGGGGATGTCCCCTCCCCCGAAGCGCGAGAGGTTGCCCACGGGGAGGATTGCGCCCGGAAAGCGCTTCGCCACGGCCTCGGCCACCCGAAGGAGTGCCTCGACCAGTTCGTCGGTGCCGCAGTTCGTCCCGCGTTGAGCCTGCACCTTCAGGACCCGATGATGGGGGCCTTCCAGCGGGAAGGGGCGGCAGCCCACCACAAAGCCGTCGCGGGTGGTCCCGATGGCGAGCGACCCCTGCCCAGTCAGGCGCCCGACCTTGGGGTGTTCGCGCGGGATCGGGGGAAGAGGAAGCCCTTGAAGCCTGACCTCGAGGCCGCGGCGAGCAAATCCGTCGGCCGCCTCGTCGGCCGGACGCGCGGGAAGGATGGCCTCGGGCCGCGGCTCCACGGGCGGCTCGGGCAGGGACCCAGCGCAACCTGCGACGAGGCCGCACGCCATCAAGAACCCCTGGACGCCCCGCACCGCGATTCCCTCTCCGCGTCCCGTCATGACTGTACCAGACGCCTCTCGCCTTCGCCAAGAACAGGGCTCCGGGTATCATCTCGCCGTTTGGAACGGAGGGTTCCATGGCCGCGACCGTGCTGACACACAACCTGGGATTCCCGCGGATCGGACCCCACCGCGAGATGAAGAAGGCCGTCGAGGACTACTGGGCGGGCCGGATCGGCCGCGCCGCGCTAGAGGAGGCGGGACGGGCTGTCCGGTCCGCGATGTGGCGTTCTCAGGCGGGCCTTGACCTGGTCCCTGTCGGGGACTTCACGTGGTACGACCACGTCCTCGACACGGCCGCAATGCTCGGGGCCGTCCCGGACCGGTTTCGCGCTTGGAGCGGCGAGGTGGACCTGGACACGGTCTTCCGCATGGCCAGAGGGCGGGCACCTGGCGGGCCGGACGTGGCGGCGCTGGAACTGACGAAATGGTTCGACACGAACTATCACTATCTGGTGCCCGAGTTCCGCGAGGACCAGGCATTCCGGCTGTCCTCGTCGCGCCTTTTCGATGAGGTCCAGGAGGCCCTGGCCCTAGGCGTGCCCGCGAAGCCCATCCTCCTGGGACCCCTTTCCTTCTTGTGGCTCGGGAAGGCGACAGGCGAGTGGCGGCCCGGCGCGTCCCGCCTGGACCTCGTGGGACGCCTGTTGCCCGTCTATGGGGAAATCCTGGAGCGTCTGTCACGGATGGGCATCGCGTGGGTCCAGGTGGACGAGCCGATCCTGGTCCTGGACCTCCCCGAGGAGTGGCGGCGCGCGCTCGGTCTGGCGTATGCGTCTTTGTCGCGCAACAAGCCACGCCCGCGCATCCTGGTCGCGACCTACTACGGCAGCCTGGACGATAACCTGGAGACCGCCGCGTCGCTGCCGGTGGAGGGTCTCCACGTGGACCTCGTCCGGGCACCGTGGGAACTGGGTGCGGTGCTCGACGCCTGGCCTCGGGACCGCGTTTTGTCGCTCGGGGTCGTGGACGGGCGCAACGTCTGGCGCGCGGACCTGGACGCTGTCCTTGACTTCATCGCCCCGGCGCTCTCGCGGGAGGAGGTCTGGATCGCCCCATCCTGTCCCCTGTGGCACGTCCCCGTGGACCTGTCATCTGAAGTGGACCTCGACCCCGAGGTGCGGTCGTGGCTCGCCTTCGCCACCGAGAAGGTCCAGGAAGTCCAGGCCATCCGCACGGCCCTTGCGCGCGGGCGCTCGGCCGCCGCAGCGGCCATCGAGGCCTCCCGCGAGGCCGTGCGTTCCCGCAGGGCCTCCCCAAGACTCCACCGGGCGGACGTGCGCGAGCGCCTGGCGCAGGTGGACGATTCCTGGACCCGCCGGGCGAGCCCCTTCCCGCAGCGGCGCGCGGTCCAGGGCGAGCGCCTGGGCCTGCCCCTCTTGCCCACGACCACCATCGGGTCCTTCCCCCAGACCCACGAGATCCGGCAGGCCCGCGCCGACCTGCGTGCGGGACGCATCTCGCGCGAGGCCTACGAGGACCTCATGCGCGAGGAGGTCCGGCGCTGCATCGCCTTCCAGGAGGAGGCCGGACTGGACGTCCTCGTGCACGGGGAGCCCGAGCGCGCAGACATGGTCGAGTACTTCGCCGAACAACTGGACGGCCTTGTCTTCACCAGGAACGGGTGGGTGCAGAGTTATGGCTCCCGGTGCGTGAAGCCCCCGATCATCATGGGGGACGTGGCCCGGCCCCGCCCCATGACCGTAGGGTGGACCTCGTTCGCCCAGTCCCTGACCTCGCGTCCGGTGAAGGGGATGCTGACCGGACCGCTGACGATGCTCCAGTGGTCGTTCGTGCGCGACGACCAGCCCCGCGAGACCACCGCGATGCAGATCGCGCTCGCGATCCGGGACGAGGTCTCGGACCTCGTGCGCGCGGGGGCCAGGGTCATCCAGATTGACGAGCCGGCGTTCCGCGAGGGCCTGCCCCTGCGCGCCCGGGACAGGGAAGACTACTTGCGATGGGCGGTCCGGGCCTTCCGGGTCGCATCCTCCGCGGCGCCGGACCACGTGCAGGTCCACACGCACATGTGTTACGCGGAGTTCAATGACATCATCGCGGCCATCGCGGCCCTGGACGCGGACGTGATCTCCATCGAGGCGTCGCGGTCCGGCATGGAGTTGCTCCGGGCGTTCGAGGTCTTCGAGTACCCGAACGACATCGGCCCCGGAATCTACGATGTCCACAGCCCGAGGGTGCCCACGGTTGAAGAGATGGTGTCCTTGCTGCGCAAAGCCGCGACCCGCATCCCCATTGAGCGCCTGTGGGTCAACCCGGACTGCGGCCTTAAGACGAGGGGCTGGCCCGAGGTGCGCGAGGCCCTCCAAAACCTCGTCGCGGCTGCGCGCCTGCTTCGGAAGGAATGGGGCCGCGCGAACCCCGCCTCGTAGGTCACGCGTCGGGTCCGCGGAGGTCGAGGGGCGGGAGTTCCCACTGGACGAGGTACTCGAACCGCTGGCGGAATTGTTCCGGAGTCATCTTGGCGGCCCGTGCGATCTCGGGGAGGTCGGAACCGGGCTCGAAGTCGTCGCGCCGCAGCCGGATCATGTAGCGCCGGGCGATGGCGTACCGCGTGGATGCGATGTCTACCAAACGAACGCGCGTGCGGCCCGTGGCCGGGTCCACGAGCCGCTCGAACGGGATCGGGACGAAGTGGCCGCCCTGGATCGACACCATGACGCCATGCCCCCCTTGCAGCAAATACTTCGCGGCGCAGTACCCAAGGTCTCGTGAATATTCCATGTCATATGGTATTGGGTCAGCGCATCTGAGTTCGTATCCGATATCTTTGTGCACGATCGTGACCTTGACCCCGAACTCCTGCTTTAGGATGCGCTGAACCTCGCGTTTCAGGATCTCCGCCAAGTTGATCTCGGCGAGGCGCGGGTTGCCATGGTCGTCCACCTCGATGCCCTCGATGCCCGCCAAATCCTTTGGGTCAATCTTGAGCGCGAGGCCCTCCGCGATCACAGCCACCCCGTCGTGACGCCCCATGGCCAGGCGTTTGAAATAGGCGCCGACGAGGGTATCGGTGACTGCGCGGAGCGGGACGTAGGGGTCGGGGAATTCCTCGGGGATGAGCGTCAGCGTCGCGCCCGCGGCCTTGCCGATCCCCAGGGCCAGGTGTCCGGCCTTGCGGCCCATGGCGACCGCGTAGTACCAACGGGACGTGGTGTTTGCGTCCACCATGAGGTTCTTGACGATCTCGACCCCGACGTGGCGCGCGGTCTGGTAGCCGAAAGTGTCAATGTGAGGCGGCAAGTCGAGGTCGTTGTCAATGGTCTTGGGGACATGGACAACGCGGATGCGGCCATGGGCCGCCTCCTGGACCTTCATCGCGGTGAAGGCCGTGTCGTCCCCGCCGATGGTGACGAGCATTGTCACCCCCAGTTCCTGAAGCGCGGTCACCGTGGCGCGCAAGGCCTCTGGCTTCGAGGTCGGGTTGGCCCGCGATGTCCTCAAGTGCGACCCGCCCCGGAAGTGGATGCGGCTGACCTGCTCGGTGGTCAGAGGCAGGACGTGGGTGGTGTCCCCCTTCATCAGCCACTCGAACCCGTCAAGGATCCCCACGACCTCGACATCGTCCACGAGGGCCCGGATCGCTGCGGCCCCGATGACCGCGTTGATCCCAGGGGCCGGGCCACCCCCCACCACGATACCCATCTTGCCCTGTGCCGCCATCGTGTTTCCTCCTCGCTGCAAAGGCCGCGGAGTAGTGTACACCGGATTCGGACCCGGACCTGCCAAGCACCACCCCCATTCAACAAAGAAATTGGCTACAATCCCACGGTCCTTTCGTGCGAGGCCAGGATGAGGAGCGTGGTGTTCCGGGTCGGGTGGGTCGCGATACTTATGGGCGCGTGCCAGGCGCAGTCCGATTCCGGGGACGCGCGCACCGGGGTGGACTTTGGGCAGATCGTTCCCATCACCGTGGACTACGGGGTCTTCGATACGGGCCACGACGAGGACCCGGGCGCAGGCTGCTCCACCTCGGCGCAATGCCCGGCCGAGGCCCCCTGGTGCGATCCCGCCCGTCAGGTCTGCGTCGAGTGCCTTAATCACTCGCACTGCCCCGCGGGCGGTTACTGCGTGGAGGGGACGTGTCGGACCTACCTGTGCGAACCGCACTCCGTGTCCTGCGTCAACAACGAGGTCAAGGTCTGCGACGACACTGGCTACGCGTACGTCCAGGAGTTCCCGTGCGGGGACCTTGTCTGCGTGGAGGGGGAGTGTCTGGTGTGCCGCCCCGGACAGCGCGAGTGCACCCCGCAGAACCAAACCAAGGTGTGCCGCGCGGACGGGTCGGGCTGGGACCTGAATCCGTGCGGCGAGCAGAAGTGCATTGACGGGGCGTGCCTGAACTGCGTGCCGTTGTCGAAGAAGTGCGTGGGGACCCAGGTCCACCGGTGCACCGAGGATGGTTCGCACTACGAATTTTTGGAAGACTGCGACACCGAGAAGACGGGCAAACTTTGCCACTTGGGGCTCTGCGTGAAACTTTGCGAATACAACGAGAAGTTCAAGACGAACCTCGGCTGCGAGTACTATGCCATTGACATGGACCAGTTCGACGACAAGGACCCGTTAGACCCTTGGGGACCCAACGCCCCCTTCGCAGTCGTCATCTCGAACACGACCGAGGGTTTCACCGCCACGGTGGTGGTCTCCAGGGACGGAAACCTCGTCAAACAGGTCTCCGCGCCGCCCAGGCAGGCCACCATCATCGGCCTGGACCCGCTGAACATCGTGGGGACCACGAAGGCGAAACTCGTCTATCGCATCCAGTCGAACCTCCCCATCGTGGCCTACCAGTTCAACCCGCTCGAAAACGTCGGGGTCTACTCGAACGATGCGTCCCTGCTGCTCCCCGTCAATGCGCTCGGCAAGCGCTACATGGTCCTGGCCTGGCCGAGCATCGGGTACAACTCGGCCTTTCAGATGCTCGCGTCCAACTTCGCGGTGGTCGGGGTGCGCGAGGAGCCTACACCCGTGCGCATTACGGTGACGGCGAAGACCCTGGCAGGGGGAGGGGTCCCGGCCCTGGGAGCGGGCCAGACCTGGGAGACGACGCTCGCCCGCGGCGAGGTCCTCAACATCGAGGCTGCGGAGCAGTTCGGGGATTTGACCGGAAGCATCGTGGAGGCCGAGGACAAGGTGGCCGTGTTCGCGGGGCACGTCTGCGCCAATGCCCCGATCTCGAACTGTGTCAGTGGAAAATGCTCTTATGACCCCACCTACTTGTGTAGTGTGCAGTCGGACTGCCCGTCTATTTGTTGCTGCGACCACATCGAGGAGCAACTGCCTCCCCTATCGGCGTGGGGCCGGCGCTACGTCGTACCGCGGTCGTGGCCGCGCGGCAAGGCACCGGACGTGGTGCGCATCCTCGCGGCGGAGGACGGGACCCATGTGACCGTGACCCCGGCGGTGACGAGCGTGCCGGTGCTGAACGCGGGCCAGTTCCACGAGTTCGAGATATCGGACCACGTCGAGGTCACGGCGGACAAGCAGGTCCTGGTCGGGCAGTACCTCGAGGCGCAAGACGCGCCTGGGGCCGCGCACGCGAACTGTGTGGACACCTGGACCGGCGAGCCTTGCGAAAAGGTCTTGGAGCCCAAGATCTGTCACTGCTACGACGTGCTGACCGAGACGCTCGGCGCGTCCTGCACCACCCAGGCGCAGTGCTCCCCCAACGACGCGAACATCGGAGACCCTTCGTTCATCATCGCGGTCCCGGTCGAGCAGTTCCGTAAGGAGTACGTGTTCCTGGTGCCCACCAAGTACGCGAGCAACTACCTCGCCGTCGTGGCCCCGGCGGGCGCGAACGTCACGCTGGACGGCGCCCCGGTCGGGCAGTTCGTGAGCGTTGGCTCCGGCACATACAAGGTCGCGCGCATGCCCATCGCCGAGGGCTCCCACGTCGTGTCGGCGGACGACAACGTGGGCATCGTCGTGTACGGCTGGGACTGGTACGTGTCCTACGGCTACCCGGGCGGGATGAGGACCGAGACGCTCAAGATCTGGTGACCCCGTTCAGATCCGGAAGATCAGGCGCACGCCCAGCGAGTGCTCGGATTTGACCAGACGGTTCTTCGTCGTGGGGTCCCAAAGGTCGGAGCGGCCCCCGGTCTCGAAGCGGCGGGTCGGGCCGCTCATGAAGCCGAAGGTGCCGCCTCCGGCGAGGTGCAGCCCGGAAAGCCACGCGATGCGCGCGTTGCGGAAGGGCTGGGCGAACAGCCGCCACGCCACGTCCTTGGAGCGGTCCACGTCCCCGCGCGTCGCATCGAGGTCCACGCCAGCGCCTGCGTACACCCCGAGGTTGTACGTCAGGGCCTTGCCAAACACCTCGCCCCACACCATCACGCCGCGGTCAAAGAACGGGTAGAAGGGGCGGTTGGTCGCGCGCTCCAGGAAGTTGACCTGGTTGTCGAAGGTCAGCCACCACGTCGAGAACGGGACCTTCATCTGTCCGGCCATCACATGGAACGCCTCGTGAACCTTGATGTCGAGGTAGGCGTTGCGGATGTATGGGCTGTCCTCGAGGGCGGCCTGGATGCGCAGGTCCATCAGGTCCCCGAACAGACGCGCGATGACGTCAATGCGGGCCCGGCGGATATCGAAGGAGTGGGGAGACACGCTGTCCCCGAAGTGGAAGCGCGAGTCCAGGTGGGCGCTCGCACCCAGGCGCATCTCGTGGCGGTGGTCCGCGGTACGAAGGAGGAACGCGTCTCGATAGGTCGCCTCGACGGGCGTCTGGGCGAGTGGCCGGGAGAGGCCGAGACAAGAACCCGCCAACGCGACCAGGCAAACACCGATCGTCTTCCCAGCCATGGACATGCCTCCACAACCTTCCCGCGCGCAAGAGTCTGCCCATCGCCCGGCCGATGCAACCCCCGCGGGTCAGTTTCCCGGCGAAAAACCACCCGGGGCATCGGGTAGAATGGTGACGAGCATCGTGGAGGTCGTCGTGAGGCCACGGTTTGCCCCCATTTTCCTCGTCCTGGTCGCGGGCGGATGCTCTGAAACCGGACCGGGCCCGGTAACGGCGACGGACGCGGTTGTGGCGGAAGACGTCTTGGCCACGGACCCAGGACCGGCCGATTCCGGTCCCCCGGAGAAGGGTCCCGCCGACCCCGGCCCGGAGGGGGCGCAGTCCTGCGGTGACCCCATCCCCAGGCTGTATTCTGTCCCACGAGGTCCTGGATGGCCCTCCCCCAACGCCTATTCCTGGGATGGTTCCTGGTCCCCGACCGCGTCCGACTTCCCCATCGCTGGTCTGTATGACAACGAGTATTTTGACGGGCATCTGGTCCAGGGACAGCCTTCCCCGATCCTCCCGCCCGGGAATTGGGACTGGAACGATGCCGACAACGACCTCGCCTGGTGGAAAGGCTTCGCGTCCTCGGTTGGGGCGTTCGAGTTGCTGCGCGACCATTGCGACCGCCCCTTTGGATGGCGGCTCGTCCCGCACGACCCGACCGGCGTGGACTACGAGACGCTCGCGGCCCAGTTCGAGGGGTCGTCCGGGACCGACATCCTGAACCTCGGGCCCCAAGGCAAGGCCCATTCCACCGCGGGGCAACTCGGGGACGGACCCGACCTCTTCGTGTTCCAGTCCGCGTGGTCCCTCGACTTCCGCACTGGCTCGACCCTGACCGGAGCCCTGAGGGACAACGACCTCGTCGTGGCGGGGTGCTCCCCGGTGAGCGGCAAGGACTACCTGATCCAGGGCGCGACCGTGCACACGGGACCCGGGGCGGACCGCGTGTTCGCCCGGGACATCCGGGGCGCGGCCGTGGACCTGGGCAACGGCGAGGGGGGACGGACCGACTCCCTGGACCCCTCGGACGGCGACGATGTCGTGGTCCTGCGCGGCAACGTCAAGGATACGCGGGTGTTTGGTGGTTGGGGCGACGACGTGGTCTTCTGGTTCATTGACGAGATGCAGGACACCTACCCCGGCCAGGCCCAAGGGGGCAACCTCTTCGGAGGGGGCGGCGCGGGCGAGGCCCTGTGGGGAGACCCGGGCACGGACCGGTTGGTCCTCGTGGTCCCGACCGACACCGTGGTGGTCGGACAACCCGCCACGCCACCGGGCGCCCTGCTGGTCATGACCGCGGGCGACGACTTCCAGTGGGACCTGCCGACCGTGGACGACCCGTACGCACGCTACTGCTACCCCTGCGGTGTGGGCCCAGGCGGCCGCAGGACCCTCATCATCAACTACGTGGCCAGGGATGGCCAGGACAAGACGGCTGGATACGTCTTCCTGACCGCCTTCGAGGAGGTCCAGGTCGGCCTGGGACCGGGGGCCAAGGTCTATCGGATCGACGAGGTGGCTGGAAAAGCAGTTTGGGAACCCGACCTCGTCCCGCTCCAGCCGCCCGGGTTTCCCGAGGACCTCTGCGCGGTCCCGTGACAAGTCGCTGATGCGGCGAGGGAGGTACAGATGACCCAGGAACGCAAGAGCCTCGTGGCCCAGTGGGCCTTTGACACGCGCCCCGTGCTCGGGCGGTTTCATTTGTGGCTCGAGGACGTGGAGGAGTCCTGGAGCAAAGGGGAGCCGTCGGGTGGTTTGTCCTTCGTGGGGCCGGGCCTCGAGAAGGCCTTCATCATGGCCGCGGCGGTGACCGCGCTCGGCACCCGCCTGTTCGGGCGGTACGGGGAGGGGGCAGGCCTCGACAAGGCACAAGTGAACCGCGTCAAAAAGGACGCGGATGCCTTGTCTGCCTACGCTTTGAGCGAGGCCCTGTGGTACCTGACCCGCGCCCTCCCGGAGAACCACGCGGTCATGGTCAGCCTTGGCGAGGGGCTGATGCCCAAGGGGGGCGAGACCCCCGACATGGGGTCGAACCCGCTGCTCGGCTTCGGTCGCGTCTATGCGCGGCCCCAGGTCGCCCGGTTCCTCGAGCGGCGGGTGGCGTGGCTCATCAACGACCCCAAGTTCACCTGGGAGGACTTTTGGCGGCATATCCAGACCGCGAACCTCACCGTGTGGGGCGCCGCGGTGGACACCCTCGAGAACACCACGCGCTTCGCGATGGGCGCGCCGACCGGCCCCCTGACCGTGTTCCACCTCTTCGATCAGCCCCTGCGCGTGGTCCGGCCCTACGAGGGCTACATGGGGACCCTGATCCTGCCACGGGAGGTGGTGGAGACCGCGACCCACCGCTCGGTCTTGGTCAACTATCACACCCCGCGTGCCTTGGTCATGGAAGCGATTCGAGGGACCTACCCGCACATCTCCCCGGAGCGCGTCCACGTTTGGACACTCGGCGGGAAGGCCCGCGTTCCTCGCATCGGCACCCTGTGGCAGGAGTGGGCCGCGCTCGGGGCGCACGTGGTCGAGGACGGCTACGTCCTGCCGTGGACCGGCCTGCCCGTGTTCACCGACTCCGGGACCTACGCGCCGGTGTTCGCGGTGGGGCTCCACCGGGACCCCGGGGGGGACGAGCACCTCTTCCTGGTGGACGGGTACGCCGCGACCGCGGAGGCCCTCCAGGCCGCAAGCCTCGACCCCATCCTCGACCTCCACACGAGCCTCTGCCTGTTCACATCGAAGTTCAAGGTCTCGTGGGAACACGAGCGCAACGTCATGCAACTGGACCCGGAGGATGTTGGGTTCGCGCGCCGCCTGCGCGAGGCCCTGGCCCGAGATGTCCGGCCCGATGAAGTCGAGGAGTTCCGCGCGGTCTTGCGCGAGGCCCGGGACGCCGGGATGCCGCTCGGCAAGCGCACGGTCACGGTGGACGACTTCTTCCCCCAGAAGCGCTGGCGAGTGCTGGCCGTGGTCGGCTACCTGCTTTCGGACCCGTACTCCGGGGCGCCCGGTGTCGAGGAGGTCCGCGAGGGGGTCTATCGCGTCACCACCCGGGCCGCGACCGAGAGCGGCCTGCTCGAGACCGCCGTGACCCTGCGCCTGATGGAGTCCATGGACGAGATGCGCCTCGTCTTCTCGCCCCTGCTGGACCGCTTCTATCGGGGGGTGGATTGGCGCCGGAGGGCGGTCAAGGTTTCCGACTCGGGCCGCATCCGCAACGAGCTCCAAACGTTGGCCTCGGGCGCGCTCGAGTACCTCGCGGACGGCCGCATCCGCGTGGATCTGTCGCGGGTGGACGACTCGGTCCTCCCGCCGGACAAGAAGGCCCTGATCCGCGAGGTCCTCGCCTGGTACCAAGAGAACCATCCCATCTGGTTCTCGTGGCTCGAGCTGTCGTAGGGCGGTATCGTTGCGGACCTTGGCTTACTCGCGCCCGAACGTCACAAGGTAGTCCTCGATGAGGCGGCGCTCGCCAGGGGCGAGGTCGAAGATCCCGGCCATCCTCTCGATGACCCCGGGCCATTCCTCCTTCCTCCCGTGGTCCGGGGGATACAGACGATGGCATCCGCCGCACCGCGCCACGTAGAGGTCCCGGCCCTGTCGCAGGGCCTCCACGGTGACGCCGGGTCGCGCACGGACCGCGTCAGCCTCGCCCGGGACCGGGATTGCACTCCCGCCCGCGCAACCAGCCAGGAACGCCACTGTGATTCCGGTGATCGCTCGGCTCCTCATCGTCTGGTCCACGTCAGAAGTGGTACCCTAGCAGGAGTCGGGCCTGGTAGCGCTCGAGGTCGTCGAGCACGAGAGAGCCGTGCGGTGATTCCTTCGAGTTCTTGAAGGCCGGCACCTGGGCCAGAAACGTCAACGCCGCCCACCAACGCCCTGCCCTGATCGAGAGGTTCGGACCCAGGAGGAGCGCCGAGTAATCCAGGCGGCCCTCCGAGATGCGGTTCCGGTTCAGGACCTCGATCCCGGCGTGGAACCCGTCCGTGACCCGCACCGCGACCCCGAGCAGGTTTTCGAGGAGGAGGATCTTCTCCCACTCCAGGTCCTCCCCCTTTTTTTGCTCTGCCTCGATCTCGTACTCCGCGACCAGGTTGTACGCGAGCAGCACCGGCCCCAGCCACCGATCCAGGATGACCTTGGCCTCGAGCTCGACCTCGTGCGGCATCCACGTGACCTCGCCATACAGGGCCGACCCGACCGCATCGGCCGCGGGGTCGCTCAACTGCCACTTCCACTCCGACGAGACCCCTCGGAAGTCGTACTTCTTGGACAGACCGTTCGGGGTCGTCTCGGCCTGCCCTCGCGTGTTGATGTAGAACGCGGTCTGGACGTTCCTTCCCAGTCCGACCTCGAACTCGATCCGCTGGTCGAAACGCACGAAGTAGTGGTCGCGCATCAGGCGCGGGGTGGTCCACAGTTCGATCTCGAGCGCGCCCGCGGGCAGGACCGCGCTCTCGTAGGTGTAGGGGAAGAGCCGCTCATAGGCCCTCGCGCCCCCGGTCCACGCTAAGAGCCCCACGACCATCGCACAGATGCTCCCGTTCTTCATGTCCTTTCCTCCATGGCTTTCGAGAAACGCCACTCCGCGCGGGCGACCCTCCCCGGGCGAGCCGCGGCGTTCCGCCCAGGTCGTCCACCCGCGGGCTCAGGGTTCGAGACCTCGGGCCGCTGCGGGTCCGGTCGCCTTGTTGCGACCGGTTATCAATAATCTACCGGGGCACTCATTCCCTGTCAAGTCTTTTGCTGGTGATGCTTCCGGAACCCTGCGCCGGTGGCTATCGTCGGAATCGTCGCGCGAGTCGGGGACTACAAGAAGAAGCCGCCCGCGACCCTTCCGACCCACGGCAGGGCCACGACCCGGCACAGCCGGGCCCACTTCTCGTCCGTGATCCACTTGAGCCCTGGCACGAGCTCGAGGTCGCCGCGGCACAAGACCTCCGAGTCCGGGTCGCACTTCGCGAAGACGCCGCTCCCTCCGGGGATGCAGTAGATGCAGGGGTCCATCGCCTTCAGTTCGTTGGCGGGGTCCACCCCGTTCTTCTTCGTGCAGATCTCGAAGAACTCGTATCGCTCCGGGTTCTCCTGGCCGAAGCCGATGCGGGCGGGGTCGCAGGTGTCGCACGAATGGTCATTGCAAAAATCACCACGACCCGCCCGCTCGCACTCGCAGTCCGCGATGCACTCCACGCACCGCCCGAGCAAAGCGTGACAGGGTGGCGCGCAATCCATGACCACGCACGGATTGTCCACGCAATACGAGACAGTCTGGTCGCACTGGTTCAGCCCCGAGCACAGGCGCCCGCGGACGTTGCATACCCTGTCCCCGCCCGTCCCGCAGTCGGCGTCGGTCTTGCACGTCGTCACCGGGGTCGTGGCCGGGTTCCGGCACTCCCCCCGATAGGGGTCGCACACGAAGCCCTCCTTGCAGTTCTTGCCGGCCAGGCCCAGGGCCTCCGGGCGGCACAAGTCCTCCAGGCATCGGGACGTGGTCGGGTCGCAGAAGAAGCCGGGGGCGCAGTCTGCGTCGTCCCGACACAGGCACTGCGAGGCGTAGGCGCTCTTGCCGACCAGCGCGGTCGCCCAGGTCGCCGGTCGGTCCGCGCAGGTCATGTCGAGGTACTGCTCCGACCGGACGGCCATGTAGCGGTATCCATGGAAACCCACGAGTGTCCTGCCCTGGTCCAGGACCTGGGGCACCTCGCCGGATGACAGGCCCCCGTGCGCCAGGATCTCGATGGGCGGATGGACCCTCGGGCCGCACTCCGTGTCCTCCGGCATGCAATCGCTGGGCAGCATCCGCGCCACAGGACACGGCAGCTTCTGGCCGCACTGGTGCCACGGCGGGTGGCCGGGCTGCGAGGCATCGTAGAAGAAGAACAGGGGTTCTCCGGCCCCGGCCGGTCCCCGCTCCCAGGTCACGAACGTGAGGTCCCGCCATTCGAAGCCTTCCATCCTGGCCCCGAACAGCGTGACCCGCTGGCCGATCGCGACCGGGATCTCGTAGTCCAGGGGAAGCCGCGCGCGGACCACGACCTCCGGGCCGCCGCCCTCCGGGCGGAATCGCCATTCGGTGACGTCCCCCAGGACGGGGTCGTTCCGCAAGCCCCGGTCCGCAACCACGGCCTCCAGCAAGAACGAGTCCACGCCCGCGCCCCCGGGGAATCCTCCGACGATCTCGAAGGGGACGTTGGGGGCCAGGGGAGGGAGGACCTCGCACGGGTACGGCACGTCCTGGGTCGGCTCCCAGCCGGCCTGGTCGGGGATGTTGACCTCGCCCGCATCGTAGCAGCCGCCAGAGTCCGTGGTCATGTCGTTCCACGAGGTGCCGTCATCCGTGACCTGCGTCTCCTCGGCCTGTTCTGCCACGCCCGGATCCACCGTGGCGTCGTCCATGCCCGGGACGTCCACCGGACCCGAGTCGTCGCCCCTGCCCCCTCCCCCGCCGCAGGCCGCCAGGACGCCCACCGCCACCACGACGCCCCATCCCGGTCCCCCGACCTTGATCCGCGTCGTCATGCCACACCTC
>FWWL01003223.1_pt1 | contig 30594 bp, 21 predicted proteins | sample 2228331 | NCBI WGS metagenome assembly FWWL01 (sample SAMEA103939775, study PRJEB20133) | metagenome
GTCACCTCGTGCCACTCGAAGCGGGCGGGGTCCCTGATCGGTTCCTGAAGCTGGGGCTTGCTGCCGCAGTTGGTGACGACGTAGAGCCAGTAGCAGTCGCGCCGGTCCTCGGCCACGCGCCGTTCGTTCGGCGTCAGCAGGATCGTGCCCGTCGCGTCGGCCAGGCCCTTGACCTCGATGAGGCGCAGGTCGCCCGAGTTGCGGTCCACGCTGCGCAGGTCGTAGCCCAGGTTCTTTGCCGAGACGTCATAGACCTGCCGGCCCTGGGACCGCTCGTACTCCATGGCGACCCGCATGGCGATGGCCTCGGTCTCAGGGTTGGGCTGGAGCCGTTGCACCTCGGGTGCTTTGCGTTCGGGATGCGGCAGAACGAGCACGCTGGCAATCCGCTCGACGTTCTGAAGCGTGAGTGAACGTTGCTGCTCCAATTCCTTTCGTCGCCGCTCGCGTCGCTCGAGAAGCTCAGCGTGCCGGGCCTCTGCCTGGGCGAGCCGGCCCTCCGCGCCTTGTTCGCCGCGGTCTACCGCTTCCTGGGCCTTGCCGATTTCCTCGTCGGCGCGCTGGAGCAGTTCCGTGAGCGAAAGTTCGACGTGCGCCGAGATGCGCTCGACCTCGGCCAGGCGACCCTTGCGCGTCTCTTCGAGGAACGGGGTGAGCGCCTGCTCGTAGAGCCAGGCCGTCGCCTCGGGAAGCGTGGCAACGCTTTCACCTTGACCCCCTATCCCAGTGGGAGAGGGATGAGGCGAGGGATCCGCCGGTGTGAAGTTCCCGAGGAGATTCGGTTCGCGGAGGGTCGGCTCCCCGTCTTCCGAGACCTCGACCGCGAAGAGTCGCTCGTGGATGACTTGGCCCAGGCCATCCACGACACGAGCCCGGTAAAAGTCAATGCGCGCGGGTGCGTCGTGCTGAAGCGAATAGAAGGTGGCCCCCTTTCCAAAGACTTCGAGCGCCTTGGCGTAGATGTGCCGCCGGATGGCCTCGAAGAGCGGATGGCCAGGGGTGACCCATTCCAAGTGATTCTCCTCGGCCGTCTCCCGGTCCGTCGAACAACGGGGATACTTGGCCGCAAGCGCCGGCAGTTTCCAGGTGGGTTCGCTCTCGTAACGGCGCAGCACCGACGGAGTCCTTCCCGGTTCGAATGTGTGGGGAAGGTGCGGAAAGGTCTTGAGCGTGAGCGGGACGAACTCGGCTGCCTCCCGGATGAATCGCGCGATGGTCTCGGGCACCACGCGCCGCTCCTGGGCCCGCGCCCGGCGCTCGATGAGCATCTGGAGGTTGAGCTTCTTCGAGGCCAGCCCTTCGAGGGCGCTCTGGCAGATCGCGCGGAACTGGCGCTCGTCCACACTCTTGAGGAGCCGTTCCTCAAGGTCGGCATCGCCCAGACGCCCAGCGTAGTACTCGCGCAGCACCCGCTCCACGTGTGCCGCCGGGAGAACCTCGCCGACCACGTTGAACACAGCGTCGTCATCGAGGGCGTCTCGGATCTCCTGGAGCTTCTCCAGCAGCCGCTTGAGCACCCGGCCCTCGATGGTGTTCGTGGCCACGAAGTTGAAGATCAGGCAGTCCTTGCGCTGGCCGTAGCGGTGAATGCGGCCCATCCGCTGTTCGAGGCGGTTCGGGTTCCACGGGATGTCGTAATTGAAGAGAATGTTGCAGACCTGGAGGTTGATGCCCTCGCCGGCCGCCTCGGTTGCGACGAGCACCTGGACGGCCCCTTCGCGGAACTGTTGCTCGGCGTGCAGGCGCGTCCCGGGCTCGTCGCGCGAGCCGGGTTTCATCCCGCCGTGGATGAATCCGACTCGAAATCCCCAGGATCTGAGCCGCTCCACCAAGTAGTCGAGCGTGTCCTTGAACTCGGTGAAGATCAGTAGCCGCTTGTCGTGGTGGTCGAAAAAGCCTTCTTTTTGGAGCAATTCTTTGAGCTTCGAGAGCTTGGCCTCTGCACCGGATTCTTCGACTGCGCGGGCCTGACCGGCCAGCCTTTTCAGCTCTTCGATCTCTTCGTAGACCTGCTGGGCGTTGCTGGCAAGCGTAATCGCTTCGAGCGTCTCCTCGAGACGCTCGCGTTCGCTCTCCTCCATTTCCTCCAGTTCATCTGCATCGGGAAGTGCCGGCGGCGCGGCTTTCGCGAGTTCTTGGGCCCGCTTCAGGCCCTCTTCTAGGCGACTAGCACGCTTTTCCAGCGAATGCCGTATCGCATAGGTACTGGAGGCCAGCCTGCGCTGGTAGAGGGACATCAAGAAGCCGACGGCGCGGGCGCGCGGGTCATCCCCCTGCGCTGCGGCTTTCGCGCTCTGCCGTTTCACAAAGCGCGTCACGTCGCGGTAGAGGTCAAATTCCGCTCCGTCGAGCTGGAACTCCACGGTATGTGGGATGCGCTTCGTGAAGATCTTTTTCGCCGCCCAAGTACCGTCCGCCTGGCGCTCGGGAAAGTAGACCATCGCTTCCTTGGTGCGGCGCAGGTAGAAAGGCGCGCGGCCGCGGTCCATCGCCTCCCGGATGGACCGGACGTCCGCGTAGGCGTCCGCATCGAGAAGCTGAAGGAAGAGGCTGAAGTTCAACGGATCGCCCTTATGCGGGGTGGCCGTAAGGAGAAGCATGTGATCCGACGTGTCCCGCAGGAGCTCGCCCAGTTTGTAGCGCTGGCTCTTGTGGTTCTCGTCGGCGGCCGACATGCGGTGCGCCTCGTCAACGATGACGAGGTCCCAGCGCACCTGCCGTAGCCCGGGCAAAATCTCCTGCCGTTTGGCGAGGTCGAGCGAGGTGATGACCCGCTTCTGCTCCAGCCACTGGTTGACGCCGAACTGGTCCCGAATGTCGCCGCCCCTGAGGACCAGAAACTTCTCGTCGAACTTCTCCTTGAGCTCCCGCTGCCACTGGAACGTGAGGTTGGCGGGGCAGACAATCAGGATGCGCTCGGCCAGACCCCGCAATTCCAGTTCGCGGATGAGCAAGCCGGCCATGATCGTCTTCCCAGCCCCGGCGTCGTCCGCCAACAGAAACCGAACCCGAGGCAGCTTGAGAAGGTAGTCGTACACCGCCTCGAGTTGGTGCGGCAGTGGGTCCACGCGGGAAATCGATAGCCCGAAGTAGGGGTCGAACTCGTAGGCGAGCCCAAGGGAGTAGGCCTGCAGGCCAAGGCGAAGGAGGCGGCCGTCGCCATCGTAGGTGGGCCGCGCGTCCAGGATGGTGAGGCTGTCGAGGTCACGACTCGTGAGGATGACGTTGAGATACTTCTCCGAATGAGTGCCGACCAACCCCGCCTCCCAAATGTCGGTGCCCTTCAGGCGCACGGTCTCCACCCGCATCGGCTCGTTGAAGAGCGGGCCGGTGAGGATCTGTCCTTTCTGCAGAAAAAGCCTCGCATCACCATCCAAGCGACGCCTCTCCCCCCGAATCTTGACGAGGCCCGCGAGCTCCTCGGCGGCGAGCAGACGCCTCACCACCCGGCCCGACGTCAGCCCCACTCCCTCGACCAGTGTCTTGCCGCCGAACGGAGCGATGCGTTGGACCTCGACCATCTCCGAGGCCTCCAGACCAGAGACCACATCGCCTGGCGTGAGATTGTTCGTGTCCTCCATCCCCGTCGCTTCGTTCTGCATAAAAAGACTTTCCTTCAAAAAAGTGGACCTCCACTGGAATTCTCCACAGGCGCCGGGTGCGGTCAAGGCCTTTCTTTGGCACCCGTCTGCCCGCGAAACGAAAGCGACTTAGAACCGGAACTCGAGGTCCGCGCGCAGCCAGTGGGCGGGGTTAGGCGAGCGGGCGCGGGTGGATGCGCGCTCGTCGAGCCAGGCATAGACCTCGTAGCGCACCCGGGCAAAGAAGGTCTTCTGGACGCGTGCCGCCGCCTCGAGGTAACCCCACAGGGACTCCTCAAGGTAGGCGTCGTCCGAGGGGTCCTCGTTGAGATAGCGCAACCTCGCGCGCAGGCGAAGCCAGTCCGCTGGGCGAAAGCCCACGGAAAACCAGGCTCCAATGTCCTGTCGGAAGCGGTCTCCAAACACAAAAACGCGCGCCTTGGTGGCAGGGTCTGTCACTGTGCGGTTGTCGTCCACGAGGCGGTGCTGATACTTGGCGCTAAGCGTCCAGGAGCGGTGCGGCAGAAAGCGGAGCACGACCCCAACGAGCAGGCGCTCGCCCGAGCAGGGGACTGGCTCGCTGTCCAGGGTCTCGTAGGGGACCTCGAAGCAGGCGCCCCGGCCCGAGTGGCGCAGGTCCCGGTCCTGGTACTCGAAGTATGCCCCCGGTCGGAACCAGCGCGCGACCTTGTAGTCCGCTCGGGCTTGAAGGCGCATCTTCCAGGGGCCATCAAGCCCGGTGGCCCAGGTCCACACGTCGACCAGGCCGCGCAGGGACAGGTCGCGCAGGCGGCCCGTGTATTTCAGGCGCGCGCCGGCCTCGTCGCGGGCGCGCAGGCCGTCGTATTCGTCGGGCGCCGATGGGGGTCGGGCGTAGGGGTTCGCGTAGTCCAGACCGTAGTAGCGGGCCAGGCCCTCGATTTCGTGGTCGCCCAAGGTCAGGGTGGCCCGCAACAGCCCTGCGTACCCTCCCTCTGCGGGCTGGGAATCGAAGGAGCGCGCGATCTCGGCACCGAGGTCCCACGGCCCGACCCCGTACGAGGCGTCCACGCCCACGGCCCCGAACGGGCCGGCATAGGGGGTGCGCGCCCACTCCTGAAAGTCGAGCGAGATGCCGCGCACAAGCCAGCGGACCCCGGCCCCATAGCCCGTCACGCCCACGTGGGTCCGCGTATCGAAGAAGTACGACAGGTTCCCGCCGGCGGTCCACTGGGCGTACATATCCGGCAGGGTCTGGTACTTAAAACGCGTGGTCGGGGCGAGGGGGTCTCCGCGCCAGCGCAGGACCGGAGGGGCCGAGCAGGCCGGGTCCTCGTCGTCCGTGGGGTCGGGGCACTGGTCGCGGTCGTACATCTCGTACTGATAGACCCCGTGCGTCTGGTACGAGGCGAAGGCGTCGGCCATCAGGAAGCCCGAGCCCAGGCGCACCTCCTTGACCCCTACGGCAAGACCCCGGAAGCGGTCCGTCCAGCGGAAGTCCGGGGTCTCGTAGGCGTATCTCGCGTCCTCGGTGCAGGGGCTCGGGAGGTCCCAGGCGGACTCGCGGCACGAGATCGCAGGGTCGTAAGTGACAGCGATGAGGTCGTCGGGCCTCGCCCCGTGCGGCTGGGCGAGCCCGGTGTTGTCGAGGGTCAGGCGCTGGCCGAACCCGATCCGGAAGGTGCCGGCAACCACCCGGATGCGGTCTGAATCCCATTGGGCGAAATATTTTGGAAGATAAAACTTTGCCGCAGGTGGGTCCGCGACGAGGGCCTGGCGGGTCTCGTCAAACTGGACGTTGGACACACGGTTGCGCAAGACGACGCCGGCCAGACCGGCCTCGAGGTCACGCAGGGTGGTGAGGCGCGCTCGCAGGAGCAGGGGCGGCATGGCCTCGTCCCCCGCGACAAAGGCCGTGGCCGTGCGGAAGTGACCGTGTGTGTCCCACAGGGGCGGTGACGGCGGGCGGACCACCACGAAGGGGCGTAGGGCCCGGACCTTTTCCTCCGCGATGACCCGGGCCGCGAGGAGGTCCTCCAGGGAGCGGAGGGCCTGGACCTCCTCGCGGTAGGCGAGGATCGCGTCCACATCCGCGTAGGTCAGGTTCGGAAGGCTGTACAGGACGTCCCTCCCCGCTGTGTTGAGGTCCACCGGGTCATGCAGGATTTCCAAGAGGGCCTGATAGGTGTCCTCGTCCATTTCGCCGCTGTGGAGAAGTTCCAGAAGGTCGTCCTCGTCCGAGATCGAAATGAACAGCCCGTAGTCCTCGGCCAAGGCCCCGCGCGACAGCAGAAACACAGCGGCCCATACGACGAGGGCCCGCGCGCGCCTAGCGGCCACAGGGCACCTCCGAGCACACCCCCCAAAGCCCCCGCCGGGCCTGGATGGCCTGGTCCTGTAAGGCCAAAAACTCGGCCTCGCGCGAGGCCCCGGCCGGCGGCAGGACATAGACACAGGCGTACCCCTCCCGAACGAGGAGGGTGTTGACCTCCTGGCCATCCACCGAGACATAGGCGAGGAGGCGGCCATACCGGTCTCGGCACTCCACCTCGTCGTAGGCGAGCGAGACCTCCCGGCCCTCGACCACCGAGGCGTTGAAATCAAGGGCCTCCTTGGCGTAGCAGGCATCGGGCATCTCCGGGCTGTCCGCCAGGAGGTAGCGCACTTTGTCGCCGGTCTCGATCGCGATGCTGTCCCCATCCAGGACCTGGGTGACCACGGCGCGCGTTGGGCCGCAGGGCGAGGGTCCGGGGCCAGAGTCCCCTCCGCAGGCGAGGAGAAAGACCGCGAGGATTGCGCAGGCTGCCTTCATGCCGTGCACCTACGGGCACGTGGGATTCGCCGCGCCGGGCGTCCCGAGGTCCCCGGCCCCATACGGCGTCGTCGCAAAGCACCAGTTCGCCAAATCGTCGTTGTGGCCAGGGTCCAGGCGCCCAGAGTCCAGGGCGATGGACGTGCCGGGCTTGACCCATGGCGTCTCGTAGGTGACCTCATCGAGGACCTGCCCCCCGACGGCCAGGACCAGTTGGTTCGTGCCCGTGTCGGTCAGCCCGAACGGCAAGGCCCCCGCCGCGGCCTCGATGCCCCCGTTCACGGCGGGGTCGGTCTTCCGAACGAATACGAGGAAGGACCCCGCAGACGCCTCGCGGCACGTCCCAGCCGGGATGACCTCCTTGAGCGCGTCCACGGTCTTGCCCAGCCCAAGCCCGTTCACATCCACGTCCGCGAGGACCGCGACCTCGACCCACTCTCCGCTCGTGTACGAGACCGCCTTGGGCTTGGCGAGGAACTCGCTGATCACCAGGTCCCCCAAGGCCGGGACCCGCAGGGGCCTCACCGTTGTGCCGTCCCAGCAGGACCCGGCTGGGATGTTCCCGAGGCACGCCTCGTTGGGGCCGCCAGGGGACCCTTTGTTCGAGGGATCGTACTCCGTCGTGGCCGCGCACCACGCGCCTGGGTCGTCGTTTCGAGCGGCATCGGGCGACCTGGAGCCATCGAGCGACCACGAGGCCGCGCCAGGGGCCGGGGGATACACCACCTCGTCCACCAGGACATCCCCGCAGAAGATGGCGAGTCGCCCACCCCCCGAGTTGGGCATGGCCCCGAGCGCGGAGGCGTAGGGGTAGTCCACATAGGCCGGGGCCGCGGCAGGCATGGCGCTGCCGAAGACGAAATACGACCCGGCGGGAAGCGCCATCGCTCCCAGGACCATCCGTTTCTCGTTGCTCCCGTCGGGCTTGCTCAAGGAGATGCTCACCCCGGCCAGGTCCAAATCGCGCCCGCCCGCGTTGAAGACCTCGAACCACTCGCGGCCCTCATCCGAGTCTGCCGGGTCCGCCATGACCTCCGTGATGACCAGATCCCCAGGTTGCAAGTCCGCCTCGCAAGGCGGAGTCGTGTTTCCGCCCGAGGTGGGCCTCCCCGAACAGGCCGAGAGCGTGGCCAAAAGCGCCACACCCACGCACCTCCCCGCTTTCATCGCGCCCCTCCTTGCGCGCTCGTTCCCCGAGCGCCCCGCACCTGCTCCGGCCTCGTCACGACGACCTCGACCTCTTCCCGGTCCTTGCGCCGTGGGTCACGGTACAGCCGGACCTCGCCCTCGACGCGCACGTACTCGCCCTCGTGCTCCTCGATGCGGGACTTCTCGAGGACATCGAAATCGAAGAAGACGACCGGAAAATCCTCGCCCTTGCGCCGCGCAAGCCACGCGATCGCGACCCGGTCCTTGCGCGCCACGCGCGCGACCGACCCCACGACCACGGCTTGCCGTCCAACGAGCGAGCGCAATCGCTCGAGCGCGTTCCACCGGGTCAGGATGACGAAGTCCTCGCGGCCTTGGGCCTCCATCTCCACCTCGCGGAGGAAATCCGCCCTCGCCTTCCACCAGGCCAGGCGTTCCTCGTAGTCGAGATAGTGCCGTTTGCGGGGGTCCCAGATGCCGCGCCGCGCTTCCCTGGCCTCCTCCTGCGCGCGAACGAATTCGTCGTGGAAACGTCTTGAATAGCCATATTTTGTGAAATATGGGCTCATGCCGGCTCGCACTGCTTCGATGTTGTAGTTCACCCACTTCCCGTTCTTCAGGGCAAAGACGTAGGCAAGGAAACGCCCGTAGTAGCCACGGACCTCCTCGGGGTGGTCGCGTTCGAGCCGCACTGTCTCGATGCCCCGGAAGAACTCCTCTGCGAAGGCCTTGGCCTCCTCTCCGAGTGGAGTCGGGAACTTGACCGGACGAGGCGAATCCCCGCGCTTATCGCGCGCGTACTTCTCGAAATCGCTCTCCGCGGCCCGCAGGTCGTCCTCGTTCTTGAAGGTCTCCTCCGCGTCAATCCCGATCAAGCGCAGCGTCTTCGGCAGCCCCACGACCCGCAAGGTGTCCCCATCGAGCACGGCCTTGCGCGCGAGGCGGAACTCGCCCAAGACCAGGCCAGGGACATCCGCGGCAAAAGACGCCCCACTGGCCTCGACCGCCGCGCGTGACCTGCGCGAGCGGGCCTCTGCCTCCTGGCCTTGTTCCCTGGGCCACACTGCCCACAGGGCCACGACCATTGCGCCAGCGAGCGCGGGCCAGCCCACCGCGCTCATTCGCCGGATGCGCCGCATTCCCGATTCCTCCCCCCTGGGGTCCCTGGATATCCCCGCTCCGGTTCCCCCGCGTCCACGCACCACAAGGACTCTCTGTCGTTTTCTTGGGCGCCCGGCCGCACACGCCCGTCCAGAGACCACGTCCCCTTACCCGGCAGGTCCCGGTACACCACCTGGTCCACCAGGCGACCGCATGCCCGGACCTCGAGGACCGCCGCGTCGTACAGGCCGCTCGAGAGGTCCCACTGGTCCGAGAAGTCGAAGCGAGGGTACGGAGGAAGCGACCCGGTCATGACCTCGGCCTTGGCGTCCCGCCCGTCCGCCTCCTCCGAGGAGGTCTCCCAAAACGACAACAAACCGAGCAGCGCGCAACGGCCCGGCTCCACCGCGAGCGTGCGGTCACGCACCAGGACCTGACGCCCGCCACTCCCGTCCAGATGGCTGAAGCCGATGACCACCCCTGCGAGGGGCAGACGGCTCGCGCTCGCGTTGCACACCTCGACCCACTGGCCGAGCGTGTCCGACCTGTCGTCTTGCTTCCCCCGGATTTCCGTGACCACAAGGTCTTGGGGTTGCACGGGCGACACGCACGCGACCGGCGGACGCTCGCACGCGACCCAACAACCCGCCGCGATGGCACCCACCGCCCACGCGAGCACGAGAGAAGCCGTTGGACTCCCCCGGAGCATAGGGGGGATGATACCGAAATTAATCAGCGGCCCAACGCCCTGGCCGGCCCCGCCGCCGCCCCTGCACCAGGGTGCGCACCGGTGGGTTGAAGTAGCCGAAGCGAAGGCCTGGGACAGCCTCCCGGAGGCGACGCATGGTCTCGACAAGCCCGAGCAACAAAGGCTCACCTCCCTGCCCCGCGAGCCCAAAAGGATGTTCACGGCAGGCCTCGTGAGCCAGCGAGAGGTACACCTCCGGAGCGATGTTCAGGTTACGCATCTGGACGAGGTCCGCACGCATGGCCCGCAAGGCCGCGATGGTGGCCTCGACGTCCTCTGGCTGGTCCGTCACCCCTGGAAACACCAGGAGATTCACGCTCACGAATCCCCCGGACTCGCGCACCGCTTGGCCCGAGGCGATCACCTCCCGGACAGAGTAGCCGCGGGGCCGAAAGTATGCCTCGTACAGCGCGGGCCGGAAGGAGTTCGCCGACAGCCGGATCGAGTCGAGCCCGGCCTCGCACAGGGCAGCGACCCTCTCGGGCATGCTCCCGTTCGTGTTCAGGTGGATGGTGCCGCGGTCCGTGCGGCGCCGGATCTCTCGGATGGCCTCGCGCAACACCTCGAACTCGGTCAGGGGCTCGCCCTCGCACCCTTGACCGAACGAGACCACGGGACGCGCCACTCGCCCGATGTGGATCAAGGCGACCTCCGCGACCTCGTCGGGGGTCGGCGTGAAGGCGATGCGCTCATGCGAGGCCGGGACCCCGCCCGGAGGCTGCTGGGAGAGGCACCCCGCGCATGTCGCGTTGCAGGTCCGCGAGGTCGGAAGCGGGCACTCCTCGCGCCCGAGGAAGAAGTTTTGGGCCGCCCGGCAGCCATAGACCAGCGCGCAGTGCCGCAGGTGCGCGATGAGCCGATTCCGAGGGTACGCACGGACCAGCGCCCGCGCACGCCGCCCGATCTCGCGCACATCGAAGCGCCTCGGGTCCTGGCGGCGCGAGCGGTCCACCCGGACCGTGGTCGTCCACAGGCGTCCCCTCGCATACCCCAACGGCGCGTAGGCGAAGAGCGGGAGCGGCTGAGCGCCTTCTTCCGGGGCCATGGCCGGATGGCAAAGCCTCAAGTACCCTGGTGCCGCGAAGGCCGCGACAGCCTGGCCGCCCCCAAAGACCTCGGGGCCGCCCGTCTCGGGGTTCAGGCCCACGGCCCTGCGGCCTGGCAGCACGAAGAGGTCGCTGCCAGGGGGAAGGGGCATCAGTTCGTCCGGCCGTGGCGCCCGGATCAAGGCCCCGTCGTGGACCGCCATGCGATAGAAGGGGTGGTCCACGACGTCATTCCGACCTTCCGGGACATACAAGAGCCGAGGGATGTCCGCCAAATCGCCCCTCATCGAGGCACTCCCTGGGTCAACCAATACAGCAAGATCCCCGCTGCCACCCCGACGTTGAGCGACTCGAACCCGCCGGACCCCGGCACCGTGACCAAGAGGTCGCACGACTCGCGGACCAGGCGGCGCGGCCCCCGGTGCTCGGATCCCAGGACCAGCACGCATGGGCCCCCACGCGGGACCTGGGACGGGTCCATCCCCCCATGGGCGACGGAGCCTACGACCCGCACGCCCTGCTCCCGCCACGCCTTGAGAGTCCTCGCCAAATTCGTCACTTGCGCCACGGGGACCCTGGCCGCGGCCCCGGCGGAGGCCCGGACCGCCGCTGGCGTCACCGGGACCGAGCGGTCCTTGGGCAGGATGACGCCCCGGACCCCAAAGAAGGCCGACGTCCTCAGGACTGACCCCAGGTTCTGGGGGTCCTGCACGCAGTCGAGGGCGACGCCGAGCCCCGGGGGCTCTGCGAGGATGGTGCGCAGGACATCCTGCTCGTCCGCGTAGCGATACGGGGCCACACGGGCCGCGACCCCCTGGAAGGCCCGTCCTCGGACCAGGTCGCGGAGCGCCGCAGCCGGGAGCACGCGCACCTCGACCCCGCGGGCCCTCGCCTCGCTCGCAATCGCCCTCGCCTCGCGGGTCCCCGGGGCCTCCATAAGGACCTCGATCACGTCCCCTGGCGAGGAGCGAAGCCACTCGCCGACCGCGTGCGCACCGGTCACCAGGTTCGATGACCCGCGCGCCATGACTCCACGACCCATTTGCGCTCGCCCTTCAATCTTCGGCGAGGACCCCTTCGAGGGCCGCGACCGGGTCTTTCGCCGCTGTTACAATGCGCCCGACCACCAAGAGGTCGGCCCCGTCCTGGAAGGCCTGCCGCGGTGTCCCAATCCTGGCTTGGTCCCCCGCTGCATCGCCCCGGCCGCGAAGCCCAGGCACTACCAGAAAAAAGTCCGGCCCCACCACCTTGCGGACCGCGGCAACCTCCTGCGCGGACAACACCACCCCGTCCGCCCCACAGCGTCGTGCCAGAGCGGTCAAACGCGCCACGACCGCTCGGGGCGCCTCATCGGGCCACACCGCGGAAAACCCCTCCCCCCCGAGCGAGGTCAGGACCGTCACGGCCACCACGCGCATCCCAGGCCCGCGTGCCCGCGCCGCGGCCTCGATCATGGCCGCCCCACCGCTGGCGTGGACCGTGACGATTTCGGCTCCCATCTGGGCCGCCGAGACCACGGCACCTGCCACCTGGGCCGGGGTGTCATGGAGTTTCAGGTCCAGGAACACCCGACGACCCGAAGACCTCACCACCTCGACCGCTTCGCGACCCCACCTGGTGAACAGGGTGAGCCCGACCTTGAACCACCCGACGCGGGAAGCCAAAAGCCGGACCAGGTTGCGCGCCTCCTCGATATCCGCGGTGTCTAGCGCGATGCAGAGAGACTCGGGAGGCAGAATCCCTCCCGGCCCACGACCCGTCGTTTGCGGCTTCACTTCCACAGGGGCCGCATCTTGCGCAAGGTGATGGACACGACCTCGTTGAGCTCGCGGTGGGCATCGAGGGGTTCCACGAGGAACACCTCCAGCCCCTCGTCCCCGTCGTCTGGACCGAACACGCGCAGGAGTTCCTCGAGAAACAGGTCCATCCGCGGTCGGGCGGGGATCGCAGTCATTGGGGAGCCGGGGAGGGACGCGATGAAGGAGGGGGCCCGCAGTTTTCGCAAGGACTCCGCGAGGACCCATGATGCCTCACGCGCCCTCGCCGCATTGAACTCGGCCCGCCTCCCGAGCCCCAAGAGACAGACCCGGTTCACCGGCAGCCGCCCGTACCCTGGGAACAGCACGGACTCTCGAAAACGACCCGTCACGCTGCCTGAGGCGATCAGGCGAGACAGGCGACCGCACAGCCGCCAGTCCGCGAGACCCGCGAGCCCCCGCGGGGGACGGTCCTCCTCGAACACCGTGAGCGCGAGCGTGTCCGCGCGGACCTGGTCCATCTGATGGAGGTCTGGCTTGAGAAACTGGATTTTCACGGTCTCGCCCTACCCCTGGGCGCCCTCGTCCGTCCCCTCGGACCTCAATAGCGAGGCAATCTTGTCGAGTACCCCGTTCACGAACGCGCTCGAGTCCTCGCTCCCGTAGCGCTTGCCCAACTCGATGGCCTCGTTGAGGACTACCTTGACCGGGGTCTCCGGGACGGCCATCAACTCGTAGGTGGCCAGGCGAAGGATGTTGCGGTCCACCATGGCCATGCGGTCAATCCGCCAGTTGAGCGAGGCCCTCCGGATTAACTGGTCCACCTCCTCCAGATGCTCGATCACCCCGCTCGCGAGCCGGTCTGCAAACTCTCGCATCGCCAACTCCTCGGTGCGGTCCTCCCAGTACAGGCCCGGATCGAAGGTACCGCTGGCGCGGTGGAACTCCCACATGTAAAGAAGCTGCAACGCGCACTCACGCGCGCGACGCCTGGTACCCATGGGTCAGCCCTGCATCTCCTTCAGAAGGTTCGCCATCTCGATGGCGCTCAAGGCCGCGTGCCACCCCTTGTTGCCCGACTTCGTCCCTGCGCGCTCGATGGCTTGCTCCAGCGTATCGGTGGTCAAGACGCCAAAGGCAATGGGGACTCCGGTCTCGAGGCTCGCAAGCGCGATTCCCTTGCTGGTCTCTGCGGCCACGTAATCGAAGTGAGGCGTGGCACCCCGGACCACGCATCCCAGGCAGATCACGGCGTGATAGTGCCCTGACGCCGCAACCTTCTTGGCCACGAGCGGCATCTCGAACGCCCCCGGGACGCGGAAGACCTCGATCCCGTCCTCGTCCGCGCCGTGCCGACGCAAGGCGTCGAGCGCACCCTCCAGAAGACGATCCGTGATGAAGTGGTTGAAGCGGCTGACCACCACCGCGAACTTGAGGCCGCTCGCATTCAGGTTTCCCTCGATGGTGCGGGCCATCCCTGCCTCCTGCCCGGGCGCGTCGCGCCGGGCCACTTCAAGACGAGTCTCAAGATAGCGCACGGCGCCGGGAAAGACAATCGCAAAGGCCGTGTTTTTGGCACGCTGACTGGGCTGCGGCGATAATGGTGTGGGCGGTCCCTCTGGGTGACGGGTTCATGGGCCCCTGGGACATCGTTGTGGTCGCGGGAGTGCTTCTCGCGACAGCTGGCGTCTTCCTGCTCCTGGTGCGTCTCGTCCGGATTCGCGCGGACCGGAGAGAGGGCGGGGCGGTGCAGGCCAAGGTGGGCCGGCTTCTCTCGAAGGGTCACCACGGCCAGGCCGCTGCGGCGCTCATCGCGGCGGGGCGGCTCAAGGAGGCCCACGACCTCCTCGTATCCGCCGGAGACTTCAAGGGGGCGGCCCGGGTCGCCCTGCGAATGCAGGAGCCCCTGCGCGCCGGGGAGCTGTTCGAGCGGGCAGGCGACTTCGAGGCCGCGGCCCTAGCATTCCTGAAGATCCCGGACTTCCGTCGGGCGGCGGAGTGCTACGCGCGCGCGGGGAACCACGAGAAGGCCTCGGAGATCTATGTCCAGATCGGGGACCTGTGGGCCGCAGCGGAGGAGATGGTGGCGATGGGTCGCCGCAGGCAGGCCGCGGCCGTGCACCGGCAACTGGGCAACGACATCCTCGCAGACCGGTTGACCGGCGAGGCCCTACGCGAGGAGGGAGACCTCGCGGGGGCGGCGCAGGCCTTCCTCCAGGCGGGTGATTTCGAGGCCGCTGGCGAGTGCTTCGAACGGGCCGGGGCCTTCCGGGAGGCGGCAGATGCCTTTCACAAGGCCGGCAGGCTCGACCTGGCCGCGCAGGTCCTGGAGCGCAGTGGTGCGGCTTCCGAGGCGGCGGCCCTGTACGAGGAGGCCGGGGACCACGCCGCCGCCGCCCGCCTGTACCAGAAGGTCCGGGACCCGAACGGCGAGATCCAGGCCCTGGTCGCAGCCGGGGAGTACCTCGCAGCCGGGCATCTCGCGTATAAACTCGGTCTCAAAGAGCAGGCTGAAGAGATCCTGAAACTCGCGGCCCCCGCGGACCGAGGCTACGCGAGGGCCTGCCTCTTGCTCGGGCGAATCATGGAAGAGCAGGGGAGGATAGAGGAGGGGCTCAAATATTACGCCTTGTTTGTGGAGCGGGCCGAGCCAACCCCGAAGACACGCCAGGCCTTTGAGTACCTTGCAGGGCTTTTCGAGCGGCACAGGGTGCCGGATGTGGCGATTCGTTGCCTGCGGAAACTGGACCAGGCGGGTCTTCTTCAGGCAGGGCAACGCGAGACCCTGCGCCGCCTCGCGGACCAGATGGCCGGCCCTGGGCTCGTCGCGAGCGGCGAGGCGGCCACGGGCTCGCCAGGCCAGGCCCCTGCAGATCCGCGAATCGGGGTCCCTCCCCAGTTGTCGGACCGCTATTCGGTCCTGTCGAGGCTCGGGGAGGGGGGGACCTCCGTGGTGTTCCTGGCGCACGACCGCCTCCTGCGACGCAACGTGGTCCTGAAGGTCTTGTCGAACCCGAGCCTCCCTGGCGACCTCGCCGAGGAGTACTTCATGCGAGAGGCCCAGATCGTGGCCGGGATGTCCCACCCGAACATCGTGACGATCTTCGATGTGGGGAACGCGGCGGGGAGGATGTACATCGTGATGGAGTACATTGAGGGCCGCTCACTGGACCGGGTCCTCGACGCCCGCTCTGGCCAGGGGCTCCCCCTGCCCGATGTCGTGAGGATCGCCTCGCAACTGGCCGATGCCCTCGCGTACGCCCATGCGCGCAAAGTGATCCACCGGGACCTCAAGCCCGGAAACGTCATGATCCTCCCCGATGGCCAGGTCAAGTTGATGGACTTCGGGATGGCGAAGGCCTTGGAGGTCCACCGGGACCGCTCGCTCTACATCTGCGGGACCCCTGACTACATGTCCCCGGAGCAGGAGGCGGGCGAGGACTTGACCCCGGCCACGGACATCTACTCGTTCGGGCTCGTCATCTTGGAGGCGCTGCTGGGCAGCCTCCCAACGGCCATGACCGCGGCGGCAGCCCGGGAGAAGCGTCTCCAGGCCCTCGACCGCGCGCGCCTGCCAGACGGCGTACGAGCGGTTATTCGCTCGTGTCTCGCGCTGAACCCATCGGAGCGACCCGCGTCAGCGCGCATGGTGGCCGAGGCCCTGGCGCGCGCCGCCGGGTCCCGGTCCTGACCGCGTCGTTCAAGGAAGCGAGGGCAGTTGCTCGTCCTTGAACTCGAGGGTCTTCGAGAAGGGACCGAGTTTCCCGCGGATGCCGATGACGCCCGGCTTGGTGCGCTCGATGGCCACGATGGAGGCGGAACCCCGCCGGATGCCCGTGAGACCGGTGAAGGCGCCCTTCTGGAGCGTCCCCGAGATCGTCTTGTCGAAGGAGACGGTGTTCTCGGCGTCAAACTGCCGCGAGAACGCGTTCTTCAGTTGGATCACGAGCGCGCCGCTCCCCGGGTCGTAAGTGAAATCCGCGACGTTCTCCGGCACGAGCCGGTCGGGAAGGTCCATCTCGCGGAAGAGTTTCTTCAGGTCCGCTACCGGGTCCTTCTGAGGTGCGGCTGGCTGGCCGGGCCTCGGGGCCTCTCGGGCGGACACGGCCTTGGTCTGGGCCGCGAAGCCGCCCGCAGCCTTCAACGATTCCTTCTTCTTGTCCTTGGGGGCCTCGACCGGCTCCTTTTCGAGCGCCTTCCTGGCTTTCTGGTCCTGGACGGTCTTGGCGGGTTCCTTCTCGATGTACATGGGGATGTCCCTCCGTGAAGTCCGAGACTAACTGTAGCAGATCGGCAGGGCAGCGTCAACGCGGGTGCGCAAGCAGGTCGGGATGCTCCGAGATCAGGTGGTCGATCCGACGCACGAGGTCCTCCATCTGGGCCCGAGTCCCGACCGTGATCCGGACGTACCCCTCGAACCCCTGGATGTGGCTGCGGTCCCTGACAAAGACCCCTACGGTCTCGAGCGCGCGGACGAGGGCGTGCGGGTCCTTGACCCGAACCAGGGCGAAGTTGGCCCTGGTCATCCTGGCCTCGGCCCCGCGCTTGCGAAGCGCCTCGACGAGCGCCTCTCCGGCGAGGCGGACCTCCGAGACGTACGCCTCGCGATGGCGGTCGTCCTCGAGGGCCGCGATGGCTGCCACCTGGCCGATGGCATTGACGCTTTTCGGGTTGTGCAGCCTGCGGAGTTCGCGCATCATGCCCTGGCCGGCCAGGAGATACCCGACCCGCAGGCTCGCGATGGAAAAGCACTTGCTGAAGGTGCGCGTGACCACCAGGTTATCGAGCACGCGCACGAGGGGGGCGCAGGTCTCGCCACAGAACTCGTGATAGGCCTCGTCCACCAGGACCACCATGGACGGGTACGCGCGACAGATGCGAGCCACGTCCTCCGCGGGGGTGACCACCCCGGTTGGGTTGTTCGGGCTCGCGAGGTAGAGGAGCCGGGTGCTCGGGGAGAGCCGCTCCAGGAGGGCCGCGGTGGGGACCGAGAAGGGGTCCGGGGCCCGCACCTCCACGGGCGTGGCCCCACAGGCGCGCGCAAATACCAGAAAGTGACCATAGGTCGGCGAGGCGACGAGCGCCTCGTCTCCTGGGTCCAGGAAGGTTCGGCAGACGAGGTCCAACGCCGCGTCCGAGCCGCTGGTGACCAGGATGTCCTCAGCCGGGACACCGGTATAGCGTTGAAGTGCTCGCCGGAGGCCCTCCGCGGTCAGGTCCGGGTACCAGTTCAGATGGTGAGCCCCCTCCAAAAACTCCCGGATCGCCTGAAGGACGCGAGGCGACGGGGGCACCGTGGACTCGTTCCAGTCAAGCTTGAGGGGCGGCCAGCAGGGGTCTGCCCCCTTCATCTTCTGGAGGGAGGAGACCGCATCGTACGGAGCGAGACCCGCGACGAGCCGCGACGGCCTGGGGCCGCGAACCGGAATCTCGAGTCGTTCCGAGCGTCGCGCCAAGGTCCCTCCCGTCCCCAAAGACTGCAAGTCCCTGTGGACTCGATGTCGCGCATCTTTGCAACGTCCGTGCCTTTTCCCCCGCGCACGGGGGAGTGCGCGTGAAAGTATGCCAAGAAAAATGATTAGTTGCATGTCGTCCGGTCCTGGTCATCGTCCTCGCTTCCGTCCGAGAGTCCTCGGGCCACCCGCAGGGAGAGCCCGACTCATTCCCACCCGTGTGGACAAACGTTGCTCCACCTGCGGCACAGCGACCCCACTGGGCGGCCGCTGGTCGCTCCCGCTCCTTCTTTCATCCGTGATTCCGATGGGTTGGATGTCTCTTTGCCGCCCCAAGGCGCCAGGCCGTACGATCCGGGATGGTGAGATGGCTCCCGAAGGAGGGGAGGTCGCGATGCGACAGGCGTTTCACATGGCCCGCCCGTCCCTGCCAAGGATGCGGGCTCTTGGGGGCAAGCGCTGGACGGGAGTGGGCGTGTTCGTGGCCCTGACAGTCCTGCCAGCCTGGCTTCTGGGAAGCGACCGGAAGGTCAACCGGATCAACAAGATCACAGTGGAGGAAGGGGCGGAGGAGACCGTGGTTCGCGTGTTTGCGAGCGAGACCCCCACCTTCACGGTCTTCAAACTGGATGACCCGGTGCGGCTGTTCGTGGACGTGTCCCTCGGGGACACGAGCGCGGTCGCGGACCCCATCGTGGTGGACAACGGGGTGATTGACCAAATTGGGACGCTTCAGTTTAGGACAGGGGGGATCCCGGTGGGCCGGATCATCATTGGACTGCGCGAAGAGACCCCGTACGACGTGAGGGCGGAGGGCCAGCAAATCGTCATTCGACTGGACGCTCGCGGAAGGAGACCCACCTCGGTGCAGGCCAGTGCAATACGTGAGGAGCTGGAGGCCATCCGGGGGCAACTGGAACGCGAGCGGAAACTGCTCGCGGAGATTCAGGCGATGAGGGCCAGGGAGGAGGCCCTGCGAACCCGCGAGGAGGAGACTCGGCGCGAGGCCGAGCGGCTGCGCCAGGAGGCCCAGGCCTTGAAGGAGCAGAGCGAGGCGGAGGCCCGGAGGGCCCAGGAGGCGGCACGGGCGGAGCAGGAGCGGTTGCAGGGCCTGCGGGCGTCCGCCGAGGAGGTCGAGCGCCAACGCAAGGCACTCGAACAGGCGCGGGCGCAGGAAGCGGAGCGGCTGGCCCTGTTGCAGCGGGAGAAGGAGATCGCGGCACGCGAACGAGAGGCCCTGGCCGCGGCTGCCCAGGCGGAGCGCGAGAAGGCCGAGGCGATGAGGGTCGCTGCGGAGAAGGCGCTCGAGCGGCGGCGCGCCGAGGAGGAGGCGGCACAGAAGGCCGAGGCGAATCGCAAGGCTGCGGAGGCAGCGCTTGCGGCCGAGCAGAAACGGCTCGAGGCAGTCCGGGCCGCGCGGGAGGCGGAGGAGGCGCATCGGGCAGCCCAGGCGGCCATGGCCGCAGAGGAGGAGAGGCGGCTCGCCCAAGCCCGCGAGGCGCGTAAGCGCGAGGAGGCCCTCCTCGCACAGTTGAGCGAGGCGCGGGCCCGCGAGATGGAGGCGGAGCGGCGAGCGAAGCAAAACGCCGCGCTCACCGCGGCCCTCGCCGAGTCGCGGGAGCGGGTGGCGCAACTCGAGCGGGCCCTTCAGGCCGAGCGTGAGCGAGCCGCAGCCGAAGCGAGGCATCGGGACGAGGCGTACCAGGCCGCGGTGGCCGCGGCGAAGGCGAGGGAGGAGGAACTCGCGCGAGTGCGGGCGCAGGCCGCGGCACTGGAGGAAGGCGTCAAGACCCTCCAAGCGGAGCGTGACCGGGCCGCAAGGGAGGCGGAGGCCGCGAGGGCGGAACTGGCGAGGGTGCAGGCGCTTGCGGAGCAGGCCGCGGCAGAGGTGGCCCGCAAGGAGGAGGCGCGGCGGGCCGCGACGGCGTTGAGCGAGCAGATCGCAGCGGAGCGGCAGGCGGCGCGGCAGGAGCTCGAAGCGCTCGCCAGAACGGCAGCGCAGCGCAGAGCCGAGATCGAACGGCTCGAACGGGAACTGGCCGGGGTGAGTGACCGGCGCGAGCGGGAGGCAGCCGGGCTCAAGGATATCGAGGCTCGGCGGGCTGCCGCAGAGTCCAGTTATCTTCAGACGATGCAGAGGCTCGCGGCGGAGGAGGCACGGCTTCAGGCTCTCCAGAAAGAGCGCGCCGGAGTCGAGGAGTCGCTGCGGGCAATGCGAGCCGAGGTGGAGGCCCTAGCAGCCCGTCGTCAGGCCATCGAGACGGACGAGGCGCGTCGTCTGCGCGAGCGCCTCGAGGCGCGCGAGGCCGAGATTGCGGCCCTGAAGAGCGAGGTGGAGGCGGCGAGGTCCGAGGCAAGCGAGCGCGCGATCCGGCGCGAACAGGAGCTGTCCGAGCGCATCCGGGTCGGCGAGCAGGCCATCGCGAAGATGCGCCTTGAATACGAGGCGATGCTCGCCCAGGCAAGGGCTGAAGGGCAGAGAAAGGACGAGACGATCCGCAGCCTCAACGAGCAGATGGAGAGGGTTCGGGCCGAGGTCGAGCAGGCGCGCAAGGCCGTGGCGGAGCGGGAGGACGAGGTCGCTCGGCTTCAGAAGGCGCTTGAGGCCGCCGAGCGCCGTGGGGGGGCCGAGGTCGAGACCCTGAGAAGGGAACTCGCGCTGGCCCAGAACAGGACCGAGGAGGTCCGACAGGACCTGGCGCGCAGGCTCCGGGAAGCCGACGAACTCGCGCGGAGGCGGGCCGAGGAGGTCGAGAGGCTCAAGGCCCAGGTAGAGCGCCTGAAGGCCGAACGAGCCTCCGAGGAATCGAGGGTTGTCGCGGACCTTCGCGCAAGGCTCGATGCCCGCGAGATGGAGATCGAGGCCCTGAAGAGAGCCTATGAGGCGGCACGCCGCAAGGCTCGCGAGTCGAAGGAGGCGAGCGCCCGTGCCGACCGGTTGCGCGAGGCCCTCGCTCGACAGGAGGCGGACATCGCCCGTCTGAAGAAGGAGTACGAGGCGAGGCTGGCCGAGCAGAGGGCGCGGCTCGCCGAGCGGGACAGGCAGGTCGAGGCATTGAGCGCGCAGGTGCGGACACTGAAGGCGGGCGAGGCGCAGAGGGAGTCCGCGGAGGTGGCGAGGCTGCGGGGGCTCGTGGCCGAGAAGGACGCCCAGGTGAAGGCACTGGAGGCCCGGGTACGCGAGGCCGGCAACCAGGGGACGGCGGAGGCGAGGCGGGCGCGAGCCGAACTGGAGGGGGCGCAGAAGGCATTGAAATCCTTGCAGGCTGACCTGGAGGCGGCCCAGGCGCGGGAGCGGGAGGCGGCGCGGCGGGAGAAGGAGGCCGCGGAGCAGGTGGCGCGCTTGAGCGCGGAACTCGAGGAGCGCAATCGCGAGATCCAGCGGTTGCGCACGGAGCGGGACCGGCAGGTCGAGGCGTTGAGCGCGCAGGTGCGGACACTGAAGGCGGGCGAGGCGCAGAGGGAGTCCGCGGAGGTGGCGAGGCTGCGGGGGCTCGTGGCCGAGAAGGACGCCCAGGTGAAGGCACTGGAGGCCCGGGTACGCGAGGCCGGCAACCAGGGGACGGCGGAGGCGAGGCGGGCGCGAGCCGAACTGGAGGGGGCGCAGAAGGCATTGAAATCCTTGCAGGCTGACCTGGAGGCGGCCCAGGCGCGGGAGCGGGAGGCGGCGCGGCGGGAGAAGGAGGCCGCGGAGCGGGTGGCGCGGTTGAGCGCGGAGCTCGAGGAGCGCGATCGCGAGATCCAGCGGTTGCGCACGGAGCGGGACCGGCAGGTGGCGGACCTCCAGGCCCAGGTCGTGGCTGCGCGGGAGGGAGCGAACGAACAGGTCGCCCGAGAAATCGCCAGGCTGCGGGCGGACATCGCGGACAAGGACGCGAAGTTGCGTGCCCTCACCGAGCAGCAGGCGCGTCTCGAGCGGGAGGTCGGACAGATGCGGCTCGCGGCGGGGACGCCGTCCGCGTCTACGGAAAAGACCCCCGGGCTACCTCGCCCCACACACGTCACAGGCGTGGATTTCCAGGAAACGGGCGGGACACCGGTGGTGGTCTTGCGGGTCTCGGGAAGTGCGAGCCCCGTGGTGGAGCGGACCGGGGAACGGTCCTACGTGCTTACCCTGCGGGACGCGACCCTCCCGACCCACCTCTCGCGCCGTCTGGACGTCTCGGCCTTTGAATCGCCGGTCCGCATGGTGACGGCCTTCCAGGACCCAAACGGAGCGGTTCGCATCGTGGCGGACCTGTCGGAGCCGGTGGGTCAGCAGGTGCGAGTGGTGGGAGACCGGATCGAGTGGCGTTTCAGCGGTCCGGCGCCGGAGCAGATGGTGGCCGGGGCGGCTCCGACGCCCTCGACCAGGCCAGGAACCCTGCTGGCGCAGGCTGCAGAGGCGGGTTCCGCGCCTGCGACGACGCCCGAGATGGGGCCTCCCGAGGGCAGCCAGGATTCCCCCTACAAGAGGCCGTCGCTGGTCCCAAAGAAGAAGAAGTACAAGGGGCGGCGGATCAACCTGACCGTGAAAGACGCGGACATCCAGAATGTCCTGACGTTCTTGGCGCGGGAAGGGCGCGTCAACATCGTCACCTCCGAGGACGTCCAGGGCAAGGTGACCTTCCACCTCGAGGACGTGCCCTGGGATTTGGCCCTGGATATTATCTTGAAGGCGAAGGGTCTGGACTACGTGGTCGAGCAGGGCATCTACCGCGTGGCCCCGATCGCGAACATCCAGCAAGAATTTGAGGCGAGGGTCAAGAAGCAGGAAAAGGCGCGGGAACTCAAACCCATCCTGGTCCGCCTCATCCCCGTGAACTACGGGGACGCGAACGAAATGATGACCCGGGTCAGCACGGTCCTGTCCCCCAAGGGGAGCGTGGTCGTGGACGCCCGCACGAACACCCTGATCGTGAAGGACACCGAGGACTACCTCGCCGCGGCCGAGGAACTCGTGCGCCGGCTGGACCAGCAGACCCCGCAGGTCCTAATCGAGGCCAGGATCGTCGAGGCCCGCACCACCTTCAAGGAGGACATCGGGATCCAATGGGGCGGGCGGTTCGCGATGGCCTCGACCTACGGAAACGAGACCGGGCTCGTGTTTCCGAGCAGCATCGGGATCGCAGGCGGGGCGGACGACACACGGGCACCCACCGGGGGCATCGCCCTGGAAACCCCCAACTTCGCGGTCAATCTGCCTGCGGCGGTCGGTGCCGGGTCCGGTGGCGCCCTCGGGATCCAGCTGGGTTCCATCGGTGGAGCGGCGAACCTCTCCCTCCGCCTTTCCGCGGCGGAAGAGCAAGGGGACGTGAAGATTATCTCCTCGCCGCGCATCTCGACCCTGGACAACCGCAAGGCGACCATTGCGCAAGGCGTGTCCATCCCCATCAGCGTTGTCTCCGCAGCCGGTGTGAACACCCAGTTCTTCTCGGCGGACCTGAAACTGGACGTGACCCCTCACGTCACCCGAGACGGGCACATCGCCTTGAAGATTGACATCACGAAGAACGAGCCGGACTTTGGCAACCGCTCCGCGGATGGGAACCCCACCATCCAGAAAAAGGAGGCCCATACGGAACTCCTGATCCGCGACGGCGACACCACGGTGATCGGGGGGATCTACACGCGGAGCACGGGCAAGTCGTACAAGAAGGTCCCCTTGTTGGGAGACATCCCCATCCTGGGGTGGTTCTTCAAGAGCCGGTCACAGAACGATGACCGGTCCGAGCTCCTGATCTTCATCACCCCAAAGGTGGTCAATCGGGAGGTGGCGCTATGAAGTCGAGTCATCGAGCGCGGTGGTCCGTGGCCGCGGTTCTGCTGCTCACCCCCCTCCTCTCGTGCCCGAAAGAGCAGCCACAGGTTCTTTTCATCGCGGATGCGGCAGCCCTCACGAGGCAGACGCAATGCATGATCCGGCCAGGAGCAACGCCCCAGTTCATCTGGATGAATGGGGTCCTGGACCTCGCCATCACCAACGTGTACTGGCTGTATCCGCACGTGCACAACATGCTTCCGACCCTCGGTGAGAGTACCCAGGAGGGGCCAACCGGCCTGTATCCCACGGAAACGAACTACGTCAACCTGCACACCGCGTATGTCCATGTCAATCTCGGGGAGTTCTATAGCACCCTCTTCAACCCAGAGGAGGGGGCCCTCGCGGAGTCTTACCGTCTGGACGGCTTCACCTGGGACGTGGCGGGCTCCATCCCGCCAGCGAGCGAGGGGGTTGTGGCGGTCCAGGTGATCCCCCCGGACCTTGGGAATTTCCTCGCCAAGAAGATCCTCTCCAAACCAGGCGCCAAGTCCCCAGGGATCTGGATCTCGACTGTCGTGAGGCTCGAGGGTCGCACCCAAGACCTGTGGACCGTCTATTCGAACGAGTTCAAGTTCCCGATCCAGGTCTGCTTTGGCTGCCTGATCCGCCCGACCACGAACGACCCGTCCCAGCCTCCGAGCGCTGCGAACATCCCCTGCAACCCGGGCCAGGACGAGGGCGTTGACGACACCTTGTGTCGCCTCATCGCCTTGCACAAGGACGCCTGCTTCCCGAGCGACTGACGCGCCGGGAGGTCACTGCGGCAGGCTCATGCACACGGACACGTCATTCATGTCTTTCGCCTTCCAGGCGCACACCGCGAACTGGAGGTCGCCAGATTGGCAGCGCTCGCGGCACCGATTGAAGATCGGCTCCCGGATGGACTCGGAACCCGTGACGGCCTGGATGAATCGCTTGCAGACCGCCACGCAATCGGGACGGCCCGGCGAGGGGGAGGCGGCCTGGGTGGATGGGGCCGGGGACTCGCCGGCGGGAGGCAAGGAGGCGGGACCAGGCTCGGGGCCGGATGGCGCGGGGGATGGGGTGGCTCCGGAGGGAACCGGCGGAGGCGCAGGGGCCACCGGGGGCGCTGTCTCGGCCGCCGGCGTGGACTCGGCCGCCGTGCGGGGAGGCGTGGGAAGCGCGGCCGGGGTCGCGGCCTGGACGGTCATCTCGATGAGACGCGTCTCGCCCGGTCGGACCTCGATGTCACCGGACCACTCCCAGGAGCCCGCCCGGAGCACCAAGCGATGGACCCCCTCCGCGACCCTCTGAACGGTGAGCGGGGTCGCCCCGACCACCCGACCATCCAACAGGACCTGTGCGCCCGGCGTGTCCGTCACCACGGTGAGGCGGCCCCCGACCGGCGCGAGGGGCACACGGAGCTTCACGACCTCCCTCTCGCGCACCTCGACACCGCCCTCGACAGGCTCGAATCCAGGGGCCTCCACGCGCACGACCTTCCATCGCGGCCCCCGCACCTTGAGGAACGCCTGGCCGTCGCCCGCCTGAACGCCATCCACCATGATCCGGGCAGAGCCGGGTTCCGTGACGACAAACAAAAAGGCGGTCTCGCCGAGGGCTGGGGACCGTTTGGCCCGAGCGCGGGCCTCAGACGGCGCAACCAGGTCCTTTGGTGCGAGCCACTCTTCCATCCCGGTTGCCGGTACCCGGTCGTGAGGCGGCTCCTGGACGGGCGGGGCTGGCGGTTGCGGAGTTGGCGCTGGGGCGGCTTCGTGTTCGGGTGGTGCCTCCTGGCGCGTGCCTGCGCTCGTACTCGCGCAAGCCGCCGGGGTGATGGCCCAGCAAAGGGACATCGTTGCCCGCGCCCATCCGTGCCCCTGGATCATCTTGGCCTCCTTCTCTTGCGCAACGCGGCCTGGATTGTGGCAAAGGCGTGATCACGGTGTCAATCCGGGATGCAATGACCAGTAGTCGGAACGGTCTGGCGAAAGCGCTCGAGACCTGGCCGGTCCGGCGAGAGTGTGCTAGACACACTCGGGCTCGTTTCTGGAGGACGTCTTCATGGAGACCCTCTTCGCAAGGCGGAGGCGCAGGTTCCTGGCTCGGATGCAAGACGGGGTGGCGGTGTTCCGGGCCGCGCCAGTGGCCCGACGCAACGGGGACGTGGATTACCCCTATCGGCAGGACAGCGATTTTTACTATCTCACTGGGTTCGAGGAGCCCGGTGCCTACGCCGTGTTCGAGAAGGCCGGGACTCGACGTCGCTTTCTCCTTTTCGTGGAACCTGGAGACCCCGAGACAGACGTCTGGACCGGCAAGAAGGTCGGCGTGGAGGGGGCGGTCCGCGACTTCGGGGCGGACGAGGCCTTTCCGAATCGCGAGTTCCTCGACCGCCTGAAGGAGATCCTCCTGAATCAGCCGCGCCTGTACCTGGCCTTCGGGCGGGACCCGGAGTTCGAGCGCGAGGTGCTCTCGCGGGTCGAGGCTCTCAAGGCCGAGGCCCGCAAGGGCCACTTCGGCCCGTGGGAGGTCGTGGATACCCGCACCATTCTCTGGGAGATGCGCCTGCGCAAGTCGGCGGAGGAGGTCCGCGCCCTGGAGCGCGCCTGCGAGGTGACGATGGCCGGGTTCGAGGCGGCCATGCGGGCGGTCCGACCCGGGATGGGGGAATGGGAGCTGGCAGCGGTCCTCGAGTTCGAGTTCCGGCGGCGGGGGGCCTCTCGCGTAGCCTTCGAGACGATCTGCGCTGCGGGCAACAACGCCGCGACCCTCCATTACGTGGCGAACCGCTCGCGCATCCGGGAAGGCGATTTGGTCCTGATGGACGCCGGGGCCGAGGTGGACTACGTGGCGGCGGACATCACGAGGACGGTCCCTGCGTCAGGGCGGTTCACGGAGCCGGGCCGCACAGTGTATGAGTGGGTCTTGCGCGCCCAGGAGGAGGCCATCTCGGCGGTCCGCCCGGGCGCTACCTACCGAGAGGTCCACGAGGCGGGACTTCGGGTCCTGTGCGACGGACTGCGCGAAATGGGGGTCCTGAAGGGCACGAGCTCGGAGATCATCGAGACCGGGGCATATCAGCCCTTCTTCATGCACCGGATCGGGCACTGGCTCGGCGCGGACGTGCACGACGTGGGTCCGTACTTTCGAGACGGCGAGTCCATCCGGCTCGAGCCAGGGATGGTCATGACCATCGAGCCAGGGCTCTATTTCTCCCAGTCCAACCCCGCAGCCCCGGAGTGGGCGCGCGGGATCGGGGTCCGGATCGAGGACAACGTGCTCGTCACCCGAGACGGGCACCGCGTCCTGACAAGCCGGCTGCCCAAGACCCCACAAGACGTGGAGGAGTGGATGGCCCAAGGCCCCTGGTGGGGAAAGGTAGAACCTGCGAGTATCGCCCCCCTCAGAAGGACCACGTCGCGCTGATGGCCCCGCCCTCAGGGGTCCAGACAGGGACGGCCTGGAACCTCGATCCGGCCTCGACCTGCGACGGGGGGGGCCAGATCCGATCCGTCATGACGAAAAGCACGACCCCGCCCGCGAGAGCCGCCGCGCCTGCCCCGAAACACACCGCGGACCAAGTCCGCATTGTCGTGGCCTTGTCGGCCTCCGACTTCTTGTAGTTCCACTCCGCCACGCTCCCGGCCCCACCGTTATCCTTATAGGGGCTTGTCGCATTGGACCGGTGGCTCAAGTAGGAGGCCCAGAGCCCTCCTCCTGCCGCGACCGCCGCGACACCCAGGCCTGTCGCGGCCCAGGCCCAGTAGTTCTGGTACCACACCTTGCCCGTGGGTCGGGCCGGGGCCTCCTCGGTCAGCGCTGGTGCGGACTCGCTGCCCGTCAGGGTGCGGACGAGGTACTGGACCGACGACGGCGTCACCACATCGGTCTTGGCCGGGACCATCGCCGTGCGCAATAGGCGCCCCTCGCGCACATCCACGAGCCACGCCTGAAGGTCCGCACGGGTCCCTGAACCTGAAGTAGAAAAGCCCTGGGCCACCACCAGGTCCGCGTTGACCAGGCCTCCGAACCTGGCCGCGTACGCGACCACGTGCTGTTCCAACTGAGACGCATTCTCGAAGACCAGGCCGAGCCGACCCCCTTCCACGGTGAGGGCCGTCTCGAAGTCCACGTCCACCTCCAGGTGGACGGGCTCGTGGGCATCCAGGACCACCCGCCGGATCATGCTCTCGCGGGACCCGCAACGGACCTGGACGTGGTGCACCCCCGGGAATAGGCGACGATACTCCCCCGGTGTCTGACCCTTCAGTTCGCGCCCGTCGAGCAAGGTCGCGCACCCTGGCTCGGGCGTGCGGACCGTCAAGACCGCGGTCCGCTCCTCTTCCATCTTGCGAAGTTCCTTCCGGTAGAGTCGCACCAGCCTCGGGTGATAGTCGCGTTCCGTGACCTCGACCCCGTCCCCATAGACACGAATGACCTCACGCAGCACCTCCCCGGCCTTGACCTCGTTTCCGGTGTCGAGGTGGGAGCGGGCGAGGAGCATCAAGGTCTTCAAGAACTCGTCGCGCAATCTCTCGTTGGCCGCGAGCCCCTCCGCGATGGACTCGAGCTCCGCGCGGGCCCTGCCAAGCACGTCCACCGCGGCCTTGGGGTCCGTGTACACGAGCTGGTCCCCCTCCCGGACCAGGCGCTCGATAGCGCTTAGTCGCTCCATCTGGAGGCGACGCACTGGCGTGATCAAGTGGGCCCGAAACCGCTGGGACACCTCGCCCCGTTCCATGACCGCGTACTGCCCAGTACTCGCTAGGCTCGTGGCGATGGCGCGCGAGTAATCCGAGGCGGCCACGGCCTCCCCCCCCTTCAGGTACACCTCGATGACCGCGACCGAGGGCTCTGCACCGACCGCGAGGGATGATGGAGCGGGCGTCTGACCACGGGCCACGCCCGAGCACGCGACCACAACCGCGATGAGGGGTGGGACTGCCCGATTCCGCGTCACCATTGTGTCACTCCTCTTGACAAGAACCCGACCACCCTGTAAAAGAAAGTCGCCTTTTGGACCGCGCCGAAGTAGCTCAGCCGGTCAGAGCAGGCGGCTCATATCCGCCGAGTCGGGGGTTCGAGTCCCTCCTTCGGCACTTCCGCTCGTCCGCTGGGGATCTGGGTCGCTTCAGAGACGGTCACGCCTTGTCTCCGGTGCCGGCGCGGTCCCAGCGTCTGCCCAGGTCATTGCGGACGAGTGCCTCCTCGACCTCGCGAAGACGGGCTCGGACCTCCCTGATCTCTGCCGCGCAGGCCCAGTACTTCTCGGCAAGCCCCGGAAGGTACTTTCCCCCGATGAACCATGTGGGCATCCGGTACTCGGTCGGGTACTCGTCCGGGTTCGGAAATCCGTACGCGGTCAACAGTTCTCGCACGAGATCCACCGCGGCCCTCGTGGCCTCCCACAGCCGCGCATTCTCGGCCAGGGACTTCCCTGGTCCCTCGTGCGCGACCCCGGCGAGCCACCGCTCGTCCTCGTCCAGGAGGGCCATGACGCGATCCCGCATGGCAGAGGCTCGCTGCGACACCTCCGCCTTCAGCCTCGCGATAGCGGCGTCGTCCAGAGTGGCCGCGAACTCCGGGCTCGACACGAAGCGCTTGCGAATCTCGCGCTCCGGGTAGCGCACCAGGTCCTCGGCCAGGACCGGCAGGATCTCGGCCTTCAGTCTCAGAAGCGACTGAATCGCGCGGGCCTCGCGTGTGCGCAACTCCTTGATCTCGTCCTCGCCTCGCATGGTCACTTTCCTTCCTCCTCATGCGACTGGCGCACTCCGAGGTAGCGCCGCAGGATCGAACGCTGCTCCTCGGTCAGGTCCACGAACCGGATAGCCATACCGCGCCGGGGCTCCTCGTGGGCCCACACCACCACCCCCTTCGTCTCGATCACCTCGTCGAGGTCGGGGAAGTTGATACACAGGTCCACCTCGGTGCCCACCTCCTCGAGGGTGGGACAATCCACGCAGATACCACCCATGCTGATATCGCGGATCCGATGAAAGAGGAGCACGTTCGACGCTGCGAGATCCACGAGGGCATCCGTCTGAATCCTCGGGGATTTTCGTTGCTCCATGGCCCACCTCTGGGTCTCGTTCTCGCTCCATTGTGTACCACAGAATTGGTCGTGTTGCGAGGTTTCGCCGTCCCAAGCCCAAGCCGGGACCATACGGCTTTACCTTCTCGTCAGGATGCCGTAGGGTCCTGATCGGTCGGCGGAGGACGACGGGTGGCCGATCCAGGGCCTGTGGACACGATGCGCAGTGGCCGGGTGGCTGGGGAGTTGGCCCAGTACGCCTGCTCGATGACCGGGTTCGCGTTTCAATGCGCGTGGATGGCGGGGGACCTGGCGGTCGTCCTCTTTGGGGAGCGGGACTGCGTCAACGCCTTCCCGCGGCTCACCACGGCTTTTGGGGCCTCGGAGGAGTGGACCTTTTACTCGGCGGCGCTCGAGGAGGAGCACGTAATCGCGGGCGCGGCCGAAGAGCGACTGGAGGAGTGCCTGAAGGCGGTCGCGGGCCGTGGGCGCCCAGTCCTGGTTCTTTCCACCTGCCTGACCGAGATGATCGGCGCCGACCCGGTGCCGGTGTGCCGCCGCGTCGAGGCGGAGATAGGGGTGCGCATCATCCCGGTCCGGACCAGCGGGCTGGTCCCGCGCACCCAGGCCGAGGTGATGGACTGGCTCGCCCAGGTGCTCTGGAACGAGTTCGGTGCCGAGGGACCCGCGGACCCCGAAGCCGTGAACCTGGTCGGGTATCAGACCCGTCCACCCCCGGACCCTCGCCTCGACCCGGTCTCTTTCCGGGGAGAACTGGTCGCACTCCTTGCGCGGCTCGGTCTTCGGTTCAACGCGGCTGTCCCGGCGGGCGCGCGGCTCGCCGACTGGCAGGCCCTGCCCCTAGGAGGACTGACCCTCGTGTCGGAGCGCGCCATGTACGGGCGGCTTTGGACGCTCATCGAGGGCCCGGACCGGAAGGTGATCGAGGTCCCGCCCCCCAAGGGGCTCGACAGGACCGATGCCTTCTACGAGGCGCTGGCCCGGCAGGCCGGGCGCGATCCGGGGGGCACCATCCAGACGGCCCCGGAGCGCCGAGTCGCCGTGGAGGCCCTGCGGGAGGCGCGCACCCGTTTTACGGGGAGACGGCTTGCGTACGGGCTCGGGTCCCACCACAACTTCGAGGCGTCGCAGCTGGTCTTCGAGGGC
>FWWL01003225.1_pt1 | contig 30577 bp, 23 predicted proteins | sample 2228331 | NCBI WGS metagenome assembly FWWL01 (sample SAMEA103939775, study PRJEB20133) | metagenome
GGCAGAACCTTCTTGCCGCCGCTTTATCGTCTTTTTTGACCATGGTTCGGCACCCTGTCCCAACTCATGTCTGAACTTCAGTTACCCCCCGTTGACGCGTTGCAAAATCTGCGGTATAGTACAAACAGTGTGGTGGTGAAGGGAAGGGGTACTTAGTTTCAATAAGAACCCTTCTCGCATGTTCCCCGCATAATATTGGGGAGGAAAAATGAAGACCAACTTGAAGGCGATGAGCCATCGCTTTTCAGAGCAGCGACTGGCGGGCGGTTTTGGCGCACTTGCAGCACGCCAGGACGAATACGCCCTGCTTCGCCGCGCAGTGCTTGCTAACCTCTTGTGGGAGGATTTGGCGTATCAGCACGGGCACGAGGTGGCAGAGCAGATCGCACGTCTTGTGCCGCGCGTTGAGCCGCAGCGCGTGTTTGACCTCGCCGTTGAGGCGAAGCTGCGCCAAAATCTCCGCCACGTGCCACTTTTCCTCGCGCGCGAAATGGCGCGTCATCCGACGCATCGCCATCTGGTCGCTGATTTGTTGGAGCGCATCATCATCCGCCCCGATGACGCGACGGAATTCCTTGCGTTGTACTGGCGCGAGGGGCGCTGCCCGTTGGCGAGCGGCGTCAAGCGCGGGCTTGCGCGCGCATTCACCAAGTTTGACGCTTATCAGCTTGCTAAATACAAGCAGGCTGGTCAGCGAATCAAGCTGCGCGACGTCATGTTCTTGGTGCATCCCTCCCCTGTCGATCAAGCGCAGGCGGAGATATGGCGGCAGTTTGTTGAGGGGACGCTCCCCCCTCCTGATACGTGGGAGGTGGCGTTGTCGCGCGGCGCGGACAAGCGCGAAACATTCACGCGCTTGATCAGGGAGCGCAAGCTCGGCGCGCTCGCTTTCTTGCGCAACCTCCGTCTGATGACAACCGCCGGCGTTGACGAGGACACCATCCGATACGGCTTTTCCACGATCAACCCGCGCTGGCTGCTGCCATCGCATTACCTATCCGCCGCAACTCAAGCAGCTCATTGGCGCCCTGAAATTCAGGAGCTGATGCTGCGCGGTCTCCAGCAAGCGCCGCGTCTGACGGGCACAACCATCCTCATCGTGGACGTGTCCGGCTCGATGTGGAATCAACTTAGCGCGCACAGCATCATGAGCCGGCTTGACGTTGCCGCCATGTTGGCAACGCTTGTGCGCGAGGTCTCCGAGCATGTGCGCATTTTCGCCACCGGCGGCATCGATAGTGCGCGCATTCACCGCACAGAGGAAGTAGATGGCGGTCTGCGCGGCTTTGATCTCGCCTATGCGATTGGGCGTTGTTCCGCGCGGCTAGGCGGCGGCGGCATCTTCACACGCCAGGCGTTGGAGTATGTGCGCGGCGTTGTCTCAGGCGATGTCGAGCGCATCATCGTGTTTAGCGACAGCCAGGACTGCGATCTGCCTGACCGGCGAACGCCGGCGCCTTTTGGTCGCTATAACTACATTGTGGATGTGAGCGCCCATACGCATGGCGTAGCGTATGACCGCGTCTGGACGGCCGAGATCGTCGGCTGGTCAGAACGCATCATAGACTTCGTCTATGCCTATGAGGGCATAGCATGGAAAACGGCAGAGGAAGAGTAACCCGATTTTTAGGGGCTTTCAGGGAGGGCGTGTCCTCTATAGGGATAACTTATGAGGGTCACGCCCTTTTTGCTGTCATGCCTCGCTATGTTGTCGATAACGCATTGCTATGGGTCGCTACAGATTCGCCGCTTGATAGCGCTTGTAAGCCTCTGGGGAGTATTTTTGCAACACTTGCATCAGAGATAGTTCGCCCCGCAGCACTTTGCGCAGGTCTGCCCCATCCACACCCCCGCGCTGCAATAAGTTGAAGATGCGCTGATGGGGTTCTACCTTTACCCATTCCAGGCGTTGCTGAGTCTCGTCATAGCGGAACAGCTGTTCCCGCACAGGGTCAATATCAGAAGCCATTTGTCCGGGATAGACGCTGATATCGGCTAGGTAACGGCGCAGCCCGATGACGCGCTGATGTTCATCCGAAACATACTGTGCGTTGAGGTAATACACGATGGGGAAAGATTGGGCGAGCTGCTCGATAAAGTCGCGCGGCTCCATAGAGGATGGGAAGTCCTCAGCCTCCGAGCACATGTCCATAATGCGTTTGAACACCTTTTGTGGGTCCTCCACGTGCATTGTAAAACAAAAGCCCATGCCGGTCGCCCGTGCCGCGCGCAGCATCGCCATCATCTCTTGTCCGCGCACCTCACCTGTGACCACCAGATCAGGCGCCATGCGCAACGACGTGTGCACCAGCGCGATTGGCGGCACATACACCCCATCGCCGTTTTGCAGCCCCATTTGTCCAGTCTGGGGCATCAGATGGCGCATCAACTTGTCCGGCATGTCGATCTCAATCGGGGACTGGATGATGATGATGTCAAAGTCATTTGGCATCACGCTGAGGGCGGCTTTCATTAACGTCGTTTTGCCCGTGTTTGTCGTGCCCGCAAAAACCTGCGGCAGGTGCGCTAAAGTAAACAGCGCCATCAAGGCCGCTGCCTGGTCGGTCAAGGTTTTGTTTTTCACCAAATCCAGAAGTGTCACTTGCTTGAGCCGATGGCAACGGATGCTGACCTGCGGGCCGGGGTAGGCCACAGGCGGGATTTGAACGTTAATGCGCGATCCGTCAGGCAGGATGCCGTCCAGAATGGGGCTGCTATAGGACAGCTCACGCGCATTTTCAGCCGCCACACGACCCAAAATGCCGCGCAGCTCTGAGACGGTGATATCCAGGTCTTTTACGCTCACCTTGCCGGCGGAGATGATTTTTGCCCTCACGCGGGGCTCGATGTGAGGTGCGTTGTCCAAAGGGTTAGCCACAGTATTGTCATCAAGGTCCTGTGTGGCTATCTGCGACAGGATATTCTCGGACCGTTCAAAGGCGTCTCTGATGTCTTCTTCGTTGTAATAACAACCGATGTTGATATTTTCCACGTTAGGGTCTTCGAGGAAGGACTGTATCGGGCCCAAGCCGACGGCATAATTCACCAGCTCTTTTGCAGCAGCTTCCGCAATGTTGCGGTCGAAAGGCACCAATAAATGTTCTCCCTTTTCTGGGCGAGGCGTCCCCATCAGAATGCGATGCTGCAAACCCATCACCAGTTTCAACGCCAGAGGATGAGCCAATTTCATGCGCGTGTGATACTGCGATGGATGGGGATAATATTCGGTCACGCGAAAGCGAAAAACGGGATATTTGTTTAGCAGGGCGACAAAGTCGTCGAACAAGGCGTGGTAGATTTGCTTGACCAGTTGACGCACTTGGGCCTCATTCATGGTCTCGCTATCTCCCAGCACCAGCCCTGCTTCTTCTTCCACAATCTCAAAATGTGAGCCGATCTCGGCTATGTGCGCGCCAGACACCTCGGCGATGCTCAGGTGCGAAGCGGGTTGATCTGCTTGATATAGATTGGCGTTTTCGGAGCGTTGAAGTGTGGTGTGCGGAGCGATGGACGTTTTATTCGTCGAGGGTGATGCTTCTGTTATTGGCGAGCGCCCATCATGTGTCGCACCGTGGCGCGACAGCGCCGACGGGGCGACGTTTACGCCGGGTGAGTGTGGAAAATAATCGCGCGCGCCCGTCTGCGCAACACCCGATGGATGAAAGTCAATAACAACTTCCTCAACATCTGCATGAATGGCGATTTGATCGGGGTCCTGAGATGGATTAAATCCATCTTCTCCCAAGATGGGTTCGTGATCGGCGGGTGACTGTGGCAAAGGCTTGGTAACGGGTGGGGATGAGGGGGTGGTCTCGGCAGATTTGATCTGACCTTCTCCAGGACTGTTGAACAAAGGCATATTTTAATTTTACCAGATTTCGTCACCGATAGACACTAAAGCAGCACACGACCAAATAACCCCCAACTGTTCTGCTAAATTGCATGATGGCGTCAACCAACCTCACCTGTATTGATTTATCAAAGAAATCAGTGGCGGAAACCCTGAAGGGCGAACCATCCTGAGATAGGCGAGAACGTCTTGTGACGCATTGGGGCAGGTTTTGCCACCGAAGATTGGCGCTGTGATCGTGCGGTCAGGTTTTCGGCAAAGCCGTCTTGCGCACGCCGCCGGCGGCGTTAGCCCGCCGTCCACCCGCGTCCCTTGTCTACAACCCAAAGCAGGGTAGAATCGAAAAGCAACGTAAAACCACAACGAAATAGGATGTGATATGCGCGAATCGTTGTTGTCCCGGCCCATCAAGCCTATTGAGACGGGTTTCAAGCCAGATGCTGAGATAGTCATCTTCCACGGCGATGTGAACGAATTTATGGCACAGGTGCCTGATAATTCGATTGCTTTAGTTGTGACTTCGCCACCCTATAACTTAGGGAAAGCGTACGAACACCGAGCTGTATTGTCAATCGAACAATATCTGAAAACCCAGTCTCGGTTGATTGCCCAACTTCATCGTGTTCTACGAAACGATGGGAGTATTTGTTGGCAAGTGGGTAATTTTGTGGAAGACGGAGAGGTCTATCCACTTGACATTCTTTATTATCCCATCTTCAAAGAGCTGGGCATGAAATTGCGCAACCGAATTGTCTGGACGTTTGGGCATGGATTGCACGCGTCCAAGCGCTTTTCAGGGCGCTACGAAACTATCTTGTGGTTTACTAAATCTGATGTTTACACGTTCAACCTTGACGCCGTTCGCGTTCCTGCCAAGTATCCCGGCAAACGTCATTTTAAGGGGCCAAATCGAGGAAAGCCCTCAAGCAATCCCCTTGGCAAAAATCCTTCTGATGTATGGGAGATCTTAATGCAGGACTGGGAAACATTGGTTTGGGACATCCCCAATGTAAAAGCCAATCATCCAGAAAAGACAATCCACCCCTGTCAGTTTCCTATTGAGCTTGTTGAGCGTTGCGTCCTTGCGCTTACCAACAAGGGTGATTGGGTGTTTGACCCCTACGCGGGCGTCGGTTCTTCATTGGTTGCTGCTGTGATGCATGATAGGCGCGCAATGGGCTGTGAAAGAGAACAAGCCTATGTGGATATAGCACGTAAGCGTGTAATGGATTACTTCAAGGGCACGCTTCGCTATCGCCCGGCAGGCAAACCTGTTTACCAACCAACGGGTAAGGAAAAAGCAGCCCTCATCCCCGAAGAGTGGAAGGCGTCTTCCCAGACGCCCCTTTTGGAATAGCGCGGCGGACACGGGCAATCATCATTGACGGTTATTCACCCTTGCCGTCAAACCGTCGGCCCGTGCGCGGGGGCAGACCGCGTCTTTTGCTCCTCCTCCGCTGACGATGGATGAACTTGACATGAACGCACAATTGCGCCGATCAGAGTCTCTCTGTCGTGCACAACGTCAGAAACCCTCCGCCGTCCGGCGGAGGACGAGCTGACGGAAGACGAGCCGACGGAAGACGAGCTGACGGAAGACGAGCCGACGGAAGACGAGCCGACGGAAGACGAGCCGACGGAAGACGAGTGCAGTGGTATACGCAAGGCGGTGGCGGGCGGTGGCGGACAATCTCAATGCACCGCTAGAAATTCTTCAGCGTCTGACAAAAGACAGGAATGGGGGTGTGCGCAGGAAGCCGGCGAACAATCCCAGCATGTTGCCTAGTCTTATTCAGATTCTGTCAAGCATCAGTCATGCTAGTGTGCTCCAGAGGGTTGCGGAAAACCCTAATACACCGCCAAAAATTCTCCAAGGTCTGGCGAAGAACAGGAACAAGTATGTGCGCCTGGCAGTGGCGCGCAACTCCAACACGCCAATTGATACCCTCCGGCACCTGGCGGAAGATAAGAACCGAGATGCGCGCCTGGCGGTGCGGGCCATCCCACTACACCAAAGGAAACTCTTCGCCGCCTGGCGGACGATGAGCCATGGATGGCGCGCAGTGCGGTGGCGGGTAACCCCAGCGCGCCCCCATCCCATCGCATGAAACGACGGTCACTGTGCTCGCCCGTCTGTGGGGCGGAAACGACCCGCCAGGCGCGCTCGTGTGGCTGTGCCGGGTGCCTTCGCCGTCGCTGGAAGAGGCGCAATCTCATGCTTTTTATGCAAAACCCGCAAAATACCGCGACGCGGTGGCTGCCTCGTATGCGCCCCAGATGACATGGTTTGATGCGCAGACGCACGCGCGTCACCTGTCGCCCCCCCCGTTTATCCACAACAACACCGACACGGGTCGGTCAACGCGGTATACACCGGACTCCCTTCAGATAAGGGCGGGCCGTCGTCCTGACCGCGGAAACCGTACTCTGCCGCCATAGCGATCGTGCCAATTTATGACGCAACGATTCGATTGAATTGTTTACGCTGGTGACATAGCGCCCCAATCCTATACAACACAACAACCCGGCCAGGGACACTCAACAGACGGCAAAGATTGATTCAGTCAGTCCATCAACTTTCTTTCGCCTCCGCCTTTTTTGCCTAATGATTGCGCGCTTCGACTTTGACGGATAGGCAATCACAGCGCAGGACGCTAATCGCTGTTGCGCGAGATCGTCCGTCGCTCGGCGAAAGATCAAGCCGCTGATGTGTGTTGGGCGAGGCGCGCGCGGTCCGGGTGCTTCATCTGAGCCCCTCTGTCATTTAGCATCAGATGCTGCCATGTATGCGACTTGGGCGGCGAAATTTGACGCACAGATGTGCGCGTCACGCAGGAGCTAACGACGCGCAACACCGTCATCATCACGCGCACATGTCACTCGTAGTACAAGCAGCTCAACAACCATTGCCGTGCATGTTCGGGCAAATAAGGATAATAGGTGATCAACGATTCCATTTGGTCGTCGTTGACGGTGATGTGACCAGAGGACAGCGCAAAACACAACTGTTGAAATAAAAAGACAAACAGCCCGACATGCTCGCTCGACTTTTCGCGTTGTCGAAAAACCTCAGACAGATGAACGAGCGCCTCCAAAATGGTTTCGTAAAAAAGGCGCGCGATCCCTTGGTCGCACAGCCCGATGTCCGCGTCATGCCATAAATGGGTGGTCAATTCGTCGCAAGCGCGCAGCGCCCATAACATCACCCTCTCATCGTCGTCGTCACACAAGAGACAATACAGATGATAAAGATGTAAGGTGGCGGCTATCGACACCAGATACCCGTCGGCTCGATTGTGGCTCAATTCCTGAAAGTAACTATAGAGCGCCTCTTGCCATAGTGGTGAGTATGAGTCTTCCTTCAGGAAGTCAGAAATCTCCAACAGACGGCGGAGCAGCGCGTGTGCATATAGCACCATGTTGCTCTCCCAGCTAGTCATGGATTGTCCGGCGGGCGGGAAAAAGTCCACAATGATTCGTCGTATGTCCGCGCCATCGAATTGCAATTGCGCTCGCTGTGATTCATCCCGAGGATCGGCGCAAAATATGCGCAAGGTGTCATGCAGCGATGGAAAGCACGCGGCAAGCAGTGAACGCCCTCGCGGAGTTAATTCGTCAAACAATAACTTTTGCCACGCTTGTAATTCCGCCGCCGGATCGTCGCACATTGCCCGCAACCAACCCATCAGATGAGGGGGATGCGCTTTGTGAGGTTGATGCACGGATGACCACAAAAGCGCAAAGCATACGATGACCATCGCAATTGATTCGCGTGGCGTGCACGTCCTTATCATCCACAAAGCTACCGACTCGTGGTTTACTGGCACGGTTAAAGGGTGCACTATCTCACGCACCAAAGATAAATAGTTTAAGCCAAATATAGATGGACGAATAAAATGCAAACGCCACAACAACCAATATATCAACCCAGACGTCTTCAAGTGGTGCATCTGTGCCGTGACCGAAGACAGGTCCAGATGCGTGACGTCTTCAAAGAACGTTGTGTGCGCTATCCGCCATATATCACGACAATAGTTGAAAGCATCTTCTTGAGCCGGCAGCCTTGCATCCGCCGAGTTGCGCGCAATATGCAAGTAGGTCGCCACGAACTTTTCTTGGTAGAACCGCGGGCGATAGGGGCTGGCAAGATAAAAAGCCACGCAATTGCCGAGAACGATTGTATGGCTCAGCACCAACAGCGTGTTTACTTCCTCGCGCCAGTCCAAGATGTCCCTCCCCGCACCTGAAGCAGATGGCGTATCGACCTGGGCGCCGACGCCAACAACGCGATCAGCGCCGATGCCCGCGCCGGGTGATAGATCAAGCGACTTCATGGGCAGATCGCCAGGGCGAGTGCTCGCCGAAGATGTTTGAAATTGAGCCGCGGGCATGTGCATCGCCCCCCATCTCTCCATGTCGCGCAAGCACTCATCTATCCAGCGTTGTTGGGCGACCTGAGCGTGACTGGACAGCCAGTAGCAAGCATGTCGCAATAATGTGTCGGCGCAGCGCTCGTGCGCGTCCTTATGCTGCATTGGCATGTGCTGAGCGTGGATCGCCTCGCTGCGCCATATGCTCCCACGTGTGGCAGCCATGCAGCGGAAGGCGGCTTCAACCACAGGGGCGGTGAGCGTGTGCAGATTTGGCGCATCACATATCATGTGCATCGCGGCTTCAACCAGGTTGGGCATAATGTCGGCATAAAAGTATTGCTGGATTAACATGCCACGTAGCGTTGCGCATGCCCATTGGCGCAATTCTCGCGGATCACCTCGGTCGTATAACTGCCTTATGTTTAAGCGCGATAAACCTGTGGGTTTAGAAGCCGATTCCGGGTCGGTGGATTGCTTCAATTCGGCAGCGACATCATCACCTATGATCGCAGCATCTGTCTGGGGGGGCTGTCCGTTCACCCTGTAGCGACGCAAAAGCATGTATTGGCTGGTTAAGATATGATGCAGTGCGCTCCAAACCTCTGGAGATAGGGACGCAAGCGCTGTGGGCGAAATCGGAAAATGATGAGAACGAAATATGCGCCAATCAAAACCGATGGCATATGTCATGTCAAAAATTGAAGCCAGTTTTAGCGCAAATAATAAATGCAAAGGGTCTTGCTCGTCTAATACAAGCGCAAACACATCTCGCGTTTGTAGGTGGTAGAGGGTGGCGGTTGTCCCCTCCCCGACGTAGTCGTAGATGCCAAGCGTGAACAGCGCTTGCTCGCCATGACAAGGGATGGTCAGCAAGACGGCGTGATAATGCGCGGAAACATCTGAGGCACATTGGTGGATGCGCTCAATCGCTTGAACCACTTGCTCGTCCACCTGAGCCTTGTCAGATAAATGCGGGATGCTCATCACAGACGACCATTGCAGCGACGCGTCAACCTCGAGCGGTGCAGGAGGCGCAGCATCTTCTATGTTAGCCGACGCCGCGTTAATCTCAATGGTTTTGTTTTTGATCTCTTGCTTTAACAGGGTTGCTAAAGGCGCAACGTAAGACGGCGGTAGTGCAAATGCCAGCAAGTCATTCAGCAGGTAAGTCAATCCATGGCTTGTGCAAACGCGATGATTGGATCGTTTGTCCATGATGAAATATTTTAACATAACAGGCGCCTGTGCGAAAATTGAGTTGCTTGTGCGGTAGGCGCGCATGGCGACTGCTCCAAATAAAGGAGCGCCACGAGTCAATGTATAACGGTGTATAACAGCGCGCAGCGGCGTCTGACAGTGTGTAATAGCCTGTGTAACAGCGGGCGTGCAGCAGCCTGTGCAACAGCGGGCAAGTATGACCAACGTGGGCAAAATATGGGCGTTATTAGATCACGTGTTTGGGTGATCACATGTTTATGGTGATCACATGTTTGCGGTGGTCGCACGCCGTTGCCTGTTTGATACGATGGCGCATCACTCGCCCCTCGACGGCACAAGCGCGTTTACGACGAATTGGCTGGTGCGCGTCCCCCCCTCCCCCCCCGTCCAATGTAGATGCAATGTGGATGCGATGTGGATGAACACGGTTTGTATGGGACACGATTAAACGCTTTGCAGCGAAGGCTTGACAGCGGCGACAGCTGTCTCCGTTGTGCTGTCGCTGTCGCGTTGTCGCTGCCGCGTTGTCGCTGCCGCGCTGTCGCTGTCGCAATGGTGACAACAATGCTGACCCTTGTCAAATCCCTTTTGGAGGGGGTGCGCCAATGCGAGGCAGACGCATCGCACAACACAGCACTGCGGGTGCAGACCGGTCACTTCTATTTCCGCGCTCATCACGAGCGCATACAGTATCGGGACTTTCGAGGGACAACTGACCAATAGGTAGCAGGGTTGTTGAAGATGGCGACGAGCAAGCGAAGGCGTGCCGCTGTCAGATTGGGGCGCGCCGGGCGGGAGAGGGGTTGAACAGTCCCCTGCCATTTCGCATGACCACGGTGTGTGGGCGATTTAACGCGCTTTGGGGCGCCACCCGCCCCCCGCCAAGAAATGCGCCTGTTTGTGTGTGTTTATGGAGAACAGCAATCGGGTACAATTGTTAATATGTATATCTTAAGTCTGCGGCAACGTGTAAACTTTGTCAAAATGGTTGGTGTCGTGATTGCGTTCGCGACGCAACCCACTTTTCTATCTTATGCCAACACTCACGCGTTTGCTGCCGTCGCATCGCACGCGCCCGCCGATGTCCCCTCCGCTGTCGGTCTTCATTCGCCGCCTGTGGCGGCGTCCGCTGCCCCCACCATCAGCGTCAGCGAAGTTGGCGGAATTGGCACAATCAGCTTTGACCCCCCTTACGAAACAGTACAAGATATGATCGATGTTTTAATTATCACATCTTTTCAGCCCGGATATTATTTTACCGATCAGGAACGCGCTTCTCCTCGCTTGGTCGCTAATCCCGATAGCTCACCCATTCGAGAGGGACAAAATGTCGGCTCTGTTAGCGGATATGGATCACAGTCGCCTGTATATGACCAAAAAGAGGCGCTGATTTACAAATTAGAGGAGCTGTTTCAATCTATCGCTCGGCTTGGGAAGGTCGCCGAAAGGCCTGATTTCGGGCACGGCGCCGGTCTGTATCTCGCACCTCCGCCTCGCATGTGGTTTGACATCGCCCGCGGATTGTCTATCTTGATTTCAGCGGTCGCCCTGCTGATTATGCTCAACCAACAGCTCGCCATGCAAATCGTCGGCAGCCACACTTTTATCGACACACAAATGTTCGTGCGATGGTTTGTGATATCCTTGTGCGCCTTGTACGCCGACCAACTTTGTCACTCTGTGTTCACCGTCGTTGCGCGCGTCAACACGATCATCTACAATTCCGTCAGCGGTGAGTTCCTTGTCGCTTTAGTCAACGGCGTCATCGGGCGCTCCCACGATGTTTGGCGCACGCTGGTCACGCTGATCGCCTTTTTCGTTTATCTCGCCATTTATTTAGTCGCCATCGCCTCGATGCTGTTCCGCTATCTAGCCTCCGACTTGCTCACCCTCGTCGCCCCTATTTTTATCAGCATGCTAAACTTGCCCATCTTGCGCTCCATCGGAGGACAATGGGTGCGCGGTTATGCTCAAATCTCCGTCGCCGCCATCCTCAGCACCTTTCTCTTTTCCATCGTTAATCGCAGCATCCAAGGCGTTGTCGCCGACACATCGGAAGGCCCAATGGCAGGATGGGGTCCGATCATAGAAATGGGGCTGGCCATCATCCTCGGCGCTCTGCTCGCCGTCGTCAACTTCTCTCTCGGCAGCAGCGCCCTTTTCGCCCTCGCCCAAGCTCCGATTAGAATCAACCTCTCCGCGTCTCGCGCGCCCAGCCAAACACGGGTTGAAAAAATGGATGAACACGACGAACCCTCTGTTATCGACCCGCCCACCCCATCCGCCAGCATAGACGACAGCGCCGGCATTGACCCAAACACGGTTAACCGCCAAGGCACCGATAATCGCCCATACACAAGCAGCGATCCTTCCCCTGTCACATCCGGACAACCCGCCTCAGCTGCCACCTCTAACACCCCATGGTATATGCGGTCCAATAAACGCAAAAGACGCTTCCCTTCCATTTCGTTGTAGCGCGTGATAAGATATAGGATGACTCCATGCCTGCGCTTGATAAGACGCACAAGATATACCATGACGCGCGATAGAATATACAAGAGACCAGAATTGTCTTAAAATATGGCGCAGAATGGATAACATGAGCCGACATGCCCTGTCAGATCAGCATTGGCACTTGACAGACGAGCAATGGGCGTCGATCGCGCCGCTGATCCCGGAGCGCACCAGCCGACGTGGTCGCCCGCGCAACGACGATCGGAAGACGCTCAACGGCATCTTGTATGTGCTCAAGAACGGCTGCGCCTGGCAAGACCTGCCCCCCGAATATGGTTCGGGCACCACCTGCTGGCGTCGGCTGCAAGAATGGTCTGCCGACGGCATTTGGGGGCGCATCTGGCGCACACTGTTCGCTCAGCCAGACGCGCAAGACGCGTGGGCATCAGGGCGGACATCCCTAGACGACGGCGCTGCGCAGGCTCAAGCAGGCTAAAAAGGGAGATCGAAGGCAGGCAAGACCAAGATGGGCAAAGGCACAAAGCCATGATGATTGCAGAGCGCCATCGCTTGTCCATCGGGTTGCGTGTGGATATCGCCCGGGCGCATGAGATCACATTGTTTTGGTGTAGCGCCGCAGACCGTGCGCGCGTCGCGCGAGCGTGTTCGCCGGTGCACATGCCCGAAAGCGTTGATTGCAGATAAGGGCTTGGCGTTCTGACCTTTGCGCCGAGATGCGTAGACCGGGAATCCGACCTGCCCTTCCGACGGTTGAGCGCCGCAGGCGTAAAACGCCGTGACGCGGTCGCCCGGTTAATCTGTGGACGTGATTGAATTGCCGCAAGCCTTACACGCTAGAGCGACGCTGGGCATGGATGGATGCAGACAGATGGCGGGGCGTGACAATCGCCACATCCATCTTTACAACGCCTTTTGTTGTGTTGTCGTCATCATCCTACGGTGTGCCTATTCCTTTTTAATTCAAAATGAGTGTCGGTCAAAAAGAAACTGACAAACAATCTGCTGTTTGCAGCAGAAAGGGCAAGGGACAACTGCTTCTCTTCGCGGAAGAAAACTCGCTTCCCGCCGTGCTGCCAACTATCTCCGAGCTGCTCGCTGCAACAAACCTTGCCGCCATTTTTGAGGAGTGCCACAACTATATCTACGCCAACGAAGGCTTGCTCAAAGATAAAATCTTTTGCGAGATGGTTAAATTGCTCGCCATGAAACTTTATGACGAGCAGCAAAATGCCAAATGCGGTTTACAGTTTGGCATCACTTCTGGCGAATATCGAAGCGTTTTGGCTCATTGCCCAAACGATTTCGCGCCTCGCATGAACAGGCTTTTCCATGCCGTGCAAAGTAGGTATGGCGCTCTCTTTTCGGATGACGGTTTGAAACTCAAGCCCTTGACGATGGCTTATGTGGTAGGACGGCTTCAATATGTTAGTTTGACTCAAACACCCGGCGATGCGAAAGGAGAAGCGTTCCAGGCATTTGTATATCGGCATCAACGGGGTGATAGGGGAGAGTTTTTTACCCCCCACCCGATCGTCCGTCTTGCCGTGGAGATGATTGACCCTCAGCCAAATGAAACCGTCATCGATCCGGCTTGTGGCAGCGGGGGATTTCTCGTTCAAACAATTGCTCATGTGTGTCGCCAACATCCCGATATTGACAGGTCGGCTTATGTGCAAGGACGCATTTCCGGCGTCGAATTTAACCCCGACGTTGCTCTCTCCGCGATGATTCGATTGGCGTTTGAGGGCGGCACAGGAGATGAAATCATCTGCGCCAACGCGCTTCTTGAGGACGAACACTTCAATCACACGTTTGATATTGTGCTTACCAACCCTCCCTTCGGCAGCAAAGGGAAAATAAAAGACCGACAAATTCTGAAGTCCTACTTGCTTGCCCGCAGATGGAATCGAACCAACAATGATGAATGGGAGGTCACCGAAAATGTTTTAGCGGGACAATCTCCCGAAATCCTCTTTGTCGAAAAGTGCCTGAAATTGTTGCGACCCGGTGGACGCATGGCAATCGTGCTGCCGGACGGCTTGTTGCAGAATATCTCCAACGGTCATATCCGATTCTGGCTTTGTTCCCAAGCCAAAGTCTTAAGTGTCGTGTCTATTCCACAAGAAACCTTTGTCCCGTACGGCACCGGCATCAAGACGTCCTTGCTTTTGCTTCAAAAACTACCCGCTGCCGCAGAACAAGTGTTTATGGCTCGCATCCAAAAGATCGGATATGACGTAAAAGGACGCCCCGTTTACAAGCGTGATGGGGACGGCAAACTGATTAGAACACCCGCAGGCTTGCCCGTCATTGATGATGACATCGACGAAATTGTCCGCTCATATAGACAATTCCAAGCCGGCAATCTTGAATTTGAGGGCGAAACCATCTATGCCGTGCCAGACACAATGCTCAAAACACGGCTGGACGTGGACCATTATCGTCCTGATGACCGCAGGCTGCTCGATCATTTGCAAGCGATCGGCGCAAAACCGCTCGGTGAAATTGCATATATTCTCAACGAAACGGACACTTTTCGTCTGGCGTCTAATGGCAAGATACGTTATATTGCCATTTCGGATGTTGATGCGCGCACGATGCAAGTTGTCTCGCAACAGGTCATCAATCCGCATGAAGCGCCGTCCAGAGCAGCCTATCGCGTGCGACAGGGTGATATTATTACGGCAATCTCCGGGGCAAGCACGGGCACGCCCCGCCATGCCACTGCTCTCATCACAGAAGATGAAGATGGGGCGATTTGCTCCAATGGGTTTGCCGTGCTGCGCAACATTCATGGCGTCGAGCCACTTTTCCTGTTAGCATATATGCGAACCCCATATTACCTGCGCCAGGTGAGACGCTTGATGACGGGACATGCCATCCCTGCTATTTCTACAGAGGACTTGGCGAAGGTTTTGGTCCCCATACCGCCCATGCAGACCCAAAAGAAAATCGCCGACGAAATCGCAACACTTTTAGTAACGCGGAAGGAGGCGTTAAAAACAGGGGAAAGAATTGTTGCAGAAACTGAGTCCTTAATCGGGCGGTTGGTCTAGAACCTTGAAAATTCGCCTGGTCAGTTGCCCCGAGCGATGCTGTGCGCGATGCTTTGCAGACGAGGGATCAGCGCTCATTGCGCCGCCGATCCAGAAACACAGCATCCGACACGATCACCCGCGCAACGATGAGCGCCCGCGCAACGATAATCGAGTGGCGCTAAACGGCATCGTGTGTCCGCTCAAGGTCAATCGTGCTTGGCAAGACCTGTCCGCCACATATGATATAGATGGAACATCATCTGCTAAGCGCAGGGGCAAGCATGCCCCGCCGACCGCGCCCTGGCCCGCCGACAGCGCCCTGATCCGCTGACCGCGCCCAGAATCGCTCTCGACACACCCTGCTTGGGCGATTGGATGCATCAGGTAAGGCGGCTTTGCATCATCCCCATCATCCTGCCGCGCCTCAACGTTCTTTAAACAAAACTCGGCATGGCGCATCGCGATCAAGCCTGTTGTCATGCTTTGCCTATGGGTGCGTTATCGATGTTTGACTCACTCTGATCGCGTTGGGCGTGGGGGCGGGGTGTTGTACAACGTCTGACCATGACCTGCGCCCGAAAGATGCCGCCTGATCCATCTTTAATTTTTAGCACCTCTGCCGTGGGCGTTTTGCGCACGCGCGTTTTGTGCCAAACGCTGCTCCAGCCAAGCGTGTTTTGTAAAACCCTTGAGCAGGGACCGATACAGATGAAAGTCTGTTTGTGTTATCAGTCCAATATATTCCTCACCATCAAAGACGGCTGCGACTTCGCTTTTCTGTAATTGCATCTGTGTTTGCGCTTCATGTGCTGCGGTGTGCGATGGCAGCCGCATCACGTTGTTTAACATGATCTGAGATGCCACACAATCCGTCTTTTGGTTGTATAACGCCACCAAAACCCTTTCCAACGTGATCACGCCCAGCAGTTGTTTATCTTGGTCGCTCATCACAGGCAAATATATGTGCTTGGTTTTTAACATCCGCTCTGCCACACGGCTGATATCGTCACTTGGATGTAGCGGCTTGATATGTGGCTCACATATATCCTTTACTGTGACCCAATCGGGGATCTTGTCATCCGCCTGCTGCTGAAAGTGCATACGTAAATTCATCAACAGCAGCACGGACGCAAGCAGCAACAACAGATTGTCGCTCCATATCCCCGCGGTCCCGACCCCTAAAAATAAAACAAGCAGTGCGCCATGCGTCACTTGTAACATACGTTTATCCTTTTTTAACCCCTTCGACAATGTGTGTATCGCCCACTCCATGTCCGACGCCGGCACAGGTAATAGGTTTACCATCCCCAAACCTAAATTGACCCAGAATAACCACATTAACAGTGATTGCTCCGATGCCTCCCTTAAGATTCCCCAGTCACCTTTTGTCGCGCTATCTATATGTATGTGCATCTCAATGTGATATATCTCGCGCAGGATCAGCGCCAGTATGGCTGCTAAAATCAAATTTGCGGTTGGGGCAACGCCGGATAGCGCGATAATCTGAAGCGGCGACAGCGATTTATTGGATGTGCGATATGTTTCCTGCGGGTTTGCCAACTTGATCTCTTTGATCTTTATACCCAACCGCTGTGCGTAGAAAACGTGCGCCAGCTCGTGCACGAAACCGCACAACAGCGCCAATAGTGCAAGCAGCACCCCAAAATTGAGACGCCAATTCAGATTATTGCTTTCATTGCTACTCAACCCCCATATCGCGCCGGTGGCGATGATCAACAATATCACGCCGACATGTGCCTTGATCCTGACCTGACCGACCTTTCCTAACAGCAAGTCCGCGTCCATAGTTTAATTATAATTATAATACGACAAAGGCTTTCTGTAAGCGCGCTGCGGTAACACCTCATCGTTCGCCTTCACGACCAGGAATCTCTGTTTTCTTTGACGGCTCATCTATACCAACCGTGTTGTCCCCATCCCCCCGCGCGCATATCACATGTGCTTGCCTTGTGTGGACATCACATCACAGTCGCCATTCAAATGATTTTGAGCACACGCCGCCTTTGCCAGCGAGTCGTTTGGGCATCCACGCGTTCGCCCACTTTTTGCATGCTTGCGCTGCGGTCGTGGCAAATCGCGGGTGTGCTCAGATTTGTGTTTGTGAGGTCTTTTGAATTTTGCGCCAAAAGATTTCTGTAGTTCCATCTTTCTTATTGTAAAGCCATCCTTTGTTTGTCATGATACAATTTACCCACAATGACTGCGCCTGGCACAATGAGATGGAAGCCTGTGGAAACAGGCTTGGGCGATGAGTTTGTCCTTGGAGATGCTCTCCCTATGACGGGTGTGTGGGAGCAACTCGCGCATGATCCAAATGAAACAGTCAGAGCGTGGACGGCCGAGCGCTGCACCAATCCTGTGATAGTGGCAGAGATGACGAAGGATAAAAACCCGGATGTGCGCGCAGCAGCAGCGCGCAACCTCTATTTGGACAAAGCCCATTTCCCCGCATTAGCCAGCGATGATGAACCACACGTCGTCAGCGCGCTCGCTCGACGCCTGGATTTGGACGTGCGCCTGTTTCAGGATTTGGCAACCCACCCCTCCCCACGAGTGCGCGCCTGTATAGCCTCTAACCCCGTCGTCCCCTGTGATGTGCTGCACGCGCTCGCACATGACCCCGACCCACTTGTGCGCGCGAAGGCGGCAGAAAATATCAAGCTCAACGACCGCGACCGAATAGCGCTTCTACACGACAGCGAGCCGCGTGTGCGATTGTCCGCCCTTGTGAACAAAAGAATTTACGCTGAGCAAGCGATGGCAGCGGCTTTCCAATTGGGCATACCCTGGCCTGAAGCAAGAAGCAGATGTGTTTTGTACCCACAGACCGCAGCATGGCTCGTGATGGCTTGTGACAGCGACCCTGAAGTGCGTGCGGCATGCGCGTTGATGTGCACATGGGAGCACATCTTGAAGCGCCTGCTTCAGGACCCCGATGAACGCGTCTACAAGGCAGCTCTGAGCAATTTCTTGCTCGACCAGAATGCAGACGCAGCATCAGAGCCACTTGAACACACAACACAAGCACACAAAACACAAGCAATCTCGCTCGATGTGTAAACCCGCAAATAAAGCATGATGATTTCTTCCCTTCACCATGTGCCCCCGTTGCCGCTAATCACCTGCCTCTGAAATGAGATTGCGAAAAAGTGTGACACGGTTGTCAAAATACGTTTGCACTATGCCCGTCGGCCCATTGCGGTTTTTGCCCACAATAATTTCGGCGATGTTCGTCATCTCCGTTGCAGGTCTGTATGCGTCCTCGCGGTGGATAAATAACACCATATCTGCATCTTGTTCGATTGCCCCTGAGTCCATCAAGTCGCTTAACATCGGGCGTTTGTTTTCTCTCCGCTCCACACTCCTTGAAAGCTGACTCGCCACCACACATACAATGTTCAAATCCCGAGCCGTGCTTTTGAGCGCTTGGCATATTGCCCGGATTTCCTGCGTGCGATTTTCACCGCGCGTTTGATCGCCCCCGTCGATCAGCTGGAGATAGTCAATGAAAACCGCATCGATGCCGTGCCGATAATACATTTGCTGCAGGCTGGTCTGTATTTCCCCAACCTTCATCCCATGTTTGTCGTTTAGCAATATAGGCATGTCGGCGATCTTCCCCAGGCATTGCGTCACCTTGTCCCACGCTGCTTCATCTAGATCGCCTCTCCGCAATTGCCGACCCTCAATGCCTGTCTCGGCGCTGATCAATCGCTGCAACAATTGCGCGCTGTTCATCTCTAGGCTAAAAAATGCCACCCGCCAATGATGGGTGTGCGCAATATAATGCGCCATGTTCAGCATTAAACTGGTCTTGCCCATGCCCGGCCGCCCGGCAACAACCACAAGATCGCCTCGCGCCAAGCCCGTGATGAGACGGTCTAATTCCATTATCCCCGTGCGAACTATCCCTGCCTCTCCCCCGTGAGCGTGCATGTTTTGCAACTTTGAGAAAAATGCGCTGACCGCCGTCGCAATCGGCGTCACCGCCTCGCGCCGTCGCCTCATCGTTCTGACGTTTATGATCGCGGACTGGCTGCGTTCTATCATTTTGTTGATGTCTGCCTTTTCGTCGTAAGCGAGCCGCGCAATTTGACCGGATGTCGCGATCAGATGTCTCCGCATGGCGAGTTCTTTCAAAATTGCGAGGTGTGTCTTCGCATGCAGCGAGCTAGCCACGCTCTGTTCTAAAAGCCTGATATAAGCCTCTCCCCCCGCTTCATCCAACAGTTGCCGGACCTTTAGGTCGTGGATTAACAACAATAAATCACTTGGCTGCCCCTGTTGCAACAAACGCTTTAACCCTTCATAAATCAGACGATGCTTGGGAATGTAGAAATCATCTGGCGACACCTCGGGTATCAACTGAGCCGCCACCTTCCCGTCCAGCAACATCGTCCCCAACAAGGCGCGCTCCACTTCAGCGCTGTGAGGCGGCGCCACATCATGTTTGACATTTATCTCTGCACTTTTATCGTCGTCCCTCCTCATGCCGACCTCCTTGCACTTGCTTGTTCGCCCAAAGCCGCTTTAAGCGACGCATGTGTGGGACCGACCTCAGACAGGGGATGGCGGATGCCAACGCCAACACAAGATAAGGTTCAGAAACCGCTGAAGTATCTATATCTTGAAACAGGCACATACAGGGACAATCATAAACGGCAAGCGGTTTGGCACACCTTGACCGCAGAGCAACTGCGCTTGAATTATAAACCAGGGGCAGCTTATGCCACGGTATGGCTGGGATGATGAACCCGTTAGCTCAGCCTGGCAGAGCAGGGCGTTTTTAATCCTCGTATCCCCGTGTCGCAGGTTCAAATCCTGCGCATCTCATCCCCTCGCTTCCCCTCGCTCAAGCGTTCACACAGGCGCTGCTTGAGCCGTAGGAGCGGCGACGCGACGCCGAAATACCTGTGAGCGCCGAGACGGGCAAACGGTTACACCCTAAAAGAAGTAAAAAGGGGCGGACTTGACGCACTTGGTGCGTGTGAAGTGTTGTCAATGATTCTGCTATGACTACGCCGCTCATAGTCAAGCCGGGCGGCGCCCGCAGCACAAGCCGTTGGGGATATGCGAAATGTTCAATGTAGTCCAAAGCGCAAGGTGTGTGTTCGGGCGCGCCGATGCCACGCCAGACGGCATCGGGCGGCGGCGCAGTGACCGCAGCCACGACACATGCACGCCTCCAAATATGTTCGTCTTACACCACCCTTTGGCGACGGGCGCAGGCGACAGGTGAGCAGGTGCGTGTTCAGGACACGGGAAAGAGTGGAGATGTCGGGAATTGCACCCGAGTCCGAAAGCCGCAGACCACAGACTTCTACAAGCGTAGTTGCTGTTTTTGACTCGCCTCGCGCGCTGCAGCAACTCAGCGCTTTGCTCAGCCAGTTCAGTCAGTTCAGTTGCTTGACCGCCTATCCCCTGAACTCAGGATAGGCCGCTCACCGACTGTATCACATCGCTACCGCCACTTGTCGGTGTAAAGGGCGGGCGATGCCGCGATCACGTATGCCGCGGGCGTCGTCCCTGCCGCTTACGCAGCCATAGGAACGGCATTCCAGTTGACCTTCGCACTTACCGTGCGGTGCGCTGTTTAACGAGCGTCGCAGCTCGGCTTGCCGCCTGGGATATGCGCACTCCGTCGAAACTTGTCATCCCCTTTTGATGTGTGCATTATACACGCGGGATGCCCCTCCTTGACGATGACGCAACATGCCAACCGACACCCCCAATCATCCTGCCAACACCACCGGCGCCACACAAGCAAGAAATACAGCTAACACCACATGGCGGGGGATGGGCATTACGCTTGGGCCCATGTCCTCTCTCCCCCTCCTCTCTCTGCCTCTCTCTCCCCCTCCTCTCTCTGCCTCTCTCTCTCTCTCTCTCTCCTCTCTCTCATCTCTCTTTGTTATGTTTGCAATCATTGGGCGCTCAACGTTTTGGCAACCGTTCAGTTTTGTGCGGTATAATAAAATTATGGGTGCTAATGAACAAACAACAAGCACAACGGTTGAGTCGGAAGTGCAATCCCTGGACCGTATGGATTGTGTTGAGTTCTTCCCCCCCCGCGCCAACGATCGGGATTTGCTGACCGCGGAGGTGTTTTTTGGCAGCTTGGTGAGCATTGCATCCGACCGTCAACCTGTGTCTTTGGAAATCGCATATCACGCGGATGAAGGGGTGCGGTATATCCTGCGAGGCAGCCCAGAACAAATGCAATACGCCGCTCAGCTGCTTGTGCATTATTATCCGGGCTCCCGCGTCAAACATATTTCACACGCCGAGGACCCTGCACGACATTTTGCAAATGGCTTTCTATGCGACACTTATGAATTTCGCCTGACGCGCCCAGCCTACGAGCCCCTGCGCACCCATGCCACGCGCGAGGGACGCACCACCTATAGCGATCTTAAAATGTTGGGCGACCCCCTCTCTGGCGTGCTCTCGGCAATGCGCGCCGCTCGCAGCAGCGCGGTGCTCGCACAGATGATCATCGGCGGAATGCCCAACGATTGGTCCAAACTGGTGCGAGGTGAATCATCCCAAATTCAGCAATTTATCCAACGCTCGCCAATTTATGTGCTGCGCGCATTAGGCGCGCGCCATCAAATGGCGCTATGGGCGCTGTTGGTGCTGGCGTTTGTGGTCGCCTTGTTTACGCAGTGGACATGGATATTCCTCCTAGCCGCCGGGCTCGTGCTGTTTGCATCAGCCGTGATGTTGGCATCGCATCTGCTCCCAGCACCCCCAGACCCATGGCTGGTGCATCAAAAGGTGACCTATCACGCCTTTCGCACGCGCATACGGGTGTACATCGCCGACCAAAGCCCGGCCGAACGCGCGCGCATGTGGCAAGCCATTCGTTCCGCCTATGACGCATATGCCCTGCCAGGCGGAAACGCCTTTACATATCTCAAGACATCATACAGATCGCCACGTTTGATCATGCTCCCGCAGCGTCTGCTGCACATCCCCTATACAGGTTATTTCTGGCCACAACGATTTTTTGCGCCTATTTTGTCAGTAGGAGAAATTAGCACGCTCTGGCACGCCCCCTACGGTGAATCCCCAGAAAGCGAAGTTCACTACGCGCAAGAACATGTGATCATCCCCCCATCCGAATTTTGGGTGCGTCAGCCATTTGACCACAACGGACAGCCGCCTCAACATGCCCCCCATAACGGCAATCATCACCCCCGTTCAGAACAGCCCCCGCCCTTCCCACTAGGGACCGTGACCGTCGCGGGGCGTGTGCGCACCGTCGGGCTTTTGCCCAGCGCCTTTCGCGGGCATATGGCGATCATCGCTAAAACCCAGTCCGGCAAAAGCACTTTAATGGCGGGTTTGGCAGAACACATCATGAAACATTATCCCGACGCGGCGCTCATCGTCATAGACCCCCATGAGGACCTGGTCAATCGCGTCGCCGGACTGGTCCCTGATGATAAATTGAGCCGCACCATCTTGTGGGACCTCAGCAACCCCCATCACACCATCGGCTTTAATTTGTTGGACTGGGACAGCTTGTCCGGTCACTGGTTGACAATACAACCCCCGACCGCGCACCACCAAGCGCCAGATCAAACGCCAGATAATGACAAATCGCAAGCCCAACACGGTTATAACGATTTGTTTAGTTGGCTAGCCAGCCAGGACAATTCACCTGACGCTCCAACCCAACCAACGCCAGAACAGCCCCCCTCAGAAAGCGGTCACACCAACACCGACGGAAATAACGACGGCGTGCGCATTAGCGCGTACAAAATCGCCGAAGACATCGTCAGCGTCTTCAATCAAATCTGGCGCGCCAACTGGGGTCCACGCCTGCAGTTTTATCTCGAAGGCGCGCTGTTGACGCTCGCCAGCGTCAACCACCTCTCCCGCTTTGACAGCGCCTTTGCCTCGTGGTGGCGAAAAGCAGAACAATGGGCACAACAGCCGTTCGACGCACACAGCGCCCCCGAGATTTTGCACGATTTTCAAATCACCTCCCCATTGGTGATCCGAGAAAACCTGCGCCTGGTCAGAGATAAGTTGTTTGATGCGTTTAACGTGTGCCCCACTGCCTCCCCCAACCCATTCACCGTCTCATACATATATATCAGCCGCGCAATGCAAGATTTTAACCGCCCCACCGGAATGCGCATGTTTCACGAAATACTGGGCAGAGCCTTGAAGGAACTGCAGGCCCAGGGCGTGAACTTTGAGAGCTGGTTGGAACAGGAACCGCGTTTCTACGTCTCACCGCAGGGACAAGTGCAGTTTATGAACCACACCTTGCTGGACGTCACGCCGCTATACCTGAAATTCCATTTCCAGCAAGAAGCGCGCCGTGTGTTGCGCGCAGCCAATTTGAATCACTTGGAATCTTGGTGGCAAAACGCATATGACGCCGTGCTGCGCACCAACCCCCGACAACTGTACGAATACATCTCCTCCCTCATCAACAAGGTGGATAGCTATGCCCAGTCCGATGTCGCCTATCGCATCTTCGGTCAGAGCAACACCACCTTGCCACTAGACCGCGTCATAGACGAAGGTGGCGTTTTGTTGCTCAACCTTGCCGCCGGCAAGGTCGGACGAGAGACCGCCTGGCTGGTCGGCGGCACCTTCTCCAACTGGTTAATACACAAAATTGCCGCTCGTGACATGGATCAACGCCGACCGGTCTTTATCATCGCGGACGAAATGCAATCCTTCTGCGCCAATTACAGCAGCTTGCTCAGCGAAATGACCAAGTTCGGCGCACGCCTTGTCATGGCAACGCAGAGCCTGGCTCACCTCTCCGCCATTGACCCGGCGTTACCACAGATCACCATGAGCAACGTCAGCACGCTCTTTGCGCTCGCCTGCGGATGGGAAGACGCTGAAAAACTCGCCCGTGAGTTAAGTGTGTCGCGCACCGACCGCCGCACCGTGAAACCAAACGACATCCTCGGCTTGCCGCAACACGAGGGATATGTGCGCACTTTGGACTCCGCCCGCCGCCCCGTCGTGTTCAGCTTCCGCCTGTCACCCCCATCTGAGGGCGATATCTCGCGCAAAGAACGCATTATCAGCAACACGCTCCCATACACGCTCTCGTCCCAACAAGCCTGGGAAAACGCCCAGCGCGGTGTGTCCGCTCACAACGTGCAGCCCGACCCTATAGCAGACCTCTTCGAGGAAAAAGAAGGAAAATCCGCCCAAACTCCGTCCTCTCGTAAAGGGACCAAGCGAAAAACAGGCGGCAACCGTAACGGCAAAAAAGACCACCTTGACCCTGAATATGAAAGTTGACCCTGCGTTTTGCCCCTGCGTTTTGCGTATGACGCCGTTTGCCTGCTCTGACAACAACGCCTGACCGACCGCGGCGCATCCACTTTTATCCTCCGCGATCGCCATCTCCGGCCACGGAAATTCAAGCCAATCTCGTTTTGTTTCACCCAAAAATATGGAAACGAAACAGCCACCTCTTGCCTCCACGCAGATCGCTCAGTCGCCGGCTTGCCCCGCCATCCCCTCCCATTACCTGTGCGTCACTCATCGCCCGTGGGTTCAGCCGCAAACGTGCTGGTTGTGCGCTTCAACGGGGTGGGTGCGCACGTGGCAAGCGCGCACCGTGCGCATTTCAACTCTAGACCATGACCAGCACACGGATAGACCGTGCCCCACCATGCAACGCGCAACGCCTGAGCAGCTGGGGTTTGATTTTCTCGCGCATGGGTTTGTCGCGCCGCGCGCCTTGACCGCGCGCGCAAACGTGACCTCGCCCGCCTGGTGCTCGGATAACGCACATCATGTGTTCCCCGAACAAATAACGGCAGAAATTTTTCACATCCAACCTCACCCGCTCTATCAGCCCATAGACAACCGCAACTTGGCGCAGCGATTGTCATCCCCCCCGCAGCTGGTCCACATCGCCCCCTGTGCGTTGGGCGAGCAGGTGCACATAGCCGATCTGTCGTTGCAATTAGCGGGTATATTGCCGTCTCAGGTCCCCATCTCAACGTCGTTCAACGTGGCAACGTCCACTGACGGCGCGCCCCCTTCGCCCATCTTGACGCTCAACGCCGATGTGGTCGTCCATCGAACAGATTTTTTAGCATTGCAAAGACGTTCGATGTGGCTGCTCCCTTTGCTCAATTTGATCGCGCCTAAGTATTACGCAGTTATCTCTCGTCACACCTTCGCCGCCTATGCGTGTTCTCGTGGTCTCGCACACATGCTCAACCCGCATGCGCAAGCACATGGCGCGGCTTGGACGCTGAAAATCCCTTCTTCGGAGCCAGAACAGGATGCGCTCTATGACGCAATATGGGAGCGCTATTTTGGCGATTTGGGGTTGAATTTGCACCCCGCCCTGATGCGCGCGCTGTCGCAAGCACAACGCGAGGGCATGTCGTGGGATATCGCCGCCATTACAGACTGGGAGCGCGAACAAGCGGCTCGTGCGCCATCTCGTTTCTCTTCGCCCGATTCGATCGCGCACCATCTGACAGACAAGACGCCGGTTTTGCACGCCGATCGTTACTGCCTCCCGTTTATGTTTGTGTCAGACGCGTTGCCCTCTGAATCGGTTGCCCTCTGAATCGGTTGTCCCTTCAGGGTAAAATGACGCAGGTGACAGGCATAATTGACGCGCGGGTGACGCGTGTGGCTGATGTGCGCGGTTGAGTGATGGTTGACATGTATGGTTGACGTTTGTGGTTGACGTATGAGATTGACGCCTGCGGTCGGGGCACTTCCTTTGTTGATATATTGATAGATATGGTTGACGCGAGGAGCGGCGTCGCCCCCCTCCCCCCCCCACACACACGCGCGCACACACATACCGCACACATCCCCCCCTGCTTGCAGCACAGACATCGCAGAAAATCGCAAGCCAACATTGGCGTCTCTCCCAATCTCGCCAAAAGCACGACGCCTCAACTTCTAACCCCACAGCTCGAGCTGGATAAGCGCAGATGGGCGCGTGGACGCGCGCTGCCGACAACTATTCCCGCATCAGGTAAAGCATTTGCGGGGTGATGTCACGCGCAATGCTGCGCGGCCCAACACCGTTGCGCGCAGATGTGTGCTGCGTGCGCTGAATTTTTGTGCGTGATACAATACCGATATGTTTGGTTTGTCACAAGGAAGGGTTTTTCATCACCTTTGCGTTTGGCTCAATCGTTGGCGGGCAAAGATCGCCGGGCGCTCCGCCGCTTATTCGAGCGTCTCCTTGATCGTGGCAACACCTATCTCGCTGGCGATCATCTTGTTCGGTGTGTATTTCAACGAGATTCTGCGCAATCACACTCTGTCTGAGTTTATGGCGGGCGCGGCCGCACGCGCTACATCCAGCACCGTCGGCGGTTCACAAGGATGCCATTCAATTGTCAAAACCTTAAGAGACAACGCGATCAAAAATAATATGAACCCACAAAAGATTAAATTTAGTATCAGACCCGTCAGCCGCGCGGACGACGCATCTCCTGAACGCCGCATGCGCACCGATATGTTTGAAATACGCGTACAATATGAGATCGATAACCTCGAGTTTATCCGCAGCATGTTGTCCGCATTGGGGTTATCACTCCCTCCGCCTCCCCCCGCCTATTCCACAATCTATATCCCAGTCGAAACTTATCGCAGTCGGTTTGATGGCGCATGGTGGAGCAATTGCCTAAAAACCAACGTCTCGCTTTCAGAACTCGACAACTAAAGCCCATCGCCTATGTTCCCGCTATATGTGATGCACACTTGTCGCGCCACACAAGCCCGTCAACATCTATATCATCTCAAAGCCCTTGCCCGTCTCCTCCGCACGTTGGGATGGGTTGCGCTCATCATCTTGCTCACAAGTTGTGGCACCGACCTGCGAAACGCTTGGATAAATATTTTTAACGAGTACGTGATGCCCCCCGTGCTGCGAACCGTCGCCGCATTGGGGGTCTTTGGCTTGATGATACGCGCGATTCAAGCCGCTATCGATATCCTCTCACATCGCAGCGAGGGAATTGCCACGTTAATCCCCTCCGTGATAGGCATATTGTTTTTCACCGTGGTGGCGCTCAGCGCTAACACCATCGTCGGCACAGTGCTTAATTGGGTCCGCTAACCGACGAATGCCATGGCGGATTTCATCTCGTGCCGCCATGTCACTTTTATTCCCCACATCACCATATGCACTATGCCTATTCATGGATGTTCATAGATATTCACAGATATTGTTTTGCATACAGACAGTGTTTTACAAGTTTTGCAACATGGTCTCGCAACCCGACCTCACGCATGGGCGGCTTTCTCGCCGTCGTTGCGCGCCTTACGCATGATATGTGCGCCGTCCCCTCGCATCGCATTGACGCCGCATACCTGCGATAGCTTGTTGGTAAGTTTGAAGTAACGATAATACGCCCCATGTGGTTCACAAAATTTCGTTATCAAGCCGGGGATATCGCGGGTTTTGGTGTCAGGGTTTTCAACCCAACTCGCCATCCACGCCTCTACTGTTTCAGGGGGGCATGTCTTGCGCATCCCATAACACATGTCGGCGCACAAGCCCGCCAACGGCAAAAACAATTGCAAATACAACGCCCGCTTGTCCTCCTGTTGATGCGCTATCAGCGCCCCGCGGGCAAACCCTTGTTCGCCAAAAGGCGTTATCCCCCCCCCGTCTAAATTGGAAGCGATGCCGTCTGCAGGATAGGCGTGCTTTTGGCTAAGTGAATGCTTATACGCCGATTTGCTTCTGTCAAAGACAAATAAGTCATTGTGCGCCGCAATGGACATCGCACAATCCGAAATCGTTATCTCTTGCCCCGCGAGCAAGACCACCCAATGATGGGCAAGACGCACCCCCCAGTAAATATCCCAAAACGAATGTTGTGGGTTATATGGGCTGTCCACAAACGGCAAGGGCACGCTGAACCGCTGAATCGAATTGTCAAACGCCTTGCGAATCACGCGCTCGCGCAAATCCAGCGGATGCCCATTCGTTATCGCCGCTTCGTAATCCTTTGATGTCTGACGGGAGACAGAAATGTGCGCGCGATATCCGTCTTCGGTTAACACAAACGCAAAATAGGAGAAGCCTGTGTCCGATTTGGGAAGCTGCCGTCTTAGCGTTTCTTCGTCTATTCCTGATAAAGGCTGCGCTTTGGGAGGCGTTTTGGCGCTGTGTGGACGATGAAAGTATTGTTGTAGTATCTTGCTCGGGGCTAGCCTCAGCATTGCACGCGCCAGATACAACGCGCAATGCGTGCGCAGAACAAAGGGGTGCACCGCTTGCCCAAAAAACATCTCCGCCAACGCGTAGGTGTTGGCGAGCGATTGCTCAAGCGCGTTGTCCCAAGGGTAGGATAAACGGGCGAATTCTTGATACGCCTCATCCCAGCTGCGCGCATCCTCGGCGACGGGATATGCGCTTAGGATAATTTCCTTGAACGTGTGCCACGCCAACAATCCGTAATCTGTCCCCATCGCATGCTGATTATAGTCTCGCGCCAAGCCTCCCTCGCCTCCCGCTCCCCCGCTCCCCCGCTGCGCATTTCTGTTGCGGGTGGCGGGTCGTGATCGCATAATCGCGCACGGCCCCGTCAATTCGCTTATAATGTTTAATAACCATGTCCCAGGCAAAACTTGATTCGTTCGGCTTCTTTGATAACGCAAACACCGCGCTATCCGACTTCGAGACCTATCCAATAACCAAGGTCAAAATGATGACCGACCGATATGTGTCCGTCGAGATCAGCCCTTTGCAGCCCGGTATGGGTCAAACCCTTGCAGAGATGCTCAAGCAGGCCATACTGCGGAATGTGTGCGGTTGGGCGGTGGTGGGTATAAAGGCGCAGTCCAAAGACAGTCCGTTTGTATCCGATGAGACCACCATCAAGCTGTTTCTAAAATCTATGAAGCCTGTCCCCGCCCAGGAGGACACCAATCATGACGACAATGCAAACCGTCCATCGCCGGGTGACCTGCTTATGGTGCCACTTCGAGAGGCGGCGCGTCAACAGCATAAGCATACATCCAAAGACCAAGCCGCGGCTATTGCGCCAACAGATTTTGACTGGGAAAGCGTCGGGCTTTTGCTGAGCGACAACGAAACCCCGCCTGAGCCCTTGCCCGTCAAAAACCCAGCATGTCTGAGCTCGGTTTTTTTGTTGGTGAGATATGGCAGCGGCTACAGCGTTGCCGAACCTTTGCCCGCCGACATAGCCGGCGTAGATCACAACACCTGGGCGCTGTGGTGTGATGCCGTGTTCACACCCGTCAGCCGTGTTAAAACATCTGTCATGCCGATGCTCGTCAAGTCCGGGGGTAAAACAATCCCGCGGGAGTCATTGGAGTTAGAAGTGTTCACGCGCACCCGCATGGCTTTCGCGCCTCTCATCGTCAAAGTCGCTCAGTGGTGGATGGATAAGATGTCCGTCATCGCCCAGATCACATACGGCAGCCCTGCGCTTGCTCCCGAAGACGTCGTGCGCAAAGCCAGCTTGCTCACTTTCCAACAGGAGAAAGCGCGTTTGGAGGATCTGCGCTTGTCGTTGAAAGTGTACAATCTCTTGCGCAGACAGGGCTTTGAGACGTTGAAAGACCTGGCAGACTTTTATCAATCAGACAAGCCCAAGCACATCCCGCGGCTTGGACAAGCAAACTTGGCTGAGCTGCTGAGCGCGCTGCGCCAATTTGGCGCCGCATCGCTCGCCGATCACATCGCGCAAGCGGCGCAGACCTGACGCCTTGTCAAATATGTTGCCCCCGCGCACGTTATATCGTGCGCGTAATGGCGAAACACCGAAGCATCTTCGTCCGCTTGTTGGCGTCCTCTAGTTCGTCCGCCGTGGGGAGAGGGGCGTCCGCCGGCGCGACACGCGCCGATACCGTGTGCGCCAATGCTGCCTTATCCACCAATAACCCCAAGCGTTCTGTTCATATTGCCCCCAATGGCTTTGAAGTGTGTTATAATTCTCTGCGCCTTGAGGGGCTTCGGAGAGCGAGCATGCGGAGAGCGAGAGAAAGATTGAGATTTGATTGACGAGGGAGAAGGTGCTAGTGGGTCATGCTGGGAGCGGTCGCGTGTAACAATGCGACCGCTCCCAGCGTTTTCCGGCATGCACATCAGCGGCAAAAGATGAGATGCGCGGGAGAAAACGCGTCAGGCGTGATGTGTGCCTGTGACAAAATTTGAAGTCGGGGCGTGTCACGCAATGGCGAGAAGTGTCGCATCAGCATAGATCATCACGCATCGTAAGGCGACGCCGGCGAATGGGGTGAAGCCCTGCGCGACCTGTCCGATGGCAAGACAGCAGCAAGGCGATGGATAGGGACAAGGTCGAAAGCGACACGGATAGCAGCGCGGTGAAGATGGATGACAACACCGTCGTGTGGGATATTCAGTTGCACAACCCGCCGAGCAACACAGCATGATACACGTGATGAGCGCAGCAAGCCTGCCGCCCGCGCTGCGCCGAACATCTCTTGAATACAATTCGCGCAAGCAGCGTGCCGAATCCGACGTAAAGATGCCAACTTCTTTTTTGCAACTGAAGTTCAGACATGAGTTGGGACAGGGTGCCGAAGCATGGTCAAAAAAGACGATAAAGCGGCGGCAAGCAGGTTCTGCCACGCATTGG
>FWWL01003226.1_pt1 | contig 30573 bp, 31 predicted proteins | sample 2228331 | NCBI WGS metagenome assembly FWWL01 (sample SAMEA103939775, study PRJEB20133) | metagenome
GAATATTCGCGGTGTGTGGCGGTACCCTCGTCAAATCCATTCCTGCTCCAAATGATGTTATGTATGGCAATACCCCATCTGGCACCCTCACTGTGAATGTCCAGGGAAGAGTAAAATCTTCCTCACGGTCCAATCCCCCTCCCTGTGCAGGAGGCTTGTATATCTTCGTGGTTATTGTCTCCCCCTTTGCTGTCTTAACAGGATTTGATACAGGGCTCCTGAAGGTAACGGTATAAATCGTATCAGGCCTTATAGAGGCCTTGTTTATCCATAGCACAAGACGGGTGTCGCTCTTCTCCCATGACCAGGTGCTAAAATTCAATTGCGGACTCACTGGAACCTTGCTGAAATAATCAATCTGCTCCACTGTTATGTTATTCGTTATTGTAAATGTGCTCGTATCTATGGGCTCAGTAAAGTCAATCCCTGCATACTCCAACTGCGTGGTATCTATTATATTTCCACATCTCGGCCCTACAAAGGTCTGCTTGATATACTTGCTCCCTGATTCTATCTGCGGTGCTATTTGATAAACTATTGCCTTTATCAAATCAACTATATACTGAAAGACAGGTGGAAGTTCACCCTCCTCACTGGGAATACATCCACACCCAGCCCTTCCTGCCCCAGAACCACAACTCAATTGCCCTCCCACTGTCATTCCCCAGAACATGCTTATTATTATAACACACCTTAATAAGAGTTTTACCCTCTTCATAAAACCCTCCTGTTATTTTACTGAAATCCTATCCAGTGCTCCCTTCACATAATCCACTGCATTCTGAAAGAGCTCATGGCTTATATAATTACTATGCCCTCCAGTTAATTCAGGATTCAAACTCGTTACCTGCGTCAATGAACGAGCCGCTGCAAGTTTCAACACCTCGTTCTCCGATGGGTCTTCAACTATCTTCCTTAATGGCTCATAGGCCTCTGGCGAAAATGTGTTCCCTATTAATTCCGCCGATAACACCCTAAGATATAAATCATTATTCTTATCTTCCATTGCCTCTGCTACTCCCTCCACAAGTTTCTCTTTCACTCCTTTTGCCTTAACTCTCGGATACATATCTATCAACTTCACAACGCATTTCATCCTGGTTGTATTGTCATACTTTAACTCTTCCGCCTTCAGCTCTTCAGAACTTGGCTCTATCCCCATACTCTTAAGCACCTTCCTTACAGGATATTCATCATTTAGTAGTCTTAAAATATGATTCACATGGCTCTCATTCCCCGTCTCGCCTGCTACATCCAGTGCAAGATTCACTACTGTTATAGAATACCCGGTCGGATCCGCAAGAACCTCATTCGCTGCTACAATCCACTCCTTTTCGCTCCCTGATGTAAGCCTCCGAATTACCTCATCCTCGGACTCAACTGAATACACAACATAACCACTTATTGTAAAAAGAAAACAGATTATCAGAAATAAAATCTTCTCAATCCAGAACTTTGCAGCCCTTATCCCATAACCCTTAATACTTGACTCACAACCCATAATTCATCCCTTGAATAAACTCTCTATAATTTTGGGGCTCAATATCTTGAACCCCTGCTCTTCTGTAAATTTCTCCTGAACTGAAGTCAGAATTATCCGAGAGAGAGAGAGAGAGCATGAAGAATTAACACCTCTGCTCCTCTATAAGTCATGAAACACACCCTTTATTTAATAGATGACGCAAATTCCGTGCCAGAATTTTCTCAAAAATGCAATCAAAAATCTCCTTTATTTTCGTTAAGTTACAAACTGTGACCCTTCTATCACACACTAAAACCCCTCTAAAAATGACAATTTTTGTCAAAGATATGAAAATTTTGCACAGCGGGGAGGTTTAAACACCTACTGCTCTGGCACTGGTTCAGGAGCAGGTGTGGGTGCGGGGACGCTCTCCGTCTGCTGGGTCTTCTCTTCCACAGAGATCTTGCCTGCAATGGATGATGTCCTTGAGAAATAGAATAAACTTATTGATGTAATCATGAATATAACTGCTGCGGCAACTGTAACCTTCTCAAGAAAACTTCCCGGACCACTGCTCCCAAAAACACTCTGACTTGAGCCGCCGAAGACAGAACCTAACTCAGCACCCTTCCCCATCTGGAGAAGAACCACAACAATAAGAAAGAAACAGACAACTATATGAACTGCGGTGATAAATGTAATCATTCAACTCTCCTCTAATCTTATAATATCAATTTTTTATGCTCATTGCAATAGAAAAAAACTCCTCAGCATTTAAACTCGCACCTCCTACAAGGGCGCCATTCACATCCTCAATATGAATGAACGAATGGATATTATCCGGCTTTACACTCCCGCCGTAAAGAATCATAATATCCTTTCCTGACTCGCCATATATGTTAAGGAGGAGGGCCCTTATGAACCGGTGAACCTCTTCTATCTGCTCCGGTTTCGCTACAAGACCTGTGCCTATTGCCCAGACCGGCTCGTATGCAATTATCAGAGAGTCAGCATCTTTTAGTTCAATCTCTTTTAATGACTGGGTAACCTGTCTCTTTATTATACTCATGGTCTCGTTATTTTCCCTTTGTTCCCTGGTCTCACCAACACATACAATGGGAATGAGTCCATGCTCAATTGCAGCCCTTGCGCGCATATTTACCCAGACATCGGTTTCCCCAAAATACTGCCTCCTTTCGGAATGGCCAAGAATAACAAACTCAACATTAAGTTCCTTAAGCATGGTGGGTGAGATTTCGCCTGTAAAGGCACCTGATTCCTTCCAGTGGCAATTCTGGGCACAGAGTTTTATGTTAGAATTTCTTATCTCCCTGCCTGCATCTGCAAGAGATGTAAATGGCGGGGCTATAGCGATTAAGGCAGAATTGTAATTTTTAAACATCCTCTTCAATTCCTTTGCCAGAACCCTTGCTTGAGAACTGGTTTTATTCATCTTCCAGTTACCAATAAAGGCGTACTTTTTCATACCCTTGCTTTATGATTTGCTTCTTTCAGCGACCTCAGCGCTGGCAGTTCCTTACCTGCCAGTAATTCAAGAAAGGCACCGCCTCCGGTGGATATATATGAGATCTGATATGTTTCTCCAACATTATGAACAGCCACATCTGTGTCACCACCACCGACTATTGTCAACGCTCTGGAGCGAGCAAGAATTTGAGCAATTGAATAGGTGCCCTTGGCAAAGGACTCAAATTCAAAAACGCCCATGGGTCCATTCCATATAATCGTCTTAGCATCGCTCAATGCTTCGGAAAAGAGCGATATCGTCGCTGGACCAATGTCCATACAGTATGCGTCAGGCGGAATCTCCTGAACAGTTACCACCCTGCTATCTGCATCCTGGGCAAACCTATCAGCAATAACGCAATCAACGGGGAGATAAAGTTTAATTCTTTTCTCTTTTGCCAATTTTATTGTATCAAGGGCGATATCAAGCATGTCCTTCTCAACAAGGGATTTGCCCACCTCGTATCCCCATGCCTTTAAAAATGTGAAAGCCATGCCACCACCGATGAGGAGTTTATCCACCTTCTCAATCAGATTATGCAATGCCTCAAGTTTACTGGATACCTTTGCCCCGCCAATGATTGCTGTAAGGGGCCTCTGAGGATGTTGCATTGCCCTTTTAAAATAATTTAATTCCTTTCGCATCAAAAATCCAGCCACAGAAAGGGGCGCATATTTTGTAATTGCACAGACCGATGCATGAGCCCTGTGAGATACAGCAAAGGCATCATTTACATAGACGTCACAGAGGGAGGCGAGTTTTTTTGCGAATTCATCGTCGTTTTTTTCTTCCTCCTCATGGAATCTCAAATTTTCAAGAAGAATCACATCCTCTGGTTTTGCCTCCTTCACTACTTTCTCAACCTCTGGCCCGGTACAGTCATTCAAAAAGATGACTTCCTTTTCAAGCAATCTGCTGAGCCGTTTTGCAACAGGCGCGAGAGATAATCTCTCGTCTCTTTTTCCCTTTGGCCTGCCCATGTGGGATGCAAGAATTACAACGGCATGTGCATCCATGCAGTAGTTGATTGTTGGAAGCACGCTCCTTATACGAATGTCGTCAGTAATATTCCCGAATTCGTCCAGAGGGACATTAAAATCAACGCGGATAAACACGCGCTTTTTGGTAATGTTAACTCTGTCTAAATAAGTGATTTCCTGATCCAATTAATTTATCCTCAATCCCATTTATGTGTCGCTATAAAGAGCGTCAGGTCAATCATCCGATTTGAGAAGCCCCATTCGTTATCATACCATGCAAGGACCTTAACCATTCTTTCTCCAACGACCATTGTTGATGGAGCATCAAATATGGATGAATAAGGTGTGTGATTAAAATCCGACGAGACAAGGGGTTCTTCAACATAATGTAAAATTCCTTTCAGGGCATCTTTTGATGCGCTCAGCATTGCCTGATTGACCTCCTCTTTTGTCACTGACCTTGATAACTCAGCAGTGAGGTCAACGAGAGAGACATTCGGCGTGGGGACTCTGACAGAAATGCCATCCAGTTTGCCCTTCAACTCCGGGAGAACAAGTCCCACCGCCTTTGCTGCACCGGTTGTGGTGGGAATCATTGATAGCGCTGCTGCTCTTGCCCGTCTGAGGTCCCTGTGGGGAAGGTCAAGTATTCTCTGGTCATTGGTGTATGAATGGACTGTTGTCATAATGCCGCGGACAATGCCAAAATTTTCGTGAAGGACCTTTGCCACCGGAGCCAGGCAGTTTGTGGTACATGACGCGTTAGAAATTACATGATGTCTTGATGGTTCATAGGTGCTGTTATTTATTCCCATACATATAGTTACGTCAGCATCATCTGCAGGCGCTGAAATAATAACCTTTTTTGCACCCGCCTTCAGATGCTTCTCCGCCTTCTCCTTTGAAGTAAAGAGCCCTGAACACTCAAGAACAATATCTACCTCCAGTCTCCTCCAGGGCAATTTCTCTGGATCCTTTTCCTGAAGAACCTGAATCTTCTTGCCCTGGACATCAATACAATCCTCCAGTGCTTTAACCTCTGCCTCAAAGGTTCCGTGGACGGAATCATATTTTAAAAGATGGGCGAGGGTCTTTGCATCGGCAATATCATTTATCGCCACAAAATCAATCAACTCATTCCGGTAGCCCGCACGGAGGATGCATCTACCTATTCTACCGAAGCCGTTTATGCCAACCCTGACAGCCATTTCTCAATCCCTTTTCTAATTTAGATAAAAAAATTAACATAATTTTAAAATCCTGTCCAGAATTTTCTGCATTTGTAATATTGTATCATAATTACAGGTTGATTCAGAAAAATTTTTTAATCCATTCCTCTTGTGAAATTCCTGCTTGTTTGAGTATCTTTAGATTTCTAAGCGCTCTGGTCTTTTCCCTGACCCTGATCTTTTACTTCTTCGTAAACTGAAACTTTTTCAGAATTATATACACTAGAGAAACAAATCCATAAAGAATCGCTTTACTGGATTTACGAAGGTCCTGTGGCACTTTACGCAGGTATTTCTCAATTCATTAATTCCCCTTCGGAATTCCTCCGGATCCTTTCGCTCGGCGAGCGTATTAAGTTCCTTTATCTTATTTCTAAACTCTCCAGATAGTTCATTAAATTTCTCTTGATTCTCCTCAATCTTCACCTCTTTCATCTTTTCCCCCAGAGAATTCATTTTCGCAAGGAGGTCTTTTAAGGCATCCTCATCCATACTCTTTACCTCCTTTTTGAGTTCTTTATATGCAAGCCGAACCTCCTTCATAACTTTCTCCACATCATCCGCATAGAGGACCGCTGTTAACTGGAATAGCATTATTGAAATTGAAATAAACCTTTTTTTCATAGGACCTCCTTTTTATTCACTCCCTGTAAGGTACTTAATAATCTTCCTTTTCTCATCTTCGGTCAATTTGCCCCCGTATCTTCTCAGCGCCAGTTCCCAGCCATCCCTTGAAAGGGCATCTTTATCAATCAATATGTGGCAGGCACTGCAGCGAGAGCGATAGAGTTTCTCGCCCTCGCTTAATCCAGTGCCCCTGATGTATTTTGAACACCCCGGCAGGAGTGTATTGATTGTTAGAATAAAGAGTATTAACTTCATAACCCAATGCCTATGAGCACTCTGAGGTCAAAATCCCGTGCCTTATCAGTTAATCCCCATCTTGCTCCAACTGAAATCCAGTTCTCACCGGAGGCAAATGAAACTGTGGGTCCAAGATATGCCTTCTTCTCTGCAATCTCATATTCACCGCCGATCTTGATGGCTGGTGTGGGCTCAAAGTTCACTCCAACAAGAGCTTTTTCCTCTTCCTCCCATTCCTCCCCGCTCTTCTTTTCAAATTCACCGACAAGGTTAAGTGAGATATTTATCTTCCAGATATCTTTCGCAAGAATAAGTTTGCCTTCAATCTTATCCTCCAGTTCATCAAAAATCCGCATATACTCAAGGTAAATCAGCGGGTCAACCGGTAACACACCCCGCTCGCTGAAGCGATATCTCGTCCTTAACTTCAAGCCCTCGTATTTGAGTGGTTCCCCTGGATTCTGAAGGAATGTCTGATAGATGGAAAAATCCCAGTGGTCCGTGAGTCCATGCTCCAATTCAACCCAGTGCTTGAACCTTGTCGTATCCAGAAAGGAGCCAAGGTTGCTGTTCTCAAGGGTGTAGTAATACTCCAGTTCTGTCTCACCCGCAGGCATGGTGAGATACTCGTAGGTCCATACATAGGAGCGCCTGTCCGCCAGTGCCCTTCCGCTCGTAAGGGAGAGCATTATCAGTGACAATAAGGCCCTGACAGTTATCTTCATTTCAACCTCCTCTTATTGAAAATAATTTTCATTTTCAATTAGGATATCAGGGATAAAAAGACCTGTCAAGAAAAATTTTAAACTTTTAAGATCCCATCACCCTCCCTCTCTTTAAATATTATCACGGAAAAATATATGCTTACACTCAGGAGGAGTCCTTTGACGAATAATTAATGTTTAGTATAATAAATGAAAGGCGAAGATGAGATTCATTGCAGACAGAATGTTAGGAAAACTGGCGCGACTCCTGAGATTGATCGGTTACGATGCGGAATATGTAAGGGATCCCTCTCCCGAGGAGGTGGAAAAGTGGTGTAATGATGGAATATTCTTCCTCACAAGGGGCAGAAGGTTTCAGAAGATTAAGAATGAGAGGATTTATCCTGTTCAGGAGAATTATCCGGTGCACCAGCTCAGGGAGGTTATTCAAAAATTTAATCTTGAACTTGAGGAAGGAAGATTTTTCTCCCGTTGCCTTGAATGCAATAAAATTCTTGAGGTGGCAGATGAGGATGATGTAAAAAGAAGGGTCCCGGAGTTTGTAAAGATGACAAAAAAGGATTTTTTTATCTGTCCCTCCTGCAGGAGAATCTACTGGGAGGGCACTCACAGAGTTCACATGCAGGAAATCATTGATACTGTAAGGAGTCAACTTGAAAGAAAATCCTGAGGTGAAGAAAATTATTAAAGCCCTTGAAAGGAGATATGGCATTCCCTCCTTTGATGGTTTTTCTGAACCACTTGATGAACTGATCTTCACCATACTTTCGCAGAACACAAATGACATAAATCGCGACCGCGCCTGGAAAAAACTGAAGGATACTTTTCCTCACTGGGAATCAGTGCTGAATACAACGCCAGAAAAACTTGCGAGCGTCATCAGGGTGGCAGGACTGGCTCAGGAAAAATCAAAAAACATCCTCTCAATTCTTAAAAAATTAAAAAAAGAGTATAAAAAATTATCTCTCAAATTCCTGAAGGATTATGACAGGGAGAAAGCCAGAGATTTTCTCCTCTCCTTCAGGGGAGTGGGACCAAAGACCGCTGCCTGTGTGCTATTATTCTCACTCAAGAAGCCCGCCTTCCCTGTGGATACCCACATATTTCGCGTGACAAAACGACTGGGATTGATTGAAGGCAGAATAACAATGGAGAAGGCACATAAAGTAATGGAGAAGGTCGTGCCTTCCCAAAAATACCATTCCTTCCACATAAATCTCATCCGCCATGGAAGAGCAATCTGCCATCCGAGGGCACCTGAGTGCACAATCTGTGTAATTAATCGCTACTGCGAATACTTCAAGAAGTCCCCTTCAGGACTCGCTCCTATCTCAATCCCCACCTCCTCCTGAGGTGCCACTCAAGGGAGAAAAGAATTATTGTAGTAAGATAAATGTAAGGGGAATTCCATAAAGGTCTCTTTTTTTCAGTCCCTGTTAAGATGCGATTCTTTGATTTTATATCAATATCCTTAACCCTTTCCGTCAACTTAAAAAATTTACCACCGGTCCTTTGAGCAAGTTCCTTAAGCAATTCATCATTTGTAAAGGGCGATTCCATCTCGCCCCTCCTGCTCTTAACAATAAGTTTAGATTCTGCTCTATCAATAACCTTATCTCCTTCATGAACCTCCATAGTAACATTATATGCCCCTTCTTTATCAATACTGAATTCAACAACCTCCTCAGGGCCTTTGCCCTTCCACTCCTTCCTGTAGGCAATTTCTCCATCTTCAACATTGAGGACTTTTATTGATAAAGGGTTGTCTCTTATGGGCATATATTTTTTATTCAATACTCTTACATTAAGTCTTACCTCTTCTCCCGAATCAAAGGTATCCTTTGCTGATTCAATAAGAACATTTGATTCATCTGGCTCCCCTGAAAGCCACCTTAAAGCGCTGAGCCAGAAATCAACATAGGCGTCAGAGGTGGTTCCCCTCCCTTCAGGAGAAAAGGCAAGTTGCCACAGGGAATTCGTAAGAACAGCCAGCACCTTCCCCTTGCCAAAATTTCCCGCAACAATAACCGGTAGGTGGCCTTCCTCTGTCTCTGCCAGCACTGTTGCCCAGGATTTTACACCCTCAACGGCGTTAACAAAATCAATGGGTGGCAGTCTCTTATATTTCTTAAAAAACCTGTTCAGGGGATGATTCATTGCATCGGGAGAAGGGCGAAGGTGGTATCGGCCTGAAAGGTCACTGGATAATGCCTGAAGGGGCACTGCCTCCCCCATTTCAGAGGATAGATAGAAATTCGCCCTGCTTGAAAGTGTCCCGCCTATCACTGCAAGTCCACCGCCTTTTTTGACAAAATCAGAAACATTTCTGAGATATGATGGGGGGACAAACTGGGCAGGATCAAAATTCTGCATTATGAAAACATCAAAGGAATCAAGCCCCTCCCTGAAGATCTCATCTGCGGGAAAGGGAATGAGGGAGAGTTCTATTTCAGGAATGTTCACAAGATCAAAGGGCGTCCTCAATATGTTAAAATTAACAAGGTCAACCCACGGTGAGGTCTTGAGAATCTGCCTGAGGAACCTCAAATCCCAGTGGGGCTTGCCTGAGAGGAGGAGAAGGCGCAGGCGATCCCTCAGGACATTCAAAATGAAACTTATACGGTTATTCTGAGGATAATCATCGCCTGTAAAAACAGGAATTTCAATTGTAAACAATTGTTTCCCAACCCTGAGCGGTGTAAATTCCATACGAACCCCCTTTGTCTCGCCATCTTTAAGATTTACCCTCTCTGTTTTTATAACGGAGTTCTCCCCCTTAAGAGTCACAGGCACCTCAATCTCTTTCCATCCCTTCATTGTGATTTCAAAACTGAGTTCATATTTTTCACGATTCAATGCGAATCCACTGGAGGACAGATTCTTAAGCCCTATATCCCTCTCTGCTCCGGATCCAGGGGAAAAGGCAAATATACTTGCAGGGAATTTAAAATCAGCAAGGATCCGCTCAAAGCCCTCTGTATCAACACCATCAGAAAAGAGAAGCACTGCGGATAAGGACCCTGATTTTTGAAGTACCATATCCACGGCTTTTCCTATATCAGTTCCATCTCCAGAGGGGCGGAGAGCATCTATCTCGCCTTCGGAGATCTTTTTTGCATCTCTGTCAAAGGAATAGAAAGCAAGATTGTGATTATTTTTTATATTATCAATAAGTTCATGATTATCTTTTAAAAATTTTTTGACTGCATCAAGTCGCGTGATGGCTGGCTCACCTGATTTCATGGACATACTTTTTGATGTATCAATCAAAACCGCTACATCTGTCTTCTCCTTTGCATAGATGAGTCTTTTTATAGAAACTTCGCCCGAGATTAAAATTACAAAAATTATTATAATTGTTCTCATCACAGAGATGATGACTCTTTTAGAACCCTTTAATGGTCTCACTCCCCGATATGAAAAAATAATATATAGAAATACAAAGATAGAGGTTAGAATCAATCTCAGGGGGCTCTCAAAACCATCAAAGGAAATTTTATAGAAAAATTCCATCTTCAACGCCCCTCCCTGCGAAGGATAAAGGGCCTGTGAACCTGGTCATCCTTATAGTCAAGGGTGATTGCATACATTAAGATATTTATCCCAAGGCGTATGGAAAATTCCCTCTGCCTCTCACCCCCCGGGTATACATCGTAGAGCCACCTCCCCTGCTCATCTCTCGCAATGGCTCCAAAGAGGTCATTCATTGAATAAATGACAGCGTACCTTCCGGATATCTTCAACCCTTCAAGAAAGGGCTGAGCAATAACCCTTCCTGAAGGGCTCTTCAGAAGATAAAATGTTCTGAAGAGAACATGGTTTGCGGGAATTGCCTCAAAACTGTTCTCGGGAAAAACCTTTTTGAACTCCCTCCTTAAGGAGAGGTCAAAGGTGTTTCCTTTGACGCCCCCACTATTATCAATAAAGAGTGTGCCACCGAGTTGTAAATAATCCCGGAGGAGTTTTGCTCTTTCTTCATCAAGGGTAAAGCCACTGTTGCCCGTGACCACAAGGAATGGATAGTTAAAAATATTTGTGTCCAGTGAAATTTTATCTGGTGAGAACTTTAAGTCAATATTAGTTCTCTTGACCGCTTCCAGTATGAGTGTACTGATTCCCTTTATTCTTTCTGTATAACTATCTGTGCCTAACCGCAAAATCCCGAAAAGCACTGTCTCTTCTGACGCAACAGTGGTACTCAAAAATAACAACAGGAGTAGTGATATATACTTCATCTTCCTCTGCTTGATAAAATTGATTCCATCACAACAAACAATCCGAAAATAATGATAAAATACTGCCACAATGGGTTAAAGGCATCCATCCTCCCGATGCCCCTATTGCCTTCGTAGAATTTTATTCTTTTACTCTCAATCCTCTGGAGTTCCTCTCTGTCAAGATCAACCATTTCTGACTCCTCTATATCTGTATTGACTGTAAGTATATAATCTCCCAGTCGCCATATTCCAGGAAGATTAAGGTCTATCCTCACACTATTATTCTGCGCTTTAACTCTACTCCTCTCTCCATGGGGCTTCACAAGGGTTAGCTCATCTACAATTCCGGTGAACTCTATGTTATGTTCACCTGTCAGAATATTTTTAACCACAAGGGGTTTTGCGCCGGCTGATAACCTTACGAGAATATCGTGAATAAAGGGAATAAAAATGCCTGAGAGTGGGAAATTTGTCCAGTCCGCATCAATGGTTGATGCAAATATAATAACTATTCCATTGCCCAGAACTGATTCTATAAGCGCCGGTGAACCATCGGAAAAGTAAAAAACCGCCTCTTTTATCCCGGATTCCGCGGGTATAAATATGATCCTCTTTTTAAAGACAATATCCCGGAAGAATTTTTCATCCCTCTTTGAAACATCAAGAAAGCCCCTCTTAAGTTTTATCGGAGTAAGGTGAAACTCTCCCTCCTGTATACCTTTAGGTATGATCCCGAGTTTGTCCGCAAAGGTAACCTTAAACCAGTTAATATCGGTATTATTTCCCGATGTGAAAATCAGCCCTGCGCCCTTCTCAACCTCCTCCATGATTCTGTCCATGATATTTCTCTGAATCTGCGGGACATTAAGGAGGAAAAAGATATTGTAATTACGCACATTGAAATCCTTAAGCCCTGAAGGGGTGAGAACCGTAACATCTGCTTTGAATTTTTCCCTTAATGCTTCAATAGCGCGGAGTAAAAAGTATGACTCGCCCCTGAAGGGCCTGATGTCTGGCTCTCCATCAATAATAAGGATCCGCGGCTGACTCTTTATGTTGAGAAAGAAAAAATATCTGTTGTCCTCTTGAAGTTCGTCTCCTTCAAGTTCTATGAAGCCCTTCTCTGAAGAGTACCTATGAATCGCAAACTCCGTCTCCTCTCCTGCCTTTGTAACTGTTCTCAGCCTGGTAGAATCATCAAGGTTTAGAGATACGGGGATTTCTTCATCCGAATCTGATGTAGCGCCCACTCTCAGGCGTATCTTAACCACTCCGGAAACTTCTTCAACACCAAAGTCCCTTACAAAATAATTTCTGGGCTGGAGATTGTCCTTCACATCGGCAATAATGAGATTTATGTGTTTTTCCTCAAGCAATCTTGCAATCCTCTCTGTATCCCAGCCCTTCTTTTTCATGTCAGTTATAAGATAAATGAATTTCTCACCCTCCCCCAGCATATCTGCGGCCTCATCTATAGCCCTCAAAATGTCGGTGCCCTTATATGTACATTTTAATTCATCAATAATTCTACCCCCTCCCGTTGATCTGCTGAACTTGTCTATTGAATCATTGAATGTCACTATAAGAATCTCCGCGGTGTGCTGGTTCACTATCTCTGAGGCAAGGTCTTTCGCCTTTTTTATAAATCCATCTGCGCACATACTCATTGAGGTGTCAATCAAGAGAACATTTCCTTCCTGTCCTTCCTTTAACGCCACAAAGGGATTTCCGGTGTATGGCTGGGAGAGCGCTAAAGTTAAAAGGACGAAAATGAGCCCCCTTAATACCATTAAAAAAATATCGCTGAAGATGATATTTCTTCTGAACCTCTCTTGTGCCCGAATCAGATATTTCACCGCCGGAAAACTTATCACCACCTCTGTCCTCCTTCGCCAGAGATGTAGAATTATAGGAACAATGACTAAAGATATCCCGGCTATATAAAGTGCATTCAGAAAACCCATTTCACTCTACTTTCCGGAACTCCGCGAAAGGAGTTCAGAGATCACCTTCTCAAGAGGGATTGATGTTTCAATTAACTTATAGTAAATTCCATCATCTCTGAAATTACTGCTGTAGTAATTGAGCACACGTCCAATCTCTTGCTGATATTTTTCCCTTACGCTTTCCGGGTCTGTATAAATCTCTCCATCATCCTCCAATCCCCTGAAGAGCCCGCTCTGAGGGAAATCTAACTTTAATTCTGTCCGGTCAAGAAGGTGCAGGACAATGACATCGTTCTTTCTTTTATGAAGATACTTTATCTCTTTTACAACCCTTTCTTCATCGGTAATCAGATCCGAGATAATAATGAATATCCCACGCCAGAGTTTCTCTGAGACAAACCTTATTGCATCTGGAAGCCACATCTTCCCCTCTGCTTCACTCAAGAGGAGACTGCCTGCAATATCTCTGAGAAAGCCCATTCCCCTGTGTGGGGCAAGGTACCTCAAACCCTTCCCGCTTGAAACGAGGAGGCCCACTTCATCGTATTGATTCAGGAAGAGAAATGAAAGGGCTCCTGCCAGACGCCTCCCATACTCAAATTTTGTAATTCCACCCGTTCCGTAATCCATGGATTTAGAGGCATCAAGAAAGATTATAACCCTTGCATTCGTTTCCATCTCATACTGTTTAATAAAGTACCTGTCAGATTTTGCAAATGCCTTCCAGTCAAGGTCCTTGATGTCATCGCCCTGGGAATATTCCTTATGCTGGGAGAATTCAATTGACTGCCCCAGATGGTAACTCCTGTGAATTCCGCTTAAACTGCCGTCAACTACCTCCTTTGACATTAAGATAAAACTTTTTATCTTTTCTATTGTATCCGGCTGAAGGATATCTTTAATCCTGCTCTTTTTAATTTCAATCTCCTCTTTTTGTGCAACAGGTCTCCAGATGGTTGGTGTATAACGGTCTGCCATTTATTCAACAGTATCAAGGAGTTTCTTGATAATAATCTCTGTGGAAATACCCTCTGTCTCCGCATGGAGATTCGGTATGATCCTGTGTCTCAATACGGGGATTGCAAGTGATCTTATATCGTCAACTGAAACAGCATACCTCCCATTCAGTATAGCCCTTGCCTTACCTCCTAGGATAAGGTGCTGTGCAGCCCTGGGGCTTGCGCCCCATTTCACCCAGTCCTTAACAAATTGAGGTGCATTCCCTTCATCAGGTCTCGTGCTTCTTACAAGTTTTACAGTATAATTTATCACATGGTCTGCAATGGGAACCCTTCTTACGAGCTCCTGCAGTGCTCTTATCTCATCGGGGCCCAATACCTTCAGAAGGTCCGGAGCGAAGGAAGATGTTGTGGTCGTCATTATGACTATCTCCTCAGCAAAAGATGGATAGCCAATGTCTATCTCAAACATAAACCTGTCCAGTTGGGCCTCCGGCAGAGGATATGTTCCCTCCTGTTCAATGGGGTTCTGTGTCGCAAAGACCTGAAAGGGGGATTCCAGTTCGTATGTAACACCCGCAACCGTCACCCTGTACTCCTGCATTGCCTGTAGAAGCGCTGCCTGTGTCTTGGGCGGGGTTCTGTTTATCTCATCTGCAAGGAGAATGTTTGTAAAGATCGGGCCCTTTAAAAACTTAAAGATTCTTTTGCCCGTGGTTCGGTCCTCCTCAAGAACCTCTGTGCCCGTTATGTCCGATGGCATTAAATCCGGTGTGAATTGAATCCTGTTGAATTTTAAATTCAGCACCTTTGCAAGGGAACTTATTATCAGGGTCTTGGCAAGACCAGGGACTCCCACGAGAAGCGAATGTCCCTTTGCAAAAAGAGATATTAATAATAAGTCAATAACATTCTCCTGCCCAACAATAATCTTCTTGAGTTCTTCAAGGATCCTTCTTTTGGCAGAGGCAATCTGTTCAACCATTTCCACATCCTTTGTCTTTGGCACAGCTTTTGAATCCATCTCTTCCTCCCCATTAATCCTGAACTAAAAGGTCCTCCTCTTCATACATTTCATCCAGTAATCTTTTGTATTTTGCAGTAATTACTCTTCTTTTCAACTTCATGGTAGGAGTGAGTTCTCCGGTATCCACACTAAAATCGCTCTTCAAAATCCTGAATTTTTTTATCTGCTCATACCTTGCAAGATGCGCGTTGCTCTCAGCAACCTCCTTCTCAATCAGTTTCTGTACCTCAGGATTTTCTGAAAGTGGAGATGAGGGATCATAAGGTATATTCCTTGTCTTGAGATAATTCAAAACCTCTTCATTATCAAGGGTTATAAGGGCTGTTAAATATTTTCGCCTATCACCGTAAACAAAGGCATGGTTGATATATTTGCTTGTTTTAAGGATATTTTCAATATTTTGTGGTGGTATGTTCTTACCGCCAGCGGTTACAATTAACTCCTTCTTTCTATCAGTAATCTTCAGAAATCCCTCGTCATCAATCGTGCCTATATCTCCTGTCTTAAACCATCCATCGGGTGTAAATGCTTCCTTTGTGGCTTCTTCGTCTTTGTAATACCCTCTGAAAACATTCTCACCCCTTATAAGAATCTCCCCGTCTTCTGCAATTTTCACTTCACAGCATGATATGGGTTTTCCCACAGTGCCAAATTTGTAATCATCCACCCGGTTCACTGTGGCAGGCGCTGCTGTCTCTGTAAGACCGTAACCCTCAAGAATCAATATCCCCGCAGCATGGAAGAACTCAAGAATCTTCACTGAAATAGGCGCTGCCCCTGAGACCATAAATCTGATTCTCCCGCCCAGGACCTTCCTGATCTTCCGGAATACAAGCAGATCAGCCACTCTGTATTTTATCCTGAGGGTAAAGGGGATCTTTTTCTTTGCCCTCTTCAGAGCGCTCACCTGATATCCTACATTCATGCACCAGTTAAATATCTTCTTCCTCCTCTCAGGAGCATTTTCAACCATTGATAATACCTTAATGTAAAACTTCTCAAAGAGGCGGGGAACGCTTGACTGCACAGTTGGCTTTAATTCCTGAAAGTTATCAATAATCTTTTCTATGCTCTCAGCAAAGGCCCCGCGAGCGCCGAGATAAAGCCCCACATAGCCCGAAACCCTCTGAAGGACATGGGAGAGGGGCAAAAAGACAATACCGAAATCATCCTCTTTTAATGGAATTGCCTCTGCAGAGGCAATGGTAACTGCCGAGATATTTCTGTGGGTCAGAATAACGCCCTTTGGCGGACCTGTGGTTCCAGAGGTATAGACAATTGTGGCAATATCATCAGGGGAGATGGACCTGGAACGCTCCTCATAAATCTCAGGGTTTGACTTAAAGAATTTCTCCCCCCTCCTCCTTAACTCCTCAAGTCCCACAATCATCTCGTCATTTATATTATCCATTTCAAATAAAATCAGTTTCTTTATATTCGGAAGATTCTTTATAATTGTTCTGATTTTTTCATATTGCTTTCTGTTCTCCACAAATACAAATCTACATTCCGAATGGTTAAGTATGTATGCGGTATTCTCTGGTGTTTCCGTGGGGTAGACGCCCACTGTGACTGCTCCGCAGGAGAGGATTGCCATATCCGCAAGAGACCACTCTCTCCTCGTCTCGCTGATGATTCCCACGCATTCACCCTTTTTCACGCCCATTGCCAGAAGTCCGCAGGCAACCGCTCGCGTCTCCTCATGTGCCTCACGAAAAGAAACCCCCACCCACCTATTTTCTTTCTTATTTTTATAATAATACCACACCCTATCTCCAAATTTATCCACCCTTTCCTTTGCAATCTCTACAATTGTTTTATACCCTCCGGTCACTCCTCTTCCCTCTCCAGTATTTTTATAATACTCCTCTCGCGCTCTGCCTCATCAGTTTTACCGGTTCTACTGTATAACAAGTATAATTCATTGTGGATATATGGGTCAAATGGATTTATTGCATTTGCCTTAAGGAGCGATTCCTCCAGTTTCCTATCATCCTGCAGGGCAATATAAATCTTTGAGAGATTAATGAATGTCCGGGGATAGTCGGGATAAAGACCAGCCACATTTTCAAGGAGTTCCCTGGCTTCCTTTATTCTGTTCTTCCTTATCAGTAATGAGCCAAGTTGATTCGTAATATATGGAGAAGTGGGAGCAATCCGCACTGCCTTTTTATACTCAACAATTGCAGCATCAAGCCTGCCGCGCTCCTTAAGAATCTCAGCGAGAATCATTTTATCCTTCGCCCTCTTATTCCTCACATACTCCTCTTCCAAGATCCCTGTATTCTGAGATCCCCTCACCTGAGGATGAATCACCTCTGCAGAGGCCGGCGCATCACGAACCATATCTATCACAAATCTCTTCCATTCCTTCAAAAAATCATCCATGCCCATATTTAAAAGGCGCGTTATTACCTCTCCCGTATCCACTGTATTTTTATATTCATTTATCATCCTCCGCAACATTTCCATTCCATGCCTTTTTACTATATATTCAACCATACTCTCAACCTCTGCAAAAGCAAGAGCTGCCCTTCTTGCGCTCCTGAGATTTGCGAAGGAATTGCCCATCTCTTCAAATGTCACAATATCACCGGAAAGAACCGCCTCCTTAAGGATTGACTTGCTCCATGGTGTAAGTCCACCGCCCTCTTCTTTTCTCCACCTTACTTCAGCATATTTAGCAATTCCCTCCTGTAACCACAGTGGAAGGCTATTGCCTGAAAGTTTTGTAAGAACATAATGTATATACTCGTGAGAAATTGTATCAAGCCAGGAATAACCCTGAATATAAAGCCGCGGGGATGTTATCACTATTCTATTATACTGACAGATTGCAACCGTCCCCGTATTTGCTATTGCCTCCTTTGAAAGGGGCGTGACAGATGTAAAGGATGCCAGGTCAGGATAAATCTCAACCAGAACCTTTTCCTGCGGGATGTACCCCAGGTCTACCCCCACTGCTATGCGGATTTTATTGAGTGTATCAGTAAGATAGGGAATAAGAATCTCGTCCTTTCCTGGTTTGTATCTTATTCTGAAATATTCTGTTTCATGGTTAATAAATCCCTCTGTCTTTTCCGCTGTATTCTTAATAAGTTTGTAAAGACTGTCATTATGGCTGACACCTGCTTTCTCAAGAAGATTGAGGGCTGACCTGTATTCACCGCTGAAGAATTTTAGTTTCCCCTTTAAATAAAGCGCCTCTCCCTCATCCTTTATCTCTCTTAAAAGATTTTCAGCGGATCTAATATCCCATCTCTCAATAAGATCATTTAACTTAAGAAGATTTTCCTCCTGAGCGAAAACAAATGCTATATGAAGAAAGAATACGAATAAAGATGTCCTTACTGCTCTCATTTCATGAGTTCCTTTATGTATTTTCTGTTTTCCTCCTCAAGTTTTTCCGGAAGTCCTCCCCTGATTGCCTTCAGGAGTTCTTCCTTAATCTCCCTCTGATAGGCTGATTCCTGTTCGCCCGGCAACTCAACCCTTCCGATGCTACTCCCGTAGCCGGAACCATATCCTCTGTGCCCGAATAAGGGGAAGGGCATTGCCATAGCGCCTCCGCTCTTCATATTCTCTATGTAATCGTCAATCTTCCCCAGTTCTCTGAGGGCTTCGCTGGCATTCTGAAATCCCCCAGCCGGATCCCCATCTTCCATACGATTCCTGGCTCCTTTCATAAAATCAGCTGCGCCCGAGAGCATATCAGGGATGGGCGTTTTCATAAATTCATTCTCTGATTGTAATTTCTGAATTTCGGATGATAACTCCCTCGTTCGTCTCTCTATTCCCTCCTGTTCCCTTGATAGATCTTTAAGTTTTTGTTTTGACTTTTCGTCAATACGAGATGAAAGGTTTCTGAGGACATCCTCAATATCATTTATAATCTCCCTGTTCAGTGCCATGGATGAGTTTAATTCGGATTTCATCCTTTCATCCCTTGTCCCCTCCGGTAACAATTGCATCCTTTCTAAAGACCCGAGAGTGGCTCTTGCCTCCCTCAGGGCGTCAAAGAGATTAAAGGCGGAGAGGGAGATTCTAATCAATTCCGCCCTTCTCCTCGCCTCCTGAAGATTAATGGAGTCCGTTATTTTTTGCATCGCATCAATTTTATTAATCAGTTGATTAACCTTTTCAATCTCCCTCATGAGCCATTCATGAATGTCCCTGCTCATCCGGGGTTCTGAATCCTTAAGTGCGCTGGTAATTTTCGCTTCCCTTGATATCAGCTCTTTGACCTCTGTGTGAAGCCCCTGAAGTTTTCCCATAAATTCGCTGAAGTCCTTTAAGGTGCTGGTGCTGAAAAACTCCTGCATGCCTGCAACGAACTTTGCATATTCCGACATAAACTCCTCATATAATTTTCTTGCCTCCTCTGTCCTGCCCTGCTGTAATAATGACTTGATCTTATTGAGCTTATCAAAAAGGGATAGAGAGCCCCTTTCCTTTAAGGCATCTATATTAATAAACTCTTCTGAAAAAGTACTGGCTCCTGAGGCAATGGCACTGAACATCTCAGCAATTTTCTTTTCTAATTCTTCTATTCTTTTATAAAGTTCCTGTGCCTTACCATCCTTAAATTTTTCAAGTAATGCCTGCTCAAGGGACAGAATATCCTCCGCGGTATTCATTAAGAGTTCGTACCTGCCGAGTTTTATCAATGTATAAATCTCAAGGACAGCATCCTCAAGTTTTTCTGTAATTGACCCGAGATCCCTTTTTTCTATTCTATTTTTTGATTGTATTTTCTTCAGTTCAATTGAGATAGCATCAAGATTAACAATTGTTTTGTTCAATATCTCTGTTGCTTTCCCCTGGATATCCGTGAAAGTATTTAATACCTCCCTGCTCTTTGTTCGGAGATGAGAGAGCTCTCTATTTAAATCCACTATAAACTTTGTGTCAATCCTTTTATCCTCCCTCTCAAGGACATCGGCAAGTAAGTTCACAAAATCCTCAAAGAGCGCCCTCAACTCATCAAGAAATCGTTCCCGCTTATCAAGTGCTCCCACCCTGAAACGAAATACCTGCGAAGACCCCTCCTTTGGTCCTGATATAGTATCATTGTCAAGAGCCGAGAGACGGCATGTAATCTCACTGCCCTTTTTCAGATTCATATTCGCTGTGTTCCAGAGATATTCACCTTTTATGTATTTAGAGACAATAGATGGCTCCTTGACTATGGTCGTGTATTGCTCACCCGCACTGGATTCACATGAAAACAAGACCTTCTGAACCCCAAAGTCATCCCTTGCTGTATAAGAGAAGGAAATCTTATCACCTCCGGATATTGTCTCCTGCCCGCCAATCAGATATGCATCTACAACAGGACCTTCATCCTCATCAACTGTAATGGATCTGGGGCTTATATCTTTTATAAATCTCCTTCCATCTTTACACTCAATATAATACTCCCCTGATCTTTCAAGAACAATGCCGATGGTGTAATTCTTATCAATCCCCTTCATGGGGAACCTCTCACCACTGTCAAGGAGGATCTCGCACCTATCTGCCTCAATTTTTGAAAGGACCTTCAGGTTTGCAGTTGTGCCTTTTAATGCCCTGATATTCCCGTCTGTGTTTTTAAGTTCCACTGCGGGAAGCCCTGTGTAGGCAGGGTAGATATAATTTATATCAATTGCATCAACAATCTCTGTGGATGGGGTCGGGATCGGGCTGAGGAGAGCTGAGAGGGTGTTTTTATATATACCAGAAAACCTATCTATAAGAAGAATGAAGAAGAGGAGAATACCTCCAGCTCTGATAATACTGATGCTCCGGGAGGAAAGGACTGGAATCCTTTTTTTATCAATGCCCTCTAAATCTTTTTTCACCTTCTCTATGTGGGCGTAAGCCAGTTCAGGAGCAAACAGCGGCTCTGAGGGACCACTCATCGCTTTCAGGAATTCCTCAGCAGAATAAATCTCATCAATTAAGTCCGGTGGAAAGAAATGCTTTAATGATTGGTAGAATTTACCCTGGTTTAGATTTGAACGAGAGAGAACAATTATTCTCCATACAAAAATAAGAAGGATGAAAAGAGATATTATCTTCAAAGAGACCTGGAACTGCTCTCTCAAAATTCCTTTGAAGAGGGGAGCAAGAAGAAACGCAGTGAGAAAAATCACAGAAATAAATACTGCTGACTGGAAAGAGTCGTGGATCCACAGGCGTATTCTCAGGTTCCTGATAAAGTGTGCTACCTTGTTCTCCTCAAGGGAGTGCATTTTTCTATTATAACATTATATTGGTTTCAGGAGTAAGAGAAACCCCTTACTGTCTTGAACATATTGAGGATAAATAAAAAAATAGAAAATACACTGAACAAGGAAAAAATAATAAATAGCAAATTAATATTTAAGAAACGAAAGGCACACATACCAATCAATCCAATCTGGGCTGTCCAGAATTGAAGGATAGAAAGTTTATTGCTCCACAGGGGTCTTCCAGAAAACCTCGGGAATATGTGATACCCCACTCCATAGATCATCATGGACATCCATCCGAGAAGGTTCAGATGCACATGGATAAACTTTAAGTCAATAGCGGTATCAGGAAAAATTGCCATGGCAATACCCGTGAGAGCAGATAAGCCAAAATAGACCAGCGCTGTTCGCACAAACCACAGGGTTACCCAGGACATTTTTATTTATCCGCCACTTTCAGAATCTCTGAAAGAACTTCCTCTACATTCACTCCTGCATTCTTCGCTGCCCTCTCCAGTGTCTCTGAGCCACCACAGCATGAATCAATGTTGAATTTATTGAATACACCTATTGACGCTGGATACAACCTTATTATTTGATTCACTGACATATCCTTTGAAATTCTTACCTCATTCATCTTCTCCTCCTATCTTAAAGTAAATATTAAAATAAGACCGAAGGCGCTCGCCTTCGCCACCTCCACCCAGCCCACCTTACGAATGTCAACCTTAGTGGTTTTTAAGTTGGCACTTATATTCTCCAGAAGTGGCAGAAGGCTGAGCAAAACGCTGAATTCTAGCAGATTCATAATTGCCAGTATGAAAACTATTATACCGCAAAAAAAGGGATAGAGAAAATTAACCTTTCTGAAAAATTCCCTGCCCTCCTTGAGTACTAAACTGCGCACCTTGAAGATGCTGGCGGTGTAATAAAGGAGCGGCAAAAGATAGATAAAGACTGCATCTTTGATAACCTCTCCTCCAGAGGAAAAAAAGCCAAAAACGCCGGAGAGACATATTGTGCCTATTCCAATGACCTCTGCGAGGATAGCCCTTTCCTTCCTTAATACTATAAATAAAAAATAGAGAAGAAGATGGATACCTACAGATATTCCTGTTAAGATAAGTATCTTTGCTGGAAGGACTCTCATAAGAGGAAGTGAAAGGAGAAACCCAGTGTAAAGGAAGATGAAGGACCAGAGAATAAATTGCCTCTTCATGTTTTTATCAATCTCCCTGCCCTGCAATAGTATGGATAGAGGAAACTTAGCCATTATAAAAAGGATAATGGCAATAAGGGTGGTCAGGGTCCATAATCTGAAAGTGCCACCCACTCCTGCACCAATTACAAATGATGTTATTGCCATGCCGTAGGCACCGTGCTCTCTGGTGAAGGGAATCTTCATTGTTATAATTTTAATTCTTGAATCATTAATGAATTATGATATAAATCATAGGAACAAATCTTTCTCGGAGTAATATATATTACTGAGATGATAACCACATCAGATAATATAAAAACGCTTGACTTTAGCAAAACTGCCACCTTTATTTCAAATGTTTGAATGGACTTATGAAGGGAAGGGACCGATGCATTGAGTAGTATGCATAAATAAAGAAGATTAAAGACGGAGGAAAAGATGAAGATAATTAATATTAACGAAAAGATCGGATTCATAAAGGATGATGTGAGGAAGCAGTTGCTCCATGACTCTGATGAGGCAAGGTTTGTTCTCTTCTGCCTTGAGCCGGGCCAGGAGATAGAACCACATACAAGTTCCTCATCAGTCACAATCCTTGTAGTTGAGGGCAGAGGGAAATGGCTGGGGGATAGGGAGTCTGACTTCAAGAAGGGTGACATCTGCTTCTACGAACCCCTGGAGCCCCACGGATTTCGGGCAGATGAAAGATGCGTGCTCCTCGCAGCAATCACACCAGCACCGAGGTAGGGAAAATGGACAAAGAAAAATTAATCAATGCAATGAAAAATTACTTTGGAGATGACGGGAGGCGAATCAAGCATGCCCTGCGCGTTCTCGCAAATGCTGAGAGGATTCTGCAAAAAGAAAAAGGGAATCCGGATGTGGTTGTTCCTGCGGCAATATTCCACGATATAGGGATTCACGAGGCAGAGAGAAAATACAACAGCAATGCTGGAAAATATCAGGAGATAGAGGGACCACCTATTGCAAGAAAAATTCTCACCGACCTAGGCGTTGATTCAAAAATCATTGATGAGGTCTGCGAAATCATTGCACACCACCACAGCCCCGGAAAGGTCAACACCATGAATTTCAAAATACTCTATGATGCTGACTGGCTCGTTAATCTGCCCGATGAGTATGATGTATCTGACAGAGAAAAGACGGAGAGGGCTATTGAGAAGTTATTTCTGACAGAGACAGGTAAATCAATCGCCCGGGCAGAGTTTCTGAAATAGATTTGCATTATTATTGCAATGTAGAAATTTCATCAATCTATTCGCAAATCTGCCCCTGAGTTACGCGATTTCAGAAGAAAAACCGAAGTTTTCATAGGTTGTGTTGAGGTTAAACTCCCAGATTCAGTATTATGAGTGCTCTCAAATGTCGCTCTGCCTGTCCAGGTGTGACCCATTTATCTATGCAATCACCTTCGTTCACAATGTAAACATTTACATCAAAAGAATTATCAGTAATCCTCGGGCAATTATCCTCCTCTGGTTCTGATTCCATTGGCCAGGGTGGCTGGGTGTATACATCAATCCGGGGTAAGTCTCTTGGAACTCCCCGGATAAGGAGATGGCCATTAAACCCTCCATGTGAGGGAAAGGGATGAACCTTTCAAATCATTTGTTGGGATTAAACCGAATTGAGGTGCAACTTGTCCCTCTTTTTTTCTGTTCATATTCCTTCCTCATTTTGCTTGCCTTAATGGGAGAGGCAATGACATCGTAGAGCCACCCTCCCCAGAAAAGTATATCTTCTGGAATCACTAAAGAAAGAGCAAATGCAAACACTTCACTCCCTAAAATCAGCCCACCCGTAGAATATTCACCAATATAAAAATGCCCCAAACCGTGAATAATAAAACCAGGAAATACTGCCAGCACACCAGCGCTAACAGGATTCGCTAACTCTACTTCATTAAGAAACTGGGCTTCTTTAATTCCCTGAGACACCCTGATATTAGTAATGCTCCCATAAAGAGCTCCTGAAATGGAAAAAATTATAATTATGGATAAAAGACACTTCCATTGTCCTTCAAACCCCCGGGGTACTCAAAATCCACCTTACCTTATGTTCAGGCCATGTATCCTCGTTTATTTACTTCACAAATGTATAAAAATTTATTCCTAAAACTGGGTATATAACAGGGTATATTTCTTCTGCCTGAAGTTGTCCCCCATCAATTTGTAAGGAGATTGTAAAATATCTTCGGACAAAGTATTCAATCCTGAATGATAAAGGGATGGTCATCATCCAGTATTGCTGGTCGCCTTCGTAGTTTTGTTGTGGGAGACAAGAGCTGGAAAAAATCTAAAACAAAAATTACCCCTTTCAGAAGTTCCAGCAGTTTTGTTATTCTTTGTGAGCCATATTCCGCTACCCAACAAAATCCCAAATCTTGATGATGGGAAAAAATTAAAAAATATTTCGCTTAAAATTCCTCCGTCATAACCAAAAGGTTCCGCTTCTGCTTTTATTTGCAAAGAGAGATTCTTATTTATTCCAATATTAACTCCCAATCCGCTAAAATATCCAAAATCAATTTCTAATCCTGCCCTATTTCTCAAACTACTTTCAATTTTTTCATTAACATCTGAATTTGTTCTTACGGTTTCCGATGCGTAACCGAAGGAAAGATTACAGATAGTTAAAATTATTATAAAAAACTTGATTTCTTCTCTGCGCATAATTGTCATGTGTATAGAGTTATCTGCACGCCTGAAAGACAAAATCTAATTTTCCCTCAGGAGTAACAAGGACATCCCTCAACCCACGATTTTATATAATCAACGGTATTACATAAAATAGCAGGACACGTAATCACGCAACTACAGTGAGCTGCTGCTACATTTAGAGCTATATTTGCCATATCTCCTTCCGGTATGCTAACCTCATTGATATGAGTAAAAATTTGGAACTGATTATCAGATTTTCTTCGCGATAAATAGTCCGTGGCCAAGTTTTTTCTCATAGAGCATTCTTAATGTATAAGAGATAACGATAAGCCAGTTATCATAGAGTTCCCGTCCGCATTCATCTATAATCCTTCTTTTGTTCTTCAATACACTTTCGTTAACATTCTCAACAAGATGAAGGTAATGTTCTGTATCGTATTCTGCACGAATAATCTCAAACTGAGATGCTTTTAATTTATCCTTATAACTATCTATTGTTTCAAGGGGCGGAAATGCATAGATGAATCTGAATCCCTCTGATATACCGCCAGTATCAAGCCAGTCGTAGAAAAAAATTCTCCCATCTCTTCTCAGGACCCTTGATGCCTCCCTTAACATCAATAATCTATCCGGAACATGGCACCAGGCATCTGAGCCATAGACAAAATCAAAGGTTCCATCCCTGAAGGGCAAATGCATTCCATCACCGTTTATAAAGCTCACCCTTGAGGATAGATTTCTCCTGTACGCAAGGTCTTTTGCATTCATAGTGTTGTGCAACAAAAAGTCAAGACCGACTGCCTGAACATGGTATTCTCCTGCAATGGCACAGATTGGACCTCCAAGCCCGCTCCCGATCTCAAGAATACGCACCCCATCCCTGAGGCCTGCACTGTGGGCAGCATCAAGTATGTCCTTCACTGGTGAAAATCCAAGGAACCCTTCCTCCAGTATGATGTTGAATGCCCGGGAATTATAATAGAGCCCGAGTATAGACCCAATTATGGTATTTTTTGAAAGTGTTTTAAACAAATGAGGATGCCTTTCAATCCATTCTACATTCGACTCTGTTGAAAACAGAAAGGCAGTTATGTTCATCCATAATGGATAGGGGGTAGGATAGAATTTTGCCAGCAGAAGCAAGGCAACTGCATGAAAAGGGATTAAAAGGAATTGATGTGTATCGCCTCCAGAATAGGTATAAATACCATTGGCGATAGATAAAAAATGTAGAAGGAGACCGATATTAACAACAATCCTGTGGCGCCAGGGATTGAGCGAGGCAAGAACATAGGATATGCTGAAAGGTACATAGAGGGGCTGGGAATCATAGATAGCAATTATTAGAAGAAAGGGAGAAAGAAGTTTTAAGAGAAGACCTGTGCTTTTATATTCCTCCACAGAATTATATTTTAACAGACCTCCATCCTTAAAGCAAAATAAACTCACTTATGATAGAATTTTATTTATGTTTCTTCTCGTTAATCCATACATCTACGATTTTTCTGCCTATGATATGTGGATGATGCCGCTGGGACTCCTGCATCTCGGGCATAATCTGAAGAAGCAGGGCCATGAGGTAAAACTTATTGACCTCCTGAGCGTGGATTATGATGAGAATGCCTTCGGGGTAAAGCGGAAACCCACAGGAGATGGAAAGCTCCCTGCAGAGGTTGTCGAAAAGCCTGAAGCACTTAAAAAGATACCAAAGAAATACAAAAGATACGGGATTCCTGTAGAAAAATTTATTTATGAACTTGAAAAACTTCCGGAAAAGCCAGAAGCGATCTTTGTGACATCAAAGATGACCTACTGGTACCCTGGCGTTGCAGAGACCATAGGCATATTAAAAAAGCGCTATCCTGATACAAGGGTGATCCTCGGCGGAACCTATGCAAAACTCCTGCCGGAGCATGCCAGGAGAACTTCTGGCGCTGATATCGTGACAAAGGACGAATTCCCCGGTCCCTGCGAGAATGATGTATATTTCATGGACCTATCTCTCCTTCCAGGCATTCGCTTTCTCCCCCTTCTTTCTACAACAGGTTGCCCCTTTAACTGCATCTATTGCTCCTCAAAGAGATTATTCCCTGTATTCAGGACCTTCAGCCCTGAAAAAACTGTAGAACAACTCCTTGTCCAATCAGCACAATATAACCTTCATGATGTAACAATCTTTGATGACGCCTTTCTTGTCAATAGAGAGCATGCAAAGAGGATTCTAAAATTGCTGATTCAATCAGGGAAGAAATTTCGCATCCATACGCCCAACGCCCTCCACGCTCGCTATATTGATACTGAGATATCTGAACTCATGAAATCTGCTGGATTTTACACAATCCGTCTGGGACTTGAAAGCAATAACTTAAAGTTTCAAAAGGCCTCCGGCGGAAAGGTCTTCAATCAGGAGTTTTTATCTGCAGTAGAAAATCTGCACAGGGCAGGATACAAACCGGAAGAAATAGGTGTATATGTTATGTGCGGTTTGCCCTTTCAAAAAAAGGAAGAGGTGCTCAATACAATTAATTTTGTCATCAGTTCAGGAGCAAAGCCAAAACTTGTTGAGTATTCTCCCGTGCCAGGAACACCCCTTTTTGAGATTGCACGGCGCTGCTCTCCCTTTAATCTTGACGAACCCCTCTTCCACAACAACTCCCTCTTGCCCTGTCAGTGGAGTGAATTCACCTGCGAGGACTTAGAAGAGATTAAAGAGATACTTAAAAAAGCCATCAGCATGATTTAAATCATACAGGATTCTCATCCCAGATATTAAAATTTAATCATAAAAAAAACGAAGGAGGTATATCATGAGACCAACGGAGATTTTAATGGAAGAACATAAGGCGATTCTGAGATTGCTTGATGTCTTAAGAAAGATATCAGCAAATCTTCAGAATGGCAATACCGTCAGTGTGGATACAATGGAGAAGGCAGTGGATTTTATTCGCACCTTTGCGGATAAGTGCCACCACGCAAAGGAAGAGTATGTGCTCTTCAAATTCATGGAGGAGCACGGAATGCCAAGGCATGGAGGACCAGTGGGTGTTATGCTGATGGAGCACGATCAGGGACGAAACTATGTAAGCGGGATGGCAGAAGCGGTCAAGGAGATGAAAAAGGGGAATGACGCTGGAAAAAAGTACATAGAGAATGCCCTGAACTTTGCTGAACTCCTCTCCCAGCACATCCATAAAGAGGACAACATACTTTACCCCATGGCTGAAGAGATGATGGAAGAAGGGGATGAGGAAAAACTTCTGATGGAATTTGAGAAATCGGAAAAAGAGAGGGTCGGCGAAGGCGTGCATGAAAAATACCTGAAGGTGCTTGAAGAACTGGAGAAGAACCTGTAATCCAAGGCATAAAAGAACAGGGAGAAAATTATTCAGGCGCCTTCTATTATCTTCTTAAGGTCGCCGGGGGCGAGGATTCTGATTGTTCCCTTCTCTGTCTCTATAATTCTGTCCTTTGTGAGCCGTGACATCACCCGTATTGCTGTCTCAACCGTGGTACCGCACATATCTGCTATCTCCTGGCGCGTAATGGGAAATTTAAGTTCAATTGTCTGACCCTTCTGAAGGCCATAGTGTTCTCCCAGGCGCAGAAGGAGCGAGGCAATTCTCCTCTCAACTCTCTCAGAGGCAACATCCTTTAATGACTGCGAAGCATCACGGAGCTTCTTGCTCAAATCCATTATAATCTGCCATGCAATTGATGGCTCCCTTTTTATGGCAGAGAGAAAGGTTGATTTCTCAAACATCAGAATTTTTGAGTCCTCCATTGCTATTGCAGAGGCAGGATAGGCAAGATTATCAAACATAGCCACTTCACCAAAGATCTGCTTCTCTGGAATGATTCTGATTATAACCTCTTTGCCCTCAATTGAGTGTTTTACAATCTTCACCCTGCCTGAAAGGACAATTCCAAAGGCATTCGCCTCTTCGCCCTCGTAAAAAATATAATCGTTTTTCTTAAAATCCTTCTCAATCAGCGCATTTGAAATACTCTGGAGCGATGCATCGTCAAGATTGCTAAAAAGAGGTATTGCCTTTAAGATATGCAACGCTTTCATGCTTATTCAAAGGCACTGATGCCAGTGATGGACTCCCCGAGAACAAGGAGATGGACGTTGTGCGTCCCCTCGTAGGTATAGACGCTCTCCAGGTTGCACATGTGCCTCATTGACTGATACTCATCCGTAATCCCGTTTGCGCCAAGGATGTCCCTTGCAGAGCGGGCAATCTCCAGTGCAACTCTTACATTATTCATCTTTGCGAGGGAAATCTGCTGGGGTGTAATCCTGCCTTCGTCCTTCAGTTTTGCAAGACGCCAGGCAAGAAGCTGTGCCTTGGTAATCTCTGTTAGCATTGAGGCAAGTTTTTCCTGAATCAACTGGTAACCGGCGATGGGCCTGGAGAACTGGAGGCGTTCCTTTGCATAATTTACCGCCTCCTCATAACATGCCATTGCTGAACCAATCACACCCCAGGCAATGCCGAAGCGCGCCTGGGAAAGACAGGTCAGCGGCGACTTCAACCCGCCAGATTTTGGAAGCAAGTTCTCCTCTGAAATCCTGCAGTCCTCAAAGAAGAGTTCCGATGTAATTGAGGCGCGCATGGAAAGTTTTCCATGAATATCCCTTGCAGTAAATCCAGGTGTGCCCTTCTCCACCAGGAATCCACGAATGCTCCTGGGATTATCCTTCTCTGTCTTTGCCCATACTACAGCCACATCTGCAATTGAGCCATTGGTAATCCACATCTTTGCTCCATTTAAAATGTAGTGTTTTCCCTCTTTTCTTGCAAAAGTGCGCATGCCGGCAGGATTGGAACCAAAATCCGGTTCTGTTAATCCGAAGCAGGCCAATTTTTCTCCCCTTGCAAGTTTTGGAAGCCAGTAACTCTTCTGTTCCTCGCTTCCGAATTCATATATTGCTGTCATTGAGAGAGCGCTCTGGACAGAGGCGAAACTTCTGAGTGCTGAATCCCCCCGCTCCAGTTCCTGCATCATTATACCATAACCAGCGCTCGTTGCCTTTGTACACCCGTAACCATCAATATGACAGCCAAAAACGCCAAGATCTGCCAGTTTCGGAACAATCTCAAGAGGGAATCTACCCTCCCTGAAGCACTCCTGCACGCGTGGCATCCATTCGTTATTCACAAAATTCCTGAAGGAGTGACGGATAAGTTTCTCTTCATCGGTCAAAAGGTCATCAATCTGATAGAAATCAACACCCCTGAAGGGCTTCATAATGGTGTATTATACAATAAATTGGTGGGAATGGGAAAATTTAGAAGCATCCTTTTTTTCGTAATAACATTGAAGAGAGGCAGGGTGTGGGTAGCCCTCCCGAAGAAGAGAAGCGATGATGTCTCGTGACCTCCCGCTGATGTATATCCGGGCAGATTCGGTAGCCCTCCACTATCTATTTCCAGATCCCCCTTCACTTCCCCCCTTTATTAAGGGGGGCTGGGGGATTGCAGTGCGGGAGTGAATCACGGCTTGTGGGTCCTGCTGAACCATCCCCAACACCCTGCCT
>FWWL01003232.1_pt1 | contig 30550 bp, 32 predicted proteins | sample 2228331 | NCBI WGS metagenome assembly FWWL01 (sample SAMEA103939775, study PRJEB20133) | metagenome
AATTATGGAGACAACAGAGACAATCCTCAAGGAGCCAGAAAACTACGATGCAAGGGCAGAATTCATGTGGGCAGCCACACTGGCACTGAACGGTCTCACGCGCACAGGAATAAGGGGTGGTAATTTCCCGAACCATATGATTGCCCACTCACTCGGAGCATTATATGACCTTCCCCATGGAGCATGTCTGAGCATCGTAATACCTGCGTGGATGAAGTGGTATAAAGAGAAAAATCCTCCTCAATTCAGAAGATTTGCAGAGGAGATATTCAATGTGAGCAGAAGCGATGAGGGGATTGAAAATCTGAAGAGATGGTTCAAAAAGATAGGTGCACCTGTAAGTCTCAGGGATGCTGGTATTAAAGAAGATGAGATCAAAGGTATTGCTGAAAATGCATATAATACAGCAAAGGTCTGGGCGATGGACAGGATATATACGAAAGAGACCATCACAGAGATACTCAAGAATGCATGGGAACCATAGGTCTTATATACTGCCTCGAGTTTTGTAGACTTTAGGTAGACTCCGGGCTTAAGAATTTAAACAGAAGAGCTCCTGCCCTTTCCAAGAGAATAAGGATGCATAACATAGATGCTGTTGTAAGAGGGGTCCTTAAAGATGGCAAAAGCTCGTCCTTGTAAGAGAACTCTCTATAAAGGCTCAGAGGTCTATGTAGAGAGGGCAAGGCTCTTAGACATCCTTGTGGCATCAAGAGTTCCATCACCTTCATGCCTCCTTAGGCTCTCTAATCCTTAAAGGACCCTGAGGAGCCTTTGTGAACCTTCATGAGAAGAACAAGGGGCAGTATCCCTGCCATAAGGATACTCGTTATGAAGAAGGCATCATTGAATGAGAGCATGGATGACTGTCTTATTAATTCCATGTAAATCAGAGATTGTCCTGCATATTCAGTGACTCCCTCAGGAACTCCCCTCAGGTTCAATATATCAGGTATGGACTGAGATGCTGTATCAAATAGAGGATTGTAAGGATTAAGATGCTCCACAAGCCTCATGTGATGGAATTGAGATCGTCTCGAGAGTACAGTCGTAACAAAGGCGACACCAAAACTTCCTCCTATGTTTCTCAAAAGATTATAGATCCCTGTTGCATTCTGCATATCCTCCTTTTTTATGCCTGACATGGTTATAGTTGTAAGGGGAATAAATAAAAATCCCATCCCGACTCCAAGAAGGAGCCTCGGTATTATCACGCTTTTGAAATCAGCATAAAGATTGAATAATGACATCAGATATGTTGAGTATGCACAGACAATTATCCCGAAGACAAGTATTATCTTTGGATTTGTTCTATGCACAAGTCTTCCTGCAATCGGAAGACTCAGCATTGTTGCTATACCACCAGGTCCGAGAACAAGACCTGCAAGCGTTGCTGTATAACCCATAAGTGTCTGTAGATATATGGGAAGCAGAACTATGCTAGCAAAGAGATTAAAGAATGCGAAGAACATAACGACATTTCCTGTACTGAATGAGATATCCCTGAAGACCCTGAGATTCACGACAGGATGCTCAGCAAAGATCTCATTGATGATGAATAAAAGAAGTGAGAGTATCGAGACAATCATGAGTGTCACGATAAAATTCGATTCAAACCAGTTTTCCTCATGTCCCTTATCGAGTATTATCTGGAGTGAACCGAGTCCGATTGCGAGGAGAACAATCCCTGTATAGTCTATCTTCATCCTCATGCCCTTCATATATGGAGGGTCAGTAATGAAAAGGATGGTGAGAAGTACCGATATCACACCTATCGGGATATTTATATAGAATATCCAGTGCCACGACCAGTTATCAGTGATCCAGCCTCCAAGTAATGGTCCTATAATAGGACCGAACATTATTCCCATACCAAATAGTGCCATTGCTGTTCCGTGCTGATGGGGAGGAAATGTTTCGAGGAGAATGGACTGTGAGATCGGCTGAAGCGCACCACCACCGATGCCCTGAAGAATTCTGAAGAATATGAGACTCGACATGCTCCATGCAGAACCACAGAAGAATGAACTCAGTGTGAAGAGAGATATAGAGAATATGAGGTATCTCTTCCTTCCAAAGAGCCTGCTGAGCCAGCCAGACAACGGAATAATAATGGCATTAGAAACAAGATAGGATGTTATTGCCCATGTCGACTCAGTAACACCTGCGGAAAGACTTCCCCTTATATGACCGAGTGATACATTCACAATGGACATGTCCACTATCTCTATAAGTGTAGGAAGCATTACTGTTAATGCAACAAGCCACTTGTTCATAAATAGTTTTTTATTCAATCATTTTTTTAGATATATGTAATATTTTTGGTATCTAAACAAATTATTGCATCCATAAATAACTCCTTTCAACTTCCTTAATATCTTTTCTTGCTTTTTAAAGATTCCTATAAATATCCTTCCTGTGACCCACTCTCAGGATAACAATATCCTCGCCCTCGATATCAAAAATAACCCTGTAATCACCGATTCTGAAACGGTAAGTTCCTATTTTCGGATCTATCAGTTTTTCAGAGTGTTCTAAAGGATTCTTCTGCAATTTCATAATGGCTTTACCTATCTTATGTTTTATGGCAGGGTCAAGATTTTTGATGTCTTTTTCTGCCCTGCGAGTGTAAACAAGATTATAACTCATTCTTCGAAAATCTCTTTGTGTGATTTTGTCCTTCCTGCTTTATACTCTGCTCTGGCTTCCTTGATGCTTTGAAGATAATCAGGAGAGGTCATGGCAAGCAAATCTTCAATAAAAGATTCTCTTTCATATTTTTTCATCTTTTTTACTGCTTCGATAATATCAGCAGTTGATATGGGAATCTTTATCTCTATCATTTTTCACCTCCTGATGAGTTATATTTTAACATTTCACTTCTTCTCTTCACAATCAGCCAGTCCCATCCGGAATTCCATGCCATTTCATACATCTTATACTTTATTTTTCCTCTATTATTATTGTAGTAACAGCGGACATGCCAACACGGAGAATGTGCTCCGTGTCCTCGCCTTTTTCAAGAACGATCTTCACAGGCACCCTCTGGACAACCTTCACCCAGTGTCCTGTTGCATTCTCAGGAGGAAACAGGGAAAATACCGCTCCTGTACCAGACATTATGCTATCGACCCTGCCCCAGAATCTCTTTTCAGGATACGCGTCAACCTTTATCTTCACCCTCTGACCGGGTCTCACCTTTTCGAGTTGTGTCTCTTTGTAGTTCGCCACTATCCAGACATCCTGAAGATCTACAACCGCCATCAATGGCTGACCCTGTCTCACATGGTTTCCGACCTCAACTGATCTTCTCGTGATATATCCGTCTGACGGTGAATATATCTTTGTATAACTCTGGTTGATTTTTGCCTCTTCCAGGAGACTCTCCTTCTGCCTGAGATTCGATAACTGAACCCTTCTTGATGCCTCCATCTGTCTGAGAAGGGTTTTCTGCAATTCAAGGTTCTCTTCCCTGCTCAGTAATTCATGCCTTGCCAGATTCACCTCCTCGAGCGCAATATTATATGCAGTCTCTACTCTCTCGAGTCTCTCCCTGGAGATCGCCCCTTTCTCATAAAGGGATCTTGCCCTTTTAAGGTCTATCTCTGCCTGTTTGAGATTCGCCTCCTTGAGAGAGAGTACAGCCCTTGCTGATTCAACCCTTTGCGATGCCTCTCTTAACTGTATCCTTCGAGACTCGATCCCCTCATCTATCTCCCTCAATCTCTCCCTTTCTGTATCAACAGCATACCGAGCCTTCCTCACCTGCACCTCGTAATCAACGGGGTCTATCTCAAGAAGAAGATCCCCCTTTTTGACTCTTTGATTATCTATGACATAGATAGCCTTCACAGTTCCAGAAACTCTGGGTGATATGATATGGACATGTCCCTCAACATAGGCATTATCGGTCTTTATATGTGTTGCCCTGTAACTCAGATAAAAGTACAGTGTCAGGGCACCTGAAAGGATAATCACTGTAAGGACAATAATAATCCTCTTTTTAATCCTTAGATTATTATTCGACATCTCCATATCCTCACTCCTTTCTTAAGATTTTGTTTTTATCTGTATAATATGTAACAAGATCCTCACCCAGTGAATACTGAAGAAAGGCCTCTGCCCTCAGGAGATTGTAGATTGACCTGTAGTAATTCGTCTCCTCCAGTGTAAGCAATGATATCGCATCCGTCACCTCTGATGATGTACCAACTCCCTCTAAAAATCGAATTGTATTTATTCTCAGATTCTCCTCAGCCTGTTTGAGACTCTTCTCAGAAAGGCTGAGGTTCTCCATAGCATACTCCATATCCAGAATCGCCCTGCCTATCTCGAGATTCAATTCATCCATTATCTTTCTCTTCTCTTCCTCGAGTTGCTTTATCCTCCATGAGATTCTGGATACCTCTGATCTTGTTCTACCACCACTCAGAAGATTTATCCTGAGACCCAGGACCATAAACCAGTTATCCTCATGTAACTGATACCTGTTCTCGATATATTCATAACCACCTGTAACGAATAACTCAGGATAATAACCTGCCCTCATGGCATTCTGCATCATTGTGTGGGAATCTATCTCGAGTTCAATCCCCTTAATCTCGGGCCTCCTCTCATAAGCCATACTGTAAAGCCTACCTCTATCACCCCTTATGGAATTAAAAAGTGAGGTAAGATAAGAGGATTGTGATCCACCATTTACTATCCTATCTTTTAAGTCCTCGATAATTATCTCATTATCAATGGGTCTTCCAATTAACATATTTAATCTGTAACTGGCGAGTCTTTTGAGATTCCTTGAGGAACTCAATCTCCTTTTTGCATCAGCAAGTTTCACCTCTGCCTGTAGAAGTTCATTCCTGGTTATAACACCCTCACTGTAAAGACTCTCAGCATCCCTCACATGAGAAGAATACCTCTCTACCTCCCTCTCATAAACATTAACGAGTCTCTCTGCCTCGAGGAGATCAAGATAGGCATTTATAAACTCCAGCGCAACAAGATTTTTCACCTTCAGGATATCATACAGCGTCTTTTGAAGGGATCTTTCTGATGCCTTATAAATGGAAGATGTCCTTCCAAAATCATAAATCCTCTGGTAGATATTAAGACCATAGGAAAGAGAACTCCTCTCTCCTGTGGGAACACCTGTCAGACCGAACCTGGCACCCGGCTCATGGGCAAGAAGCGTCTCCTTCACAAAGGCATTTATTTCAGGATAAAAACCAGAAGCCGCAATATGAAGGTCTTCCTTTGATATCTCTTCGCTGAACTTTTTTATTCTGATAAGTCTGTTCTCCTCTGTAACGAGTCTCAATCCCTCTTCGAGTGTCAATATATCCTTCACATCCTCACCTGATGAAAGGCTCACCATCCCGAGCAGAACAAGCAGGATGAAGATCGCCATACGTATTATCATTATCTAATTCGCCTCCTCTCCTTTCAAAGAAATACCATTTATGAATATATCCACATACTGCCTGATGGTCTCTTCCCTATCATCACCCCTGTATCTCTTCCTCATCTTTATCTCCTGGGCATAGAAATAAGAAAAAAACATTCCAAGAAACATGCGGGCACCGTATTCAGGAGAAAACCGTCTTACAAAACCTTTTGACTGAAGATCCCTGAAATATTGAGAAAGGATTTCTATCATCCTGTCCATGAGATTATTATGTATCCTGTGGATGTACTCGGGATAACGATTCATCTCTGAATGCATGATCATTATAATATCCTTCCTCTTCTGGAGAAACTCAATGAATCTACTCGCTATTATCAGAAGGCCTTCCTCGAAAGATATATTCTCGACCTCCTTTATAACCTCCTTCAACTCAGGAAGGAATGAATAACGATTGATTACCTCCTCGAACAATCTCTCCTTGCTCACGAAGTATCTGAAAAGCGTAACCTCTGCAATACCTGCATTCTTTGCAATCTCCTTTGTCGTTGCACCGAGATAGCCCTTCTGAGAAAAGAGGCTCAATGCAGACCTGAGTATCCTCTCCTCTGTAGATAATCGCTCTTTATAAAGACCCTTTACATCCTTTTTAGCCCTACCTTTCATTATTATCCTCCCAGCCACCACCGAGCGCCCTGTAGAGAAATACCTGATTATTTATTACCTCTGTCTCGAGTCTTATGAGATTCAATCTCGCATTAAGGTAACTCCGCTGACTATCAAGGACAGTGATATAATCCGTAAGACCCCTCTCATATCTCTTTTCAGCAAGGAGATAGACCCTCTCGAGACTCTGAAGTTGTGCCTTCTGTGCATCGAGTCTCTTGATGGACTGTTCAAAGTTCATGATTGCATCGTATACCTCTTTGAAGGCATTCCTTACGGTCTTTACATACTGAAAGAGTGCCTCCTTTTTCTGTGCTTCCCTGAGCATAACATAATTCTTCGTCCTTCCAAAATCGAGGAGCGTACCTGTAAGGTTTGCGCCCAGGTTCCAGAATGTTGCGGAAGAACTTATGAGTTCTCTCAGTTCATTGCTCTGAAAACCTCCTGAACCAGTAAGAAATATCCTTGGAAAGTACGATGCCCTTGCAACGCCTATCTCATAATTTGCTGCCCTGAGATTATCCTCTGCAGAAATGATATCAGGTCTCCTTTCAAGGAGTTCAGAAGGTAACATCGAAGGAAGTGCAAGGGGCTCGGGAAATTTCTCAGAAACCTCAAGCCTGTTCTCAAAGATTTCTCGTGGACTCCTTCCAAGAAGAACAGAAAGTGTGCTCATGAGACCTTCCCTCTGCGCCTTCAATGTCTCGATAAGGAGATTTGTTGATTCATACTCTGCTTTCGACTGCTCAAGGGTGAGTTCATCTATCAGACCATGATTGAATTGTTTTTGCCTCAATTCATATATTTCCCTGAGTCTCTCCATTATTTCATTGGCAGTTGCTATCTGCCTCTCAATGGATATGAGATTAAAGTATGTGCTTGCCACATTTGATACAATGCCTATCTCGATGGTATCCCTTGCAGACTTTGTTGCAAGGAACCTCATGAGATCCGCCTTCCTAGAATTTCTCAATCTATCCCACAGGTCTATCTCGTATGATGCCATTGCTGAAAGCATGAACATATTCCCTGTACCGCCGTGGTTTTTAATCTCATTCGATGCATCTGACCTCAAAAACGATGCACTGCCTGTAAGCAATGGATATAACTCTGCACTGCTCATCCCGAGTATTGCGCCTGCCTGTTCTATCCTCGACAGGGCGATCATAAGGTCATCATTATTTTTCAGGGCATCCTCTATGAGTTTATCGAGTAAGGGATCATTAAACCTCTTCCACCATTCGGGTGTGATGGCATGTGTTTCAACCATTCCTTTATCGAGTTTAAGGGATGAAGGAAGGTCTATCTCAGGTTTCCTGAATTCAGGCGTGAGGGAACATCCTGCAAGTAATATTGAGATGAATACCATCCACGCCTTCATGCCTTATCTTCTCCGTCCTGTGAGTCTGAACATCTTTTCCTTCAATCTCATAACGAGATAATAAAAGAGAGGTATAAAGTATATCCCGACGACTGTAGCCACAAGCATCCCTGCCACGACAGTCGTTCCTATTATGTGCCTGCTATTTGCGCCTGCACCTGTACTCAAGGCAAGAGGTAATGCACCTGCAATAAATGCAAAGGATGTCATTACTATTGGCCTGTACCTGATCCTCGATGCCTCCACGGTCGCCTCAATCAGTGGCATACCCAGTCTCTTGAGTCTTTCCTCCGCAAACTCTACTATAAGGATCGCATTCTTTGCAGAAAGACCGATCAATGTTATGAGACCCACCTGAAAGTATATGTCATTCTCAAGGCCTCTGAGAAGAAGTCCAAGGGCAGCACCAAATACAGCGAACGGTACAGAGAGGATTATTGCAAGGGGAGCCAACCAGCTTTCATAAAGAGCAACGAGTATAAGGAATACAAAGATGATTGCATATACAAGTGCAACATTTCCCTTCTCCTGAACCCTTACCTCCTGGAATGAAGTACCTGCCCATGATAATGTGTACCCTTGAGGAAGCACCTCTTTTGCGACCTCCGATACAGCCTTTAGTGCATCGCCTGAGGTGAAACCTGGTTTTGGTTCCCCTGTGACCTTTGCAGCAGGAAACATGTTGAACCTCTCCACGACCATCGCATCAGCGGTCCTGTCTATTGATATGAGTGAACTGAGTGGTATTAAATCCCCTGTTTTTGCTCTCACAAATACAGACCTGTAATCATCAGGGTCATCCCTGAATTCACCCTCTGACTGAAGATTCACATGAAATACCCTTCCATAGAGATTGAAGTCATTGATATAAGAACTTCCGAATGTCATCGAAAGGGTGTTGTAGATGTCACTTATCTCGACTCCGAGTGCCTTTGCCTTTTCCCTCTGGACTCTCACTGTATAATAGGGAACATTTGTATTTAGAGTTGTTCTTACAGACATCAGTTCCTGTCTCTGATTTGCCCTCATTACAAGTTCATTCACATATCTACTGAGGTCATGAATTGAACCTCCTGTTCTGTCCTGTATATAAAGTTCAAAACCTCCCGTTGTGCTCATGCCCATTATTGGAGGTGGATTAACAGCAAATATAAGGGCATCCCTGTTCTGAATGAACCTTGCCATAAGGCTCCCAACGAGTGCCATTGAGGATTGTTCCCTCTTTCTTCTCTCACTCCAGTCCCTGAGCCTCGTCCATCCAACCCCTGCATCTGTTCTGAAAGCAAAGGTCTGGAGGTCAAGACCTGATACAGCAACCCACTCCTGAACCTCGGGTGTTTTTGCTAATATATCTTCTATTTCATGGACAACCTTTTCTGTCCTCTGAAGGGATGAGCCAGGTGGAAGATAGGTGAAGAACAGAATCGCACTCTTATCTTCAAGCGGAACAAGGGCAGTCGGTAATCTCTTTATTATGATATAAGTTGCAATGAGCATAATTATAAAGATAATTATATTTAGTATTGCGAGTTTTACTGTTATCCTCACCCCCTTTACAAACCCCCTTTTTGTGAGATCAAATAATTCCTGAAACAGTCTTACAGGAAAGATTGGCTCCCTATCATCTTTCTTTAAGAATAATGCACACAAAGATGGCGTAAGTGTGAGTGCAACAACACCTGACAGTATCACTGATATAGCAATAGTAATGGCAAACTGCTGATAAAGTTTTCCGCTGAATCCTCCTACAAATGATGCTGGTACAAAGACCGCTGAAAGGACAAGGACAATAGCAATAACAGGTGCTGTTATCTCATTCATTGCCATGATGGTTGCTTCCTTTGGCGGAAGATCTTTTTCCCTCATGAGCCTTTCCACATTCTCGATCACTATTATTGCATCATCAACAACGAGACCTATGGCAAGGATGAGTCCGAAGAGTGTGAGAAGATTTATCGAAAATCCGAAGGCATAAAGCCCTGCAAATGTTCCAATGATCGATACAGGTATGGCAAGTACAGGTATGATGGTCGCTCTCAAATTGCCGAGAAATAGATAAACAACAAATACAACAAGGATTATTGCGAGTCCAAGAGTGAACAGGACCTCCTTTATGGACTCCCTCACGAATACAGTGGGATCAAAGGGTATGTGATACTTGATGTCAGATGGAAATTCATTCGATAACTCACTGAGGAGACTGTCAAGACTCTTAGAGACATCGAGAGCATTTGCCCCTGGTGAAAGGAATATTCCAACTGGTATGGCAGGCTGCCCTTTATAAAATGAATTCCTGTTGTATGTTTCTGACGACAAAACTACAGTCGCCACATCCCTTAGTCTCAACGAAGAGCCGTCAGGATTTGAGCGTATTATTATATCCTCGAATGCCTTCACTGTCTCGAATCTTCCTTCACCCTTTATGGAATATGAAAATGATTGAGGTGTGCTTAATGGTTCCTGGGCAATTCCACCTGCTGAAAACTGTTCGTTCTGGCTTACTACCTGGCTATAGATATCTAAAGGTGTGAGGCCATACCTTGCAAGTTTGTCAGGTTTCAGCCATATCCTTATGGAATATCTCTTCTCATCGAATACAATGGCATCTCCAACACCCGGTATTCTTTTTATATCATCTATTACATTAATGAGTATATAATTAGAAAGTGACACCATGTCTCTCTTATTTCCCTCAGAGACAAAGGCAATGACCTTCAAAAGGTCTGGTGTCCTCTCCCTCACCTGAAGACCCTGCCTCCTGACTGATTCAGGAAGTTTGCTCAGTGCTGTCTGGACACGGTTATTCACATCCATTTTTGCGACATTTGGATCAGTTCCAACCTCAAAGAATATACTCATGGTGAGGATACCACTTGAAGATGCCGTGCTTGTCATATAGAGCATGTTCTCAACACCATTTATAGCCTCCTCAAGGGGTGCCGCAACAGTCCTTCCAATAGTCTCTGCATCTGCCCCGGGATATGTGGCAGTAACAGTTATCTGTGGTGGTGTCAGTGTCGGATATTCCTTCACAGGAAGGACATTTATGGAGAGTATTCCTGCGATAATGATTATTATTGCTATTACTGCTGCAAACCTTGGCCTCTCGATAAAGAAACGGGAGAGCATGCTATTTCCTTATCTCCTGAGAGACCCTGACAGGCATACCGGGTCTCAGTTTCATGAGATTATCAACTATCACAATATCACCATGTTTCAGTCCTTCCTCAATAATAATATCCTCTCCACTTCTATCACCTGTCCTGATGGGTCTCATCACTGCCATTCCATTTTCAACCACATAAACAGATGCACCCTGCGGGGTCTGGAGAATCGCCCTTTCAGGAATAGTAATAGCCTTTTTTACAGGAAGACCTTTTAATCTTATCCTCACAAACTGGCCTGGCATGAGCACTCCCTCAGGATTGGGAAACAATGCCCTTGCATGAACGGATGATGTCCTTTCATCTATCACAATGTCTATAAAATCTATCTGACCTTTATGATTATAGGTCTTTCCATCAATCAATAAGTCTGCCTGATAGGATCTCCGAGTCTTTTTGCCTGGAAATATCCTCTTCATGTCTGTATCAGGGATGGAGAATTCCACATAAATGGGATCCATCTCTGTAATCGTCACGAGGGGTGTACCTGGACTCACCATATTACCTATATCAACGAGCCTCGCTCCTGTAATTCCACTTACTGGGGCATTGACATCTGTGTACTTGAGATTTACCTCAGCCTGTTTCAGTCTCGCTCTTGAAAGGGCGAGCCTTGCCTTTGCCTGCTCATATGCTGAAAGTGCAGCATCCATCTGCTGTTCACTTGCAACTCTGTCCTCAAAGGCGATCTTAATCCTCTCATAGTCCCTCTCTGCCTTATTGAGTTCAGCCTCACTTTGCATAACCATTGCCATTGCACTATCATACTCAGCCTGATATATATCAGGTTCTATCTTGAATAAAGGATCATCCTTTTTTACAAACTGTCCCTCCACAAAATATCTCTCTTTCAATATCCCTGTAACCCTTGCAACAACAGTCACCTTCGAAACACTCTTTGTCCTTCCAGGATATTGAAGTTCAACCGTGACAGGTCTTTCACCTCCTACCTTATAAACGCTCACCTCGAGTGCCTGTGGTTCAACCTTCTTTTCCTGAGCCTCAGACTCAACCAGCACAAAAAGAAAGATAAACATGAAACAAAAAACAGAACTTAACGAAATCACCTTGCTCATAAAACCTCCATTTAAATCTTCAGGATGGTGTATCACTGATATATAATTTTTTCCCATCCGCACCCGAAGAATATTCAGATATCTCTCAGTCAAAACACCCAGCATTCTCTGAATTATTTCGTCCATTTACCACTCCGTGACCATACCGATTAATGTAAGCACTTACTAACATATATATTAGCAGAATACACGGGGATATTCCTACCCTCCATCTTTTTCCTTAAATTTTCTCGAGAAGCCTTTTAACTGTTTCCCTATATTGCGGACATCTTTTGTTGTGATAATCTATCAGACTTTTTTCTATTACTCTCTTTCACTGGCTTGATGTTAGAGCCCTTTGAAAGCTGATTTTGTGGATCTAATTATTTGCCATTGTATAACAAAGTGCTCTGTTATTAACGCAATATCTTAACAGTAATGCCATATCCTTCTAAGATTTCCATATGTTTTCTATCAGATGTTATCAATCTTTTACATCCTGTTAATAATGCCGTGGCAGCAATTAAAGAATCCACATATGGAATCTTATGTCTATACTTCAATTCTCCACCCTTTTTTGCCACATCAATATCAACTGGTATAATCTTGCCTACTCTCTGAATCTTATCTATAACCTCATTAGCAACCTCAAAAGGCCTATCTTGAAGGATTATATATAGCACTTCACCTATTGTTAATGAAGAGATTGTTGGCTTTATTCCTTTATCTCTTAAATCATACCATATATCTCTTGCTTCATCATTACCCTTCATCATTGAAACAAAAAAACCTGTATCCAGAACTACCACCTATCCGACTCCTTCTGAAGAGCTCTCCACGCCCTTTTACCCTTATACCCTATTCTGCCAGAAAGCATCTCCTCAATAAAATCATAATCCTCTTTTTTAACCTCTTTAACAAGCCATTCATGCAGAGCCTCTCTCACCACCTGAGACAGGGGGATATTCTTTTCTTTCACTTTTTTGAGAATCTCATCATCAATATAAATACTCACTGTTTTTCCCATGATTCTAATATAATATAGTAGTTCTGTCAATACCCCAAAAATAGAGATAGAAAACTCACAAAACCGTTTTTGACCCTCCCTTTGCCCAATTGTGTATAGTTTTTCACCCAATAGGTAAAGGTTTGAAATCTAATAAACTATTTTACACAAAGGAGCTTCTATTATCTTAGATTTCTATCTTTATTCTTGGGGAAGCGCGAAAACTTGACAAATAATTAATTATGTGATAAACATTTACAATGAATTTTGAAACAAACCTATTACAGAAAAGGAGATTTTTATGAATATTGGACTCTTTATCTCCGAATCAGAAAAGACAATCAGCAACACCATTGACCTCCAATCGTTAACCTCTAATTACAAAGACCTTGCCTCGGTTAAGATATTCAACAATCTATGCAGTTCAACCTCCATCAAGGAAGTCCAGAAAGAGATAAAGGCTAAAAATCTCAAAGGTGTTGTGGTTGCAGGAGAATCACCCTTTTATTACAGAAGGATAAGAAATGGGGAGTTACTCATTAAGGCAATCCACACGGCAGGTATAAACTCAAACATGGTGAGTTTTGTTAATCTAAAAGAACAGGTGGCAATGCCTCATAGGTCAGAACCAGCAGAGGCCACAAAAAAGGCAAAGGTCTTAATAGATGTAGGCATTGAGAGACTGAGGTTTGTGCATGAGGTAAAGACAATAGGTGTAACACCAAAGAGGTCTGTTGCCATCATCGGGACAACTGCTGGAGCAATTTTCACGGCTCAAAGACTTCTTGAAAAGGGCTATAGTGTTCATTTCATTGATAAATCTTTAATGAGAGACTTGCAAAGCCATAAGGTTCAGGCAATGCCAACACTCGCTTATGTTAAAAATCATCCTGAGGCAAGATTCCATAAAAAGCCGATTAAAGAACTTTATGGTTATGCAGGTAATTTCAGGATTGAGTTTGAGGACGATTCATTGAGAGCAGGCGGAATTGTGGTAGCAATAGACGATGACCTTAAATATACAGAAGAACTATATCCCCTCTTAAGGATTGAAAGGGATGATTATGGTTTCTTCAAACCAATAATCTCTGATACAGCAACAGTCGAGACTGTAAACCAGGGGATAGTAGTGATACCTTATAATAAGGATGCTCCTCTTTCTCATATAATCGCTTTCTCAGACTCTGCCTCAACACTTCTGGATTCTCTCCTGAGCAAGAAGGAGATCGGGCATGATCTCTTTGTCTCGGAAGTGGATGAAAAGGTCTGTGGTGGTTGTGGTACATGCATTAAGACATGCATATTCCATGCAGCAGAGCTTGACCCGATTAAAAAACTGTCTTCTACTAACATTAAGAGATGCGTTGGATGCGGTAACTGTGTCTCTGCCTGTCCTACAGGCGCAAGGGATCAGGTTTCAGCACCAACAAGGTATCTCATCTCTGCCATAAAAATACTTTCTCAATATCAGCCACCCAATGGCATAAAGGTCCTGTATCTTGCATGCGAGGGATGTGGCTACCCATCACTGGATTACGCAGGGAAGATGGGAATTGAGTATCCCACAAGTGTATTGCCCTTAAGTGTGCGATGTGCAGGAAGGATTGATACGCAGTTAATATTGGAGGCATTTCAAGAGGGATTCCATGGAGTGGTGATATGTAAATGTAAAGATGATCACTGCCTTAATATCGTTGGCAATACAGACCTTGATAGAAGGGCGAATCTCTTCAGGTCGGTACTGAAAAGTAGAGGGATAGATACAGAGAGATTAAGGATATTTGGTGTTACAGAGTGCGAAGGTGGTTCATGTGTCGGAGGTGCCATAGAATTTATAGATTACCTTAAGAATATAGGGGGTAAGGCATAATGGGAAGGATTAAGGTTGCAACAGGACATCTTCAGGGTTGTTTTGGATGCCATATAGCCATTCTTGACCTTCATGAGGATATTATCGGCGTGCTTAATGCAATAGAGATCCTGAGGTCTCCTATAAATGATGTAAAAGATATCCCGGAGGTTCAACTCGGGATACTTGATGGCTCTGTCACTAATACTGAAAACAGAGAGGTAGCAAAGAGATTCAGGGAAAAGGCAGATAAAATCCTTGCACTCGGGACATGTGCATGCTTTGGAGGGATTCATGGGTTAAGAAACCTTTATCCTTTAAAAGATGTTTTAAAAAGAGGTTATATAGATACGGAGAGCACAATTGGTGGTAAGATTCCATCATCAAATGAAATACCTGAAATCCTGCCACATGTACAGGCATTAGACCAGGTAATCAAGGTAGATTATTATCTACCTGGCTGTCCCCCTACACCATCTATGATCAAGACCTCCCTTACTGCTATTGTCAGTGGTAAAGAGCCTGAATTACCGGCAAAGAATCTCTGCCATGAGTGTATAAGAGAACATAAGGAGATGTACATCCCCAGAAGGGAGTTCATTACAGAGAATGTTACCTCCTTAATGGAGATTGAAAATATTGACCCCAAGAAATGTTTTCTTGAGCAGGGGATACTGTGTATGGGACCTGCCACAAGAGAGGGATGTGATTCACGATGTATAAAAGGCAACACACCCTGCAGGGGTTGTATGGGACCAACGCCTGATGCACTTGAGCAAGGGGCAAAGATGATAAACGCCTTAGCAACAATACTTCCTGCTGGAGGTCTCATGTTCATGGAGGATGTGGTTGGTGTGGGTTATCGCTATGCCCTTCCTGTTTCTATATATCCCCATGTCAAGGAGGAATCCACATGAGCAAGAAGATAACCATAGAGCCTTTAACAAAACTTGAAGGACACGGCAAGGTAACAATACAGCTTGATGATAAAGGTGAGGTATCAGATGCACATTTTCATGTAACAGAATTCAGGGGGTTTGAGAAATTCTGTGAAGGAAGGATGCTCTGGGATATGCCTGTAATCACAACAAGGGTATGCGGTATATGCCCTGTGAGCCATCATCTTGCATCAGCAAAGGCATGTGATAATCTCCTTGGAGTCACAATCCCTGAAACTGCAAGAAAATTAAGAGAACTGATGCATATGGGTCAATATATCCACTCCCATGCATTACACTTCTTCTTTCTTGCTGCACCTGATATGGTTGTCGGACCGTCTGCTGACCCCAAGGATAGAAGCGTGATTGGTATACTTGAGAGAGACCCAGAGACAGCCAGAAAGGCAATAAGATTAAGAAAGATCGGACAGGAGATAATAGACAGGGTTGGTGCAAGACCGATACATCCGGTTACAGCAATCCCTGGTGGTATGAGCAGGGGGCTTTCTCACGAAGACAGGTTCTTCCTGTTAAAGGAGATTAATGATGCTGTTACCATTTCAGAACTGGCTGTGGAGTTAGCACAACAACTAATAGAAAAATACCCTGAGATGCACGAGGGTCTTGGCAGGCCTGATGGAAAGTTCATGGGATTGATAAATAACAATGCCCTTGAATTATATGATGGAACCCTGAGAATAAGAGGAAAGACAGGAGATATAGATTTTGACCCTCTAAAATATCTTGATTATATTGGAGAGCATGTGGAGAACTCTTCGTGGTTGAAGTTCCCCTTTTATAAAAAAGATGGCTGGCCTGATGGAATCTACAGGGTAGGGCCCCTTGCAAGACTCAATATCTCAGAGACAATCTCAACTCCACTTGCATCTGAGAGGTTTAAGGAGTTTAAGGCAAAGGGCAATGGCAGACTCATCGAGAATAATATCTATTATCACTGGGCAAGGACGATTGAATTGCTCTATGCTGCTGAAAGGGCAAGAGAACTTCTCAAAGATGATGCAATCGTAGGAGATGAATACAGGGTTCGGGTTGAGAGAAAGGCAGGCGAAGGTATTGGCGTGATAGAGGCACCCAGAGGAACCCTTATCCACCATTACTGGACAGATGACAATGGCCGGATAACAAAGGTAAATCTTATTGTTGCAACAGCACATAATAATAAGGCAATAGACCTTTCAGTTGCCCAGGTAGCAAAGGCATTTATCAAGAATGGAAAGATATCAGAGGGTATCCTCAACAGGATAGAGATGGCAGTGAGGTGTTATGACCCGTGTCTTTCCTGCGCCACCCACGCCATTGGCAGGATGCCTTTAGAGATTATTTTGCTTTCAAGCGATGGAGAGCAGATTGACATGATCCGGAGAGATTCATGATGGATGAGAATATCAGCAAAGCCATGGATGAAGTCAGAAGGAGTCTTCAGGAATCTTTTGGAGCGGGATTGGCTGCAAGGATCCTCTTCTCTGCAATGGATGCTGTAAATGCATCTATTATTGGGATGACGAGGGAGAAATTTATAGACCTTGTAAGAGCTGTCTGTTGTGATGCCAGGGTTAAAGAGATGTGGGGCGATTTTGGGGTTAAAGAAAAACTTTCAAGATGGGAAAGACTTGTATCCTAAAACACTCATCTTAGGAATAGGAAATATCCTCCGCAGAGACGATGGTGTAGGGATCCATGTAATAAATCGTTTGAGAAGACTTGACCTCTCTCCTGAGATTATGTTGCTGGATGGTGGAACTGCTGGAGCTGATCTATTGCATTATCTTCAGGGCATAAATAGACTGGTTGTAATAGATGCAATCCTTACAGATGAAAAACCTGGAACAATTCACTTATTCTCGTATGAGACGGAGAGATTATATTTACCGATTCGCCCATTCGCCTTTTCCCTTACTCTTCATCAGACAGGAATTATAGAGACTATTGAGATGGCAAATCTACTCTGGGGTAAGATAGATACAACTATCATTGGTATTGTGCCAGAAGATTATCTCGGTTACGGGATGGAACTTACCCAGGAAGTAAGCAATGCAGTTAATGAGGTTATAGATATATTAAAAAAAGAAATATTCTCGTTCCATTGTCTCAATGTAAACCAGACAAAGGAAGTCTAATAGAAATTCATGAACTCTGATTCAAGAAAATGTTTTTATGAGAAGACCATTATATATCTCATTTATAATCCTGGCAACTATCCTTATAAATACCACTCTGCCATCAGCATCAGATAATGAGCAGAAGCATAAAAACTATTTTCTGAAACCTTCAATATTGAAAAATCTATTTCTCGTGCCAGCACATTTTCCACAAAATAATCTCTTCACGCATGGTTAAATTTTATCGCCATTCAGAAATTCTGTAAAGGTGAGTTCTCACTTGTTGTATATAATTAATTAATTTATTGATTTAGAAACTGATTGACAATTTTATGTCGTGTAGTTAATAATTTAAATGATAAACAGTTTAAACCATGTTTATCCTGAGCCATCGGCTCTGTAGAAAGATATGGAGGTGTGTATGAAGAGGGCAATGTTACTTCTGATTTTCATTTCTCTCTGTATCACTCCAGCAGTAGTCTCTGCAGGTACTGACCACTCTCAATGGATCAAAGGACCATTCAAAAGTGGTGAGGATGTGACCAGGGTATGCTTACAGTGTCACGAAAAAGAGGCAAGGGACTTTATGAAGACATCTCACTGGAAATGGAAAGGTACACCAAATACCATCATGGGAATGGAAAATAGTAAAGAGGAGTATGGAAAATCTAACCTCATTAACAATTTCTGTATATCTATTGAAGGCGGTGATAAGTGTGCCAACTCAGAGTTCTGCACAAAATGCCATCCAGGTTATGGCTGGAAGGATAACACTTTCGATTTTGATGATCCCTCAAAGATAGACTGCCTGATATGTCATGCAAAGGAAGGAAATTACAAGAAAGGTCTTTCGGGCGAGCCTGACAGGTCTTTAATCGAAAAAGGCATCATGTCATTAACAAAGGCTGCACAAAGTGTGGGTTCTCCAGCAAGGGATAACTGCGGTGTATGCCACTTTTTTGGAGGTGGTGGAGATGCTGTAAAACATGGAGATCTTGACTCCACTCTCAGTAATCCATCAAGGGAGCACGATGTCCATATGGGTGGTGTAGCAAATATGACCTGCGTGGCATGCCATGAGACAAAGGAGCACAGGATTTCAGGTGTATCGACATTTCTTGCAACAAATTACGGAAGAATTACATGTGATGAATGCCACAGAAATCCCCACAAAGACTCTACTTCAGCAAGATTGATAGACAGACACCTGACAACAGTTGCATGCCAGACATGCCATATCCCTTATTTTGCAAGGGGTCAGGCAACAAAGATGTCATGGGACTGGTCAACAGTTGGTAAAGATATAGAGCCTGAGGAGCAATTCGGTAAGGAGACTTATGCAAAACATAAAGGAACATTTGTGTGGCAGATGAATGTAACTCCGGAATATGCATGGTACAATGGAAAGATCGAAAGATACCTCAAGGGTGACAGGATTAAGGATCCTTCTCAGGTGGTATATATCTCAAAACCTGTCGGCAGTATCAATGACAGAGACTCAAAGATCCATCCGTTCAAGGTCCACAGGGGAAAACAACCGATGGATTCAGAACACAGGTATCTCCTTGTCCCCCATCTTTATAAAGGACTGTGGAGCCATTATGACTGGGAAAAAGCACTCGTGGAAGGAGCAAAGGGTTCAAAATTACCATACAGTGGAAGATATGAATTCGTCTCAACAGCATTCTATGGAAGCATAAACCACGAGGTCGCCCCAAAGGAGCAGGCATTAAAGTGTAATGATTGCCACTTCGGTGGAAAAAGGCTGAACTGGACTGCCCTCGGTTATAAAGGAGATCCCATCAAAGTTGGTGGAAGATTTAATGGTGGCAGTGCGATTAAAGATAAAAAGATAAAGAAATAAGGAGGAGGAAAAAATGAAATCTAAGGTGATAATCCTGGTGACCATTATAATATCAATAATGTTCATGATGGCAGGAAAAGTAATTGCAGATGAAAATCAGATATCCATTAAGGGAAAGGTCAGAAATATCGATTTGAGTAGTAATACAGTCACCATCATGACAAAGGACGGAGATGTTAATGTCCTTATTGAGGATGAGGAAACACTGAACAAATTTAAAACAGGTAAAATAATTGAGGGAGATGAGGTGAAAGTAAAATATATAATAAGGGATGGAGTAAATGTCTCCACATATCTGAAAAAAGCAGGAGGCTGTTAAATCATAGAGGGGAGAAAAGGTTCTCTTTCTCCCCTTCCTTTATAATCTTTCCGATGGAGAAAACAATTACTTTTTCTGAATCACCATCCCCTTTCAGAAAGATACTGTGAGGAGGAACAACTTCATGTATTATTAATACCCTCACTCTTCTCTCTTTAATTAAGAGAGGGTAAGGAAGCGTTATGAAAAAAGAAAGATCAGAAAGTTCTTATCTCTATCTCGGGATTATGATATTTATCATAAAGGATTATTTTATTCATGTTATATTATAATAATTAAAAATTTTTAAGGAGGTTTAATATGAAAACTGTAGTCGATTTTGATCTCTGCATAGGATGTGGTTCCTGTGTGGAAATCTGTCCTGAGGTCTTTGAGATGAGAGATGACAAGGCATGGGTTATCGGTCCTGATAAGTGTAATACCTGCAACTGTCAGGAAGCAGCGGATGTATGTCCCTCTCAGGCAATTAAGTTTGAAGATTAAAATTTAATTGAAAATTATATGAAGATCAGCCTTTTAACAGGAGAGGTCTTTACCCTCAGGGATGGAGAGTCTTTATATGAGGCACTGAAGAGAAATTCTTATTATCTTATAGCCTCATGCGGTGGTAAGGGTATATGTGGCAAGTGCAGGGTAAAGATAATAGATGGAAGATGTGATATAAAGGGTCACGGAAAACTCACTCCATCTGAAAGGGAAAAGGGGTTCGTCCTTGCATGTCAGTGTTATCCCTTAGAAGATGTATTCATAGAGGTTCCTGAGGATTCGAGATTAATAGTCGGAGATAAGATAGCCATCTCAAAGGGAAGAGACCTCTTCGAACTTCTCCTTGAATCAAATGGAGATATAACACCCCTTGTGAGGACAGTCTCCCTGAAACTTCCTGAACCAACTATTACGGATAATATAAGTGATCTTGAAAGGATAAAAAGGTCACTTCATGAAAATAACCTCAAAGGGATGAGATTCTCCCATTCCTTCATCAAGGAACTTCCACAGAATGTCCGTAAATATGGATGGGATGTGGATCTTATCTACACAGATTGCGGTTCTTCATGTGAGGAGAGGCCATCTTACGAGGCCCTCTTTCTCAAACAAAAGTCAGATGAGAGATACGGAATCGCTGTGGATATAGGAACGACCACGGTGGTTGTTTATCTCATTAACCTCAATGATGGAAGGGTCATCGATGTCGGTTCCACATATAACTCCCAGATAAGGTATGGAGATGATGTTATAACGAGGATAATATATGCCACTGAGAAAAAGGATGGCCTCGAGGAATTAAAAAACGCTGTATGTGATGATATAAATGCGATTATCAATTCCATGATCGAGAGGAATGGAATTAAAAGAGATGATATAATCACGGCATCAATAGCAGGAAACACAACGATGACCCATATATTCTGGGGACTCGATCCAAGATATATAAGGGAAGAACCCTATATACCTGTTGTGAATAAATTTCCGCTCTGGAAGGCAGGCACAGCAAGAATAGATATAAATCCCCAGGCACCTCTGTTCACTTTTCCATGTGTTGCGAGTTATGTGGGTGGAGATATCGTAGCAGGGGTCCTTGCATCAGGCATGTACAGAAAACCCGAACTCTCGCTATTTATGGATATAGGAACAAATGGAGAGATAGTAATAGGAAATAATGAGTGGCTGATGACAGCAGCATGTTCAGCAGGTCCATGTTTTGAAGGAAGTGGAATAAAATCAGGAATGAGGGCAACGAAAGGAGCGATTGAATCCATAGTAATAGACCCCCGTACATACGAACCCTCATTTAAAATAATAGGTGATACAAAACCTATCGGTATCTGTGGTTCTGGAATGATAGATGCCCTATCAGAGATGTTTTTAAAAGGAGTGATCGATCAGAAGGGAAAGTTAAAGAGAGGTGTATCTCCAAGGATAAGACCGGGCGAAGAGGGATGGGAATATGTATTCCATGAAGATACCCTGAAGATTGTTCTCACAGAACCTGATATAGAAAATATAATGAGAGCAAAGGCAGCCATATATGCAGGAGTAACCCTGCTCTTGAAAGAGGCAGGGCTCGATATAAATGCGATAGAAAGGGTATATATTGCAGGAGGATTCGGAAATTATCTCGATCCTCTGAAGGCAATAACCATAGGTATGCTTCCAGATATGCCAGAAGACAGATTCGTCTTTCTTGGAAATACATCCATTCAAGGAGCGTATCTCGGTCTTCTTTCAGAAAGAATGAGAAAAAAGGCACTCGAGATAAGTGAGAAGATGACATATATTGAACTCTCTGTATCAAGGTCATTTATGGATGAGTATCTTTCTGCACTATTTTTACCCCACACGGATATAAACAGGTTTCCAAGGGTAAAAGAATTAATAGGAAGTGCAGTATGAATAATATAGATATACCGAAACTCAGATATGACGAAAAGGGTCTCATACCAGCCATCATTCAGGATGTGGAGACCGGTGAGGTTTTAATGATGGCTTATATGAATGAAACATCATTGAGGATGACCCTCGAGACTGGTTTCACACATTTCTGGTCAAGGTCAAGGCAAAAGTACTGGAAGAAGGGAGAGACATCAGGAAATCTTCAGGAGGTTAAGGAGATATACTATGACTGCGATGAGGATACACTTCTTATCAAGGTCATACAGCATGGCGGAAAGGCATGCCACACTGGTGAGAGGTCATGTTTTTACAGGAGGATAAAATGATAAAGGACTGTATATTCTGTAATATTGTGAATAAAAGTCTGAAGGCAGATATTATCTATGAGGATGACTTATCCATTGCCCTGAAGGATATAAATCCACAGGCTCCTGTCCATGTACTCGTTATACCCAAAAAGCATATATCAAATCTTCTTGAACTTAACAAAGATGATGATTCCCTTATGGGTCACCTGCTTCAGGTCGTAAAAAAAATTGCAATGGAACAGGGTATTGCAGAGAAGGGCTTCAGAACCGTCATAAACTGTAATAGAGAAGGTGGTCAGACTGTATTCCATCTCCATATCCACATCCTTGGTGGAAGACAGATGCACTGGCCTCCTGGTTAATACAGGAAACTGAGATGCCAGAAAAAGGAATCGATCTTAATAGATTTATTCTCGAAGAGGAGAAAAAGCATCCAGGTGCCACGGGTTCCCTTTCGCTTGCCCTGACAGCAATAGAGATAGCAGCGAAGATTATTTCAGCCCATGTAAGAATGGCAGGTCTTGTTGATGTCATCGGCAAGACAGGTAAGATCAATATACAGGGAGAGGAAGTGCAGAAACTTGATGAATTTGCAAACAACCTCATGATCCAGCATCTTTCTGACAGCGGTGAATTCTTTGCACTCGCTTCAGAAGAACTTGACAATGCCATATTTCCTGAAAATGGCAGAAATGGCAAATACATAATCACCTTCGACCCACTCGATGGCTCATCGAATATTGATATAAATATCAATGTGGGAACGATATTTTCCATCTACAGAAAGATCAATGGAACTGTCGAAGACTTTTTGCAGGAGGGAAACAAACAGGTTGCAGCAGGTTACATAATATACGGAACATCCACAATGCTTGTCTATTCCACTGGAAACAGTGTAAATGGTTTTACACTTGACCCATCTGTGGGGCTATTCCTTCTCTCACATCCTGACATTAAAATTCCTGAAAGGGGCAAAACATATTCCATCAACGAGGCAAACTCTCACCTCTGGAATGAAGGATTAAAAAGATATGTAGAATCCTTAAAAGAGAGAGGATATACATCGAGATATGTGGGCACCATGGTTGCTGATGTCCACAGAACCCTGATGAAAGGTGGCATATTTGCATATCCATCTGATAATAAAAATAAAAAAGGCAAATTAAGACTTCTTTATGAGGCATCACCCATGAGTTTTATTATAGAACATGCAGGAGGAATGGCAATTTCAGGCAGAAAGAGAATCCTCGATATAAAGCCATCATCCCTTCACGAGAGGACACCTGTATTCCTTGGAAGTATAGAAGATATAAAAGAACTGATGAATTTTATTGCTCAATAATAACCTGCGGTTAAATAACAGCATGACCATCCCGATTGTTAAACTCGAGGATCTTGATGTTACCCTGAATGGTAAAAAGATTCTTTTATCCATCTCATGGACCCTCTCAAGGGGAGAAGGCTGGGCACTTGCAGGACCCAATGGCTCAGGTAAAACCACGCTCCTTAAATTAATAAGAGGAGATGTGCCTCCTGATCCCCAGAAAGGCAGAAGGCTATACTTAATTGATAATGCGTATCATCCAGAACCATCTGTATTAAAGAAAAAGATATCCTTTGTATCACCCGAACTCTTCGAGAAGTATAAAAGACTGAGACCACACCTTACTCCAGTGGAGACCATACTGACGGGTCTCAGTGACTCTTTCTACCTTCATGATATTCCTGACAGAGATTTGATAATGCAGGCAGAGATTCTTGCCTGCAAAGCAGGGCTTGGAGATACCCTTCAGAAGAATATCATGGAACTCTCGGAAGGTGAATTGATGAAGGTTCTGATTCTCAGGGCACTCATCTCCAGTCCATTGATAATCCTCCTTGATGAACCCCTCGGTTCTCTTGACAGGGTATCGAGGACAGGATTACTCGATATGATCGCATCATTAACAGAAGATGATACATCCGTTATCTTCACGGCACATGACACCTCTGATATCCCGTCATTTATCCCCAATCTGATTCTCCTACATGATGGCAAGATAAATTATAAAGGTAAAAATAACATCGCTGATAAAGTGGATTCAAGATGGAAATCCATCCATGATAACACATCGAATTATTCTCACCGAGGAGTTAGAGGTGATATACCCCGTGATGTGGTCATAGATATAATCAATGCGAGTGTATATCTTGGTGCCTCAAAGGTCCTCCATAACATAAACTGGCAGATAAAGAAAGGAGAAAACTGGGCTATCATCGGAGAAAATGGTAGCGGCAAATCAACACTCCTGAAACTCATCGCGGGAGAGGTTCATCCAGCAATGGGTGGAACGATAATTAGATTCGGTCACGATAAGATGAGCCTCTGGGAAATAAGAAAAAGGATAGGTTATGTCTCTTCTGAATTCCAGTCTGAATATGTGAGAAATGTCACGGGTCTTGAGGTCGTTCTCTCTGGTATTTATGGAAGCAACGGTATTTATGAAAATGTTACTGATAAGGAAAGGGACAGTGCCATTCGCGTAATGGATATGCTCCATATCTCTCATCTAATGAAGAAAGAAGTCCACCACCTCTCTTATGGCGAGCTAAGGTTACTTCTTATAGCAAGAGCAATGGTTAATGACCCTGATATAATCATTCTCGATGAGCCATTTAATGGTCTCGATAAATTCCATGCAAAAGTTGTGGATTCCATCCTCTCGAGAATATCCCTTGAAGGCAGAAATATAATAATCTCCACACATGATGAAGTATTACCCCATTACATGAGAGGTTTAATTGTCATGAAATCAGGAACTATAGAGGAGATGAGAACATTTTAATCTTTAACAGTGTCCTTGAAATATGCTCCCTTAATGATGCCCGTATCTTTCGAAAAGTTAAAATGATTGAAAAAAATATTTCTATGGTTTAATATATTAAACTGTATAAAAACAGGAGGTCTGATATGCTTGTAGAGATAAGATGGCATGGAAGAGGTGGGCAGGGAACTGTCACCGCAGCAAAGGTCTTTGCGGATGCCTGTCTGAGTAAAGGAAAATATGTACAGGCATTTCCTGAATATGGACCTGAAAGGTCAGGAGCCCCATTAAGGGCATATAACAGGATATCAGATAAGGAACTCAAACTATACTGTCCTGTAACGAAACCAAACATAGTGGTTATTGCTGACCCCACACTCCTTGATGCAATAAATGTCACTGAGGGCACAGAAGATAATGCCATGTTTCTCATCAACACATCCCTTCCTCCTGAGGAGATTAAGAAGAAGATAAAACTCTCTTCAGGGCAGAGATTATATATCGTGGATGCTACAAAGATTGCCCTCGAGAATATAGGAAGGCCACTTCCCAATGCACCACTTGTTGGTGCCCTGGCCAGGATAAGCGGTATAGTTGACCTCGACACACTCCTTGAAGATGTGAGAAAGAGTTTTGGCAAGAAATTTTCTCAGAAGATAATAGATGGGAATCTCGAGGCAACAAGGAAAGGTTATGAGGAGGTTAAGGAAGTATGAAGAAATGGAATGAATTGACACCAGGCTGTGTTATAACAGAACCAGGAAGTTCTGTTAAATTTAAAACAGGTTCATGGAGGACATTCAGACCGAGATGGATAGAGGAGAACTGTATTCAGTGTCTCTTTTGCTGGATATTCTGTCCTGATATGGCGGTTAATGTGAAAGACGGAAAGATGACAGGATTCGACTACGACTTCTGCAAGGGCTGCGGTATATGTGCAAGGGAATGTCCTGGAAAGAAGGGCAATAAGGCTATAGTTATGGAAGAGGAGGGCAAATAAAGTGGGAAAGATAGTCGCTGTTACAGGAAATGAAGCAGTTGCCAATGCCCTGAGGCAGATCGAGCCCGATGTCTGCGCAGCATATCCAATAACTCCCCAGACAGACCTCATGCAGAGATTCTCTGCCTTTGTATCTGATGGTATGGTCAAGACAGAGATGATTCTGGTTGAGAGCGAGCACAGTGCAATGAGTGCATGTGTGGGAGCATCTGCTGCAGGTGGGAGGGTCGTTACAGCCACATCCTCGCAGGGACTGGCATTGATGTGGGAAATCCTATTTATCGCAGCGGGTATGAATCTCCCAATTATTATGCCGGTTGTGAACAGGGCACTCTCAGCACCATTGAATATACACGGAGACCATTCAGATGCAATGGGTGCAAGGGATTCAGGATGGATACAGTTATGGTCAGAGAATGCACAGGAGGCATACGATAATACCATTCAGGCATTCAGGATTGCTGAACATATGGATGTAAGGCTCCCTGTCATGATCTGTATGGATGGATTCATAATCAGCCATTCCATAGAAAGAGTCGAGTATCTTGAAGACGAAGATGTGAAGAGATTTGTTGGTGAATACAGGCCCGTGAATCCGCTTCTTGATGTTGAAAGACCTGTAAGTTATGGACCCCTCATACTTCCTGATCTATACATGGAGTATAAAAGACTCCAGCATGAGATAATGTGGAACAGGGTAAAACCTGTTGTCCTTCAGGTTGCAGAGGAGTTCTATAAACTGAGCGGAAGATATTATGGGCTCTTTGAGGCATACAGGCTCGATGATGCAGAGGTGGGAATGGTAATCATGAACTCTGCTGCTGGCACAGCAAAGTATGTGGTCGACAATCTGAGAGAAAGAGGAATAAAGGCAGGGGTATTAAAGCCAAGATTATTCAGACCATTCCCTTATAAAGAAATCGCTGACGCCCTTCAGCACCTCAAGGCAGTCGCTGTAATGGACAGGGCTGACTCATTTGGTGCGTATGGTCCTCTCTTTACAGAGGTCTCATCGAGTCTATTCCATTATAAGGAGAGGCCAATCCTGATCAATAAGATATATGGCCTTGGAGGAAGAGACTTCATGCCTGAACATGCAGAGAATGTCTTTAAGGAACTCCTGGATATAGCGAATACAGGAAAAGTAAAAAACTTTAAAGAATATATAGGAGTGAGGGAATAACATGGCTAAAGAATTAACTCTAAAGGAACTTTCAAAGAAAGAGGTCCTTCTTGCCCCTGGACACAGGATGTGCTCAGGATGTGGTGCACCAATAGTTGTGAAGATGGTTCTTCTTGCTACTGATTATCCTGTGGTTGCTGCAAGTGCAACAGGTTGTCTTGAGGTTTCCACATGTATCTCTGAATACACATCGTGGAAAACACCATGGATACACAATGCCTTCGAGAATTCAGCAGCCACCCTATCAGGCGTTGAAACGATGTACAGAGCACTCAGGAAGCAAGGGAAAATAAACAGGGATATAAAATTCATAGTATTCAGTGGTGATGGCGGTACATACGACATTGGTTTCCAGAGTCTTTCAGGTGCAATGGAGAGGGGACATGACATGTTATATATATGTTACGATAATGGTGCGTATATGAATACAGGCATACAGCGCTCGAGTGCAACACCGAAGGGTGCTGATACAACCACATGCCCTGCTGGAAGTGTCATACCTGGTAAGTTGCAAAAGAGAAAGGATCTCACAAGGATAATGGCTGCACATGGGATACCATATGTGGCTCAGGCATCACCGAGCCATTATATGGACCTCATGAAGAAGGTTAAGAAGGCACATGAGATCAAAGGACCAAAATTCATGAATATATTAGCACCATGTAACAGAGGCTGGAGATCCATGACAGATGATGCCATACTCTTAAGCAGACTTGCTGTGGAGACATGTTACTGGCCCCTTTATGAGGTGGAGAACGGTAAGGTCACAATCACATACAAACCAAAGGAGAAAAAACCCGTTACAGAGTTCTTTAAACCACAGGTCAGATTCAAACACCTCTTCTCTCAAGAAAATGAAGAACTCCTCAAAGAGATACAGGCTGATATAGATAATGAATGGAACAGACTTCTCAGGGAGGCAGGTGAAATCTAAGTATATATGGAGGGAAGTCCATAGATGACCTCTAATCCTGACCTCATATTATATGAGGATGAGTTCAAAAAGATTGATGAGGAACTCCAGAGATTGTATCACCAATCCAATGCAAAACTCGTTTTTCTTGTAGACAAAAATGGACAGTTGATCTCGATTGCCGGAGAGACGCACAATGTCGATACCACTTCACTCGCATCCCTTACAGCAGGTAATATTGCTGCCACAGGCGGGATGGCGAGGCTTCTTGGAGAAAGGGAATTCTTCGTACAGTTCCATGAAGGCGAGAAGGATAATATACATATCTCCCTTGTTGGACAGAGGGTTATCCTTGTGGTGGTCTTTGACCAGAGGTCATCTCTGGGACTTGTGAGATTGAGGGTCAAGAAATCTTCAGAGGTACTGGCAAAGATTTTCGAAGATATCGCTAAAAAAGCGGAGACTGCAAGAAAAGAAGGAAAGATTGAGGAATCGCCATTTGCAGAGATTACTGATGAAGATATTGACAAACTTTTCAGGTAGGTGTCAATAAGTGTCATTTATAAATTACTCCTCCCGTGAGATAAACTGCAAGATTGTTTATTATGGACCAGGTCTCTGTGGAAAGACCACGAATCTCCAGTATATTTATAAACATACCAATCCAGAACAAAAGGGTAAACTCATATCCCTCGCAACAGAGACAGAAAGGACCCTGTTTTTCGATTTTCTTCCTCTTGCCCTGGGTGACATAAAGGGATTCAAGGTGAGGTTCCATCTTTATACTGTTCCTGGTCAGGTCTTTTATGCAGCAAGCAGAAAACTTATACTCAAGGGTGTGGATGGTGTTGTGTTCGTTGCTGATTCCCAGATAGACAGGATGGAGGCAAATATAGAGAGTCTGGAAGACCTGAGAATAAATCTTGCTGAACAGGGTTATGACCTCGACAGGATTCCTTTTGTCATACAGTATAACAAGAGGGATCTACCGAATGTGGCACCACTTGATGAGATGAATAAGATATTAAATCCCAACGGTATCCCATGGTTTGAGGCTGTTGCTACTGAAGGCAAGGGGGTCTTCGAGACCCTCAAGGGAATCGCAAAGCTCGTCCTCCTTGAACTCAAGAAAAATTACTGAGGAATAAATATCCTCAAAGGTCTCTCTGATATCGATATCTCTGCTGAATCAATCATAAGATAATCCCCATCTATCTGGATATGCACAGGTGTCTTTATAAATACCCTCTTTGCTTCCCTGTAAATAACATCTCTGTAATGGATATGTCTCTGCATCAATACACCGGTCACATACCTCAAGAGATCCATCCTGCCTCTTCCCGTAAATATCACGGAGTATAAAAAAGGCTTTCTCAGATCCGCATCAGGTGCTATCTTAAACCTGCCTCCATAACACCCTGCCCTCGCAATTATAAGATTCGAACAGACCATCTCCTCACCATCAATCGATATATTTATCTCCTGAGGTGAATAAACAATAAATAACCTTAATCCGCTCATGATATACGCAAATTTTCCGCTCAATCTCTTTAATTCTCTGTTGACCCTCAATACTGCCTCTGCATCGAATCCAAGGCCAGCCATCAGAAGAAAATACCTCTCTGTATCACCTGTTCTTATCCTTCCAGGGTAGGTCTCGAGAATATCTCCATCAATGAGTAATCTCAACGCCCTGAGATCCTCAGGTATTCCGAGTTCCTTTGCCAGTACATTGGTCGTACCCATTGGAAATAATGCCATTGGAACCCCTGTTCCTGTAATACCATTTGCAACCTCATTGAATGTCCCATCCCCACCACAGGCAATTATCGCATGTATATCGTGAGAACCTGAATCAGTAAGCCTCCTTGAATGTCCCATCCCCACCACAGGCAATTATCGCATGTATATCGTGAGAACCTGAATCAGTAAGCCTCCTTGAAAGTTCAAAGGCATCTCCTCTATTCTGTGTATAAAAAAGACTCACATCAAAACCCCCTTTTTCGAGAAATTCCCTCGCCTTTTTAATCTTTCCAGGGCTATAGCCTCTCGAAACCGGATTCACAATCATCACAACATGCATAAATAAGATTATACTTCAATACATTCTCCAATTGGTATGGGTGTGTATTTTTACACAATACTCTGCGTATTTTCACACAGATCCATGTCTTAAATATATAGA
>FWWL01003233.1_pt1 | contig 30543 bp, 29 predicted proteins | sample 2228331 | NCBI WGS metagenome assembly FWWL01 (sample SAMEA103939775, study PRJEB20133) | metagenome
AGGGGAGTGGCTTGAAATGCCAGAGGGTTCGCTGGAGATAACATTGGAGTCATGGGCCTTGCACCAACAACGGAGAGTCAGTCTGACTGTCATTTCGACGAACGAAGTGAGGAGAAATCTTATAGGAGTGGAGGTTTCAGGTCTGAAGGCTCACCAAAAAAACTGTGCCTTAGGTGGAAACACAAGATTTCTCGCTGCGCTCGAAATGACAGAGGGAGTGCTCTAAATGACAGAGGCGGTTGGCAGAAAAAAAAGATTTCTCCCTGCGCTCGAAATGACAGAGGGAGTGCTCTAAATGACAGAGGCGGTTGGCAGAAAAAAAGGATTTCTCCCTTCGGTCGAAATGAGAGAAAGGGTGGCTGGAAATGATAGGAAAGTTATCGGCACCGGGCGATGAAAAAGCTTGTCATTTCGACGAACGAAGTGAGGAGAAATCTTGTGGGAGAGTGAAAGCTTTAGTTTAGATTTTCACCGAAAGGTCTATCTATCTAGGATGGCCTCTCCAAAAACAAAAGATTCATGTTGTAGGTAGTGTTGATTTCTTTGACTGCCACGTTACGCTCCATTATTGACATGGATGTCCTGATTCGCTATATTCACATTTGACGATATGGAGGAGACCATGAAGGAATTTATCAAGGTCATGAAGGCCCTATCAGACCCGAACAGGGTAAAGATCATTAAGCTGCTTCAACGGCGGGTATTGTGCGTGTGCGAGATTCAGGAGGCTCTGGGTTTGGCCCAGTCCACCGCCAGCAAGCACCTCAAGGTATTGGAAGAGGCAGGCTTGATTACCTATTTAAAGGAAGGACCGTGGGTGAACTACCGGTTGGCCGACAATACCAGTAATCCATATGTTGCAAGTATGCTTGGGAACTTGCGGCATTGGCTGGAAGATGACCCGGATGTGTCGGCACTGATGGCTAGGCTGCCGGAGATCAACCGCGAAACCATCTGCGGAAGGTAATTTTTTTGAGCTTAGCATATGGTCATATGACCAAATAAGAATAATATTGCAGCCCATATGGCCACAGGCCGGAATTGTGGGCAGCCAAAATTGTGGAGCAGGCATTGTGAAAGAGAGCACCAGGTTATTGTTGATGTTAGGAATCTTCGTGGCCGCTTATTATGTGCCCTGGAGCGATCCGGTGATTCGCCAGTCCGGGCTGGAAGCCTTTATGATGCTTCAGGAATATGCCCGGGAGCATGTCCTTACCTGTTTGATCCCGGCTTTTTTCATCGCGGGAGCCATTGCCGTGTTCGTGTCCCAGGCCTCGGTGCTGAAGTACTTCGGGGCCCAGGGCAGCAAGATCTTATCTTACTTTGTGGCTTCGGTTTCAGGAACCATCCTGGCGGTTTGTTCGTGCACGGTGCTTCCCCTCTTTGCAGGCATCTACACCCGCGGGGCAGGCATCGGTCCGGCCACGGCCTTTCTCTATTCCGGGCCGGCCATCAACGTACTGGCCATTTCCCTTACGGCCAAGATCCTGGGCTGGCAAATGGGCCTGGCGCGGGCCGTGGGAGCAGTACTTTTCGCAGTGGTGACCGGCTTGCTAATGGCCCTGATTTTCCACAAGGACGACGCCATGCGCACCATGGGCCAGATCTATTTGCCGGATACCGGTATCAAGGAGCGAACTTTGCTGCAGGAGGGCCTGTACATGGGCACCATGGTGTTGATCCTGGTGTTTTCAGCGTTTCCCAAACCAGCCCCGGGATCCACTGGCCCATGGCCGGCCATTTTTGCGGCCAGATGGTATATCACCATCGCCCTGCTGATCATTTTGGGCCTGATGCTCAAGGCCTGGTTCACCATGGATGAGTGTAAGAGCTGGGTGGAGTCCACCTGGGGATTTATGAAACAGATTTTTCCCTTGCTGGCCGTGGGCGTGCTGGTGGCTGGATTCATGTTGGGCCGTCCAGGCCATGCTGGTTTGATTCCCGAGCAGTGGATTCAATCCCTTTTAGGCGGCAATTCCCTTTGGGCCAACCTGATCGCTTCAGTGGCAGGGGCCTTGATGTATTTCGCTACGCTGACCGAGGTGCCTATTCTGCAAGGACTCCTGGGAGCCGGTATGGGGAAGGGGCCGGCGCTGGCATTGCTACTTGCCGGTCCTGCTCTATCCCTGCCCAACATGCTGGTGATCAGCAGCGTCATGGGCGTGAAAAAGACCATGGCTTTTGTGAGTATCATCGTGATCATGTCCACCATAGCCGGGATGCTTTATGGCGGGATGGTTGGGTGAATTTTCCATGGGAGGGTAAATCATGAATCGTTTGGAAATCGAGTGGCGTCATTTGGAAAAGGAAGGCAAGACTTGTGATCGATGCTCGGACACCGGAGAGGCGGTCCGCTCTGCTTACAGGGACCTGGTCAGGGAACTGGGACCCAGGGGCTGGGAAGTTACCCTCAAGGAAACGCTGTTGACAGATCAGGAGATCCAGGAATCTAACAGCATTTATTTGAACGGCATTGCCATGGAGGAGCTGTTGCCTGAAACGCACAGATCTAAAAACTGCTGCGCTTCGTGCGGTGAGATCCTTGGCATGCCAACTATGTGCCGCACCATCCAACGAAACGGGCAAACCTTCGAGGCGATACCTGCTGCCATGATTATTGAGGCCGCCTATAGATTTATAGAAACACAAACCAAGTAAAGGAGTACCACAATGGACATCAAAGTCCTGGGCCCTGGGTGCCCCAAATGCCAGCAGACGGAAAGAGTGATTAGGGAGGCAGTGGCCGAAGCTGGCCTCACTGCCAATGTGGAAAAGGTCACGGATGTGATGAAGATCGCCGGATACGGTGTATTTGTCACTCCGGCGGTGGTGGTGGACGGGGAGGTGAAGTCTGTGGGCAAGATCCCCAGCAAAGAGGATATAAAATCATGGCTTCAGAAATAGGGAGTGAACAATGGCTGAGATATGTTGCCAGGGGTACTAATGACCCCTGCTGTCCATAGTGGACAACCCCATTACATGGCCTTTGGCGGCCAGGTGATGGAGGGTGGCTGTGGCATGGAAAACCGCCCCAAGCTGAATGGGGAAAATCGAGCTAACCTATCCTTCTATCTGGGCAATTTTGTCTTCCAAGAAGAGGAGGGTATTTGATGGATTTCACGATTAAAAAACTGGCCTTTCTGGATCGGTTTCTCACACTTTGGATCTTCTTAGCCATGCTCGTGGGCGTGGGAGGTGGTTATTTATTCCCGGAGATCAAGAACTGGATTAACCATTTTTCCATGGGTACCACCAACATCCCCATTGCGGTGGGACTTATTCTGATGATGTATCCGCCCCTGGCAAAGGTGAAATATGAAAAGCTTGGGCTCGTGTTTAGGGACGTAAAGGTCCTGGCTCTCTCCCTTGTACAGAACTGGATCATTGGGCCGATCCTGATGTTCCTATTGGCCATCATTTTTCTGTCAGGTCGCCAGGAGTACATGGTTGGGCTGATCCTCATCGGTCTTGCGCGCTGTATAGCTATGGTGATCGTCTGGAACGACCTGGCCAGCGGCGACCGGGAATATTGCGCCGCCTTGGTGGCCTTCAACTCCATCTTCCAGGTCCTCTTTTTTTCAGTTTATGCCTTTATCTTCATTACCCTGCTACCCCGATGGGTGGGTCTGCAAGGAACGGTGGTGGATATCTCCATGGGCCAGATTGCAGAAAGCGTGTTCATCTATTTGGGCATTCCCTTTATTGCAGGGGTGCTGTCACGGATCATCGGTCTTAAGGCTGTGGGTGTGGAACGCTACGAAAGGGGTTTTATACCCAAGATCAGTCCCATCACGTTGATGGCACTTCTGTTCACGATCCTGGTGATGTTTTCTCTCAAAGGTGAATATATCGTTCAACTGCCCATGGATGTGGTACGCGTGGCCATACCCTTATGCATCTATTTCGTGGTCATGTTCTTTGCCTCTTTCTGGCTTTCCATTAAAGTAAGGGCCACCTACGAGCAGGCCACTACCCTGTCCTTTACCGCTGCCTCAAACAACTTCGAACTGGCCATTGCTGTGGCCGTTGCTGTGTTCGGCCTGGATTCGGCTCAGGCTTTTTGCACTGTGATTGGCCCCCTGGTGGAGGTACCAGTATTGATTACTTTGGTGAACGCTGCCATGTGGTTGAAGGGCAAATATTTCCCTTGCGCGGTGACCACACCCACTGGGGTATGCCACTTGACATGGAAGCCATGAAGGAGGAGGTTGCCAAGATTCAAATCGGATCCCAGGAAGAAGCGAGGCCGGTATCAGCGTCCCATTAAAGGTAAAAAAGGATTGACCTAATGCCGCCGAAAAGAGGACCAACACTTGCCCCAACTTCAGTATCTGCTGGCTGCTGTTTTATCCAGGTGATGAGGTTAATGACTGGTGCACTTTGGCACACTAACCTCTTGAGGGATCACGAGACAGGGCATCGATCTGTTACTTGGGCACAAGGCACTAACATCCATCCACAGGCTAGAGAGGTGCAAGTTCGTTCCTCCCACGAACAATTATGGTGTTCCCAAAATTGCCATTAGTTAGGAACCGGCCAAGCCCCAGAGAACGGTTGGGGAATCCCTCTGTTTTGTTCTCGTGCTGGATGGACGAAAGCTTCGCGGTAAAACAGTTCATGAACAAGGAAAGGCCCAGACAGGCCGTGGCATGGGCGGCTATATCGCCTGGAAATCCATGCCCCGCAAGGAAATGGAGCTGAACCGTGCTGGAATCCTCCCCAGAGGTGTTGATCACACTGGACACGGATCTTGCCACTTTATCAGGGCCCAACTGGAATCCAAGGAGGTTAAGGTGATTAAGGGCAGAGGTAGATTGTACTAAAAGGCTTGGCTAAGCGAGCTATAGGAATAAAATGCTTTACCTTATGGGTCGTTAACCTATTAGGTGTACTTCTGATGGAGGCTGAAGGAGTTGATATTCTACGGTTGGTATGTAGCACTAGTTGCCTTTCTTGCAAATTTTATGTCTGTGGGGACAGGCTTCTATGCAATGAATGCCTTTATGGAGCCACTTAGCCAGCTTAGAGGCTGGACCAGGACCGATATAAATTTAGCCCTTGTCTTGGGGACCTTTGTGGGTTTTATCTGCCAGTTTTTTTATGGAAAGGCGGTAAACAGGATTGGGCCAAGGAAGATGATGTGCATGGGCGCTATAGTTTCAGGACTGGCCTTCATTATCCTGGGCCGTGTGGAGAGACTATGGCTCTTCTATACCTTTTACATCCTCCTGTATATGGGTAATGGGGCCTTTGGTGGAATAGTTGCCAGCAGTGCAGTTAGTAATTGGTTTATAGCAAAGAGGGGCAAGGCCTTGGGCCTGGCAACTGCGGGAATGTCTCTTTCTGGTGTGGTGCTCCCTTTTATCTTGATGTATCTCATTGTGAAGATCAATATAACGGCCTCTTTTTCCTTAGTAGGGTTGTTTACAATATCCCTTGTCCCTTTGTTTTGGGCAGTTATAAGGGATTGGCCAGAAGAAAGGGGCCTTCACCCTGATGGCACTGGACAAAGGGAAGATCCATTGAGCTGTGATCACTACCCTTCTACATCTGCCGTCCCCAATCCCTATCCCATTTCAGAGTTGGTCAAGACCCCAACCTTCTGGAGACTGGGCTTAGGTTTTACGATGATGCTCACAGGGTCTGTGGGTATTATGTCTCAGCTTAAACCAAGGTTTGTGGATTTAGGATATGGCCAGTGGGAGGCAATGTTCATGATGTGTTGCACTGCTGCCTCAGGCACACTGGGGAAGTATATCTGGGGCATGCTTTGCGACAGGTTCTCCCCCAATAAGGTTGCCTTTGCCCTTGCCTTGTTAAATAGCCTGGGCATCTGGTTTGGTTTGATGGATTCATCCAAGTGGGCCCTTTATGGATTTATTGTAATTTATGGCAATGCAATGGGGGGGCTTGTGCCCGCATTTTCAGTGATGACTGCCTACATATATGGGAGGTTGTACTTTGCCCATGTAATGAAATATATGTACATCTTTCTAGTTATGGAGCTTGTGGGGTACGTTATAGCAGGTCAAAGTTATGACAGAACAGGTTCCTATGATGGAGCATACTGGACATTTATGGTATTAAACCTAATTGCTGCTTATCTAGTATTAGGAGCAAAAGGAAATAGCAGATGACTGCTGTTAATGTTGTTGCTAGGTAGAAGTGCTCATGCTGCTATATCTAAGCTATTGTTTTTATGGTGAATGGTTGGCAGAGTGAAATTACCAATGGTGATAGATTTAAAGGTCAAATTAAAAAGGGCGGCTTTGACCGCCCTTTTTCTATCTCTTGGTCCTGGAAAATTGTTCTACTTCTTCTCTGCTGGTGTTGGGGCCTTTGCAGCTGGTTTTGCAGGAGCTGCCTTCTTTTTAGGAGCTGCTGGCTTTGGAGCTGCGCCCTTCTTCATTGTCTTTCCAAAAACTGCCTCACACTTCTTTGCAGCCTCAGCAGCTTGCTTGGCAGCTGTTTCTGCTGCTTGGGCAGACTTCTTTGCCATATCAGCGGCCTTTACAGCCTGATCAGCTGCTGCTTGAGCAGCCTCAACCTGTTTCTTAGCATCCACCTTGGCTGCTGCCAGATCTTTTCCAAGGCCGTCGGTCTTGCCCTCAAGGGTTGCTACCCTCTTCTCCAACTCCTTTACACTACCAATGGAGGCACATCCACTAAACCCAAGGGCCGCAAATGCAGCTACCACCACTAATACAACCAAAATCTTAGCTTTTTGCATCACATCTTCCTCCTTAGTTGAGATTTGTAAGAATTAACCGTTTCACAAGTTAGTTTGCCTACCAAAACTGTCACCTCTTCCCCCTCTAAAGTGGAAAAAACAAAAGCACCTAAGACCTACTATCACCCCCTTTCCCCATTCTCCCTCCTTTGAGGTGTCCCACTACACGGGGTACCCCGTCCGGATGAGATATTAATTCCTTTATTTTTTCTTTGTCAACATAATCTTGAATGCCTAGAGTTATAAATTTTTTCATAGTATCCATGAACAAGTCCCTTTTTTTTTGGTATCTGTCGCTGTGGACTTCAAGATATATATATCCATTGTCAAATCCAATCTTAGCTGGTTCATATATTAATATGCCCGATGTCCCAATATGAATTTCGTTATAGAGTTTTTGAATGTGTTCCGGATATAGCCTTATACAGCCTAAGGTGACTAACCTACCAATGGCCCATGGAAAATTAGTTCCGTGTATTCCATAACCTTCCTTGGAAAGACCAAGCCAATACCTTCCAAGGGGGTTATCAGGACCAGGAGGCACAACCCTCTCCTCTGTATATTCCCAAAGGGACTTGGGGACGTACCACGTGGGATCTTTTCTCTTTTGAACTATCTTAAAGGTACCCTCTGGGGTCTCACTACCTAAGTCTCCAATCCCCACAGGATAGGTGGCCACTATTTGTCTATTTCTCATAAAGTGATAGAGCCTCATCTCTGCAACATTTACAACTATGTCGTGTTTGTGATCCAAGGGTATGATCCATCGGGTGGGAAGCAATATCTCTGAACCTGCCTTTGGCACCCACGGATCTATGTTGGGATATAGGTCCTCTATCTCATTAAATCCCAGGCCATAGTCCCTGGCTATGTCTAAAAGGGTCTCACCTTCCTTTATAAGGTGTACCTGAAGATTACCAACCACTGTCTTTGCAGCCTCAAGGTCTTTACCGCCATTGGGTAATCTATATCTGAATTCCTGGGCCAGGCATGCCCAATGTGGCCATAAGATAACCTGGATCACAATAAACACTAAAACTCTAATCATTATCCACAGGCCTCCACTGGAGTTCTTCAAATGCCTTCCTTGCCTCATAGACAAAGGCAGCTAGCCTGTCAAAGTCCTTCTTAAATCTAATTATGCTACCGTCGGTGGCCTGCTGATTAGTTAGGGAACAGGTATCCACCCCTTGTGGCCTTACCTTTTTTATTGCCTCATATACATTGTGAGGTCCAAGGCCTCCTGCTAATATGCAGGGCAAGGGAGATTCCCTGACCAGAAAGGATGCTGCCTCCCAGTCACAGTTTATACCCGTTATACCCACATAGTGGCTCACAGGTGGATCCTGGACCCAGGTATCCAGGAGATACATGTCTGAACAAGGGGCAAAGGACTTGAGGAGTTCCAGAAAGGGTTCTATCATCCGCACTTTTACAGGAATGGGTATGGTCCTCATTATTAAAGTGTAGGGGAACCTATCTTTTATATAATTCTGTAACCTTAAGTGGCCCTCAATCTCTTGACCAAGGATGTCATTACACAGGTGCAGGATATGAGGTCTATGGGAATCAATGACCTCACATATAGCCTCCCTGTCATCAAACAAGGGTATGAGGGAGGACCTTTTTCCAGCAAAGCCCACATATGCCATGACTTCTTTAAGCTCATCTGCATCCTTTCCATCAGGGGTTAACATTACAGAACCAATATGGTCAACGCCCAATTCAATACACCTCATTGCCTCTTCCAATGTCTGGATCTCGTAAGTCTGGATAATCATCTAATTCCTTGCTGCTTCTCCATATTCTGCAAATGAAAATAAGATTTGCCCGATAATCTTTCGTATAGTAGGTCCAAAGCTAATTGAACGCCCTTTGTGGGATAAAACATGGAACCTTTTGAAGGCCCTAAATGCCAGTGATTGTCTTTTTTTCTTATCTCTATCCACAGGTATTGTACAAAACCATCTTCAGAGACCAAGAACCTCACCATAGTAACATCTCTGGCCTTGTCCTCCACGATCTCTTTGGCCTTCAAGGTAATAGGGCCACATACGGTAAAGAGCTCAAGGTTTTCCCATATGGGATTCTCCAACTTGTAACTCCTCAATATAAAGTCTTCCTCCTCAATAGCTAAATGGCTTGTCTTACGGAAAGTGAGTTTATAGAACTCCTCCTGGCCCAAATCAAGCCACTTTCTTTCGTATTTGGTGTGAAAACCTGGTGTCACAATACTAACTTCCAGGTCCAGACCGGTGCCTTGGGACTGTTCCATTATCCATTCCCCAAAGGCCTTGTGATCTGTGACCACATGGATCTCCCCTCTTTCCATTAATCGGTTGTTGGCGAGGACCAAAAATTCCTTTGAAAACAATCTCCTTTTCTCGTGTCTCTTTTTGGGCCAAGGGCATGGGAATAGAGATATTATCTTGGAGATAGAACCTTGATGGAAGAGCCTCCTCAAGGCCAAATGTGCATCACAATATACCAATCTTACATTTTTTATCCTCTCTTTGCCAAGCCTTCTCAATGTCTTCTTCACAGAGGCAAAGGAATTTTCAATGCCTATATAGTTTAGCTCAGGGTTTGCCATGGCCTGTCTCAAAAGATAATCACCTTGTCCGAAGCCTATCTCTAAGTGTAATGGGGCTTCTCTATTAAAAATCATAGTCCAATCCGGTGGCTTATCATGGATTAACCAGTTGACAAGTGGGGCCAGGGAAATATAGTAGATCTTCTTCATCTTGCCATGTTATCGCCTCTATTAAGGCAAGGGATGGAGAAATTCAAGGCTATTTAAAGGCCTAAAGTAAAGGGGGAACAAGATGGCATCAAAGAAGTTGGCAACCAGGGCTGCGCAAAAGGCCCTTTTAGAGGAAAAGATCAGGAAAAGGGAGGAGCTGCTCAGGGAAAGGGGCACTGACCTGGAAAAGGATCCTATTTTGAAGTCCTTGAGGGCAGATTTACGTGCCATAAATAGGAGGATAAAGGCCATAGAAGACATAAAGGCCACCTATGAAAAAGTGCAGCGGGCAAGGGAGGAGAGGATCGCGCAACAAAAAGAGAAGGCCAAAAAGAAGGAACAGATGGAGCAAGAGCAAGAGACCAGCAAGCGGCAACAAAAGAAGCAGACAAAAAAAGAGGAGCGAGTAAAGAAGGCCATTGAGAAGAAACAGATGACAGGACAGGCATAAATTGGAAAGGCAGGAATTCATAGAGATAATAAAAAAGAGGCTTGAGCTCCCAGAGGAAGAGTTTCGTTTAATAGAGGACAATCCAAAGTTTCAAAGGCTTTTTGAAAACGCCATTCACGCTGCCCAGTACTCCCTTATGGCCGAGGTGGTGGAGTCAAAGGGCTGTCACTCGGGGCATATAAAGGGCCAGAGGATCTTTTTTGATTCCGCAGGGAATATACTGACCAAGTATGCACCACCTCGGATCTGTACATTCCTATTTCCAAACCTGGCGGCATTGATAAATGTGTTTTTTGAAAACTTGATGAATGGTAGGGACCCCAATGAGGTCATGTTTAACAGAACAGGGTGCTTTGATGTGGGGCCACTTTGTGGCGGATGGGGGCATGTAGTGGTGGAGGTTAGGGCAATACCAAGGGAAGAGATGGGATTGTACCTAAACCTCACAAAATGAGTAGGGGGCCGCAATGGGCCCCATTATAACCTCAAAAAATACTAAATTATAGGGTGAAGGGATTTTCAAATACGGCCTCTTCGGCCAGTTCCTCCTCTATCCTAAGCAGTTGGTTGTACTTTGCTATCCTTTCAGAACGGGAGAGTGAGCCTGTCTTGATCTGGCCTGTGTTCATTGCTACGGCCAGGTCAGCTATAAAGGTGTCCTCTGTTTCTCCCGAGCGGTGAGATATAATTGCCCTCCAGCCGGCCCTGTGGGCCATGTCTATGGCGTCCAGCGTCTCAGATAGGGTGCCTATCTGATTCAATTTTATCAAAACTGCATTGGCCGCTGACTTTTTTATCCCTTCTTGGATGAGCTTGGTGTTGGTAACAAAGATGTCATCGCCCACTATCTGGATCCTTTCACCCAAGGCCTTGGTGAAGGCCATCCATCCTTCCCAGTCATCCTCTGCAAGGCCGTCCTCTATGGAGACTATTGGATACTTAGCTGCCCAGTCCTGCCAAAAGGCTATCATCTCCTCAGTGGTATGGACAGAGTTGTCCGACTTGTAAAACACATATTTCCCTTCTTTGTAAAAAGAACTGGCAGCAGGATCCAGGGCAATTGCCACATCTTTCCCAGGGATGTATCCTGCCTCTTTAATAGCTGTCATTAGAAGCTCCAAGGCCTCCACATTGGAGGAGAGGGACGGTGCAAAACCTCCTTCATCTCCCACTGCAGTGGAGAGGCCCCTGGACTTTAATACCTTTCCCAGTGCATGGAAGACTTCTGCGCCTATTCTTAGGGCCTCTTTAAAGCTGTTTCCTCCTATGGGTACAATCATGAATTCTTGAAAATCCACATTATTTGCTGCATGTAGGCCACCGTTGAGGACATTCATAAGGGGCATGGGTAATTTTTTGGCATTTACTCCCCCCAGGTATCTGAACAGGGGAATGCCCAATGAATCTGAGGCTGCCCTTGCTACAGCAAGGGAGATGGCCAAGATTGCATTGGCCCCCAATCTGCTCTTGTTCTCTGTACCGTCAAGGTTGATAAGGAGCCTGTCCAAGGCCCTCTGATCAAAGGGATCAACACCAATGATCTCAGGTGCAATGGTTGAATTGATGTGGTCCACTGCATTCAAAACACCCTTGCCAAGGTATCTCTTGGGGTCTTTATCCCTCAGTTCCAACGCCTCCCGTGCCCCTGTGGAGGCGCCTGAGGGAACCGCTGCCCTTCCAAAGGCCCCATCATTGAGATATACATCCACTTCCACTGTGGGATTTCCCCTGGAATCTAGTATCTCCCTTGCCTGAACATATTCAATATGGATCATGAACCCCTCCTGTAATTTTGTGATAGGGATTGTATGAGAAACTTATTATGGTGTAAACAAATAGTGCTACTCTCTCATCTACAACGGGTAAGGTGGATAAAAAAAGGTTCAGAGATCTCACAATAATCCTGCGTTCCACCCTGTATGGGGAGGATGACCTGATAGTGACTTTTCTCTCAGAACAACACGGCAAGATTGCAGGGGTTGCAAAACACGGAAGGAAGAGCAAAAAGAGGTTTCCAAATTGCCTTGAGCCTGGAAATCTTGCTATCTTAGAGTTCCAACAGGTGTCACACAGGGAACTGGTGTTCCTATTACGGGGGGAATTAAAAAGGCCTTATCCCTATGGCCTTGATGGAAATGCCCTGAATCTCTTACACTACTTATTAGGCCTTGCAGACCACTGCATTCCCACGGCCCAATCCGATGCCCAGATCTTTTCCTTTCTGGTAAAATCCCTTGAGTCATTCACAAGAGGGAGATTGGTGAGGGCCCATTTTGAGGCCAGATTGCTCGCATTATGTGGTTTTGGCATAAATCTAAAGGAGTGTCTTGCCTGCAAAAGGACCTACAAGTTTCAGGGTCAGGCCAGGTTCTTCCCCGGCAGAGGGGGCCTGCTATGCCTTAGGTGTTATAAGGGAGAGGGGCTCAGCATCCCCTTGTCCTCCCAGGAATGTGTACTTTTGCACAGGTGGCAGGGAACTGACCCTGACCCAGATAAGGAAACCACTACTTTTGGGACCTTAGAAACCCTGGACCAGGCCCTGGCAGCCCATATGAATCATTTTGTTGGGCCGATACCAGGGTATCTCAAGAATATACGGAGGAGATTGGCCTAGAGCATCTCCAGGGCACAGGCCATGGATACCCCGCCTCCTCCGCACAGGGTGGCAAGACCCAATTGCTTGCCCCTCTTTTTCATGGCATACATCAAGGTTACCATTATTCTGCAGCCAGTGGACCCAACAGGATGACCAAGGCCGATCCCTGAACCATTTACATTGGTGATCTCTCTATTGATGCCTAGCTCTTTTTCCACTGCCAGGTACTGGGCTGCAAAGGCCTCATTCACCTCTATGAGTTCAAAGTCCTCAAGTTTGTATCTTGGGAATCTCCTTAACAGATCTTTTACAGCAGGCACAGGAGAAATGCCCATCACTGAGGGATGGCACCCCCCCTTGCCCCATGCCACTATCTTTGCAATGGGCCTTAGGCCCAGCTCTTTGGCCTTATCCTCTGCCATTATCACAACGGCACTTGCCCCATCATTTATGCCGCTGGAGTTCCCTGCCGTGACCTTCCCTATCTTTGGTACAAAGGCTGGGGGTAGCCTGCGTAAATCATCAATGGTAAGGCCTGGTCTGAAGTGTTCGTCCTTGTCAAAGAGAATGGGGGGCCCTTTCTTTTGGGGCACTTCCACAGGCACAATTTCCTCTTTAAAATCCCCCTCTTTTGTGGCCCTTTCAGCATTGTTGTGGCTTCTCAATGCCACTTCATCCATCTCTTCCCTGGAGATATTGTAAAGCTCTGCCAAGAACTCTGCAGTATGTCCCATTATATAGGGCTTGCCCCTAAACATCTCCAGGATAGGCCCTTCCTTTAAGGGACCCTTCTCCGGCCCAGGGATAATGTGGGATCCGCAATGTAAGGCATGGATAAGGGCATCCACAAATACCTGATCCTGGAGCCTGGCACCCCACCTGGCAGAGGGCACAACATAGGGGACAGAGGACATGTGTTCAACACCACCTGCCAGGATTATGTCTGCCATACCTGCCTTGATCATGGCCATGCCCGATAGCACTGCCTCCATCCCTGAAATACAGACCCGATTAATGGTCACAGCTGTGACACTTTCCGGGATACCCGCTAGTAGGGCAGCTACACGGGCGGTGTTAAGGGTATCGCAGGACTCAACACAGCACCCAAACCTGACATCCTCCACCATCTCTGGACCGAGCCCAGCCCTATTTAAGGCCTCTTTCATTACAATAGATGCCAGATGGGCCCCTGTGAGATCTTTTAGGGTGCCACCAAAGGCGCCAATAGCTGTTCTACACGCTGAAACGATTACCACATCTCTCATTGTCCTTTAGGCTCCTTTTGATCAGCAGCTTCCAATTGTCTGAGTAATTCAATGTTACTGGCCAATCTCTTCCTATATGCCCTTAGATTGGCCTTGTTTGGCTTGTCCTTCTTTTTTCTTCTCAGTCTCGTTATTGATGTATTTGAAGGCATCCTATCACCTCTCCCTAATTAATAAGAACTAAAAGGATATTTGCCTGGAGAAAAAGTGTCAAGGAAAACATAGATGATGGGACACCACTAAGAAAGTGGCCTTAAAAAAGGTGTAAGGGCAACTTTAAAAAAGGGTTTGGCCTAAATTATCAGTGAGACGGAAATAGAGGAAGAGTTTGCAGGTCTCTTTAAAGGAGGCTGTTAGGAGAGGCTCCAAGATGGGGAAAAAGGAATAGCTCAGGGCCTGATGCGATAAAGCTCATTTGTGAGGATAAGGAGACAAGAATAATCCTGAGATGTGTAGTAATCTAATTATTAATAGATGTTAAGGGAAAAATAAAAGATAAAGAATACAAAATAAGTTGTGGTTTGGTTAAAAAATTTAAAAAATGACTACATTTTCTTGTACCAATAAATTTACTAGGCGCTAACAATAAGAACTTTTGGAAAAAAATACAAATAAAAAATTCTTTAATCTTTATCCTTTTGAGTTATTCTTTAATGAATTGAAAATGTGTATGTCAATCTGACAGGGGTAAAGGGTTTATCCATTTTTGATAAAAAAGGGAGGATTATACTCTCCTCCCTTTTTTAAAAATGTTAATTATTATTTCCTCCCTGATACCAATTCCTGGACTATAGCTGGATCAGCTAAAGTTGTAGTATCTCCTAAATCTTCCACTGAACCTGCTGCAATCTTTCTTAGAATTCTTCTCATGATTTTACCACTTCTTGTTTTTGGAAGACCCGTTGCAAACTGAATTTTATCTGGAGTAGCTATTGGTCCTATCATTTTTCTTATGTCAGATACAAGGGCTTTTTCAAGTTCAGCTGAAGGTTGATGACCTTCCTTAAGAACAACATAGACATATATTCCTTCACCTTTTATCTCATGTGGGAAGCCGACCACTGCTGCTTCTGCGACGGCAGGATTGGCAACGAGTGCAGATTCCACTTCTGCTGTTCCAATTCTATGACCGGACACATTAATAACATCGTCAATCCTACCCATAAGCCAATAATCACCGTCTTCATCAACCCTTGCGCCGTCACCTGTAAAATATGTACCTGGGAAGCGGGTGAAATAGATTTCCTTTATCCTCTGATTCTCAGGATCTCCCCATGTCCCCCGCAGGATTGCAGGCCACGGTTTCTCTATTACTAGATAACCTCCTTCATTTATTCCAGCAACAGAGCCATCCTCTTTCAGGACTTTTGGGACAACCCCAAAAAATGGCCTTGAAGCTGACCCTGGCTTAAGAGTCATTGCCCCAGGAATAGGTGTTATCAGGAAACCACCTGTCTCGGTTTGCCACCATGTATCAACTATGGGGCATCTCTCTCGGCCTACATACTTGTAGTACCAGATCCATGCCTCTGGATTAATTGGCTCCCCCACTGTTCCAAGGATCCTTAAGCTGGAAAGATCATACATATTGGGCCATTTTTCTCCTTCTCTCATGAGAGCCCTTATTGCTGTGGGTGCAGTGTAGAAAATATTAACTCTATGCTTATCCACTATGTCCCAGAATCTGCCAGGATTGGGATAGGTGGGAATCCCTTCAAACATTAAAGAGGTAGCACCAGCACTTAAAGGTCCATAAACAATGTAGCTATGTCCTGTAACCCATCCAATATCTGCTGTGCAAAAGAATATTTCTTCAGGTTTGTAATCAAATACATATTTGAAGGTAATGTTTGTGTAAACAATATATCCGCCTACTGTATGTAGTACACCTTTTGGTTTTCCAGTGGAGCCTGATGTGTAAAGAATAAAAAGTGGATCCTCTGCATCCATGACTTCTGGCTCACAATAGCTTTTAATCTCTGGATCACTCATAAGATCATGCCACCAAAAGTCTCTTCCTGGTTTGATGTTAACATCAGCATCTGTTCTCTTTACAACAACAACTTTTTCCACTGATGGAGAGCCTTCCAATGCCACATCCGCATCGGACTTTAGTTGAATGGTTCTTCCTCCTCTAATTCCCTGATTTGCTGTGATAAGAAGCTTTGCACCACAGTCGTTGTTTCTATCCCTCAATGACTGTGCACTGAATCCTCCAAAAACTACGCTATGTATTGCTCCTATTCTTGCACAGGCAAGCACTGATATTGGTAGTTCAGGAATCATTGGAAGATAGATCGATACCCTATCTCCCTTTTGAACACCCAGCTTCTTTAAAACATTGGCAAACCTATTAACCTCTCTGTAAAGCTGCCAGTAGGTGTAGGTTTTTACCTCTCCATTATCTCCTTCCCATATTAAGGCTGCCTTATTACCTAGCGTATTAATATGGCGGTCAAGGCAGTTGTAGGAAGCATTTAACTTGCCACCAACAAACCATTTTATATATGGTTTTTCAAAATCATAATCCAACACCTTATCCCATTTTTTATACCATGTTATATTTTGTTCAGCGATCTCGCCCCAGAAACCTTCAGGGTCTTCCACTGACCGCTTGTACATCTCGTTGTATTGCTCCATACTTTTGATGTAGGCTTTTTCTGATAATTCTTTTGGTGGTGGGAATGTCCTCTGTTCTTTAAGTAATACTTCTAATGCCTTTGCCATAGATTACCTCCTTTCGTTTTGTTTGATTGAAAATTTATCCATCATAGTAGATTACATCATTAACTCTTTGCTTGAGAGTAATTCTGATTCTTATGAATAATTCCATAAACCATGAAATTTTATTGTATAAATCTCCTTAGAATGTCACTTATGGCTCTGCACATATTATCAACCATTTTGACCTATTTTGGTTCACTCTGATCCTGTTCTCGTTGCTTCCATTACCAGTATTCTTATCCATAAAAAGAAAGTTTGAATCAGCAGCTAATCATTGGGATGTGGCTATTTTCAGTTATCATATCTAATGAGTTTCTTTATATCATTAGATGACACCTAACCATATTTGCCAGAATAGGAACTCACGACTAGTATCTCTACTGGTTGTAATAACATTTTTTATTTTTTTCTTAGTTTCTGGGATTTGTCAAGTCAGGTTTCTTGTTTTATTTTACAATATCAAAATGTCACTCATAATTACTAAATTAAGATGTCACATAAAATGCTTTTGATTTGTAAAAGGGAGAGGCATGTGCACAGGATACCTTGGTTGCCTTTTTTTTCAAAGTATTTTTTTCGTGCAGAGGTTCTATTGATTTGGCCTTTCCAAAAACTCATCTCATGTGTTCTAAGGTGCCTCTATTTAGATGGACCATCTCCGTAAAAAGTCCGTGGATTATATTGAAGAAAAAATAGGGCTTAGGAGAGCTTTAAGAAGATTCCTCCATTCTTTATAGGGAGAGTAACTCTGTTGGAGTTTGGGTATGAGATCCTTGGAACATTCCTATTTTAAAGAAAGGCTTAGTGAGAGTTCTAAAGTCTGCATTGTGAGTGGGGAAGATGTGCTTCACCATGGTTTCTTTATCCGTGTTTTTTCCTTTCCATCTCATAATGCAAGATTTAGACTTATGGTCCTCAGAGGCTATCGTGGGGTTTTTAAGGGGGGATGGCATATGGAGTACCACTTCAAAGGCAAAGAAATAGGCCAGGGGGAAAATGGAGAAATTGGTCCGATTACCACAGAAGCAAAAACGGATCTAAGAGATCCAGTGGAAGGGATGGAGATGCAGAAATTAGCCCTGGATGGGGCAGGTGTTGCTACATGGGACTGGAATATAATTACAGGGGAGGTCAGAAGAAACAGGGCATGGGCAGAGATCCTTGGTTTTCACCATGAGGAAATAAGGCCCCATATCTCCGCCTGGGAGGAATTAATCCACCCTGAAGATAGCTCCATGGTGAAAAGCACCCTGGATCAGCATCTCCTCGGTAATACACCCCATTTTCAGTGTGAGTATAGGCTTAGAAGTAAGTCTGGGAATTGGGTGTGGGTGCTGGAGAAAGGAAGGGTGGTTTTAAGGGATAAAGAGGGCAGGCCCCTCAGGATGTGTGGGACCTTTATGGAGATAAATAGACTAAAAGAGGCTGAGCTAAAGGCAAAAGGGATTGCCCAGCTATATTTGGACACAGCAGGTGATATCATTGTGTCCCTGGATGCTGAAGGTAAGATACTGGTATTAAATGAGAGTGGGCACAGGATACTGGGTTATGCGCCAGGGGAACTCATAGGAAAGGACTGGTTTGGGACCTGCCTTCCTCCATCTATCAGGGAGGAAGTAAGAGGAGAATTCTTAAGACTAATGAGGGAGGGAAGTGACACTATTGAGCATTTTGTAAATCCTGTTTTAACAAAGGCCGGGGAAGAAAGGCAGATTTATTGGCGCAATCAGGTGTTGAAGGACAAGGATGGTACCCCAATGGGTACCATAAGTTCAGGCCAGGACATCACAGAATTAAAGAAGAAGGAAGAGGCCCTGAAGAATAACCTTGCCATCTTTCAGGAACTTAGCAACTTGGCACCTGTGGGCATAGTCTTACACGATGGGAATAGATTCATATATGTAAATAAGAAGATGGAAGAAATAACGGGATATTCCAAGGATGAATTGCTTTCGAATATGACACCTTTTGATATATTCCACCAGGATTATAGGGAATTAATATGTAAGAGAGCAGAGGACAGACTTTTAGGTCATGATGTAGAGCAGTCCTATGAGGCAAAGTTAGTGTGTAAGGATAATACTCAAAGATGGATACAACTCTATTCAAGCACGGTGATTATTGACCGAAAGAGATTAGTTGTCGCAATTATTATGGATGTTACAGAGAAGAAATTGGCAGAATTAGGTTTGAGGAAGAGTGAACTAAAATATAAACTATTAGTTGAGAGTGTGAATGATGTAATATGTGTAGTACAAGATGGAGTAATAAAATATGTTAATCCACAAGTGACTAACATAACGGGCTATAGTATAGATGAGCTAATAGACAGGTCGATATTTGAATTTATCTATCCAGAAGATCGAAAGATTGTTTATGAGAATTACACAAAGAGACTTTCAGGTGAACCTGCCCCACCTGTTTATGAATTCAGGATACTTGACAGATACGGTAATATCAGGTGGATCAGGATCAACACATCCTGGTTTGAGTGGGAAGGTAGGCCAGCTAACCTGTATGTGGCAACAGATATTACAGAGGCCTTAAAAAAGGAGAGGGAGATAAGAGAGATACAGGAGAGGTATGCCGAGATATTTGAGGGCAGTAGGGACGGCCTGGTTATAGTGGGAATAGATGAGAGAATCATTGGTGCCAATAAGGCCTATTGTGAGATGCTGGGTTATACCCTTGAAGAGCTCAAAGGAAAGAAGATCTATGATTGTATGCCGGAAAAATGGCATCAGCGGGAGAGGATGGAGATTGTGCAGGGTAGATTGCTACAACAGGGCTATTCAGGCCTTTACGAAAGTGAATACCTGGCTAAAGGGGGCAGGAGCTTTCCAGTGGAGTTGCAGGCCTATGTTTCAAGGGATGAGAGGGGGCAAATTAAATACCTATGGTGGGTAGCCAGGGACATTGAAGAGCGTAAGATGAGCCGAGAGGCCCTTAAGAAGAGTGAGGAAAAATACAGGAGGATATTTGAGAACACGGTGGTTGGCTTTTTTCAAAGCATACCTGAAGGCAGGTTTTTATTGGTGAACCCCGCATTTGCCAGGATTTTTGGGTACGAATCTCCCCAAGAGCTTATAGATTCCACATATGATATTGCTAAACAGTTTTATAAAAACCCAGAAGATAGAATGAGATTTCTCCAGATCTTGGAAGAAAATGGGTATGTGGAAAACTTTGAAGTTGAAATGCTTAGAAAAGATGGGTCATCAATATGGGTTAGTAATAGCACACGGGCCTATTTTGATGAGTCGAAAAACTTAAAGTACTATGAAGGCATAACCATGGATATTACTGCTAAAAAGAAGTTTGAAAGAACTCTCTATGAAGAAAGACAACAACTTATCTCGATTTTTGATTCCATAGACCATATTATAAACACAATAGATCCAGATACATATGAAATAATCTATGTGAATAAGGCCACTAAAAGGCTTTTTGCCCATGATATTATTGGAAAGAAATGTTATAAGGTCTTTCATGGGAAAAAGGAGCCATGTGAGTTTTGCCCAATACCAATTGTTATACAAAGGAATTCAGAGCCCTATACCTGGATAAGTACTAATATAATTACAGGCAGGACATATCTCTGCACTGATCGAATGATTAACTGGACTGATCACAGGCCTGTTAAGTTTCAGTATGCAGTGGATATAACGGACATAAAAAAGGCAGAGGAGGAAAAGGCAAAATTACAGGAACAGCTCTTTCAGGCCCAAAGGCTTGAATCAGTGGGAAGGCTAGCAGGGGGAGTGGCCCATGACTATAACAACATGCTCAATGTGATCCTGGGGAATACGGATCTTGCATTGAGAAAGGTCTCCAAGGAACATCCCGTTTACAAGCACTTAGAAAGGGTAAGGGAGGCTGCAGAACGCTCCATTAATATCACCAGGCAGCTCCTTGCCTTTGCCAGGAAACAGTCCATTTCACCAAAGGTTTTGGATCTAAACGAGACATTGGAATCCATGCTAAAGATGCTGAGGAGATTAATAGGGGAGGACATAGAGCTCCACTGGAGTCCAGCACCCAAACTGGCCAAGGTTTACATGGACCCAGGTCAGATAGATCAGATCCTGGTGAACCTTGTGATAAATGCAAAGGATGCCATTAGAGAAAAGGGAAGGATCACCATCAGCACCAAGGAACTGGATCTGGACCAGGTGTTTTGTGAAAAGAACTCATGGGCAAGTCCAGGTTCTTATGTGATGGTGAATGTCTCTGACAATGGTATGGGAATATCCCCAGAGCACATGGACAAGATCTTTGAGCCTTTTTTCACCACCAAGGAGGCAGGGAAGGGCACAGGCCTTGGCCTTGCCACTGTATACGGAATAGTGAAACAAAACAATGGCCTTATAAGGGTGGAAAGCAAGGTGGGTGAGGGTACCAGTTTTGAGATCTATATCCCTGCTTATAAGGAATCAAAGGAAGAGGAATCAGAGGAATTTAGGGAAGGGGAGGGCCCAGTAGGTGGAGGGGAGGCTATCCTTATAGTGGAGGACGAGCCCTCTGTCCTTAGGGTGATTGAGGAGATGATACAGGAGCTGGGCTACAAACCCATTGCCACCTCATCGCCAAAGGATGCCCTTGGACTTGTGGCCCGCCATGGGAATGAGATAAGGCTTGCCCTCTTGGATTTTACGATGCCTGAGATCAACGGCCCTGCCTTGGCAAAGGAGATCCAAAAGGAGCATCCAGATATCAAAATAATTATTATGTCTGGTTATAGCGGAAACTGGTCCCATGAACATGGGGTGGAAGGGGCATATTTTATGGAGAAGCCCTTTAATACAAATACCTTGGGAGAAAGAATCAAGGCCCTCTTGGGGACAGGGGTCCCAAATAAGATCGAGGGTATGTAAAGGGTATCCCCCTTTTCATCCCATAAGCTATCTTAAAAATGGATTTCTGAGCCTTTCTGTACCTATGGTGCTGGGTGGACCATGGCCTGGGTAGATCCTGGTTTGGTCAGGTAGTGTCAGTAGATTTGATCTGATCCCTGAGATGAGTAAGCTATGGCTTCCTCCTGGGAAGTCTGTCCTCCCCACTGAGCCTGCAAAGAGGGCATCGCCGGTGAACACAAGCCCATCCAGTGCATAACAAAGGCTACCAGGGCTATGGCCTGGGACATGGAGGGCTTTTATCTCAAGGTCCCCCACCTGGATAATATCATTATTTTTTAATAAGATATCGGGTTCAAAGTTAACAAGGCCTCTGTCCATGGGATGCATGGCAATGGGTACATTTAATGCATTTCTAATTTCTTCAGCAGCACCTGTGTGGTCAAAGTGACCATGGGTTATAAGTATGTATTTGATCTTTAAACCCGAGTCCTCAACCACATTTATTATTTTGAAGGCCTCATCCCCTGGGTCAATTATAACACCGTGCCAGAAATTCTTTTCACCTAATATATAGCAATTTGCCTGATAAAGTCCAACAACAATCTTCTTTAACATTATTTTTCTCCCAGTTTTTGTCTTCTAATTTCAGACAATATGATGCCAGTTGCCACTGAAACATTAAGTGAATCAATTAATTGCTCCCCTGGTATAGATATTACATCATCGCAAATTCTCTTTAATGATGGACTCATGCCTTTTTGTTCGTTACCAATAATAATAACCATTGGCCTTAGAAAATCAAACTGGTAGAGGGAGGTCCTTGCATGGGAACTGGTCCCAATTATCCAGAAACCCTTTTCTTTGAGCCTCCATAGTTCTGTTTTCAAATTGTTCACCAAACATATTGGTACCATTGTGCATGCACCAGCTGACCTTTTAAACACTGTGGGGCCTACCCTTGCTGACCTATCCTTGGGCAGAATAATCCCCTCCACTTTAAAGAATGCCGAGGTCCTCACGATCCCGCCTAAATTGCCTTCATCGGTTATATGGTCTAAGGCTAATATGGTGGGGTATTTGCTGGAGTCCATGGAATTGGCCAGGACTGTGTCCAGGTCTGCATAGTGATATTCTTTTAAAAATGCAATAACACCCTGGTGCCTGGCTTCAGTGATGTGGTCCAGGTCCTGTCTTTTTTTAAGTGTCAGGTTTATATTTTTTTCTTTTGCCTCTAAGATTATCTGGCTAAGGCGCTGGGATTGGCTCCCTTCAGCAACCCAGATCTCTAAGATATTGGAAGGGTCCTTGTGTAATGCCAACAAGACCGGATTTATGCCAGGGACAATATTTCTAGCTGATGACCTTTTTATCCCCATTTCATTACCTTCCAAACCATCTCTTCAGGAAATAAAAAAACAGAAGCCCTCCTCCCAGGAATATACTACCAAGTGAGACTTTCACCCTTGTTACAACACCTTCCAGTTCCAGGTTTGGGTCTATTGTAAAGAGACCAGCATAACCTGCTAGTATAAGGGCTATACAAAAGGCGATTATGGTCAAGGCTTTCATATTGATATTATAACATACACCATGATGTTATGGCCTAAAACATGTAAGGCAAGATTTTATGAGACAACGGGTTTTAAAAGCTCCCCCTTTCTTTCTCATGGTATGGGTGTGAAATAATACCACTTTCATGGATGAAAAGTTTCTTGAAAAGACCACTGTAAGATGCATACTCAACTCAATTTTAAGGTGTATATCAGTGGATTTTATCATCCCCTGCAGGGGGAGAGGGGTAGATAGGTGTTGCGGAGGGAGGCCTTCTACCCCTTATATTTTCCTCTTCATAAATACTGTCCAAAGGTCAACTTCATCAAAGATATGTTGTATGGAACACACCAAAGGTATGCGGTGAAGGTACACGGTTTAGCATGCTTTTTTGTCATGGAATGCCATTGCTGGAGGTTTGGCGGAGAGAGAGGGATTCGAACCCTCGGTTCCGCTTTTTGGCGGAACACTCGCTTAGCAGGCGAGCGCCTTCGACCTACTCGGCCATCTCTCCGTTAGGCCTGGCGGAGGGAGTAGGATTCGAACCCACGGTCCCGTTCGTCACGGGAACAGCGGTTTTCAAGACCGCCGCCTTAAACCACTCGGCCATCCCTCCACCTTTGAGCCTCATAATAGCAACAACACATCCCTCAGTCAAAGGGTTTGAAGAGGAATTCTTGGGCAAAGAGCCTTCTATGAAAGATATTTGATAGGCCCTTTTCATCCTGAAGACCTCAAGGGGGCGGCTCACCTTTTATCAACTGAAATAGGGCTTCTAAGGGAGTACCTGGCTTTGTTACATAGGCATGGAGATCTGCTCGGGAGCCAAAGAAAGGGACATGGCCAAGATATGGCAACTGGCCCAACTCTTGTATGATCTGCCCGTTTGTCAAGGCTGATGGGTCCTGGCTGTCCATAAGACCATTGGTGAAAAAACCAAATATCCTAATGCCTCTTGCCTTAAGTGCCTCAAAAGTAAGGAGGGTATGATTTATGGTGCCAAGTCCAGGCCTTGCCACTACAAGGGCACCAATATGGAGGTCACTTATAAGATCTGCCACAAAATAACCCTTTTTTATGGGCACCAGGGTACCCCCCACGCCTTCCACCACTACAAATTCATGGGAGGAGGCAAGGTCTTGGTATGCCTTCAATATAAGCTCAATGGGTATGTCTCTGTTTTCTTGCCTTGAGGCAGCAAGGGGGCTTAATGGGTCTTTAAATCTGATGGGACAGTGATGGTCTAAATCCAGCCTCTTTTCCAGAACACTGCTCACATAGGTGAGATCTTCTGGGACCAGGGCCCCATCTTCCATCTCACACCCCGTGGCTATGGTCTTTAGATAAGTGGCATTAATGCCCTTTTCCATTAAGTAGCGGGTAAAGAGCGCTGATATCAGTGTCTTGCCAACACCGGTATCAGTACCTGTGATAAAGATTCCTTTCTCCTCCATCCTGCACCAATCTTTTTTTATGCCTTGTTAACTGCAGCCCTGTGGATGCATATGCAACCAAGCCTGCCCAAGGCAATCAAGAAGTCCACCTCATCCTGGGTAAATACCTTTTTGTAAGGAAAATAGACCCTGAGTATAAAAAAATTGTCTTCGTCTATGGTAAAGGGGATGCCTATGATGGATTTTATACCCTCTTTCCTTGCCATTTCCCTGTCTTGGACCCTTTTGTCTGACTCTATATCGGATATGAGTATTATATCACCCTCATTTATCTCTGTTATGCCCCTGCCTTTGTCCAGGGCACCCTTGCTCAGGTATTCCTTGGTGAGCCCATGGCTTGCCAAAAGTTTTAAGTGATAGGTATCGGAGCTAAGGACCCGTATGGTACTTCCCAGGCCATTGGTCATCTCCGTTGCAAGGTTTACAATGAAATAGAGGACATCCTGTACGTCTTCGTCATAATAGATGGCTTCTATTACCCTGGAAAGGGCGAAGAAATAAAGCTCATTAATTGAATCTGTTGCTTTGATATCTGCCATGTTTCTACCTCAATATATTTATTCTGCCATTGCCACCTGGTTCATAATCTATGGAGCCAAGCATTTTTATATAGGCTATAACACTTTCATTCAATGTGGTATCATTAAGTATCTCAAGCACTTTAAGCTCGTTGAGGTGTAGATACTCATAAGTCCTTTCTGGCTTTATGAGGTATGAGTTTATTGCACATGTATAGACACCATTTTTATCTAAAGGCCTTTCATTTACAATAATAGATTTAATCTGCACCTTGTCCTTTTTCAGTTCTATAGTATAGCTCAGGCCTGATACCTGGCATCTTGGTCCATTTTTCTCGCCTTCCAAGAACTTAAGAATATCTTCACCTTTCATTTCAACCTTTACAATCTTGTTCCCGTAAGGCATTAGTGTATTTATGTCCCCTTCTTTAAAGGGTAAAGGCCTGTCTTTTACAAGTATATCTTGTCTGAAAATATCGTTATTGACAATGGCAATGTGTGTTTGTGCTGCCCACCTCATTGCATCTGTTACCAGGTTACCCAGGCTGGTATCCTTTGAGCCATTGGAGCCAGGCCTAACTAAGCTTTTCTTTACCAATCCTATGGTCTTTCCTCTGGCCTCTTCCATGGACTCCTTCATTATCATGAGGGCATAAAGGAGTTCAGAAGGGTATAAGGGGATCAAGGCATTATCCAAGTATTTTATCCTTTTTTGTTCCAGATGGATCCTTGCCCTGCCTAAGTACTGGTTCATGGCACCTCCCTGCAATATGTAGATATCATTCACTTTCAGAGGTGGGTCTAAGATGGCGTGGCTGTGTCCGCTTATGATGAGGTCCACACCAAGTTCTCTTGGCAGTCTTCTGGCAATGCCCTTTATATTTGCAAGGCTATCGTGTATCACAAGGACTGTGAGATCCAGTTCACCCATCTCTCTCAAAAAATGCAAGGCAGACTCATAGGGGTCATTTAGTTTAAGCCCCTGTGCCTTTAGTACCTGGTTGAGCCTTTCGTGGTGAGATAATACAAGGCCAAGGAAACCCACTTTTAGCCCACCTTCCTTGTAGACCCTATAGGGTTTGAAGACTGGGTTTTCTTTTTCATCAAGTATATTGGCCACAATGGGCTCGCCAATGGACCTTATGTGGTGTAGTTCCAGGTCGTGGTTTCCCAGGGCCACTACTACCCTGTCTTTTATGCAGGTATTGGCCAACTCCTTTAAAAACAGATTCCAGACCTGAATATCTATTATGCCTTTGAGCCCTTGGTCCATGGCGGGGCCAAAAACGAGATCCCCTGCAACGGTATAAAATGTAGGTCCATTGTGGCATTCCTGTTTTATTAACTCCAAGACCTTTAGGATTCCCCCTGTCTGGGTAGAGGGGGGAAGCCAGCTGTGGATGTCGTTCTGGTAATAAATGGTAATGGGTTCTCCTTGGCCGTGGACTGGCAAAAGAAGGAGGAGGCCTCCCAGGGTAAGGGTGATGAGCCTTTTCAAATTACCACTCCCAGGGGATAAGGTTAGGCAGTTGGGCCAGGCAGGGCCTTCCACTCCTTTGGGGCAATGGAAGGCCTCTCCATCTGATCAAGGGACTTGGCGCCTGCCATGGCCAGGAGTCCGTTTACATGGGTGAGCATATCCTCAGCAAGACCTTTCATGTGGGCAGCGGAGCTTGCAAATTCTTCTGCAGAGGCGGCAGTGGTTTGAATCACCTTCTCCATCTCTGCTATGGACCTATTTATTTGCTCTATTCCCCTTGCCTGCTCCTGGGATGCCACACTGATCTCTCCTATTATTTCAGAGACCTTTTTTGTGATGTCCACATTCTCCTGGAAGGCCTTTTTCGTTGATGTGGTGAGCTCATTTCCCTTTTGAACTGCCTTTATGGTCTCGGAGATGAGCTGTGCAGTGAGTTTAGCAGAGTCCGAGGCCCTCATGGCGAGGTTTCGCACCTCATCTGCTACGACGGCAAATCCTGCACCTGCAGCTCCTGCCCTGGCTGCTTCCACGGCTGCGTTTAGGGCAAGGAGGTTGGTCTGAAAAGCGATCTCGTCAATGGTCTTGATGATCTTTTCCGTGTCTTTGCTGGTCTTGGTAATGTTCTCAATGGCTTGCTCCAGGCCCACCATGTTCTTGTTCACCTTCTCCACTGCTGCCACTGCATCTCCCATAAGTTCACTGGCATTGTGGCATTTCTGGGCATTTTCCTTTGTCATGGTGGAGATCTCTTCCAGGGCTGCAACGCTATTTTCCAAGGCAGAGACCTGCTCAGATGCCCCTTCTGCCAAGGTGTGGCTGGTGGAGGCCATCTGACTGGAGGCATCAAAGACCTGTTGAGAGCCTTCAGATACACCTTGGGTGATGATTAGCATCCTTTTCACTATGCCCCTGGTGGAGAAAAAGGCGTAGGATATGCCCCCAATCAATGAACAGGCAAGGATGGTAAGTATAAGGAACCCGCTGGCCCTGACCTGTCTGTCCAGTGAGGTAATTGCCTTCTGGTTCAGCTCATGGGCAAAGAGGGCCAGCTCATCAAGGAGATTGGTAATACGGGCCATGAGGTCTTGAAGTCTTTTCTGATTTTGATTAAAGGATTCAGCTGCCTTTTGAATCTCCTTAAATATGGAGCTGATCTCTTCTGCCACTTTTCTCAGGTCTTCACTGGCAGAGATCTTTTGGAACCAGACATTAAAGGCTGATTCAAAGGCCTGCTCTGCCTCTTTACACTTTGCCCAGTTTTCCTCGCTTGGTCTATTGGTATAGACCGTTAGAATGCCTAAGTAGAGCTTTGAGGTCACCTGCATATCAGCTAAAAACAGGGCCCCTTTCTCAATGGCCTTGCTCAAGGGTTCTTGAAATGTGGGTATGTGTTTGCCTATCCTGTCATTTTCAGCCAGGAGCTTTACATAGGCGTCAAAGTCCTTTTTGAGGCCCTGGAGCTTTTCATGAATGTTGTCTGCCTTGGCCCCCATATGATCCTTGGCAAAGGTGGTCAGGTGGTGAAGCAGCCTTAAGGTGTCATCAGCTGCCTCGAGGGCAGACTTATGTATCTTGTTGGCCTCATGGAGCTTTTCACTAAAAACTGCCAGTTGGTATGCCTGGGTGAGGTTTTTCACATCCCCTGACTTCAACATAAGGGTAAAGACATCTTTTGCTTGAGCATTTACCTGGCGGACTTGATTTAAGGCATAATAACCCACACCTCCCACAATAAAGACCAAGAGCATCATGATGACCATTCCCAAGGTCATGTGTTTGCCAAGGCTTAAGTTTTTAATACCCATTGGACCCTCCTGCCTTTGCTTAAGATTCTTATATCTGGTGGCTCTATGAACCTATTTCTCTAAGAAGAGTTTGCAGGATGTACCTAAGGTCTAACTTTGACTGATCCTGCTATAACAACGCAGTTCCTGCCGGATTCCTTTGCTTTGTATAAGGCCTTGTCAGCTTCGGTAACCGTGTTGTCAATGGTCTGCCCTGCTTCATATTCTGCTACCCCCAGACTTATGGTTATATTTTTAACATGGGGAAATTCTGTTTCTTCTATTATAGCTCTAAGGTCTTCTGCCAAGACTGCAGCCCCTTCCAAGGCTGTGTCTGGCAAGAGCACAATAAATTCTTCCCCCCCCCACCTGGCCAATGTATCACTCCTCCTGATCCTTTGTTTCAAGACTTCAACCAGCTTTTTTAGGACCATGTCACCTACTATATGGCCATATGTGTCGTTTACCCTCTTGAAGTGATCAATGTCCATCACAAGCAGGGAAAAGGGGCTCCCTGTCCTATGGCTTCGTATCATCTCCTTTTCTGCCAGCTCCAGGAAATAGCGCCTATTGTAGGCACCTGTTAGGGGATCAGTCATGGAAAGCCTTCTGAGCTCTTCCTCCAGTTTCTTCCTTTCGGTAAGGTCAAGGAAGATCTCTATTAATAGTTCACGGGAGCCTGTTCTCACAGGCTTTACAGTCTTTAGCACAGGTATGGTGGAGCCATCTGCCCTGGTGAGAAGGGTCTCCTCCTTTGTCACCTCATGTTTCATGTCTGTTACAGGACACATGCCCTCTTTACAGTTGAAAAAATTAAAGCACTTTCTTTCAAAGAGCTGCTCCCGAGCTTCTCCCAGCATGTTTGCTGCCTCAAGATTTAGATCATGGATGGTCTGGGTGACTGGGTCCACAAATATTACCCCCACAGGGAGGCTAAATAGAAGTACCCACAAAAATTCCTCTTTGAGGTCCAGTTGCTCTTCCAGCTCCTTGTGCCTTGTTATGTCGTGAATGGAGGCCACTACTATGTAAGAGCTGTCCAGTTGGATCTTGGAGAGATATAAGGTTATTGGTATCTTTTTCCCTGTCTTGTCCAAGGCTAAGATATCAAAGTGTATATCAAGGAAAGGGCAATCTCCTCCCTTTGAAAAATCTGCAAAGGAGCCTTTGATTATTTCAGGGGAGGATTCAGGGGCTATAAAGGCATGTATGTCCTTCCCTGCTATCTCATCCAGTTCCCATTGAAATAAGACATGGAATTGGGGATTTGCATAGATCACCTTGCCATGTTCATCAATGGCCACAACGGGGTGTTTGAGGGTATCCAGTATCCTTTGATAAAAGTCCATGGTTAATTACGCACTTCAAGGCATAGCCTATGAAATAAAAGAACACTAAAGCCAAAATGTCAAGGAGAGGCTCTAAAGGCAGAGGAATTTTGTTGCCCCAATGGGTTATCTATTCGTACCTGAGGGCCTCTATGGGGTTTAACCTTGCTGCCTTCCTTGCTGGGAAATAGCCAAAGCCAACCCCGATTAAGGCGGAAAAACCAAAGGCCAGCAGTATAATACCAGGGTTTACCACAAAAGGGACCATCATGGCCTTTGACAGGTACCAGGAACCCATAAGGGAAAATAAAACCCCCAATACACCGCCAAATGAACTGAGCACCACTGCCTCCACCAAAAACTGTAATAACACATCCCTTTCCAGGGCGCCGATGGCCATCCTTGTACCTATTTCCCGTGTCCTTTCTGTGACTGAGACCAGCATAATATTCATAATACCTATGCCTCCCACAAAGAGGCTCACTGCAGCCACTGCACCCAAGAGGGAGGTGAGTACCCTTGTGCTCTGGGAGAGGGTCTCGGAGATCTCTTTAAGGTCCCTTAACTCAAAATTGTCTGGCTCTCCAGGCCTTATCCTTCTCCTTTCTCTCATCAAGGACTCTATATTGGATTTTACCCAGTCTCCGTTCAGGCCATCTAAAACAGATATGTCCACCCTTGATATATCTGTATTCCCTGCCATTCGTCTGTGGAAGGTCCTTACAGGTATGAGTATCAGGTTGTCTTGGTCATGACCAAAAGAGCCCTCGCCCTTTGAGGAGAGGAGGCCTACCACTTCAAAGGCCACCTTTTTTATTCTGATCACCTTGGACAAGGGGTCCTCTTCCCCAAACAGCTCCCTTTTTACTGTCTGGCCAATGATACACACTGCAGAGCCAGACCTGAGCTCACTTTCCAAAAATGGTCTCCCTTGGCTCAGGGGCCAGTCCCTGGCTTCCAGAAAATTGTTGTCGGTCCCATAAACCGTTGAGCCCCAATTTCTGTTCCCATAAACCACCTGGGCTCCCTGGGCAGCTACAGGTGCTACTGCCTCAAGGCCAGG